>Ga0247765_1000520_pt1 | contig 29274 bp, 27 predicted proteins | sample UWRJL106311C6_FD_179949 | JGI IMG/M metagenome (GOLD analysis project Ga0247765, IMG submission 179949) | Plant litter microbial communities from Arlington Agricultural Research Station in Wisconsin, United States - UWRJ-L106-311C-6 | ecosystem: Environmental > Terrestrial > Plant litter >...
AAAAGGAAAAGAAAAGGGAACCTGAGTTGTAATATAATACAGTACAGAGAGTTTAATTATATAATCGGATTTGGCACGCACGTTGTCTAGCGCCCTGCAATTTACGTTGCTGGTTCTTGTGAGCAGATGTTATGATGGCTTGGCATGTTGGCACTGCATGTCTTGGCACTGCATGTCCTGGCACTGTATGTCTTGGCAGACCACCGGGGAGATGCAGACATGCAACTGTGGGGTTCCTTCAGCAGCGGTTTGTATTTCCCTGCCTGGTATTTGCCAATCGCCGTTATCGCAACTCCACTTCTCCACCACAAGACAAAGAAGTGTCGGTCTCAATCACTTCGCGGCGCATGCAGCATCATCTCCGTGTTGTCCACTGTCGTTTGTGCTGCCGCCACCACCACCCTGGCCCTGCTGGTATGCAATTGACATGAAGCAGCTCTCCTTCATGCAATCCACCTTGATGATATTCTACGTCATGATCATGCGTCCATTGGCCTCCTTCACCTTTTCGTTGCGTCTCGTTCTGCACCTGAATATCTTGTTGTTAGCATCATCCAGGCTATCGATTGGAGCAGAGAAGGAAGGGGGATAGGGCAAGACCGTACATGTTGGCGTATGCTGGAGACTGGACTCAAACTTGAAAGGCGACGACTGAGCTGCGGGAGCGAGGTGTGTGTGGACAAGGTGAATGAAGAAGAAAAGCAAATAAGTGGGATGCCGGTTCATGGTGTCCATAAAGATGAGGTCGAGCCGGCCGATTTATACCCGCACATCAAGGAGCTATTGAGGTGGTGCATGTCAACCTCCTCGCCTTTTTTTTTCTACCACTGGAATAATGGAGATGGGGGGGAATGAGCTGTCGAGCTCAAATGACTCAGAGGAGGGATGGATGTTGAGGTCAGAAAAGCCAACCGTCGGGGCGTAGCAGCGCAAGATCGGTGCGCGGGGGCGCTGCGGCTGTCACTCCAACAAAATATCACACCATCAGTTGTCCTCCTCACTTGACTTGTCGCTTACTGTTCAAGGTTTTATACATAGATGTATCATGTATAGCGGATGTTAATCACAAATCGGGTAGAATACCTGATAGTATACGACCGAATGCGGTTCGTAGAGATAAAGAAAGCATGAAGAAACCCCCTTGACGCTAGGTAGCTATGACGTCGCAAGTTCTCCTTTTCTCTGGTTCTTTTCTTTCTCTCTATCTCTCTCTCGCACGCGGGCTCGCTCTTTTTTTTCTTTTTTTTTTCTGTGATGGCTCGTAGCTCGTCGATTCAACATAAAGGAACCACGGTTTGCACAAATTTATCATCCTTTCCATGTCCTCTCTCTTCGGACATATACGACCAACCGAGTTTTTCAACCCGCTTCCCCCAGTGGCAACCTGCCCAACCTCTCTCTCATCCTCTTTCTCTCTCTCGGCCTCTAATCAACGACCCACTTCCTGGCAATGGCGGAGAAAATCCCTGCCGACGTCATTTCATCGCTTGTTTTCGAAGCGTGCCATAGCCGCGCGTACGTGCACGACTTGGGTAAAGAGGATGTGGCCGTGAAGTTGGTGGAGAAGAGCTACATCCAGTTTCACTGTTTCGACCATGACGACGGCCTAAATCTCGGCACCGTCATCTTGGCCCAGGGCTTGCCCGAGAACTTGGGCCTCCAGCTTCCGCCAAATGGCCATGCCACGTTCGACATGGTTCAAGCGGCACTTCCTGAAGGGGCCATAAGCAAGGAGCAGGTTCGAGCCCGTCTTCAGCATATGGCCGACGAGGACATCTACCCGCGTCTCCCCTTTTCCTGGCCGGTAACCGTGGCTGGCGAGCCAACCTCGGCCCCGCATCTCTACCTGAAGCGTGTCTGCTTGAGTGACTGTTTGGATTTACTGGACGACGACCACCACCACAAGGGTGAGGAGGATGAGGAGGAGGAGGAGGAGAATGACGGCTGGCCCCGTGATGGCGCCCTTAGCCAGCTCCGTAACGAGGCCCAGGTCTTGCAGCGCATCGCCCAGCATCCTCAGCACCCCAACATTATCAAGTACCATGGGTGCCGCGTGCGGAGAGGATTCGTCACGGCCATCGTCATGGACCGCGCAAACGGCCCGACATTACAGGCGCACGTCGACAAGGGCGCCAACATTGACAAGACACGCTTCATGGCCGCTATGCGATCCGCCGTCCGTCATCTGCACTCGGTCATCGGCGTGGCCCACAATGACATCAACCCCAACAACATTATGGTTGTCGATGAGCTACCCGTTCTAGTCGACTTTGGCTCGTGTCGGCCGTTGGGCGACGTGATGGGCGGCAGCCGTGGCACCCCAGGATGGGATCTACACTCGCTCCTCAACGGTGGCGTGTTTGACCCCATGGCAGATCAGTTTTCAGAGAGTACGTGCTTCCATTGACCCTTACCAACACAACTACTTTCATTCATAATTTCAAGTAGCGTATTTGATGTGTTGACCTATGCTGGCAATCTGCAGCGACCGCCGATCTTCTTGCCCTCGACAAGTTGTCGGATTGGCTCGATGATCCTAAACACAAGGCCGACGTGTGAAAAAAGGACCCAGGTTTTTGCGTTTCATGGTTATCGGGACTTCTTTATTGGCCGTGTGACAGTTTACGTTTTACTAGGCCCTGGTGCCGCATCTCCCGGCTTAATCACCATTCACACTGGGCATAGCGTTCCCTTTTTCTTTTTTTTTTTTTTTGGATACCCTACACAAACTGTTTACGTTTCACTGCGCTGCGCATGGACTAGACACGATAGGAGAGAAGACTGTATTGTGATGTTTCAGAGGCGACATTGTCATGAAGCGGGTAGCAAAGCGCAATCTACTGAGACACGTCTTGACTGGCAATGGGCAGAAGTACATTAGAGAATACGAGCTCGTGAAACCCCACTGCACATAGGCTATAAACGTCAACATCGAACCTGGGGCATCAACACGAAAGAAACAAACAGCTCATCATAGAAGGATATCAATGTTAGACATTACCATCGCCATACACATGCGCGCACTCCAACATAAGTATGGTCCGTACAAAATGCCCGACCCATCATCGACAACACCAGTCCCTGAATCCAGGTCCGTTCTTGCCAACCCCCCATATGTATCAGTGTCCATAGGTACTTACAACTCCAATAACCCGTCATAAGCATAACAGCGAAACTAGTAGCAGAAAGGAGGGTATGGTCATGTTCCGACGCCCTGAAAATGCTGCAAGAGATAAGCCCAGGTCGCCCAACCTCGGCCAAGGAAAGAAATGCTCATAATGCGTCACATATTAACGCTTCAGAGTAGCGATTGATCATGCTGGCTGCCCTACGGCCTCAGGTTCTGCTTCGCCTGTGTCTTTGTTAGCAAGTTGACGTGGTAAGCATCATGCTTGTTGGTACGCACCTTCATCTGTTCAATCCGAGCCTTGAGCTGGCTAGTCACCTCGGCAGCCCTCCTCCAGCTCTCCATGCCAGTCCCAGCCGGACCACCGGTCGCCGGTGCATCGCCTAGCCTGCTCCCAGCTCGGCTCCCAGCGCGACTGCTAGACCTATCCGTGTGGCTGCCGTATGTAGCACCACCCACCGTGCTGTCAATACTGCGGGAATCCCTTTCCTCTACAGCCGCTTCACGTCTAAATCCTCTGGCTGGGCTACCGCGTCCGCTACTCGCCGTGCTGCCCGCATATCTTAGCTCGGGACTGAGCTTGTTACGGGGGTACGGGGCGGCACCGTCGCCATTCTCCTTCTCTTCACTCATCGTACTGGCGAAGCTCATGCGATTTCGGTTCCCGCCAGCCACGGTTTGCCCGTCCCGATAGATACCAGCATCATCGTGTGTCGGGCTCATCATACCAGGGTGAGGCGAGCCCGGGCTAGCTGGCCCGACACCAAAGGTCTCAGCCTTACTGAGGGCACGCTTGAGTCGATCCAGTTCGCGCCGAAGACGCTCGTTGGTGGCCTCGGCTGCCTCGGCGTCACTACGAGCCCTAACCAGCTGTGTCTCTTTGGCCTTGATGGAGAGCACATCTCTGGTGTGATCTTCGATGAGACCGGCGTTCTGGTTCTTCAACTCCTGAATCTCCGAAAGGAGCTTGGACCTGTCGTGTCTGGCATCGTCAAGTTGCTTGAGCAGACGTTCGTTTGCTGTACGAAGCTCTTCCAATTCGGCACGCTCGATTGGCGACAAACCTGAAGGAGGGGTGGGTGAAGGCGGCGCGGCAGGGATTGCTGGTGCGGCAGGCTTGGCCAAGGAACGGCCCGCAAGACCACCCCTACCCATACCCAGGCGTGGAGGAGGCTTGGCCGGGGGGGACACTGGCGGCTCGTACTCATCGGGGGGGGGCGAGGGAGCCGCAGCTGGCCGGCGTGGCGAGGCCAGACCACCGGGACCAGGGAGCGTCCGCTTCTGAGGGGCCTTGAGTCCCGGCTTTGCCATGCCGAGCTTGCTGGCCGGGGCGGGACGGGAGGTTGGCTGAGGAGCGAGGCTTTCTGCCTGGGGAGGAGGAGCGGCGGCGGGCGGCGCAGCCTTCTTGACACCTGGGACTTTCTTGACGCCGCCTCCCATCATCTTCTTCGGTCCTCCGCCAGGCGGTGCGCGAGCCGCTGGGGGTGGCGCCTTTGGCTTTTCCTTGGCCTTCACTTCGGCAGTTTCGAAATACTCCTTGATCTTTGTCTTCCGGATATCGTCAAGACCTTCCATGTGAGGGTTCATTGCACGCTCGCCAATGATCTTCATAATGGTTCCAAGAATCTCGGCACCGCCCGACCGCAGAACCTCGCTGCCTTCAGAGAGGAGCTTCTTGGCGAATTCAACAATGGTCGCAATCTCCTGCTTGCTGGGCACGTCCCGGGTGGTCCGTAGGCACCTCACTAGAAACTTCATGGTGCCCTCCTTGACCTGCGGGTTCTTGTGGATAAGGTACGCCGTAATGTCCTCGAGGCAATCGCTGAGGTCTGTCGACTGGAACACGGCATCAAGAGCGGCACTAAGGGCATCGGCGACGGTCTGCTTCTTCTCCTTCAAGCGCTCCATGATGGGCTGCATCACCGTTGAGCGGTATCTGGAATAGCTCTTCCGAAGTCCCTTCGCAAGCAACTCAATACACTGAGCCGCTTGGGTGACGACTGCGATATTGGCGTCCTTCATGCACTTGGCCAAGCTGCGATTGACCTCTCCAAAATCGCCCTCCTTGATCCTGGGAACGTTGACAATGGCGTACAGTGCCTCGAGAGCCTCCTTTCTTTCCTTCCACTTTGAAGAACCCAGATTGTCGTAAAAGTCCTTGGGTATTTTGCTTATGACATCTTGTGGCTCAGCCAGATCGAAAGCGTCGATCTCGCCGGGTTCCTCAAAGTCGTCGCCACCCTCCTCCTCCTCTCCGCCAACACCACCGGCCGGCGCTCTCTCTTGAGCGGCCTGTTGAGATCGGAGAAGACGCTCCTGCTTTGGGGCGCCTTCGGCCTTGACCTTTTCGAACTGGGCCTCGAGATCGGTCTGCTGTGTGGGCTTGAGGTCACTCCAGAACATGGGCTTCATAGCCTCTCGCAGCCAGCGGTAGAACTCGACCGCCAATGCAGTCGCCTCAGCTCTCACATTCTTGTCCGCGTGACCGAAAACCTTGGGCAAGACCTTGAGTACGGGTTTTGGGTCCGCTGTTTTGCATCCGTAGTTGTGGTAGATCTGAGTCAGGGCTGCGAGAGATGCCGCGATAACCTTTGGCTGCTTGTTGGAGAGAACAGGAAGTATGTCCTCAATAACCGGACCTGGAACATCGAGTTCGATAAACAGGAGCAGAGCCTCGAGAGCCGATGCCTTTGTTGCTGCTCGCGTCGAGGAGAGGCCTTTCTCAACAATGGGGGTCACGGCATGCCCCCTCGCCCGCACAGCACCTTCGCGACCACCAAACTTGAGAAATGCACACAGAGCATTGAGGCCGTCTTGTTGTGCTGCGACGTTCGAGTCTGCTGCTGCCGCCTTCCATAAACTGGGGTCTTGGATAAATGGACGGAACGCTGGGTCGTACTCGTCGACTGTCTTCTCAAACATTTTCGCCGCATCCTCGTATGCTTGTTTGCGCACTTTCCAGACCTTGTGAACCCACCGGTCTGGGAGCGGCAACGAGCTAAAGTCTTCCTCTTCGGCCATCTTGGTTGCTCGTTACCTCTGAAGCGGTAAGGGCTTGACGGGATCGTGGAGGGAGTTTCGATCGTGACCTGTGAGCGCAAGAAGATTTATTAGTCTCGCCGTCAAAAGAGGAATTGACCGAGGCGCTATGGTGGCCCAGAACCCCTAATGGTTCGAGACTACTCGAGTCCTCGAAGGTTCAGTCAGTTTACAAGAGGGGTGCTGACGTACGTCCTGCAAAGTTTAAAACGCGACGGGTTATGACTCCAACAAACGTTTTCTCGTGTATTACGTCTAGGCGAATGCAGCGCGACGTAGATATCAATCGGCTCTGGTCGTCGCTGGCATGTGTTGCGCGGGTGCGTGTTTTGCTAGAGAGGGAAAAAAAGCTCGAGGCGCCTGATTGTTGACTCTGTTGTCCGCCAGCCGCGATGGCCTCTGGTTGGCGGGACAGGGCAGGGGTGAGGCGGGCCCTGGCAGCGGGACAATCCTGGTGGGTCTGTCTTTCTGTCGACAAAATGCAATTGAAGTGACGATCAAGTTCGCTAAAGGTTGTGAAAGCACCAAGTTCTGATGGGAAAATCAGGAAAGAAGTGTCTCTATCCGACGCAAGTGGCCTTTGACATCTGTCCGAATGCTTTTTGGTCATTACAATTGTGCGTGATCCTTTATCGTGGGGAAGCCAGGGACCGCTACAGGGCTGGGCTTGTTGACGTGGCCGCCCAATCGAGTGCATCGCCATTGCTGGAGAAACCCGCCCGCATGTGATGTCACGATCCCCTTTCAGCCGGCTGCCAGCTGTCTCGGGCCGTTAGCACCACTCGACAACGAGAGAGTTGTCACATCCCTTCTTGAGGAGAAAAATAATGATGCTGTTTCAAGTCCTGTCTGCCCCGCCATGTTATCCGTGTCGCCGCGTATCTATATCGCAAAGAGCATGACATGATGAGTCGCATTAACTGAATTTCCATTCTCAACGCTACCAAACCCAAGATTTTTTGGTGCACCACTCATCGGCAACCACCGCCCCACACCTTTGCGGAACTCTCCAGCTGCATTTTGAGAAACAGAGGGCCATCAGCCACGACAGGGTCGACCTTTCAACCGCGGATTGTCAATACTGGCCTAGGTCATGGATATAAGGAACTTGCTCCTTCCAGCAAGATTTCCGTAGCTCGTCTGCAATCACAAACGATCCCACGACGCACGACTCACAACCAATTCTGCAGCGGAGACTCAATCTCTTCCCCTTGTCTGCCTCCAACTGCCGATTGCCTCAATTTGGGCCTCAACAGCGAATCTGCCACAATGTCGCAAATATTAACGAGCCGCCAAGCTGAAGAGCTGTAGGTTACACGATCGCTCGAGCTGGAGCGAAGCTGCATTGGACTCGTCATCCGCTGACCGCCTGTCGCAGACACCGAGCCATCATTGCGTACCTGACGGCCAGCAATCTATCGAGCAGCGCCAGCGCCCTGCGAGACGAGCTAAACCTGGGGGAGGATGTCTTTGATGCAGCCACCGCGAAGAAATACGAAGGCTTGTTGGAGAAAAAATGGACCAGCGTCGTACGGTTACAAAAGAAGGTGGGCTATTTGTCTCGTCGTCATTAGGCAGCTGAAGCTGATTTGGGCGCCTGACAGATCATGGACCTCGAATCGCGAAACAGCGTCCTACAATCCGAACTCGATAATGCAACGCCGACCTCGAGACAGAACAAGGATCCGGTATCCTGGCTTCCAAAATCACCAGCACGACATACTCTCCAGTCACACCGCAGCCCCATTACCTGCGTCGCGTTCCACCCCATCTTTTCCTCCCTCGCCTCGGGTTCTGAGGACCAGACGATAAAGATCTGGGATTGGGAATTAGGCGAGCTAGAAAGAACGATCAAGGGCCACACGAAAGCAGTGCTCGATGTCGACTATGGTGGCCCACGCGGCAATACACTCCTCGCATCCTGCAGCTCTGATCTCACGATCAAGTTGTGGGATCCCTCGGATGACTACAAGAATATCCGGACACTTCCGGGCCACGACCACAGTGTGAGTGCTGTACGGTTTATTCCTTCGGGTGTCGCAGGCGGGGCAGGCAACCTGCTGGTCAGTGCGAGTCGAGATAAGACATTGAGGATATGGGATGTCAGCACGGGCTACTGCGTAAAAACTTTGAGGGGTCACGCCGAATGGGTGCGCGACGTTTCTCCGTCCTCAGATGGAAAATACATTTTGTCGACAAGCGACGATTATACAGGGCGGCTCTGGGATGTGTCGATACCGAACCCTGAGCCAAAGATTACCCTAATCGGCCACGAGCATGTCGTTCTGTGCTGCGCTATCGCTCCACCAGCATCCTACCCCCATCTCGCCGCAATAGCTGGTATCAAGAAACCGCCAGCGACGAGCACGGTAGAGTTTATGGCCACGGGGTCAAGAGATAAGACAATAAGGTTATGGGATGCGCGAGGTACTCTGATAAAGACGCTCGTTGGGCATGATAACTGGGTAAGGGGATTGGTGTTCCATCCCGGCGGGAAATATCTTCTTTCTGTCGCCGACGACTACACGCTTCGGTGTTGGGATCTCACGCAAGAGGGACGTTGTGTCAAAACGATTGGGGACGCACACGGCCATTTCGTACAATGCATCAGATGGGCACCCTCGGTTATCAAGGACGTTCCTGTCAATGGGACTGATGGGCAGCACGGTGAAGTGAACGGAACGCCCAAGAAGGCCGCGGGTGCGACGCCGGGTGGGGACGCCCAGATCCGATGCGTGATCGCGACGGGCAGTGTGGATCTCAATGTCAGGATCTTCGCAAACTGAGGCCACGGCACTTTGACGGAAGTCTACAACATGCCTCAGGAAGGACCGACCCTCCTCGCCTCGGTGACCGCTGCTTGCCATGCAGCGAGCAGACGACGGGGCCGAGTCGAGCACATACCTCCACGCGACCGTTGGGCCCAGATGCAGTTCGAAAAATGCAGGGTCCACGGTAAGCCGTGGTCGATGACTGATGAGAGACCACACCGAGTCTGTAGATACGACAGGATTAGATAGATACCCAGATTCAACGATTTATGACTCGTCACGTCAGCTTCAGTTGCATGTGGTGTATTTCTGGGTGCGCTGCACTCCGGTAAGGCTTTCCCCATCAAATGCTGTCCTCTATTCTGATCCAAGCTTCTACCACAGCTCCTTTTGGCCGGGAAGTGAGTCGAGCCCTGTACAGAGGCTAGGTTAGTTCTCGCTCGTCCCCAACAATGCGGCACGGGAGCAGAGGCAAACTCACATCCATCCACATTCTCCTTCACTGTCAGGGGGATCTTGCACGCATTCTGCTCTTCGGGCGTCTGGATCTTGAGCACGCCCTCGGGATGCTTAACCGAGCACCTCTGGAAGAAGCATGGGGCATCCATGGCCCGCTGCAACGAATCGCCCTCCCAGCCAAACAAATAGTCGGCATGGGTCGAGTATCCCTTGGTATCGCCTGTGCTCCACACAAACGGCTGAGAGCCGTCTTCGGGCCAGAGAGACTTGTCGTTGAACATGGTGGTATTCCACATGGTTTCGTAGGCGACCTGGGGCATGCGCACGGGGTGTGAGGCAGGGCAGGGGTCAGCGACTTGGAAGCCGCCTTTGACGGTGCTGTACATGTGGGATTGGTGGTCGGGGGAGTCGAGGTTTTTGCCGTCCCAGCAGCTTCGCCTCTGTCAGTATTCTGTTGGAAGTAGTGGGTGGGGAGAGAAAACTCACGCAGGGAAGTGGTGAATCGCCATGATGCCTGCCGGACAGGGCTCCTTGGGGAACTCGTAGGTTTCTCGTCCACGCGTCAAGACATCTTGCAGACAGGTGTAGCGCAGGCTGCGATACTTTTCGGCTTCGGCGCGGGTGGTAGTGGCGGGGCTGCCAACTGTCATGCGGAAGCCCTGAGATTACTGTAAGTAGGTTTGTCAAGTCAACCATGACATTGCAGAGAAGTACATACAGGCTTAAACGCAGTAATGCGCGTCTTTCCATTGCTGCCAAACGACTCTTGGGTGTAATACACGGTCATACCACCGACTTGGCCATCGTGGAAAACAGCATTGGGATATTGCGGGACACGGTGGAAGGAGCCGTTGCGCGCGCGGAAATACAGAACGGCCGTCCAGTAATTGGACTTGTCCTCGGTGAAGATGCACGTAGTGCAGTTGGCGACGTTTCCGACATCTACAGACGGGTCGACGAGAGCTTGGAAGGCGTTGCCACCGACAACTTGGTGCACGTGTGCGGAGGGGGCGTTCCCGGGTTCAACGACGGGGTCGAGCCGTTGGACGGTTAGCGTGGAGCAGCCGAAGCGGAGAGCTGCGTGGGCGATGCCCGGGAGGGTGGCTGTGGCGAGGGAAGACCACTTCATTGTGCTTGCGACGGCGGAGTTCCGCGAAGTGTGTTGAGGTTGATGTGTTGATGTCAGGATTTTCGGACTAGACCGGACGGACGTGGATTGAACAGGTACAGGGCACAGGGGTGAAAGTGAAAGTAAGGTAAGCTGGGTTGTCTATATAAATGGTGTGGCGCGTCCCCAGTCCTTGCACTCCATCTAATACTGTATTCTAATACGGCAGACGTTCTAGATTGCTTCTCTTGCTTCTATTGCTTCTGCTGGACCTGCCGGGATCCGAGACCCACGGCCCATGAAATTTACATTGCGTCTTGTCTTGGTAAGAATACCTCAATTGGTAGGAGGGAGGTGGGTGGGTATGGTCCAGGGCTGTTGCCATACCATATTCTATATCCTCCGGTTTTATTCGTCAGCGAAGAACGAGCATCGAGATCAAATATTCTAGAATATGTAATGTGCACACGCGGCAGCGGCTATTTCCTACTTGCCCACCCACTCACTCACTCACCCACTCACCAACCGGGCCCTGGGCTAGGCCATACCATACCATACATTTGCATACCACGGCAACTTTTACGAGCACCATTCACCCCATCTCACAGTCCCCTCATTGATGACTTTGTAAGGCGCATACGACGACGACAAGAGAAACGGTATGCTTTTTTGATTAAACCCAAGCCCGCTTGACAAATGTTGCCAGCTTGGCAATGTGGGCAGCAATCGGTAATCGGGCGGGTATTTTCGGGATAAACGGGCTGCGCGAGTTTGAGGAACATGATTTGTTGAAGTCGGGGAGACTGGATAAAAGCTGATTGGTTCAATATCCCGGCTCTGTAGACTATTCTAATAGCTGGCTGCTGCTGCTGCACCTACCCAGTAAGTGTGCCCTGGCGGGATTATCTTGCTTCCCGGCCCCCTTGATAGGTAGATGGGTGCTGGTAACTGCCGATTTTGATGCGGAGTTGGCGCCTCTGCAGCTTGAAGTGAGGATATGGAGCCCAGACTTGGACAGACAGACAGACAGACAGACAGACAGACAGACAGAGAGGTGCGCAGAATACAGAACCAGGGTTTTGGGGACTTGGCTTTGTTAAATAGATATCCAGATTGGGACTGGTTGGTCTCACCATGACATGTGCAAGGACGGATGGAGTATGACAGTCGATATTCTAGGGGAACTGTTTTATGGCCTCTCTAACGATGTCGGGGGGGGTTATTTGCCATATAAAAAACATAGTTTAAGACGAAGAGACTAACTACCCACCTACCAGAGAAGTTGACGTGCAAACAAAACGCTATCCAAAAACGACTGCAGCCTTCCATGTAAAGTATCTGTCTTGGTCATGTCGTCCTCATGTTATAATGGCCGGGGATTGCCGAATACAGCAAAAGGGATGTTGCAGTCCAGAGGGCAGACGAGCAGGGAGACTGGAAACGTCAACACTTTGCCCTTGTCCTGGTAGACCGCCTTACCGTGCCTTGTGCTTGTGCTGGCGCTGGCACTCCCGCCCTTCAAGCTCGCATATAGCCAAGATGACATCCTGTCTGGCGGCCACGGCGATATCGTAGCCACGCTCACCCGGGTCTTTGTAGTCGTAATATTCGTCGGTGACATCTGCTCCATAGAGAGCCGCAACCCCTAGGTCCATTGTATTTGGAGGAGTTCCAGGCTTGTCCCCGGCATTGTCTACCTAGATAATGAATAGCTGACCGAATCCCTTCTGCCGTGGACATCAAGCTCTACCGGCCGAGGAACCCGACGCCGCGCACGTTGCAACAGACCCACTGCCATGGGGGAGAAACAAAGTTGCTGACGAATAGAGGGAGTCCTCAAAGTGGCTAATTTTTTCGGAGACTGGCCAAGTATAGAGCTGTATAGTGTGGCTTGTATCTCACGGGCATCACTGTCAGATCTCGACGCTTTCGCAGATCCGTTGCCGCATTACATGGCAGCCAACATAAAATAGAAGACAAGCACAGGCCTTGGTTAACTACTCAAGCTGTAAAGAGCACTGAGAAGAGTGAAGGGCAGAGTCCTGAACTATATACCTCACAGTGGTGTTCCCGGCCCTATTCTGCCGCGTAGAAGAACGGAGCCATGACTCTGTTTCCACCTTGACAGCAGCTGCGTGTGGCTGGACCACACTAATGGCGTAAGCCTTGGATTTTACCTCCCAGATTACTTACTGGATCTGAGGATTACTGGATCCAAAGGGCCAAGGCCAATGACGCGTCCCCAGAATCTCGACGTTTTCGGCCTCGGACGAAGTATCAAGGGATTGACGGCACGACCTGCTCAAGTTGATCTGCTCTCAATTAGTCTAGTACCTACCTACATGTAAGTACCTTAAAACGCCTTGATGGACAAGATGTTACTGGACTTGCACCTTTTGCTGAGAAAAGACAGATTTTCAGTTCATGAAGATCCTGCAATTCTATCACCCCCCGTCAGCTTCCGGTAGGTACCTTACCTGGCACCCAATCCTGTAATCCTCCTATTGCGTAGCACACTCTTGATAGAAATACCTGTGTTGAATGAACACTTTAATTGCAATCCCATAATCCCCCAATCCCCAGTCCCTCCCCAGTCCCTTATCCCGTCCCTTTATGTCATCCCAACACCCAATCCCTCTAACCCGAGTCTCGGCCTCCAGTCTAGTCATTCACCCATCCAGGCCTGTTGATCATGAATGCCCCGGCCAAGAAAGCACGTGTTTTGACCTAACCTCTTCCAATCGCCTCGCTAACTCCCACACCTCTTTCATCTCTAATCCCATTTCTTCCGCTAACTTCCCAAAAGCCTCAACCACCTCTTTTACCGAAACGACATTTATCAACTCCCATTGTGTCGCCCCTATCATATCCTCATCTACTCGTTTGCGAATCAAAGCAAACGCATCAAGCAATACATGAACTCCCCCGTGGAGTTTTTTCGTCTGAATAATACACAGCCATTCCAACCCTATCATCTTCTCCGAGAATGCCCACAAGTCCATAGACTTTATCCCGAAGATCCGTACATTTCTACCCCACCAAACAAGGTCAAGGCGGTGAGCAGCGTGTAGTTGTCCCTCACTTTTAGAATATCGAGAATTCGTCCCCCCGGGAAGTAAGAATGAGATGATATGCTGAGGGATAGGGATATGAGACAAGGGAGAAAAGGTTTCGTCAGAGCTGGTGCTGGCGGCAAAATCTTGGGGTTTAACCCAAGGGAGTTGAAGCCCGCCGTAATGGACCGTTATTCGTCGAGCGAGAAGGATTTCCTGAACGATCCAGAGACGGGACCAATAAGGGAGGGTAAAGAGGGGTGCTGAAGTCTTCTTCTCCCGGCGTATCATCATGATCGTTGTCATTATCGCCGCCATAGCCAATGAGATATCGCATGGCCAGCTTCACAAGAAGAATCCGAAACTCCTCCCAGCCAGACTTCAACCTGTTCTGCCCCTCTGTAAATATCGTCCATCAACTTCACCTGCTGGTTTTCTCTCCCAGATATTCGTTTGGTCAATGCACAGCTGGTCAATCCAAATGAAGATGAAGCGTTGAGACATGGATTCTTCTTCCTCCGCTAACTGAAACTAGAAGAGACAGTTCCATAGATTATCTCGGATAGTGAATTCTTTGTTGTTAACAAGGATGGAACGGACTGTACTTGTGGGTGGACCCCAGGCGTAGGATAGAGCGCGGTAGGGAGGACATTCGTCGAGGGAGAAGGTTTCAATCGCACACCGGATTGGGGTTTCACATGCAGATAGAGACGGGGGCAGGATTCGGAGGAGACGAATCTCGCTGTCGGGGGCGTCAAGGGGTGTGTGTGCTCAAATGATATTGTCGGTGTGAAGTTGGAAAGTCTCTGAGTTGTTGAGTTTGAAGCTCAGATTCGAGGCTTGTCTGGTCATTGTCTGGTCATTGTCTGGTCATTGTCTGGTCATTGTCTGGTCATTGTCTGGTCATTGTCTGGATAAAAGCCAGCACGTGGGCCATATGGGATACCTAATAGGTTTCAAATCTGAGCCTCTCAACCACCCTGAAATTGACATGGAGTACACTTCATGACTACGCCTTTGCAGTGCTGCTCACAGGGTGAAATCTGCTCAAGTTCATGAGCTCGCTCCACTTGACTTTGAGCTTGAAGCAGAGATTCTCAACCAATTGGTACCTATACAGCCTGTCTGGTGTCAAACAGGAAAAGCTTTTTTGAAATCGTTGGTATCAAAGCAAGCTCACGCAGAAGTACATATAAAATATGAATGTGTGAGTCTCATCACCACCTCCTGATTGTCTCAGCATCAAGACCAACAATCGCCTCAGCTGTATTCTCAGCTTCTCCCAGGCAAAAGCTGAATGACGAAGCACTCGACAGCAGAACGTCAAATCTGCAGGTAAGACGGCGCGGACGCAATTTAGCAGTGTTAATGCCCGATGATATATGTATGTAATCCACTGACTGACTGACTGGATCAATCGCCCCCAACCAGACCCATCAAATATCACCCTGCGAAACGTGCAGGTACGATAAGCTCCTTCCTCCATCAAGCTTCGGAGCTTCACTTCACCATGTCTCAAAATCACTTTCTCTCCTAGATAAGCATTCCTATTTGCGGAGTGCATGCATATTTGATAGATACTAAGTTAGCTATTTGATCAATGAGAGAGAGATTATCAATTCCGTGACCCCATCAGGAAGTTGGGGTACCTTTTTAATCTCGGTCGTGAGAGTGGTGATTCTCCCGGTGAATTTTGCCGGACCACCCCCAACTCGACTGAATGCAGGCCTCGCACACGTGCAAAGGTCCAATCGAGCCCAGTCCCGTCCCGTCCAGTCCAGTCATGTCCAGTCATGTCCAGTCATGTCCAGTCATGTCCAGTCCGGGACCAAGCAGTAGTCACGGGAACCAAGTAGGCAAGGTAGGCAAGGTAGTAACCCGGATTAAGCAAGACAGAAAAAGCACACTTAGGGCCCAGACCTGGTCCGGGGGTAATATACACCACCGCTCCAGCTGCCCAGTGCAAGGGAACGCTAGCGTCACAACCGCACTTAGGGTTTAATAGAGTAGACTGGGGTCGGGTAGTGGGACTTTGTGACGGACGTGACGTGATAGGACCTGTCATTTTTGGATTCTTTTCTCAGTGCCCGAGCTTGAGGATACTTTGGTGTTGCACGAGTGGTGGTGATTTTCCCCAGGGTCTAGTTTAGTCGGGTCTCATGTGATGGGTGTTAAGGACCTAGGGAGCTTTGATATATAGAGTAAATGATTCCTAGGACCCCTACTCAATCACGTCTCTGGGTGTTTCCCCGTCCTTTCCCTGTGTTTTGTTTGTGAAGTACGTATCTACATAAGAGGGACCTTGCACTCACCGTGTCATTCATCTCCAACTCCTCAATCACCACGGTTGAATCGCAGCAACATCAAAATGACCCCCCCAACCCTCCTCTCTCTCTTCGCCGCCCTCCTCCTCACCGCCTCCAGTACCACCCACGCCCAATCCGTTTCCGTGGAAGCTGAATTCCACGGTCTCGGTCGCGTTTTCGTTCTCAACAATAATGTGATTGAAAAAGCCTCGCCGCGCGATACCATTGGCTGTCTGAACGCGCACGGGATCCTCACGCTGCATGACTGCGCGGTATTTTCTCGCAGCGAAGAGTGGCCGAATGAGCTGGTTTCTAGCGAAGGGGTCTGTACGTTCCGTGATACGACAACGGCAGAAAACCTCGCGAGCGTGTATGGGAGGAATTCTTTTGCTTTCTCGTGCGCAAAGCGAGAATTGCGCTCGCCCATGTGGGCCGGGGAACCGTGGTATACTGTGGTTAGTCCCTTTTCTCTTCCCCCTTTTTTTCTCGTTCTGTCTCTGTATGTATCTGTGTTTTTGTCTGTCTCAAATACATATCCTAAAAAAAAAAAAAAAAAAAAAAGGGGAAAAAAGAAAAGAGTACAAAGCAGAGAGCTAACAGATATAAAGAATGGATTCAACTACCCCTACATTTGCAACGGCAATCTCAACTGCTATTACGAAATCGAGCGCGCCCCCGCCAACGGGACCGATTCCCTGTCTGTCTGGCAGTTCTTTTGGGGAAGCCAGCAAATGGACGTGACTCCGGGACATCTCAAGGTCATGTGGCTGTGGGATCGCGTCGTCAACATGACAGAGAGTGCGGCCGGTCCGGGGCGACGGCGACCGAATTCCCGGGCAGGAAGGGCATAGTTTTGTTATTGAACAAGATGTGTTGTCAAGAGTGGATATTTTGTTTCTTAAAAAAAAGAAGAGTGTTATCAATGATCTACACGGGAGGGGCCCGCTCACTATGCTTCAGCATCGACAAGCGAGAGTGTGTAAAAGTTACATTATAGCACACCCGGCGCTAGTAATAGCGTCACCAGTTCTCAAGAGGCACCATTTCCAAGAGGTCCCATTTTAGGCCCAGGCCAGGCCAGGCCCAAGAAATGCGCTTCTGAATTTTGACAGCTTGGCGCGTCGATCCGGGAGTGGTTCGCCGGTTCGCCGGGACGATGGTAATAAACGTCACTATGCGAATTAGCCGCATCGTTGATATCGGATGCTAGCATCGGGATTTGGTGGTGGGAGAAAACATTTTTGTATTAAGTCACTGTCATTTCTTCAGCTTGAAATAAATCTTCAACTTGAAGTAGATCAAATGATAGTTTTAGACAGTCACATCTATCTCTACAGACTAAAAACTTCAAAATGAATCTCTCCACTTTACTCGGCGCTCTCCTCTTCTTCACCCCCATCCTCGCCAAACCCTCTTCCGGGTGCGGGCAAGCCCCGAAACTCATTTCCGCCTCTAGCACGACCACACCTCTAACTCTGACCATCAACTCCAAATCCCGTACTTTTTTCGTCCTCCTCCCCGCCAACTACAACCCTGCCACCCCGCACCGGTTGATCCTCACCCTCCACGCTCTCGGCGGGAACGCGGGACAAGTTGTTTCCGGAACGTCGGGCTACCTCCCGTGGTACGGCATCCCTCCGCTTGCGAGCAATTCCTCCATTCCGACGATATACGTCGCTCCCAACGGGGTATCCAACGGATGGGGCAACCAAGCTGGCGAAGACGTAACTTTCATACGGTCCGTCATATCTACGGTAGAATCCGACGTCTGTATTGAGACGTCCCTGCGGTTTTCTACGGGATTCAGTTATGGCGGCGCCATGTCCTATTCTCTCGCCTGCTCTTTGGGTTCGGAACTCCGTGCTGTGGCGGCGCTTTCTGGAAATCCCACCATTAGCGGCTGTGCAGGCGGCACTGACGCCGTGGCGTATTATGGACAACACGGGGTCAGTGATACGGTTTTACCCATCACGGGAGGGAGGCAGATGCGTGATCGGTTTGTCAAGAATAACGGCTGTACTGCTGTTACGGCGGCGGAACCGGCAGCGGGAAGTGGGAAACGGATAAAGACGGTTTATAGCGGATGTAAAGAAGGGAAACCCGTTGTGTGGGTGGCCTTTGATGGCCCCCATACCCCGACACCGAGGGAAGGGGGGGAACTGTGGACGGCGGGGGAGACGTGGGAATTCTTTGGCCAGTTTGGGGCCCTTTCCTAGACTTACTACCTCCCTACTCCGTACCAAGGTATCTTTCAGAGTTCGTCAGACTGGGGGAAGAAGAGTGCACCGGGGAAGGGAGAATGCGGAAGGGACAGACAGACAGACAGACAGACAGACAGACAGACAGACAGACAGACAGACAGACAGACAGACAGACAGACAGACAGACAGACAGGTAAACTAGAGACACGACTACACTTGCAAGTCATGAGATGTGATGTGCACACCGTTCGGAATGGAACCTGAGCAGACATTATCCGCAAAAGGCATCATCCTCACCACTGCGATCTATGCTGCAGAGAAGGCTACAAAGTGGGTACCTTAGGAGGTGAGCTCAGCTGAAAATGTCAAGAGGAGAGAAAGGGGGGAAGAAGGATCAAGTTTTGTTTTTTTCACTGTTTCGCTCTTGCTCGCACTCCCACACCCACATCAGGCCGTCATAATCACAACAAGTCACCGTCACAATTAGTCACAACCACTCAGTCTGGGAGCTAATCTCAAAGAAAAAAACAAACATTTTAAAAAAGGAGACGCGAAGCGAGTCAAATCAAGTTGAGTACCTCAGTCCGGAACAGACCCCGTCTTGTTTCAGTAGGAGCTGGCAAGCAGGCAAGCTAGCAGGCAGGCGTGTCGCCAAGCAGGGATGAGGCTGAACCTGCACCAGTACCTGAAGCATGCAGATGCCAGATGCAGACATATGCAGATGCGGGCCCGAAAGATACACCCAAAAGCGGCAACACGACATGACATGACACGACACGACAAGGAAATGAAAATGAGCTTGAGGCTCAACACGCTGTAAAGGCTCGGCAATACGCAAGAGACCGAATGTACCGAATGTACCGAAACCGAATGCACCGAACGACAACGACAACGACACCGAGCGGAGACATTGCCAAGAACGGATTCCCGCTGCAACCCAACCCAACCCACGTCAGGGTGCAGAACCGGTGCGGAACAGGGGAGGGGGGGTGGGTGACACTCGATCGATGTCAGTGCAGGGGGTACATGAAGAGGCAGTGTTGCCGCAGGGGGAAATTAGCTATTTTGCTGTTTTTTCTCCCACTCTGTGCTGATAAGCTTTTAGTTACCAGGTTAGGTGCCTACCCGCCCGTGCCTTGCATGTCCTTTGCCCCATCGTGCACCAATGAGGCGTTGCCAATTACCCCGACCGCAAACAAACCAGGACAAAAGAGGCGACCAGGAAGCAACGACGACAAGGAAAAAAAAAAGTTAAATTACAAGGTATCAAAACACAACGCCACCTGCACAGACGAGGCATTTTATGTCAGAGCTCTCGTGTTGAGAAGCGACAATATAAGCAAATCCGCAATGACAAACCATCAGCAGCAGTCAGAAATCGTCAGACAAAAATCACATCAAAATCACAAAAATGAGACACCACAATTATGAGCATGACACCCATTAATTAGTAATTAAGTGTTTTTAAAAATGTACAACTCGCAAAAGGTCCATCAAAATCCAAAAATCCTAAAAATCCATCGCATGGCTAGAGAACAACCTCTTCAAACCCTTTGGATATCATCCCTGAATTGCCCAATAACCGGTGTTGATTACTCCTCATATATAGTCGTAATTCAAAAATTGACCGCATCTCTATTTTCCAACCATCACGTTCCGTGCATGCACCGTGCTCATGTCATGAGTTTGTGTCTTACAACAGGAGAGCAACGAAGCTGATGGCCGCAGCGGCAAAGACGCCTCCAGAGAGACGTCCAGCACCGCCAGTGACGACGGGCTTCTTGGTAGGCTCGACCGGCTTGGCCGCCGAGGTGGCCGGGTACTCGGGAGCAGCCGGGTAGTCGGTGGGCTTGACCTCAACTGAGGTATAGTAGACAGACGAGCTGACGGGCACCTTGGTGTAGGTGACGAGGGGGTTCTTCGGGCCGTAGGGGCAGTCGGTCTTCTCAGGGGGGCACGAGGTGATGGTGACAGTCTTGGACTCGTAGTAGGTCGAGGTCATCTGCGAGGTCGAGTAGGTCGGCTTGTAGGTGGTCGAGGGCTTGACAGACGAGGTCGAGGACTTGGGAGGGGTGACAACCTTGCCCTTGGGCATAGCCTTGGAGCACTCAGTAAGCTGGTTGATGGTCTTGACACCCATCAAGCTCATACGGATGTACTCGCGAGCATAGGCCTCATCCCAAGAACCCTTCTGAGCCTGGAACTGCTTGAACACAGCGCTGGTCTTGGAGGACTGGGCCAGGTTGACGTCGGCCTGGAAGCGGATGACACCAGCCGAAGCATTGGCCTGGAGGGTCTCCTTGAAGTACTCAGTGTCCCACTTGCCGGGGGTCTTGTCCTGGGGAAGGTTGGCACCGAGTCCGGGGTTGTGGTTCTTGGAGGCAGTGTGGGCACCGAGGAGGGCAACAAGACCAGCGGGGCTGACAGTCTTGGCCTTGAACAGATCGATGGACTGATCAGCCGAGAAGAAGGGAGGGGGCAGCTTTCCGGTGGGAGCAGCCTTGGAGTCGTCCTTGCGGCCAATGAAGAGACGGATGCGGGGACCGCCAGGGCAGGAGAGAACGCCAACCTTGGCGCACGCCTGGATGAGATCGGCCATGCCGATGCCGTAGGCCTTGTACTTGTTGAAGATGCCCTTGACCGTGTCGCCGTGGGCGGCCATGGCCGAGTTCTCAATACGGGTCATCTCGTCCGAAAGCAGGAGCGAGCCGTCAGCACCGCCGTAGGGTGAGTCCTTGTCCCAAGCGGCAGCATCGTGGAAGCCCATGCGGATGCTAGCGCGGGCGAAGTCGTTGCACTGTCCGCCGCTCTGCATCATCTCGAAAAGCTCCTCGTTGATGTACTTCCAGACGCAGCACTTGTCCTCCTTGCATTCCTTCGACTCGAGCTTGGGGAAAGCATATGCGTCATCGCTCTGGCCGTCGCCCTTGCCGAGCAGAATGGACTTGATGTCCTTGCCGACCTCAGTGAGCTTGTCGTCCTTGAGAGAGACCAGGTCACCGAGCAGCTCCCCTGACCCCGAGTACTGGCGCTTGGCAGCAGCAGCCTTGAACTCCTGCAGAGATGGGAAAGCCGCGGCCGTGCCGACGAGGCACGCAACTGTTGTCAACTTCATTATGACGGTGGGTGGTGATTATTAGGCGGATTATAAATGGACTAGCGAGTGCAGAAACGAATGCAAATAGCGAGTGGCAGTGAACGACAACGCAAAGAGGAGATCTGCGTTGAACGATCGACTGAGAGAGAGAGCAGCAAAAAGCAAGCGACGGGGGGGAGGAATAAACGAATGTCTTGTCACTTGCAGAGCGTGATGGAGTGAGAAACCCAAAAGCCGGGAGAGAAGCTGTGTTTATCAAGACCTGAACGGCGTGTGCCGGGCGTGCCGCCCTCGCGGTAGCCGCTCGATTCGGACAGCATGGGAGATTAGACTGACCTTGCACGGCCATGAGCTAGGTCCAAAGAGGCAGCGCTGCACAGCTGGCACACCCCTCACCTGTGCAGAGCGCCCCCAGCACCCCCCGGCACCCCCCGCGCAGAACCGGGTCCCAGATCCCTCGGGGCCTCAGCTGTCGTTTCAAAGGGGGCTGACTGGACCTTTTGCCTGGCCGGGGTTGGGACGGTGAGTGTGTGGGCGACAAGGAAAATACCGTGCCAAGCAAAGCTTGGGCAAACCACTAGTGTTCCCATCAGTTGATGTTGTGTCCCCATACGAGAATGCCAAGCAGGGATCTCAACATGACTGGCCAATTGACGCTGGCTGATTAGCCCAAAAACCAGCCTATGGCTGCCACTATTGGCCAAACCACGCCTGACCCCCCAGATCCCCCCAGCCTGGACTGGGAGCTTGACAGCGCTTGGGTGTCAACATGCCAGCAATAGGGCACGCTTCGCGTATCAGATCACTGCACTCCCCTTGCAGCTGTTGTTGATCATTTTGCGGTCACACAATGGCCGGGCTGGAATTTTATCGGCGCTCCGTATTCAACGTGGCGCATGTGGTTGGCCGGCCTTGTTTTTGTGGGCTTGACAGCAGGCCCGTGACACGTATATCCTCAGTACGAATTGTCCAGAACAGCAATGACGGGCAAGATTCTGTTCGTGGTGGAGGAGCAGTTGCAGTGTGTGGTGCGTCTCGTGTTGACGATGCTGGCTCGCTTGATCCCATTTTCTCGCTTCCGAAGGGGCAGTTCGTGACGTTCGGACTTTTTTGGTGCGCTCAAACCATGTTTCGCGTGGGAGTGTGGATAGGGGGTTCCATCCAGGCAGGAAGGCGGCGAGCGAAATGTAACCGCCAAGGGGCTCCCAATCAGAACAGGGCTTAGGCCGTGTTGCTAACCTTATTATTATTAGCAAGCGGCCGCCAAGGTCGCATCAATCCGTAAATCGCGGCGGGTCCTCAGACAATAGCGCATCCTTCGCAGAAGTCAAGCTCACCTGCTGAGCCCAAATGTCACCAAGTTTCGCTCCCGCCTGCTTCTCTCCTCAGATCATGCTGACTCCCGGCCCAGGCCCCGCGAAATTACACTGAACAAAAAACAAAGCGCGAAACCACAAATCCTGCGGACCAGCGCACACCCGGCCGTGATCCGGGACCCTCTCCAGAGCCTTGTCGATGCGCGCGCATCGGGCCATTGAAAGATGCTTTTTGCACCCTGTTGAAATCACTCTGGAACCAATGCGAATCGCGACCGGCTCGACCCGGCTTTGGTCCCGAACGTTTTGGCGAGGGGGAGGAATTTCAGCCGTCTGACCTCGGGAATTGTCTGGGCACCAAAAAGCAAAGGCTGCAACTCCCATGCTCAGAGCACCAGGGTTCGGTGTGTGAAGGAGTCAGGAGGTCGGAAAGTGACCTGGCAACCTCCGCGCCACTGTCCACTGACCGCTGATGGCTGCTCGCTGGAACGTTGCTCCGCGGCACGAGAGCGCGTCTGGGGATTGGGTGAAAAGGAGGATTGTGACTACTGGAACAACGAAATGAGAATAAACGGTGACGGGAAATAGCTCTTTCCTCGGAAGGTGCTCTTGTGCCTGTGTGAGAGCGCAAAAGAGGCACCTGCCCTGAAAATGGATACCACTGCCTACCAACGCCCCGCGCTTGCTGTCCAGAGCAATCTGGGGAATGGGAGTGGGCCCTAACCCAGTCCGCTCGCTGAGCCGCAGCAGCAGCAAATTTATTTTGCTATCACCTTATCTTTAAGCGAGGTCCCGGTTTCCAGGCTTTGCCAGGACGAGAATATTGAATTTCATTTATTTCCCGTCGAGTCACCGGGTGAGGACATGAACTGGCCCCCAATGCTTCCGGCAGTGGTTCCCTTCCCGCCGCAATGCGAACAGACGTTTGCGGTCATTTGTTTATGATCGATGGGTTGTCGCATTGAAGGAGTTTGTGGGGGATTCGGGACAGGTCAATTTTTTTGCTTGGCGACAAGCGTTTCGATCCCCGATCTCCAAGCAAACTGCTGCATCATGGTTTGGATGACGGGAGCGGGCCGGCACGGGTCGTGCGGCGTCGTTGGTTGCAGGTTCAGATGATGCACGTGCCTGAGGATTTAAGAAGTGGTGATGGCGCCAGAGGATTTTACGAGCTCGATTCAAACGGACTTTTGCAATGCTTGTTTCTCAGATCTCATAAGAGCTTAATGAGTACCGATCCATCCATGAAGGGGGGACGCTGTCCGCCATGCATCCGCTATGTACCGGTGTAGAGTCTTCTGGGTGATCCGGTCTTGGCAAATACCCAAGACCTAGACGAGTGCATTCGACATCTCCATGTTCACTGCAAATAGCTACTTGCTGTTTGGTGCTCGCTGTCTTCGTCGCCTCGTCACTGTTCAATTCCTTGTCAAGATCAATTCCCGCAAATGTCTGGTTAGATTCATTTGGAAATTGATGTTATCAATCTAGTCGAGCACAGAGTCCCTTGGAGCGCCAGCTGAGTTTCATGTTGTGTCACCGCAATGTATAGATAAATAGAAGGTTCAGTATCTAAGTGTTGTATTAATCGACGTGCTGTTGTGATGTGTAGAGCAACATGTACATGCATCATATGACGTATGTATCAGTGTTCAGTATGTGACAAGCTAGTGCCCTTATCTATTTGTGCCTCAATGCTGTCAACTCTGGTGCAGGTGATTTCTTGTCTTTCAGAACACAAGTTGAAAGTTTGCGCATCTCATGTATTAAGTATCCTTCCTTCTGAAAATCAGTCCAGCTCTCAAAACGTTTCGAGTTTGCCCCAGTGCTCTAAGGCTGTAATCCCACTCTGAAAGATTGTCAGTGCAGCACAGGACTTGATAGGTACGGTCATCAGCAGTTGTTCCGACGGTATCAAAACAGCCGGATGTCTAATTGAAGACCTGTCGAACATGTGAAAAACTAAAGCTTTGTAGTTTCGCTTCAAGGCCTTAAACTCCTTGTCCAGCCCTGAATACACAACGGGTAAACCTTATGGCACACATATATTCGCCGTGCCTAGGATGGTTTATTTTATTTTCTCGGGTTACCTACTTCCGGCCGTTGCTAGCCAGCTGCAACGCAATGAGTCTCAAACTAATTACCACATGAACAGTCTTTGAGGTGTTGGGCTATTGCCGGTTTATCACAATGTTATCCAAGACCTCAGCCAGACTTGAAGTTGATTTCCAGAAATTAGACCAGACCGGACGACACCCACATTAAAGCTGAGATTGTGAAACCGGCAGCATAGTCTAAATATTCACATAGCTACGGAGTATGAGATATACCACTGCAGCACTGATGAAAAATGGTGCACACTCGGCACTGACGAGGCATGTGATCACTGCCAACGGAACTGAGAGCTAAAGGCTAATCTTGGGGAATTCCGTCGCTGGCCGCATCATTCATGTTTGGGAGTTTTCCAATCAAACATGCCGAGTTCGGAATATGTAAGCAAAACCCAAACATCATCCCGTGTTTCTGATCGCCAGTTCATGCGGTCCAGACTTGGCAGTGGTTGCCGTCTCTGGGTGGGCCGTCGTTGACGGAGAAAGCCGGAGTTGGGGCAAACACCAACCCCTCTCTGTACCAAACTCACGTGATTTGGGCATCTGTCAAAAGCGAAAGGCAGTCACCACCGCATCTCGATTGCCGGATTGCGTCGAAGAAGACAATCAAGTCGCCCGAAAACTGTGCGTCTCCATCCCTTTTGGGGCTAAGGTCCCATGTCAAACTTGCGCAGATCCGCAGTTTGGCGCGGAGCAATTAGCGGTGACGCAGCTTCGTGCATCGGGTGCAGGTGCGGTGGGCTGTGGCTGCCTGCCTTTACTTTTCGATTTTGAGTCAGCTCGGATCGACTCCATTCCACGCACCTCCCATCTCTAGATCTGCGATCATCGGTAATCCATCCCGCGACCGCCATGACCGATTACGATCTCCAGCGCTGCTGCCTTTGCTGGCTCCCGATTCATTTTTCCTACCTCGCGGAACCACCCCAGACCCGAAATCTTGGCTGGCAGTCTGAAGTCCGAGCGCGTGAGTATCATGACTGCAAAGCCTAATTTCTGAGCTAAAAACCGCCCCCATGCAGTGCGCTCGCGGGAGTTAAAAGAAGACCCTTTTATTACTGGCCGTGGTTACCTAAGTCCAAGATACAGCGTGGTCGCCAGTCCCGACCCCGATGTCTCGTACGAGACCCTGCGGGCCGATGACCCTTCTGAGCCACTGCCCACACATGCCACGCATTTCACTTCTGGTACCTACCTGACATTTGTGCTCCACGATGTGTGCTGGGACATGATCCTCCGCCGACTCAACCCGGAAATGGCCCCCCCGGGAGATACCGTCGGCGCCGCCATGGTTCTGTTTGACCTTCTAGCCGGGAAGCCCTTCAACCCTTGGGGTTACCTCCTTCCATGGAACATCAACAATAAACACGGGATGTTGCGGTATGACCACACCTTTGGCGGCTTCCGGCCGAGCTCTCGCGTCCAGAGTACCACTTGGATGAACGCAAACCCTTCGATTACCAGGATCGACATGAAGGACAGCGCAAGGTCTTGTGATGAGGATGACGAAGACCTTTTCAAGAGCCGCCTGAAGCTGAAAGGGCTGGCGGATCCAAGCCAGGATATCTTCGCCAAGCTTCCTGCCGAACTGGTCATGTCCATTTTGATATCTCTGCAGTCTGCCGATGTTTGCCAGTTACGCTTGGCGTCGAGAACGGTAGCGGAGATTTCACGGCCCGAGGATCTACCGCAGACGTTTTGGGTCAGCAGATTCCGCCAAGGTTATGAAATGGAGTTTTACCTGCTGTCAGATGCTGCTCTGAGCAATCGAGGCAACTGGCGTGGAGCATACCGCGGGATACGGGAACAGCTGGCCGACTGCAGCCGCACAGGATATCTTCGGAACCGACGTCTCATGTGGGAAAACATGCGGCCCGTGTATGAATGCCTTTCGGTGTATATGCGGGCCTTTCACACCCCCGACCGACGCACTTGCACCATTTCCATGCCGGAGAAATACTTCAACGGGGCGCTTGTCAGAGCTGATCCTCTACCCATTGTCCCCGACCGTATTCCTTGCATCGGCGGAACCTCTTGGGTTACTAGTGAGCAGATGTGGCTTCCTCGCGATGCCATGCAGTCCGCATGGATTCTCGCTGTGACATATCGAATTATCGGCGGTGAGACATATCTCAGCGGACTTCGCTTATTGCGTATTCCTTACGATGGGGACGGGACTTCCCAACAAGTCAGTCGGGTTGGGTACCCGGATTTTCCTTTCGAGACCAGGGTCGCCCTTAACATCTCCCCAGACTGCCTCAGGGGCGTCCGGGTCTGGACGTCGGTCAACGGAATCGTAGGTCTGCGCCTGTTGGGGAATTCAGACTGTGATGGCTGCGATACACACCTCGACATCGGTCAATGTTCCACTCGAACTGCCGGAATTGGTGTCGCAGATCTACTTAGTCGCGAGGGAACTGTGCTCCGTGGTATAAGGGTCGGAATAGATGTATGGTCCCTTTGTTTTTGTGGCGGGTGCGACACTAACTCATTTAGATGTGTCGACTCACTTCGATCCAGATTCTTGAAGAGCCAACTGATGAAAAAGCTGGTGAACCTCCTTCCGAGGACGAGACGTCAATCGACGCGATGAAAGCAGTTCCACTGTGGAACCCGTGTCCTCCTACTGAAGCTGGGACGGTTCACTTCTCTACATGGACTAACGGTAGGGCGACCCAATTTTCGTCTTACTTCCTCAATATGAACTTTGGTGGGTCCGATGGCTCCAAACTCAAGCTGCTCAGAGGGTTGGGTGTCAGCATGAACGGCACTCTAGATGACTTTGTGTACGGCATGAGCTTTTACTACGGCAATGGCGATGAGCCACAGGAGATTTATTATGGATCCAGGGCATCCTACCAGGAGATCAATGGCCGACCACATCGACTGTGTCAGAAGATCTTCCCCATCAGGGGTGATCGCGGGGAAAGGATCGTGCGGATCAGTGTTACCAGCTCGAAGGAGTGCCTGGACACAGACCGTTTCCTTCCACTAGGTTACTTTGGACAGATACGCGGGTTACAAGTATGTCGGCCCTTGATGTTTTCTATGGAGGATTTGCTTACCCGGTTCGTTAGGTTTTTACGAATTTCGGGCGGTCTTGTTCTTTCAAGATGCATCGCAGGACTTCCGAAGTCTCTCCCCACACTGGTGAAGATTTCGAATTGGTACCGCCCGAGGGAGAAACGATGACCGCCATCTTCGCCAAGGTGAAGGTAAGCATCCCGTTCTTGTGGCTTGACAGTAACTGACTGGATGTCAGCATGCTGGCGGATACATACTGGACATGGGCTTTCAATCACAAAAGACCACGGAAGAAGAAATCAGCAAAGACGGCCGCCCGCAGACTGGTAACCAATCCTCCCACGTTATCCCTATTCTCGAGAGCCAGCGATGGAACTCCTACCACAAATCCGGCCATGCAGGCAGGAATGGCATGATGTTTTCAAGCGTAAAGCTCTCGTCAGTCCGATGCATCAAGTTTTCATACGGAGACTCCATTTCCAATCCGCGTGTGGCTTGTCGTCGGGGCTCGCGTCTTTCCGGGCTCTGCTTCGAGTTCTGGGACACAGATGAACGCGTCTATCTTGGCCAATGGTTCAACAAGCTGGAGGGCGAGACGATGTATTTGAGCAGAGACGAGTCCATCACCGAATTCACGGTGTGGCATTCACGCCACCTGCGGACTGCCAGCGGGCGAGGTCACCGCGAGATGAGCATTTACGGAAAAGTTCGAGGGGTCATGATCGAAACTTCCAAGGGCAACTCCAAGCATGTTCAGCGGGACAGCCTTGAAGATAGACTTTTGATCACGTTTGGAGGTGACAATGAGATTCTGGTGAGCTTTTTCTTGGGAACCTTGGAGCTATCGGTATGGTTGCTGACAGGATGACAGGAGGGTTTGATCTGGGCGTACGATCACACGACCGATCATCTTCAGGCCATTACGCGCAGCAAGGTTGTGGTTGCTGAGAGTCCTGAAACTGTTGGCGTCGACAGTAGTACCCCTTCTGCCGACGTTCCTGAGAGTGTTATTACCGAGGTGTCGGCCGTTACTGACACAGCAGCCGGTAGTGTGGGGCCGAACGAGGTTGAAGTCGAAGTCAGTGACCGCCCGGACGAGTAGGCCCAAAAGGGAGGTTTCACAGCCATTCCGTACCAAGGGCCCAAGAGGCGCGGGGGAATCTTGGAGGAAAGCTGGGATTAGTGGTATTTTGCGGGGGATAGTGACAGCAAATTATGAATTTAATGATGCATTTCCACGTTGTACGATTGCGCCATGCCGGATCTGCATTGCCTTTTAAGGGGGAGCAAGATTACGTTCACGGTCTGTTACATTCGGTTTAACGTTGCCGACTGTCAATGAGTTGGGCGGCCCGCGGACACGGCAATTGAAGACAGCTTAGCCGCAGCGGACAGCGGGTCATGCAACTCGGTTAAGACAATAATCTGGCAGTCGGGCATTGTCGGGGAAGGGCTAAGCTCCCTAGAAGCATAGATGAATGCGGAGTCTAGAACCAATCCAGCCCCTGGGCAGTCATATCGGTCGTCAGGGCTATAGTGGGAGCGTCATTAAGTTTGTCTCCGGGACTATTGTCCAATGTGCCTGCGAATCTTGCATGCCGGGCTCTTGAGCCGAGGGGGTTTTTTTTGGGGGGGGGGGGGTTTTTTGAAAAAGTGTTAATA
>Ga0247765_1000521_pt1 | contig 29268 bp, 23 predicted proteins | sample UWRJL106311C6_FD_179949 | JGI IMG/M metagenome (GOLD analysis project Ga0247765, IMG submission 179949) | Plant litter microbial communities from Arlington Agricultural Research Station in Wisconsin, United States - UWRJ-L106-311C-6 | ecosystem: Environmental > Terrestrial > Plant litter >...
AAGAAATGGGTGAGTAATGCATTGTTAAAGTGGCGGTGGGCAAGTTGTCGTGAATGATACAGAATGTTCCAGAACAGGGGGGGGGCCAGAACAGGGGGGGTCAACTTAAAACCCAGTTTACGTCCTCCATTAGGTCTCCATCCCGTTTTCCTCATTCACGAAAGTGGGAAAATCTCACCGTTAAGCTGAGACGCTCCCCGAGCGGATTGATTGGCTTTTATTCTTGTTAGGCGTGGCCCTCTCATTCTTAACCCATTGGCACTGGGCAAGGTGTTTCTGCACGGTGCAGCTGGCCCTTCTGGCCCAGGCCGTCGCGAGAGATACAAGATATTCCCTTAGAACAGCTCTCAATTGTGCTCATATCTAAAAGTATGGATAAACTGGATGGAAAAGAATACAGCCCGATAATGTGGGTTGTGTAGGCTGCGTCGATTTTCACGTCTTCGCTCTAATTTCCCCCTCCTTTCTTACCTGCTCGATCCTCTTTTAAAAACATGGAAAACCTCGATATTTCCACGTCGCTCTATGGAAACACCTCGACACAGTTCTATTGAACCGGACTCAAGTGCTCATCTCATCTGTCACAATCGTCCCGCTCCCTCCCAGAATGCCTTTCTTCGTCAGCACCGTCGCTCTTCTTACGCACACCAAGCACACCACCATCCTCGCCATTCCTATTGTTTAGCAGCGCAAGCACAGCAGCGTTCTTCAGTAGTGGACAGTGCCGTGGCGGCCATCATCCCCAGGACAGTCGTCCTCTTAATCCTATGGAACATATTGGTCTCGCTGGCCTAACTGTCCTTTCCATATTTGACATTGAGGGTATTGTCGTCGTTGTGCAGAGACACCCCGAAGAACGCCACTTAGAGCCAGACCAATTAGGTACTTCAGCTTATCTCTCCGGCGTTACTACTTCCCCAGATCAACACCATTCGTTCTGCCCATGCAGACGGAGTCTGCCCTAGGCCATCGCCTTCTCTATAACGAGGGCGGGCTTCTTTTCTTCAGGAAGCCGCGGCCGGTTTATGAAACGGCTCATCTCATTCTGTTTAGCGATATCCTTAACTGAATCTCTCAGAGTGGCTTGACGAGGAATATCCGGGATATCGGTTCCACAATATACGATGGCATCGTCACAGCGGAGCAAAGAAGTTGAGGGGACACTCGCAGACTTGTTGGGATGGAAGATAACAGTAAGACAGGGCACCTGTATTGACGTACAACGTTTTTTAAGGCTCTTAAACTTTTGAAAAGTTCCTACACATATATACACTATCTGTGGTAACCCCTGGAGCCGAGTCGCTTGCGTTGTCGGCCGAACGTTGTCCCGACGGTTCTAGTGATTACCACCTTGATTAGGTAGTGGTCAAGATCGACACCCAACCCAACTTTCACACGCCTTTCCAATGACCGCAAAGGGTTTAAAACACACTACTGACGTCACTTTCTCTGGAATTCCTGCCGTGCATAAAAGTCTCCCGAATGAGCTCTCCTGTATGTGCGATCTTCTTGACTTATATGTCAACCCTCCTACGGCGCGTTCAACAAACCGACCCATAATATGGCCGACAACCAAACCGACGCCGTCCGCGATGCAATGTCCGCATTCGGACTGTCAGCCCGTGGAGCAGTCAACTTCACTGGCGAGAACCCGTGGGCTTCGATTGAGGAGGCCCTGGACAATCCGTGGTCACCCAGCAACCCCAGTGGCACCATCGTCATGCGCCTCGCCGAAAATTCCCTAATGCATGGCGACATTTCCGAGCTTATCCGTCGAGACCTCGCCATCGACCCAATCCAACAGCTGACCTACGGCCGCGGTCCACGCGGGTCTCTACGCCTCAGGAAGGCCGTCGCGGGCGTGTTCAACTCTGACTTTGGCGCTAGGGAGCCGGTGACATACGATCAGATTACCGTCATGTCAGGTGTCACCGCCGTGACAGATGCACTGGTTTGGAGCATTTGCGACGAGGGGGACGGGGTGCTGATACCGCAGCCGTTTTACACCGGGTATGACATGGATGTGTCCCAACGCGCCAGGGGTGTTATTATTCCAGTGCCGTTCCAGGGGATCGCGGGATATGCATCGTTTGATGATGCGTTCGACTCGCCCGTGGTTGTCCGCCGAGCGTTTGAGGCACAACTGGAATCTGCTAGACAGGCTGGGGGCCACGTAAAGGCGGTTTTGGTTACGAAGTAGGTGGGGGCATTTTTATCGGATCGCTTTCGGACAAAATACTATCGACATCACAGCTGACACCCAACCAAGTCCTCACAATCCACTCGGAAGGTGTTACGTAGGTACCCACCTCCCCGGTCTGACAGTTTGACATCTACCAGCTAGGGACTTCTAACAAAAAAAACCAAATACACACACAGCCCGAGGATACGATCAAGGAGATTGCCAAATTCTGCGGCACCAACAATCTCCACCTCATCAGCAACGAGATCTACGCACGCTCTGTCTTCGATGCAGACCGAGCAGCCAAGATAGCACCCTTCAAGTCGATACTCTCGCTCGACCTTGAGGGCATCATCGATCCTTGCCTGGTCCACGTATCATACGGGGCAAGCAAAGATTTCTGTGCCAATGGGTTGCGACTGGGTGTTCTTCAGACGAGGAATAAAGGGGTCCTAGAAGCCGTGGCAAGTTTGAGGTCAGTGCCTGCCCCGTTTTTTAATTTTGCAATTCAACCCCCTCCTAACGGTTTGTGTTTCTACACGGGGCTGGCAATAAGTACTGACTTGCGCCAATCTCTTAGCCCGTTCTCCTGGCCTCCTTACGTGATTCAGGATATCTGGGCCGGGATGCTCGAAGACGAAGCCTCTAGATCCGGTTTCAGCGAGAAGAACCATGGGCTGATGAGTAAGAGATATCGCTTGGTGACAACTCTTCTAACGCAGAATAACATCTCCTATTACAGGGGAAGGTGAGTCGGTGATTTCTCTCCTATTACTGACTCGTTTGATCTACCAGGCCAGTGTCATCATCTAAGTTATGGGCTTATCTAATGTGGGCTCTTCTGGGACTTTTATAATCTAGCTACGCTGGTCTGTTCCTCTGGATTGACCTGCGACGATATATCTTCGACGGCGGTGCTGCAGTCAACGGCGCCGATCTGAAAAAACGAGAGGCCCTGATCGACAAGACGTGCATGAAGCACAGGGTCTCGATTGCGCGCGGGTCTCTCTTTGGTACCGAGGAGCTGGGCTGGTTCCGCTTGACGTTCACTCTCTCGGAGGAGGAGATCACCGAGGGGATACGTCGCTTGGTGGATGCGCTGGAGGAGCTACAATCTGACAAGCTGTAGATTGAAGGAGGTGATAATTAAAATCTTCGAATCGTGCGTCTGGATCTTCAGTCCCGATAATTGGCCAAGAACAAAAGAGGGCGATCGCGTAAAGGATATAAAGGGAAAGAACGAGTACTAAATTCCACAAATTGAAAGACTGGCTAAGTGGCCTAGTGGTTCAGTAACTGTATCTTTCTCCCTCTCTATCTCTTTCTCTCGCGTTCGATTCATAACTATATCGCTTTTTCGTAAGGACCCCGCCCTCCCAACATCCTACCCTCGCTCTCCTCCTCCTACTTCTCCTGTTTCTCATATTTCTCTTCTAGATCTACGAACTAAAGCAACATGAGCCCTTATTTCTACACTCCTCCGCTCTATCTTTCCGGTCCCTATCAGGCGCAAGTTACCAACCCACGGGCTATACCAAAACAGAACTAAATCAACAAGTCAAGCCCCCCTTTGTCCAAGGTATCACCCTCATCTCCATCTTCAACACTCCATGAAGTTCTGGGTGGTAGCTATTACGAGGGCAGAGGGTCCAGAACTGGGCCCTTTGCTTACATGGGACCATTTTTAGGCCCTTCGGCTAAAACTGCACCTTCTAGGAAGGCTGTGATATTCAATAGGCAGACATTTGCCGAATTTGAGCCGGGGCTGATCCTTGACTGATCAGACGTGACTATGAGCATGGGTGGTCGTCGATTTTGGGGTGGTATAACAACAGGTTTTCGATAGCCTTGATTTTCTTTCTAGCAACAAATGCAGGACACTCCTGAGCCGGCATCCAACAGAGCCATTGCAACCAGACAAACGCAAACAGTCAAGCTACTCAAAACGAAGGCCCAAAAACGTAGACCCTAAACGCAGACTCCCCAAGACGCAACGCCATAGAAAAGAAAACCCTAGACAGTTCCTCTCATGAGCCCAGTTTGCCGGAACCGCCTCAACTAGCAGCCGCATTTGGTGCCGCAAAAGAACCAGCTAGAATCCCGTCAGCCACTTTATGTTCGAGTTAGGTTTCACCAAGGACATACCAATTGACACATCCCGAGAGCGAATTGCCGGTGTTGCACTGAATGCAATAGCCAAATCGGCCCAAGCAATCGTCGCAGTTTTTGTAGCTGCAGGCACGTGGCTCAAGGTCGCGTCCTTCAAGCTTGAGAAGGTCGTGTCCAGCAAGCTTTTTGGTGTGCATTGATCAGTCATATTATCTATCTTTGCAGAGTTCTGCACTGGGGGGTATGGAATTGGGTCGGGGGGGTCAAGGTGAGTTTTGCATACCTCCTCCTTCATGATTTCGGTATTGGTCTGTTGTAATTCTCGTCAGCTCTTCAAGTTTCCCAACTGGGAGTGGGTTTACTCACAAGAGCCGGTTCCGCTGCGACTAAAAGGCCCTGGAGGGCGATGAAGATGGCGAAAGAGATCTGCATAATGTCGAGTTTGTGGATTTGTCGAGGGTGATACTGTGGACGAAGAAAGTGAGAGATGGTTGTGCGGATGAAAATAATCGCCGTGCCGTGACGCTTCCCACAATCTTTATATAGGCCGGACCTTGGATATGTAAGTGCTCAAATTCTAGTCAGTATCCTACTTACTCTAGTGTTGGCGGCCTAGGTCTTTCTGTCTCGGAAGCAAGGAGGAATAACAGAGAGTCGTTTTCCTTGTTTCATATTCGCTCCCTCATCCTCGAGGACAGGGTACAAGTGTGAAACAGGATCTAGTCGTATTGAGAATTACCCAATAGTTGAGTCTCGCCTCAGATCATTAGAGAGAAGAATAATGTAGGATGGATGGCTGGATTGCAACATCGAGCATGGCTCCGCCACGAGCCTTTCTAGGCTCTTTGTCACGCGCTGTATTGTGGCTGGTGCGGCATCTGCCAAAAACTTGGGGGACGGCAGGGCTTTCTCGGTGCAGTGTAGTGGGAGGTGTGACATAGCTTCCCCCTAACGATGGATCATCTAGCTGTAATATACATGGCGGATTGATTCTGTCTTCGCCAAAGCAAAACCTCAAATCGCAGCGAGTGTGTGCCTGCACTCCACGCGTCATCTTAAATGGAACAAATGGGCGAGCGACAGTTTCGTATAATCAATCACTATATTCTTGGAATTGAGACTGCGTCATGTCATGTCGTTTATTGTATCATTGGTGCATTGTGGTTGTTCATGTGGCTGGCTTTGACGTCACCTCTCCATCCCGGCTGTGGGGACTTTTGGAAGCCGACACAAATCCACGCCGTTGCAAAGACAATGCAGATCATGGATTGAGAAAGAGCGGGAATGAAACGGCGATGCGGGGTATTATAGTGGGTAAAGGGCGCTATAATTAGTGTACGAGTAATCCTTTCAATCCTATACATACCGATGCTGGTTTGTTGGTAGAATCCGTGACTCCATTGCATCAACTTAACGATTTGCACAACATAGACCACGACAATCCCTTTTACCTTACTGCCCTTAACCCTGGCCAAGCTTGCATATCTCAGAAAACAGAACTAGATTTTTGCCATGTCATCTTGAGCCCTGCCTATTCCAAGAGCATCCTAGCTGGCTCTGTTGGTCTTCCCTCGTAAGTCGGGTACTGCTTGCCGCATCCCAAAGGGATCGTAGGATTTATTCCAGCGGGATGGAATCATGCACTTGCTGTGCCGCATAGCTTCTCTGGGTAGGAAGTCGGCATTCGGCAAGGCAAGGCTGTCACTTTCGTTGGAGTGCAATAGAATTCATCAAGTCTATAGTCTCAATTTCCTTTGTGTTATCCCCGTATCATTCCATCGAGTTTCTACACGAGTGTCGGGCCTGGGGGCAAATTCCGCTTCAGGGTTGATGGGCAACAATCGAACGCGCCTCACAGGCGCCTTTATCAGTGGACAATCATCATCCACCTTCACATGCACGACATGCTGACCTGCCGGGGGTATGTGAGATTCCACCTGTTATACTCAAGATATCTATCATGTTTTTGAATAAGCTTGAAAGTTTTTGCAGATCAGGGATCACAGATGTGCTTTTTTTTTCCCCCCCGGGTTCGAACACACTCACGTACAGTCGCTAGCGAAATCGGCTTCCGCTTTTCACTTACTCTTCAATTGTCTCGGGACCCGCTATTAGGCCTCTTGGCGCTTACACCGTGCCAACTCCCACCGTCTAATGTCCCTGCCAGAGTCCAGCCTTGCTTACATAAGGACTACGGAACCCACCGATGCATTGTATAGCCACGTGACCAGAAGGTGAGCACCAAAATTGGATGCTATTGCGGGGCAAAGGCACCGCTGGGGCAGCCCTACAAACCCCGCAGAGCGGAGCAGCGGATCAACGATCCAACGGACCCATGGAAAAAGACGTCAAGTTCCCTATCCGCGGCAGAATGCGGCAGTTATTCAGTCGACGGCAAAAGGCCGGAGCGATCGACTTGGTGACCGAGCGCAATCCGCCAGAGTCATCGGGCGCGGCGACTTCGACTTCGCCCAAGACCTTCCCATCAGGCATCAAGCCCTTTTACACCCCCGCAAATGCCATTGTTGAGTATGTGAAGATCTGCTCGAAGTTATAATCACTCATTAACCGATGGCTTCTGCGCAGCATCGTCTTCGTACACGGCCTGACCGGCAATCGTGAGAAGACATGGACCGCCCACGGCGCGACCGAGCCTTAGCCCAAGGCCCTCCTCCCCTCCGAGATCCCGACCGCGCGCATTCTTACATTCGGATACGATGCGTACGTGGCAGATTGGAAGGGTTTGGTGTCGCAGAGCAGGATTAACAACCACGCGTGGAACCTGTTGACGTCGCTCGCGGCCTATCGAGAAAGGAACGAAACGAGCGAGCGGCCGATAATGTTTGTTTGTCATAGCCTAGGGGGCCTTGTCTGCGAGGATGTACGTACGGCACACATCAGGCTGCATGGAATGCGCTAACTTCATGACAGGCATTGGCGACGTCGAGACAACGAACGGAGAAACACCTCCAGAGCATACTTCAGGCGACCCGAGGAATTGCCTTTCTCGGAACACCTCACCACGGGTCAGGCTTAGCCAGATGGGCCGAGCTGCTATCCCGAAAAATAGGCGTGATCAAGCAAACAAATACAGAGATTGTAGCGGTTCTCCGGCGCGAGTCAGAAGTACTGACACGGATTCAAGACGGCTTCCATACAATGGTAATGGCGCGCAGTGGGGATGGGCTACAGCCAATCCAGATCAGCTGTTTTTACGAGGAGCTGCCTCTGCCGGGTATCGGCCATGTATGTCTGACAGCATAGCTCATCGGAGCGCTTACTGATCCTCCCAGGTCGTGCCACAAGACTCGGCAATTCTTCCGGGCTACATTCCGATCGGCATTCACAGCAACCATATGGACATGGCCCGATTCGTCAGCAGAGACGATCCAGGATTTGAAGCTGTGTGCGGAGAGCTTCGTCGATGGATCAAGCAGATAAACGTGGCTGAGAGACATCATACAGACCTACTTGCGCCGATACATGATAGGGATACACTGGGAAGACAGCGCGATCGACTCGAGAGATCTGCCCGGTGTAAGTACTGTAGAAGCACGCTTCTGATTTATAGTTCGTACTAACCCGGACAGTCCTCGTGCCATACACTCGCAATCCGGACTTCGTCGGGCGATCAGCTATCCTCGATCAGCTGAAGAATCAGCTTGGCCATCTTGCTCAGCCGAACGAGGGATCACAGCCTAGGGTCTCGCTCTACGGACTCGGCGGCGTTGGGTACGTGATGTCCCCGCAGTCCTGCCAATTGACTAATTCAGTATAGAAAAACGCAGATTGCGCTAGCGTACATCTACTGGCTGCAACAGACGCGGCCGGAAGTTTCGGTCTTCTGGATCCACGCGAGCAGTGCTGAGCGATTTCGCCAAGCGTACTTTTCCATAGCGAAGGAATGTGGGATCCCAGGTTATGACAACCCTAAAGTGGATGTGTTGCCGCTGGTTAAAGAGTGGCTTGAGAAGAAGGATTGTGGTCAGTGGCTGATGGCTATCGATAATGCCGATGACAGCCAAGTCTTTTTTGACCAACCTGTGGCTACAAGTTCTTCTCGCAATAAGGGCAACCTCGCACAGCATATTCCCGAATGTGCCCACGGCTCAATTATTATTACTACCAGAAACAAGGAGACCGGTTCACGGTTATTGAAGGGCAAACGCCCTATTGAAGTACAGAAAATGGACGCGGGCGAGTCGGACCAACTGTTCCGGACGAAGCTTGAAGAAGAGGATCTCAGTAGCAACGCACTGCTGGCACTTTCATCCCGGTTGGAGTATCTACCGCTTGCGATGGTTCAGGCTACTGCTTTTATTCAGGAAAAAAGCGTTTCAGTGCCTAGATATCTCGAGCTTTTGGATAAGAGCGACCAGAATTTTGTGACGCTGCTTAGCGAGGAGTTTGAGACAGTGGGGAGAGATTCAGAAACTCCGCGCGCTGTTACGGCGACATGGATTCTCTCGTTCGAGCAAATCCAAAAGCAGAATACGGCTGCGAGCGAACTAATGTCCTTCATGAGCCTTCTTGACCGCCGAGCCATCCCTTTGGCTTTTTTGTCCAGCTACAGCGAACAACAGCTAGCTCAGGAGTTAAAGGGAGAGGTCCAACTAATAAAGGCTCTGGGGGTCTTGAAAGCATTCTCATTCATTACTGAGAATAACGGAGGCGACTTTGATATACACCGGCTTGTGCAGCTCGTCACGCGCAAGTGGCTGCTCGAAAAAGGCACCCTACGCCAACTCGCGAACCGCGCGTTATTAACTATATCGCAACTCTACCCACCTGGCAATTATGAGAATCGGATTATCTGTGGCGCGTATTTATCACACGCGTGTGCAGTGCTGGAGCTCGAAGGCACGCAGTCGAAGGACGAGAGACTAGCTAAGGCGTCGCTCCTCTACCGCACCGCCGGACTCTTCGACTACCAAGGCCAGTGTAAGGATGCTGAGAAGTTTCTAGTCGAGGCGAAAGAGATCCGAAGCAAGCTACTGGGGTTGGAGCATCCCGATACACTGACCACCATGGACAACCTGGCATCGACGTATAGAAACCAGGGCCGATGGGCAGAGGCCGAGTCGCTGTTTGTGCAAGTAATGGAGACGAGTTCGAGGGTATTGGGGTCGGAGCATCCCGATACGCTGACCAGCATGGGCAACCTGGCATCGACGTACAGAAATCAGGGCCGATGGGCAGAGGCCGAGTCGCTGTTTGTGCAAGTAATGGAGACGAGGTCGAGGGTATTGGGGTTGGAGCATCCCGATACGCTGAATAGTATGGGCAACCTGGCGTTGACGTTTTGGGATCAGGGCCGATGGGCAGAGGCCGAGTCGCTGGAGGTGCAAGTAATGGAGACGAAAAAGAAGGTGCTGGGGTCGGAGCATCCCTCTACGCTGACCAGCATGAACAACCTCGCCTTAACCTGGGAAGGCCTAGGCCGCCTTGATGACGCGCTTGACTTAATGTGTCAGTGCGTTCTTCTTCGGCAGAAGGTAGTTGGGCCGGATCATCCATATACACAGTCTAGTCTTTCTACGTTGCAAATGTGGCAACATTAAGACAGCACGGGCGAAGCAACAGTAGGCAGAACTTCAGATGGAGGAATGTGATAGGCCTTCAGATTTATAAGTGAGCTATTGTTATAGCGTCTTTTAATCGCTATCCCGTCTCTTCAGCGCTGCGTTTAGGTATAAGGAACGAGGATGACCTGCCGTCATGTTCCTAGGTGACTCCCGTAGCTTTATGTAAGCAAGGCTGCGATGCTGGAGTACATTTGACGGTGGGGAGTTGCAGGCCTAAAAGTGGGTCCCCAGACAGTTGAACAGTGAATGAAAAGCGGAAGCCGATTTCGCTAGTGGTTGTAACGGGACACACTGAGAGCTTCTGCTTAAGTGCTGGTTGTTTGCGGTGTGGCTAGTTTTTGGAAGGGGTGGTAGGCAGGACTCGGAGGAAGCTGACACCTAGACTAGTGGGGGAGCGAGGCTGCAAAAGCGGCGCGGCAGGAGGGGACCAGTTCCTCCCCCCGCCGGAGGCGGGGAGTGCTAGCTCTAGAAATTGAATTGAATTGTAACGGGACACAAGGTTTCGGTACGCATGCAAATATAACCTTGGTGTTTGCAAAGTGACGCAGTGTATGTCGAAAAGGCAAAACATGCACTCCCGAGTACAGTTGTCGTTGAAAATCAACGTTAGGTCTTTAACAGCACCGGGTTGCATACAAAATGCTAACAATAAAATCAAATATATCTATTGTCATGCCACACACAAAGAAAATTCCTATCCTGTCCTGTTATAAAGGCATTGTATACAAGTCCGTCTTTTACATAAAAGAGGTCACAAAGCCAGCCCCAGATTAACCTTCTTCCGTCTTGCCAGCACTCTCAACAAGTAGCAGCAGAAAAAAAACTCTCTACTGCTTTACACTACCAAGGAAACCCTCTTCTCACTCACCGAGAAAATGGACGCCGCAGGCTTCTTCTGCTGCCAGTGCCAGGCGGTGCTTCTCAACACCGACACCTGCCAACCTTGCACCGAGTTCGACACCACTCACCAGGTTTGTCCCAACTGCGCTCTTATCCCCCAGACCGATGGTCGCTTTTACAAGTGCTGCAAGTGCCACTTTGTTGTGGCCGGCGGTCAGCCGTGCCAGGACTGCAATCACGCTTGCTGTCAAGATTGTGCTCTTCTAACCTCGGAATACCCTATCCGTATTATCCACAAGGGTATGCCCAGCCAGGATCCCGAGGCGGTGGCCAAGGCTCAAGCCGAAGCTTCCGCTCGGGCTGAAAAAGAAGGACGCAACAACTGGGCTCGCACTATGGCTCTCAATCTCGCCGAGACCCATCTCAACCTGGGCGGTCTCGGTCAGGCTCAAACTCAAACTCAGGCCCAATCAAACTTGCAGGCTATCAAGGACGCTAGGGCCCAGTCTTCTATGGCTGGTGCTCGGGCTCGCGCTCAGGCTCCGACTTCATCACCTCCCGCCCAAGTTTCCTCTCCCGCACCGGTGGCGGCTTCTTCTCCCGTTGAGGCTGTCGACCCTTCATTGTGCGTAAAATGCGGTCTTCCTATCGGCTGGGTCAGCGAAACCGAATATGACCGGCACGACGACTGCTGGGCTATCTAAGTCTGCAGTATTTTTCTTTCCCACTTGATCATGACCTCACCTAGATTGATACTTAAGAGGTAAGTAAGTAACTGCGCAAACTAATCGCGAGAGAAAACAGTATTGGATATAGAAAACCAAGAAAATCAATAAAAAAAAAGCTGATAACCCAAAAACAAATGCCTGCATTTTTTCGAAATGTGATAGTGAGAGTGAGATACTGAACTTGGCGACAAAATCGAATGTTTACACCACCTACTCGCGTGATATTTGAATTGTTACATGTCATTGACCCCTTGGATTAAGCTGAAACCACATTTTTGGACAAAGGAATTGTATTTGGATACAAAGGAATTAGTTTGCCAATGACAGTGACATTGGAACAAGTAAGCTGGGTAAAATGCATTGATTGTATTGATTCGAGAGAGAGAGAAAAAAACAAAGCTCGGCACAGCCGAAAACGTACAACCTCGTCTCCGCTGATCAACGACACCACTCAACATCATATATTGGATCGGCCGAGTGCGTCACACTTGGCAAAATCTTTGTGTTGTTATGCAGCGTTACCCACAAATCTTTTCGCTGCGTGCAGTGCTACCCACGCCGTAGGTCGCCTTCCAGTCGGGATAGGCCACGTAGCCAGGGCTGAGAGAGCCGCATTTCTGAGCAATGGCAGCAAACTGGGCGGCGAGCCACGACCCACTAATGGTTTGGCCATTTCCGTAATTGCATCCATAGGCTACAACGGTACCCTGCTTGTAGAGGGTGGACGTTTCCTTGAAGGATTTGCCGTCCTTGAATCGATCAATCAGACCCTGCTGAGCGAGCGACATGTCATCCCAGTTGAGAACCTGTGAATGATAGAGATAAATTAAAAATGGTTAGTCCTTAAATACCTAAGGGTATCCAGGTAAATAAATTAAAAAAATTCGTGGGGAATACTTGCGTATTGGTTGGTGCAATGGATATCCCCCTGCTGCTCCTTGCGGGCTTCGAGCCCGGTCGTGTCCGTGTCCGTGTTGTCCAAATCCCGAGCGGCGAAGTGCACCGTCTGACGGTGACCATTGCCGTCGACTTTGGACACGTAGAAGCCGTCAGGAGAGTCAGGCTTGATGCTAAGACTATCTCGAGGTACCACAGTCACCCTCGCCGCCGCCGACAGGGAGAGAGCGAGAAGGACAATGGTTTTGATGACGGACATGGTGAAGTTTGTCGCGTATAAGTAGTTAAAGTAAAAATTTTATCTTTGTTTGATGGTTTAGGTTTAATATTTTGGTATGTGTGTTGTTCGGAGTTGGTTGCTTGGTGATAATGAACAAGCAGACACGTTCCGTCCGAGTCTGTTGGTTTTATAATTGAAAATGTCGACCCCTCTTAGGTAAGTTCATTAGAGGGCGCGGTATCACGGCTGTTGCCTGTTTTCCATTATTCTTGGACATGACTGAAATCAAAAAAAAAAAGTTGGAATAATCCAGTTACTCTGTGCTCTGATATCATTGCGCCTCTGTACACTATCCTCGTCTAGCTCTTGAATACGTTGCCTATTCGCTAGAGTCTAAGCCTCTGCCTCGTTTAGTCCTTGGAATTGCACAATTGTCAGTTGGCAAGGCTACCAGGTTGCCTATGGGGATTGTTACTAACTAACAAATCTATTTTTGGTCGTGTGCTGTACTAATCAACATCTACACACACACACACACGGAACCCTATTGTTTCATAGATTCTCTTGGCAATTATGCGGACAACTGTCGCTGTTAAAAATATTAGTAGTTCATATAAAGAGTTCTAGGCATCTGGGTCTGGGTTAGTATTTGCTCTTCCACAAATCGGCGAGGATGGTGACAAGCCAGTCTCGAGATGCATCATTCCTCTCCTCTGCTGCTATCACACCGCCTGGGTGATGAAATCTAAGGATGGTCAATGGAACTGCCTATACTAAAGCAATGTTAACGCGTTTTCAGACCAAGATAGCTTGGTGATTACTCAATGCTACCTGTCAACTTAAATAGGAACACACATATCTATCTCCCTCTTCCTTCCCTCGAATCGCTTCCATATCTCAAAAATTACGCGGTGCATCTCTCTCTTACACTTGGCTTTGATTATTTACAGAAGAATTCCGTCAAGTAAAAAAAAAAAAATACCTCGATCGATATGCAGCCCGCCAGGTTCTTGTACCCGATTGCTGCTGCAGCAATCTTGGGTCAAGCTGTACCCACGCTCGACAGGGCACCTCGCAGCCTCACACCGAATAATGGCATCGACTCCTCCTCCTCCTCCTCTGGCGCTGCTGTAGTGTCCACCATCTTGTCCAGCCCTGCCGTCAGTCCGGATTCCGTCTTGGAACACGGGCTGGCGCCTCGCCAGACAGGCACAAACCTGATTCCGATCAGCCGGCTCGCGCCCTTGACGACTGGCATGGGCATGCGCCTGGCCAGCGGCGTCGCCCTCAGCGTGATAAAGGTGGTACCCACCTTCTTCTCCTTCATACCCGGCGTGACCACGCCCATCCCTACCTTGCCCGAGGTCGAGCTGGCGCTAGAGAAAGTGGCCGCGCATGCCGAGAGAAGCCCCAACCACCACAGCGGCATCCTGATCAAGAACCTGGGCTTCAAAGCTATAGAGTGGGCTTGGCAATGGGACGACGGCAGCGCCATTATCCCTAACTTTACCACGATAGAGTGGCAAACCCTCATCATCTGCCTCTACCGCGCCCTTCCCGGCGCCCAGTGGGAGGAGATTCGTGGCCACTTTAATGTTGGGGGTCGAACTTTGCAGATTGTCCTGCACTTGATTAGGGGATCAAACCTATAATCATGTCGCAAGTTCTTTTCTTTTTTTTTAGGTTGTTGTTGTTGTTGCTGTTGTTGTTGTTGTTGTTGTCACATCATAGTCGGTCTTTATATATGTCTCGATAGATACCTAGGTAGATGACCGATAACAGCTAATTCACTAGTCTAAAATCGACACCATGAATTTCCCTTTTCTTCTTCGGAACTGAGCGGTTGCTGCCTTGACCTGAGCGAGACTGAGCTAGACTGAGCGAGGAGGTTACAGTTCTGGGCTGCCTCGGCTACAGTTGCAACAGATCTAAAATGGCGGTGGAGTTACGAGGACCTAGTTTTGGGACCTTTATCACCACCACCTAGCCGCGCTTTCTTTCACTTACAGGAGAACTGTATATTATATTCGGATTCTATATCCTTTTGTTATATAACGCAGAGGTCGCTGTAGCAACCCTCATTTACAGAGGTACTACCTATGTAACTCAGGGATGATTGGAGGGAGGCCAAGTCGCCTTTTGAGATTTAAAATGGGAGATTGGGGGGGGGGGGGGGGGGGGGGGTGGTTAAATTTTATTGAAGTAATCTCGAGCTTTGGGAAGAGATGTGAGATGACGGTGATGGCTGTACCCAGTGCAGTGCCATGATACCCTCCACAACGATGGGCCAATCATCCCGATAGCGGAGCCACGCCTTTGTTTTGGCCGGATGCTGACAATCGGCAATGTTTATAAGGATATGAAGGCGCTCTGTAAAACTTTTGCGTTGAAGAGTTGCGCCAGGCATTGGGGCTGCTAGAAGAGGGGATAGTATAAGCGTTATCTAACACGGCCCTCGTCCACCTCTCAGCTTCGGCCGGGTTGAAATCTTACCACTTTACCATTTCTTGCTCGCTGCCATTGTGACCACCTTGATTAGGCGTACCTGCCTTTCCTCACAACAAATGAATAATGTAATTACTTGCGTGAAGGACCAAGTTCTTCCCTCCATGATGGCCTGCCATGATGGGAACTATATAGGAAACTATCTGCTGCTGAATAGCTTGTAACTTGGACTCTGATTACTGTGCTCACTGAACTTAGCGTTGAGCAGAGTGAGAAGGCTGCTCTCCATGCTCACCGGACTTGGCAGTAAACAGAGTGAGCACTCCGTACGAGCGGACAGTGCGACTCATCATGCACGCTCCCTCTCGCGGATTATCCTACGGGCCGCTCCGGCCTAATGTGAGACCGTCGGGCCGTCACAGGCTAGTTATTACGGGTGCGAATGCCCCAATTTTGGGCCCTTTGCTTACACAGGACCATTTTGGGCCCTTCGGCTAAAACTACGCCTTTCTCGGAAGGCTGTGCTGTTCATTGGCAGATATTAGCCGAAGCTGAGCCATGGCTGATCTGGACTAATCAAGCGTGGCGAAGAGTCACGTAACTATGAGCATAAGTGGTCGCCGATTTTAGGGTGGTATAACACATTACTTGGTAGCTTACTGGCAGCCTAGCCTACCTACCTACCTACCCATCCCTGTTACAAATTCATTAGTGTAAAAGGTTTTTTTTACTAGAGGGTAATGTGAACAAAAGGTAGATGATGCTTGGGATATTAAGGTGATGTACTCGGAATTATTAGTTGCTGCCTACCTTATCTACAAGAAAAGCGAACAAAAAAAAAAAAAAACTCCCCGTGCTAAATCCCTCTTGTTTATACAATTGAACATGGTCACAAGAAGAGACGGCTTCATGGCTGGTGCCACCGTCCAACAGTGATTCTGAACTGAGAATGACTAAACCTGGAATTTTCACATGCTTAATTTCCTTACCTACCTGCCTACTCACCAATAACATCATCCCGCACCTGGTATTCATCATCTGGGGCGAGGCTAAGCCCCGTCATCGTGTTGAATAAATCCAAAGTTTTAACCAGCATTCTTGTCTACCTGCAAGGCTACCAAGTTTCTTTTTGTTGGCTAGTTACTAACTGGCGAGATCTAATTTCGGTGCCTGTATACTCAGCACGGGGCTGTTGTTTCACACCCTTCTTGGCAAGTCAAGCGATAAACTGTCGCTACTCGGCCATCAGTAAATCTTTAAAGAGGCCTGGGGTACTCCCATCTGCAACCGACGAGGGCATGGTAGGCAGGAGTCTGGAATGCTTTCTCTCCGACCCAAGGCTACCTTGGGGATGACAAGTGGTCAGTGAAAACTGCTTATGGCATACCTATGCTTATCACTTGTCTTTAGTATCTCAGTCACCATTCAGTGTCAATCTAATTGTATAAGAACACACTTCTCTTCTGTGCATGACTGCACCAAACCACATCTTCTTTCGACATACTCGACCCACTTCTTTTCCACACACTCAAACAACTTATAGCCCACCCAAACATATCCCTTAACATGCAGCCGGTCAAGCTCTACATTGGAATGGCTGCTGCAGCTGTGACAATCTTGGCTCATGCTGTGAATGTCATCGATCCCCTTCCCGCTGCGGCTGCCTTGTCACGGGATTCAGACCTGGTGCCTCGTAACGAGCCACTCATGCGGACATCGCCCCTGAGGTCTGGCACTACCATGACACTCCTCGCCGGGGCTCTTCTCACGGTGAAAAACGTCCTTCCCATTATCAAGACGACGATTCCAGCGGCAATGGTTATTCCCGAGCTGCCGACGGTTGAGCTTTCCATTGAAAACCTGAGCCAAGCACTCGGCGAGACCAAAAAAGCCGAATTTGCCAAATCCATCACCAGCATCGGCTGGGAATACCTGGTGGTTGGCTGGGAGTGGGCCGACAAGGCCAAGATGACGCCGCCCATGACCAGTTTGGAGTGGGAGACTATTTTTATCTCCCTCTATCGGTCCATGCCTGGTCAACCGTTCGACCAGATGCATGCCAAGCTGGACATTGGTGGCCGCATCATGCACATTGGCATCGCCCTAGTCCAGCTAGGAACCCAGCTTCCGGCTAACTATATGGATTATAGACGAATCAGTAACTCATAAAGGATGTGGCGGCTACCTAGTTAGGCAAGAGAGGTAACTACCTACCTACATACCTAGATAGATAGATAGATAAATAGGTGTTCGATAGCCCAGTACATGGTAGCCACTGGTGGTTACCCAAGTCGCGCATGCGCTACTCTACTTTTATCTCCCGGCTTTAACCTTGTCATTTGGTGACTCGTGTGACCCGTCAATGAGGAGGCAATAGACTACCTAACCTAGCCATTTGGAGTGTGGCCCCCGCCATACCATGCCATGTCTTTATCTCACTTAAAACAGGTATGTTGCCACAACTAGTTCTTACCACTCAATGTCCACGATAGTGTTGATGTTAGCCGTCAGCCTCTTAGTCAAGATTGTTGCACCACTAGCCATGCTCACTCGGGTGCTGATTCATCAGTGCTTGTCACGCCGCGACATGTACTGCCCCATCCACATAATATCTGAAACAAGGCGCCGTCGGGGTCTCTACGGCGACCTCTGAACTTTTCCTTCGCAGTTAGTAACCGGTTAAACGAGCTGTGCTTCAGGCAGCCTCTGAATTCCTCAACGTATTTTTGAGCACCCGACCTATTGATAGAACGAACAATAATTAGCTGCTAAAGACAGATCAAGTCCATGCTATGCTACATCGAGATGATGTATGCGCAGCTGGAAGAGGCCTGAGTGTAGTAATAAAAACCCAGCGACTCGCAGATTCCTTCCATGCCTGCCACAACATCGCAGCACAGTCTTTGAATCTACCGACTTCATTTCAGCCATCCACAATTTGTCACACCATCAGAATGCAGTGGAAGAACTTGGTTGCGTTCCTCGCGACAACCAGCTGTCTGGTTCGAGCCCTGCCCACGGCCACTTCGCCTCCTGCAAGTTTAGCGGTGCGGCATCAAGATCTCGGTAACCATGTCCCCTCCGACACGCCCCTCAATAATCCGCAACGTCGTTCCGGAGTCGTCTCTCGATTCTCTCGCCTCAGACCGGGCGACACCATGATGCTGGCCTCGGGCATCAAAATCGTCGTACACACCGTCATTGTCCACTCCTTGACCGGATTCAACCGGAACCTCCCCACCATTGGCGAGGTCACCAACAATCTTGACACCATGGGCCAAACCCTGTATCTCGACCGCGCCATGAGTCTGGCTTACAGTCTGGCTGCCGGTCGTCGCATTACCGTGGCAATGGAGTGGACCACCGGACAGCAACTCAGCCCGAACCTCAGCCAGCCTGAATTCCAATCCATTATCGTCGCCATGTGGCGCACCATGCTGGATCTCACGGAAGATTTTTGCGAAGCCCAGTTTGACTTTGGCGGGCGTATTCTATCCATTATTCTACGGTACAGCTAAATCCGTGAGGGTTGATGGGCGGGGGGTCCGGTCGGAACAGTGACATCTATATCTATTGTCTATTGTTGGATTGGACTCCTCTGATTGGGGCTGGCTCCTTTTTTCGTATGAGTGGTTTCTGGGGTGGGAAAGAGAGAATGTGTCTGTAGACAGCAAATCATGCATTGCCAAACCGAGCTTTTCACATTTAAATTCTACCCATCAACGTCGTGCCTTTTTGTTTCAAGTCGTTTCTGAAATTGATGGACGACTTGAATTGCCCACAGGGTGTCGTAGGATGAAGATGAAATATCCGTAGTGAAACCGCCACTGTGTGTGATTTGTCCCGCAAGGGTTGACGGTGTATCTTATGTAGAGCTAGATAACTTGCCTGTCTTATCGGAGACTTTCAGTGTCTTCTTGCTATGTCCCTTTGTCTGGGTGCGAGTTTCTGAGTTTATGATTTCGGATGAATTTCTCTCAGCTAATGATATTGCAGTCCCACGGCCGTCGTACATGTACGTTCCGGCGTTTGCTTCTGACGCCTGTTCCAGATCAGACACCTCGGCATTTGAAAGCCAAGCTTTGTACTGAAAAAAAATATCTCCCTATCAATCACTTACACAACACTGCAGCCTTGTGATGATGGTAAATGATAGTGGTAAAAGGTGATGGATTGGGCAAGATGAGCTGCACTGATCTGAGGAACTAATACTGGTGATCCGGGTAGTAGTTACGTCATTACTTCTTCCTCGCTCCTTCCACACGGCCAACAGCCTCAAGTTACGCGTCCAGTCCAACAACGCAATCAATCCAACTAGGCGATTAAACCAGTTACTCGAACGATTAAATCCAATTAATTGTTCATGACCCTGGGTGCTTGGTGCTAGTACGATGCAGCCTAACCTGACCGGTGCATCGAGATGTTCCCATTTGTATGCGAAATTCAGCATTTTTCATGCAGGTGGTATGTGTTTCATGTGGGGGGGGGGGGGGGGGGGGGGGGGGGGTCGCGGGATCCCCGGAGCAAACCTCTATTTTTATTTTTTTAGAAGTTTTCTGCGTACTCGTAGACGGCCCCAAGCTGACCACCCTGGCCCGCAGATACCCCAGACCTGCTAGCGATAGTGAAAGGCTCAACTGGATTTCCAATGCAATGCAATTCCGACACCATTGTCAGGCTCAGGGCCAGTCAGGCTCGTCAATCCTGCAATCAATCGCGCAATGTCAATCGGGTCAATCGCAGTTGGGTCAATCGCATAGTTAATCAGGCTGATCCGATTCACCGGCGATTAACTATACGATTGACCGGCGCAGGCACAGCACTTTGTGTTGGGAGGGCTGCAGGTTGCGCTGGTATGGGCGGAGGGGGGGGTCGCGCGATAGATTGGGGCGGTCCACGCCGAAAACCTCGTTTTTGTTCCTCACCGTTGCTGGACTTCATCCATGACTTCAATAACTTGCCCGTAGGGTGACGTAGGAAGGACGAAATCCATCGCGAACTTGTCGCAACTTCAATTCCCACGCGCATTGCATAACAAAAGCGGACGCATTCAGTCCTATGCGTGACGTTACCCACGCATTCACAAACGCGTCAATTTTCATCTCATTCTTACAAGTACGGCACCACGAAATCCAGCAGGTTAACCCCCAGCCATCCTACAACCAACCAGACGCATCGCGACAACAGATCTATTCTTTGCAGTTCCCGCGTCCAATATTGGAACTATTTTATGTTTGTATATGTCACCCCAATTCCGCGCATTCATGTTCCCGGACTTCACTGCGCAACGCTCGCGTTATCTGTGTCTACAGGTGCTGTGGCCTCAATATCAAACATGCGCTTGTACTCGTCGATAATGTGGTTCGCATCTGGCTCGTCGGGGAATTCGAGTTCCGTGTCTCTAAAGTATTGGTCGCCTTTGCTGCACACAATAATGGTGCGATAGGCAGGGGGGTTCGCGCTAGTTTTCTTGACCTTGATGCGAAAGAAGCCGACGATGTAGGTGCTGCTGGTGCGGCCCCCTCCGTGCAGGTTGCGCCACTGCGTGGTCCAGGAGACGCCGTTGGTGTATTTGGTTTTGGCCCTTTCCAGGTAAAGCTGGATGTCGCCGCGGTACCTGCTCGGAACCTTGGCCACGTCGAGCATGTCTTTTTGCGAGTATTACTAAGGACTAAGACAAGGACAATTTTCTTCTTCTTATGGACTGGGGAGGTAGTTTAGTCGCAAAAACTTATCGAGATGAGATGTTAAAGCGCCACACAGCGTTGGATTTTATCCGAGACAATATCTGTCCATGTCGAGCTTTTTATGGACCTTCCCTTCTCTTTGGCTTTCGAAAAGTCTCACAGAGCACCGCAACCACGGCTACAACCAGCTTCAAAGAGGTCCTGCTCGTGTTCAGGCATATTCTTCCTGTCCAGTCAAACTGGGTGTGAAGCTCTCACGAGGTGCAATCGGGAGCGTGGTAACCCGAGGCATGGCAGAAAGGGGATGGGAATGTGGTGGTCAATGTTCTCCGGTGACGGAAGGACAAATATACCTACGTCCGTAAGATGCGAATCTCACACAACCGCAGGGAAAAAAAAAATTATCTTGTGGCTGCACAGATGGAGTGACCAGTGATACCAACTACGGCGCCGCACGGTTCAGTTGTTATGAGCGGTTCTCCAATGTTGCCTTATTCGAAAAACGACTCGTCAAGAGCATGATGCACTGTCACGGTTGTCACACCGTCGACGATATGACAGCGATCACGAGACGGACGCAAAGGTTCACATAGTTGTTGGTGTACATATAGGAAGAGTTTCACAAGCGGAAAAAGGGTGAGGAGATTGGGCTGGTCACGGCATTAGTGTGTAGAACAGCCCGAAACACTGGTGGCGTTGCAATTCAGAAAAAATGGAAAAACAAGGACCGCGATCGCCCGAGGGATTTTCGTGGGTTGCACAAGGGACCGGGGCGCCTCCTCGCTTTGGAGTGGTGGGGCCGCTGCAAGCTGGTCATCCGTATGGAGAGGGATTTGGAAAGAAAAAAAAAAAGAAAGAAAGAAAAAGAAAGAAAAAGCAAGAAAAAAATCTAACTCTTACAAAGCGTCAACAAGCACCAAGAACTTGAATCTCTAAGTCACCCACTTTCTTGGTGAACTCGAACTCTACACAAGCCAAATTATGGAGAACCCCTACCAAGAAGGAAACCAGTTGCGCCTCACAATTTGCCAACGTGGGCGCAGCCTGGCAATTTCTCGACAGCAACATGAAATCACGGTCATCATTGTCAAAGTCATGCCGGAACCCACCATGTCGGTAGTCATGAAAGTTGAGTTTGTCGATAGAACGAGCTTGGGGGCCACCAAGAGCACCGCTGTCCTCAAAATGTACGATCGCCGCTTCTCTCCCGGTTTACGACGGCGCTACAATCCGACCTACGACGATGAAGAAGAACGCGCGTGGCACAAATACGTACAGGATGGCGGCGCCCCCGCACTCTTTTCGTTCATGCAGGAGAAAATGGACCTCGAGCTCAACGGAGAGCTGGTGGATACAGACAGCGACACAGATCATGACAGCAGCAGCAGGAGCAACGGCGGCGGTGGTGGCGGCTGTGACCAGTGCGATGGAGACAATGATGTGGAAAGTAGCATAATTGACGAGGGTTACGATGAAGCCACGGATCAGAACAAGAGGAAGAAGGAGAAGAGGAAGAAGGACAAGGCATTCGCCAAGAAGGGCAAGCGAGAGGGTATTATCCAGTGGAGAAGCCTGGAGCTCTGGCGCTGTGAGACGCAGGCATATAAAAAGCTCGTACATCTCCAGGGCTACTGCGTACCCCAGTTGTTCGCCGTCGTGTCCCTTTCTCTATCTCAACGCTCACCGGCGTCGGCCCACTTGATGTTTTCGGACAAGTACGTCGACGACGAAGATTATTCTCTCGCCGTTGGAGGAATATTGGTGGAATACATCGAGGGCTTCAACCTTTGCGATTTGGGTACCCAACAGCCCACAGTCTCGCAAGACAAATGGCACAGCATCATCCAGCAAGCCGTTACCGCCACCGAGGATATCAACGACTCTGGCGTCATCAACTACGATTGCCAGCCTCGCAACGTCATGGTTGACCAACGCACTCTGATCCCAAAACACATTGATCTGGCACAGTGTCTCTTGGTTGAAGAAGTCGGTTGGAAAGAGTTCAAGTCTCGCCAATATTCCGAAGACAACCCTCACGCCATTGGGAGCGTCATGATTTCCGAGCTGAAGAACACGGTGGGTTTCGGCAGCAGCGGTGGCGGACTAAAGGAAATCCGATATCGCGAACGCTATTGGGGATGGTTTGGGAGCGTCCTTGTTCGGCTGCGCTTTTTGCCCTGGACAATGGCACAGAGGTGGACATGGTGGACGTGGGGACGACAACGGCAATTGAAACATGTCGAGAATCCAACATCCAACAGTGGTTAAGATTGACAAAATGTAAGATCAACACCATAGGCAAAATTGATGACGCTACGCCAGCACGATCCTAGATGGCTCATTACAGTTCTCCTCCCACACCTTCTTGATAACCCGTCCGACCCCTCTCCGGTAAACCTTTCTGTCGTCCTTTCCTCCGTCCACCCAAAGAACATTGTAAAACTCGTAATCTGTTGGACTCTTCTCCTTGTCCTTGAATGCTTGATAAAACGCTGCCTCGGGGGTTTGTGACCAGGCCTCGGTCATCGATGCCCGCTTATCCCAATGCTCTTGCCAAAAAGCCTCATCCATGTCAATGTCCACGTCGTCAAATGGAGAGTTGTGGTCAGTTTTAGAGTCGCCGCCCGTGTCGCCGTCTGAGCCGTCACCATCATTCTTTGCCTTTCGAGGCGCACCACTCCGAGCTTTCTCTGCCTCCTTGGTGAAGGCCTCATACTTTTCATACCAAGATTCCTCGGCCAGTATTGTTCCCTCAGCTGAACGTCGCGAATAATAGTAGACCTTTGACGACCCTGTGAAACTGCAGTCGCCCTGTCCCAGGATGGACTCCTCACATTGGTCGTATATGTTCATAGGGATGACGGAACCAGTTGATAACGCCACCAACTCGGTGGAGACACCAATATCGATATTTGCTTCCACTCTCATCAGTCGGATGAAGCCTGCGAATTCGCCGCTTGGAGTGGCGAGTGACGCGACTCGACACATGCCATCCTTGGTTATCCCCGCCCCCATCGTGGGCAAGTCGAAGGCCGACGTCTTGACGAGTTCGTGGTTGTGGGAGAGGCCATCATACCAGCTTGGTGTGTAGATGGCGTTGATCTTGAATGTGGCAGAACTTGTCACGCACGCTAGATGCGGCCAGAGGTTTTGTGTCGTGTTTCTTGCAGGCAGCTTGTGGATCGGCAAGGGGTTTCGGAAATGCCGCCTTGCGGGGTCGAGAGGGTGGGTGAATGTAGACGCCGGCTGTAGGTTATTGGCATCAGGATCTCTGTGCTGTGTCCCGTCGACAGTGTACCTGTATCCGGGGAAATCGGAGGAGGTTACAGAACCGGAGAGTTGACTTTCTACACCTTTCGCAACCCGAATCCACCCATCTTTGATGTGAGTGATGGTGTCATGGTATTCCCTCAGACTGAGAACTTTGTATTCGTCTAGGGTTTTTGGCTCCTCGATCACTTCCTCGGCTCCGTCTCCCGAGATCACCGACCACTGCACCAGATTTCGCACCCGGTATGAGTCCCCGAAAGGCCCTTGGTACCCCTCCAGACCAGGGATCAGACTTCTTGGCTCCACGGTACAATTCCACCCACACCAAGCCCACGACGGCAGCCAGAAATTGCCCTGACCTGGACGCCGATCCGCATTTGTCACGGGCTGCCACAGGAGCGAAGAGTCCAGAAACAATCTCGGAAGACCACTGACCAGGCCGCCTGGATAGTTGTGACAGAAATGTTGTAAAACGCCGGTCATGGCCCGGGGTCCGTCCCCAGTATAGGTCAGGTTGCGGTTGTTATACAGACAGACGAGTTCGAGATACAACGGAAAATCGGGGATCATGTTCGTAGCCATCCGGGTCGCGGTCTCGGCGAAGTTCATGTTGCCAACCAACGAGGTGTCGACTTCGGGTGTCAAACGAATCGGGTCCCAGACAGCGCACTGGCAGTCCCAAAACAATTGGTCGTTCAGGAAGATGACGCAGCGTCGTGAAAGCATTTTCTCCTGAAAAGTCCAACCGCATCTCGCCCAGTCCGAGGAGAACAGTCTGGTATAATGCTCCTTGACGACATCCTTGGGTTCGAAGTCTTGAGGCCTTGGTTTGCGGTCGCGGGGCCAAGCATCTCGTTCCTTGCCCAGCGTCCAGTCTTTTCTGCAATAGTCAGTGTGGAGGAATCTTGGCCTTTGCGTTACCGTGAGTGTCTCGTCGGTACCTGCAGGCTGCCTTGTGCCCTCTTGGGCTTTTCTGTTGGGGAAATTTCCAAGGCTGCAGCGACAGGGGAGCAGTGCTGCCTTGCAGGTGCTGCCCGCAGCTACAATGGTCAGGTACGCGCCGGCAAAGATGTCATCCGTGATATATATGTCAGAGTCGCCATCGTTGGTGTAGCCCTGCACAACGCAGAGCCGGTCCACCCAGAGATATCTCTCGTCAAGGGCCTGGACCAAATCCATGGCCTCAATTACCACCCGAGGAAACGCAAGATCGGGGAGGAGGTCGAGGAAACCCGGTCTTTGGGCGTCAGCCATGTTCTCGCTGTTGAGAAAAAACGCCCCGGAAGCGGTCCACCGGTAACTAAGTGCAATGTATCGGGTGCAGCTGTCCCCGGGGGCGATGCAGCCTTTTTCCGTGTCAATGACCCACTGTGGACGGGCCGATGGTTCTGCCTCTGGCAAACAACGTCCTGCATGGCGGTCGTTGCAGGCAGCCACCCATTTTTTGATAGTTTCCTCGATCGACAGATCGGTGGAGTTGGTTCGTGAAGCTTGAGACAAACCAGTGTCCATCTTGTCGAGGGCAGGTGCGACTGCAGTTTGGGTTTAATTTGATTGTCATGAAGACATTGGAAAGTGGGGAAGGCACGTTGGTCGAAAGGCAGGCCAACAAATTGTCGGCCATGCGCGCGCCTCACCCTCCTTCAGGCCTGGCGACTGGCCGATTCTTCTGCCAACAGCCGGCACAGCCTGCGAGCCGTCGCAAGGTCTCACGTGACCTTTCGAGGCCACCAACGTCGACCATTGGCACAGCCACGTCCGCTGCTGTCGAGAGGGAAGAATTTTGGGTGATTCCACCTGCCCGCCATGCAGTATCGCACAGTCACACCTTCCACTCTGCCGCTCAGCCTGAAATCTCCGTGACGCAATCACGCATGTGGAGAAATGACGCCTGCAACTCGAAAACGAAAACGACAAGCCTCGGAAACGGCATGCCCAGCTCGGTCGACACGTCGGCGCGGCACCAACTCGACTGTTCAGCCATTTATCTACACAAGATTGGACAAGGATAAACAGGACATTAGGGTTCTCGAACTCCTCCCTGGCAAAGTGAGCGACACGATCCGTGGGACTCTCAGACTCGCCTGCCTCAACTCAGATCCAGAATACGATGCCGTGAGCTATGTCTGGGGCGATCCCACACCCACCGCACAAGTCATCATCGACGGGGGATATCTCCGCATCGCCGAGAACCTGGCAAAATTGCTTGTCGCCATCCGTCACAAGACCAAGCCCAGGACTGTTTGGATCGATGCCATCTGCATCAACCAGGATGACATCCAGGAACGAGGCCACCAGGTGCAGCTGATGCGAAACATCTACTCCCAGGGCCGCACTGTGAGGGTATGGCTCGATGTCGACGTTAACTTGACCCACCCATCATTTCACGCCGCCAAACGCCTCAGTCCCCCTCCTTCCGGTTTCGACATGGCTCAGCTATTCCCCGGCGGTGCAAATACTGTCTCGGCCAGGCTCCGCCGGACTGTCCTGTTGGAGCACCACCCTCTTAGCTTCTGGGATCCCTTGTTTCGCGTCTTCTCCAACCCATACTGGGAGAGGGTTTGGACCCAGCAGGAGTTTTTTCTCGCTCGCGATCTGGTTTTCCACTTTCCACGAGGAGTTTGCGGTCCGGAGCCCCTCCTCCGCTTTGACGCCGCTGTCTGCCGTGCTCTCACAGATCTGACCAAGGTGCGTTCGCCAGAGAATAACAAGATCCGTGATAGGGCCCTCGGACAAGTCAACAGCTTCATCACCCCCTTGTACCCTAACCGCCATCTTGGCTTCTCGTGGGCAAAAGGCCATGGACGCCCACGCTACACTAGTGATCCAACACTGCTCAACCTCTACTTGAAGTCTGCCGACCTCAAGGCTAGAGATGCCAGAGATCACGTATTCGGCGTGCTGGGGCTGGTCCCGGACGGCTTGCAACACTCGGTCCGCGTGGATTATACTTTGGACGTCTGCCAGGTGTACCGCATGGTGACGGATCATTTCATACTCGCAACCAAAACTGTCAACTTTCTTTGCTATATGCACGTACAAGAGCCCTGCAACCCTCTCAAGGCTCCCCTTCCTTCCTGGTTGCCATCGCCTGACAAGCGCTCGATCCCGCTGCGTCGTTGGGTCGTCAAACCCGGGGCCTCGGCCCATGTGAATCACAGTAGCGAGCAGGGACAAATATACGATGCCGGGGTGCTACGCGTTCGTGGAATACGATTTGACACTCTCAAAGCGGCCTCCGCACCAGCCCTGATTTCCCGGCCCATCCGCGATTTTCGCAGCCAAGTCGAGGCCGTTTACCACAGTGCGGGAATAAGTCCACAAAACTTGTCCAACAACGCAATCTGGTACGACCCTAATCTCCTCATGTCAATTTTCTTCCATTTGGCACGCGGGGAAAATTACAAGAAGAAATTCCGCAAGGATAAACCGACGTTGCAGCAGCTGGGACGTGATATCCTTGATCTACTCTCCATCTCGACGCTGCCGGGCCTGGCTGAACACACTCTCTCCCAACTTGCCGAGAAGCCTGTTGCTTCCGAGGCCTGGCTAACCGAGGATCGCCTACGTATTTCCTACGTGCTGCGCTATTCCATCCACCGGGGCATCTTCGTTTCGACCGATAACAAGCGGATAGGCTTGACTCACCCCTGTAACCAGCGCGTCCTACCTCGGCCGGGGGACGAGGTGTGGGTTATTTTTGGCTGCGCTGCCCCTCTAATCCTAAGACGAAACGTCGATACTGGGCGATACAAGTTGATTGGACCGGTTTGTATCGCTGGAATTATGAGTGGGGAAGCCGTTCAAGGTATCAAGCCAGATGGAACACCAGAAGAGGGCTACGACGGACCTAGCCCGATGAGCATTGAATTGGAGTAGAGATTTTCAACCAGGTATTTATGTGGGACATTCGGGGTAAGGAGCAAGGGAGAGGGCTGGGAAGATATCATAATACAAAGCCATTCTTCGAGGCCACTAGGAATTTCTTCACTCCAACGGGCTCCACTCAAACCCATTCTTGACGTGCACATCCTTGATGAACCGTATGGCCGGAAGGAATGCCTTTTGCTTCCGTTCCTTGGAAATAATGGAATCCGGAACTGTGCCAAACATTAGCGCTGTCTCTCAAGACTAACTCGATTGCTTGACAACTTGACACTGACGATTCAAATATCCATGAAACGCATCATCATCAACATGCATCTCCACTCTTCTCCGTTTTTCCTGTCGTCGTTGGAATTGTTCCCTTACTCTCTCTACGAAAACCTTTTGTTCCTCAAACAAAATATCAATCCCCGCCGACCACACAAAGATATCCCCCGGAAGGGTATCGACGTCGGCCAAAACCGGATTCATCCGCGGATTCTCCATATTGTTTTTGCGGATCGGTTCCACGTAGCAATCATAGAGCGGCGCCAACCAGGCCATGGGATCTTTCATCGGCACGCGGAGTGGTGGTTTCTCATGTGGTTTCAAACGCAAGTCACAGACGGGGTAGAAACACACTGCGGCTTTGATGCCCTTTTTCGCATCGAATCGACAGGTTTCCCCTTCCGCTTGAGCTGCTGAAAGAGCTAAATTCCCGCCGGCGGAAAACCCGCTTGTCGTCAAAAGGGTTGGGTCCGCGCCATATTTGGTTTCCGCGAAATCTTGAAAGTACCGAACTAGCGCGTCGATATCGTCATGTGCAGACGGGAAAACATGGCATGGCGCATAGCGGTAGGACACGCTGATCACTACAGCGCCGGTTGAGCGCGCGAGTTGGTCGCAAAAGGGGGCGTCGTCTTCGGGAAACCCGCCCATGAAAGCGCCCCCGTGGATATCGACGTGGAGAGGTCGTAGGCGTTTATTGCTATTATTGTCCCCGGGTGATTTAAAAACGAGGACGCGAAATGTACGATTAGATACACGGAGATATTCGACTTTGTAAGCGCGAGTAAAAAGCCATTTTGAAGACGATGCGGGGAACCCGATGAGATACAATGGCTGGAGGAGGAGTAGGCGCCATCGATAGCGCCATGGCATGTTCCATGTGAAGAGGGCGTCCACGGCGGGTCGAAAAAGCCATGGGAGTAATCGGGGGACCGAAAGCAGGGACATGATTACCTTACCTAACATGTATCTGTCGGGCCGGTCGAGGTATTGTTTGTGCGTTTGAGCGGGCTTTATTCGGTCATGAGGAGTCATCGCAGCTCTGAAATGAGGCATGACCTTTTCGGACCACAACGGGGTAAGACGGAGCAATTTAACCCGAGAGCGCCCGATCCTTGTGCATACCACATCGCGCGATCACTGTAAAAAAAGG
>Ga0247765_1000522_pt1 | contig 29254 bp, 29 predicted proteins | sample UWRJL106311C6_FD_179949 | JGI IMG/M metagenome (GOLD analysis project Ga0247765, IMG submission 179949) | Plant litter microbial communities from Arlington Agricultural Research Station in Wisconsin, United States - UWRJ-L106-311C-6 | ecosystem: Environmental > Terrestrial > Plant litter >...
CACAAACCCCCCCCCCCCCCCGAAAAAAAAAAGGGGGCGAGTGAGAGGATATACGACCTCGTCAGTGGAAAACAGTTACTCAATGGGTGGTCGACAGTTCTAATTCCAGCCCAGTAGACTGAACGAGGACGCCTGCACCGGGGCGACCTGACCTGATTGGTCGGGCAATACACAGCAGCACAACTCAATGTGGTGACGTGGTGGAACAGCAATCCAACCGCCCTGGGCACAAACTCGGGGTAAGTGACAAGCATGATTGTTTATATGGTACAGTATTGCACACGTCAACGCGTCAAATGAGTTGCATTTATTGTACAAAGGCATTATTACTACTTGCCCTTTCCCGTGGCGGGTCCCTCCTCCTCGGCGACCATGGCCTGAATGTCTCTCTCGGTTAGCCATATCTGGACGCTCTCCATGACTTTCTCTAGCATCTCTCCCCCCTCCAAAACATTGGGAAGGTTGTGGAAATCTACTCCAGCGCGGTGCTCGGTACATCGGTCTTGCTGGTAGTTATAGGTTCTGATTTTGTCGCCCCGTGTGATTTGCGACTGCGAGAGCACGCTGTTCTTCAAGCTCTTGGCCAACTCTTCGCGAGCCTCACGCCGCTGCTGTGCAATGCGAGATCGCAGCAGACGCCAAGCTTCTTTCCGGTTTGTATGCTGGGATCGAGAATCTTGCATACTTACTGTAGTACCTGTCGGGATATGTGTAAGTCTAATGGCTGATTCTGTCTTATTGACGTGCTGTCCACCAGCTCCACGCGCCCGCATCGTCTCACTGCGCACCTCGGTTGGGTCGATATAGAAATCGCTCTCGGGGTTATCCCAGTCACTCTCAGCTTCAGACCCCGTGCCGTTCTCGGGAAACGAAGGAAGAACCCAAACAGCGACTGCGCTGGTGTGTGTTCTACCACTCTTTTCTGTCACTGGAACCCGCTGCACACGGTGCATGCCGGCCTCGCCGCGAAACATGCCGTATGCGCCGGGCTCGAGCACCTCGAGAACAGCTTCCTGCAAAGCAACTTCTCCCTGTGTCCCCGTCTGTCCATCACCGTCAGAGATGTCATACGTCACGACCTTTGTGCGGTAGCCCTTGTTTGCGCAGTATGTTTGGTACATGCGAAAAAGCGTATCGGCAAAGAACCGCCCCTCTGTGCCCCCAGGGCCGGGTCGTATTTCGAGTAGACAAGGCATGTCGGCAAACGGGTGTTTCGGTGTAAGAGTAACCGAGAGCTTTCGACCTAGAGCTGCTAATTCGGCTTTGGTAATTTCGAGATCATCTCGGGCAAGCTCGCGGAGCTCTGTGTCGTCCGACTCGAGGAGACTCCCAAGTTCGGTCAGCGACGTATCTGCCTTTTCGAACTCTTTTAGAGCAGCCGCAACACCTGCAATCTCGCCGATGCGTTTAGCAGCTTTCTGATCGAAGCTGTTGGCCGCTGCAAGCTCTGCGTTGAGGCGATCATATTCGGCGGCGATCTTTCGCGCTCGTTGTAGTAAAATCGATGGTAAACCTGCTTGCGCCGCCGCTGCTGAGGCAGGAATAAGTGCCTACTCGCAAACTAAATCACCACACCAACTGGGGTTACAAACATGTGCTAGCTGTCCGGAAGAACCCTCTGAGGCCTGCAGGCTGTAGGGATCGCGTGCACCTTCGACAAATCCATGGCACTGCAAACATGGTCGCAAAATCCAGACGCCGAATAAATTTGGAGACGGCCCTCCATTGAATTGCCTCCAAATTCAAGCAAATGGAGATGCATACCCCACAAATTTCCAGCCGCAACAGGGGTATTGGCACAAGCCACGGTTGCGCATTGAATTGCTGAGGCGAGGTGGCATTTGGTAGGGGTCCATCTTCCACCCAGCACCCGTCTCCTCGTGCCAGCTAGGTATTTCTCAACTCGACCACGCGACAGACCTGGCCCTCACGACGTCGAGTGCATCCATTGATTTCCGGCTAACGAAACTGAACCTACTTTCGACACATCCCTAACCATCAGTCGCAATGTCGGACCAAGTGCAAGAAATCCTCGACGTTCCACGCGAGTTTCTCAAGGAGGGCGTTCAGTTCATCAATAAGTCACAGAAGCGTAAGGGCTGTCCAGCTTACGACCACGATAGATGCGCACTGGTAGACTAATATGTTTGGATGCAGCCGATCGTCGGGAATTCATCAAGATCTCGCAGGCCGTTGGCGTCGGTTTCCTGAGTAGGTCGCTTCCGCCCATCGCAACACTATGCGTCCAACTGACAATGCGCAACTAGTCATGGGCGCCGTTGGCTACGTCGTCAAGCTCATCCACATTCCTCTCAACAACGTTCTAGTTGGCGGCGCGTAAAGCGATTGTGATTTAGGAGGGAGATTAGAGCGAGCGGTAGTAGTGGTGTAATGGGGAGTCAACTCTGAAGAACTTGCCATGACAGGACCATGGAAATAGACAAAAATGAGATCGGAACAGTCGAGTTCAAAGCATGGACATGGAGACTTGGCCGTTCTGAGGGCGTATGGAAGGGGATGCGATGGATGGTCAGAGATATTTACTGTGGGTGTTTCGTTCGGATCATACCTGCTTAATTCATTGCCACACACGACCAAATTTGTTTTGTAGGCAGCTGTAAAAATTATGATGAATTGGCTTGGGTCGTTTGATCTGCTGCTCGGTCAAGGGTTGATATGAATTTAAACAACGGCCATCACCTCTGGTGATGCAAAAGTTTGCTTTCGGTGACGCTTTGCCTCAGATGGAATTAAAGCATGGTAATTCGAGCATGATACAACTATTTCAAAGGCCTACGAAGCAAAGAACAGGAAATGCATAGCATAAGTAAAATTAGTCCTCCAAGATCAACCTCACTCTGTGAAGTTGAGTTCCAACTTTCAAAACGTGCGAAAATGCTCTGCCGTTCTTGAGTTCAGTAATCTGAAAACTTTTCATCAATCACGGCAACTTGGCCGAGCGGTCTAAGGCGCCAGACTCAAGGACTAACAATTCCTTGCCTGAGTACTCAGGTAGCATTCTGGTATCGCAAGATGCGTGAGTTCGAATCTCACAGTTGTCACATCTTTTTGCGGGTCACTTCCCCTTATCTTTTGGGGGACACACTCCTTCCATTCTTGCTGTTTCATACAGACGACGTCACTGAACCTTTCTTTTCTTTTGTGCTCGTTTTCCTCATTATTCATAGGATCCCGCGGCTTGGCTTATCAACTCTCTCCTTGGTAATCTACAGCTATCCTCGCCAGCTCGGTTGCCCATCTTTGCGGAGCGGTTGCTTAGGTATGCAAGGACAGCAATTGCAGCACAAATACGAGTAGGTACTACAACCAAAAAAGGAGAGATGGCTTTTCTGGCTGACGACGCTCGTCCAATGGCGCGGCAAAGATTCGGTCGACCCACTGCGCAAACAGTATGCATTCCAGCTGCAGTTGGGCACGGTCATCATGGTGATGACGGCTTGAGATGAAACGGTGTGGATCTTTTGGGTTCCTGCATTCCAACCCTCACTCTACTCCTTTCCATTGGGGACAGTCTGGGTTACCTACCCATTGGCACCTCGGTAGGCAGACAAGCTCCAACAACCAAAGATCGCCGACTGCTGACTGGTTGGCTGGCTAGCTGCACACCGCTCGTCAGGTTCGTGTCCGGAATGGTTTCCTCAGCTACCCCTCCCCCGCCGTCTCCCGCTGCTACCGCCGCTGCCGGTGCGGCGGATGACGAGGTGACCGATCTTAGCAAGAAATATGACACACCCATGGGCCTCGCCCACGACACGATGCAGGCTCTCAAAGACCGCATCAAGCTTCATTATGACCTCGCCTCCGACTACTATCTCAACCTCTGGTACGTACTACCCCCCTTGTGAAGTGGACAGAAGCACTGACCCCCCCCAGGGGAGAACACATTCACCACGGCTACTGGCCCACCCCCCAGTCCAAAGCCACTGACTGCAAGGAGGTTGCCCAGATCAACCTGATCCGCCTCCTCCTCGATACCTCTGCGCTGCGCCCAGGCAGCCGTGTTCTTGACGTTGGGTGCGGCATCGGCGGCACCTCTCGCTACCTTGCTACCAACCTCGCTTGCTCTGTTACGGGCATCACCATCTCGGGGAAGCAGGTCCAGCTGGCCACGAGGCTGACTAGAGACGAGATCGCCAAGTCCAAGGCCCAGCGCGAGAGTGAAGGTGAGGTTGCCCCTGACGCAGATGGATTCTTGCCTCTTGGCGAGGGAAAGGTCCGCTTCATCGAGCTAGACGCGGAGAAGATGGGTGAGTTTTTCGCCGATGAAACTGGCGGATTCGATGCAATTTGGATCAGTGAGGCATTGAGCCATTTTCCGAGTAAGGAATTGTTCTTTCGGAATGCACAGAAAGTCTTGAAGGAAGGGGGAAGGTTGGTGTTGGCGGATTGGTTCAAGGTGGAGGGCTTGGGGGAGAAAGAATTTGAACAGAATATTAAGCCCATTGAAGGTCGGTTCTCTCTCTCTCTCTTTTTTTCCCCCTCAGACCCCTGATATCCTGACGGCTGGAGGGGGCTAATGATTTGTTGAGGCAGATGGCATGTTGCTGCCTCCGTTGTGCACCCAGAAAAGCTATGTCCAGCTTGCGACAGAGGCGGGACTCAAGGTGTTTGCGGAGCCAACGGATATAAGCAAGGATGTCAGCAAAACATGGTAGGTTTTCATTGAAGTGGAGTTATCTGGGCTGTGGACTGACTCTAGTCAAGGGATATATCATGGTCGCTGGTTCAGAATCCTGCACTCTGGGGTTTTGCCTTCAGCCAAGGGAGGGATGGGATTGCGTTTCTGCAATCGTTCCGGGCCATGAGGAGGGGTTATGCGAATGGGAGTTTTCGCTATGCGGTCATGTCTTTTGAGAAGTAGGTTCACTTGGGTTCAAGTGAAGTCAGCTGTGCAGGTGATAGACCGGATAGTACCACGTTGAGTTTCACTATATTTCGAGTTCCAAGGCATTTCCATACTGCGGAGAAGAGTACTGCTGTTTGGAAAGAAAGAAAAGAACTAATATTTTGGCAGTTTAAACTGATAAAGTCTATGACCCACGTAAATGCTCAATCCCATACCAAGCAATGCAAAGCCCCAGCCAATGCAACCCGTTGAGTGATTAGGTATAGCGATGACGATGACAAAAGAAAACAAGGTAAAATGTCTGGCGCGGGGCCTAGCATCCATAGGTAAGAGCAATACCCGCGCCGTAGCCCTGTGGGAAGCTAACACTGCCGGCACCCTGGGTCGCCAACTCAAACCGGTACGAAAGGTGACCAAAGCACTGGAACGAGTTGATGGTAACAGTCTTGACCTCATGCGGATCGCTACTGAGCGTCACGGTGCCGACCAAAGAGCCAGGGGCGTTAGATCCTTCTCCAGAAAAGACGTTGATCTGCGCGTCGCCAGAGGTGTAGATGGGGTGACCGGGAGGAAACCTTGCAATGAGGGAGCAGGGCCCGGGAACTGGGACGGGAACGGTAAAGGACACCACCTGCGTGGATGATGGAGAGCCGGCGTCTTTTTGCAGGTAGAATTGCCCACCTTCGGCGTAATAGGGGGTGCAGGTGCGGGCGGTGATGTTGTCGGTGGCCGGGACCGGTGCCGGGGCGGCGAAGGTGAGGGTGCTGAGGGCGGAGATGAGAAGAGCGGTGAACTGCATCTTGATGGGTTTTGGTAGTAAAAGTTGTTGTGGTTGTTTGTTGGTTCTTGGAGTGAGGTTGAAGCTTCGAGGCTTCAAGTTGGAGCTGGAGCTGGAGAAGCAAGGCTTTGAGGTTTGGTGAGATGCTTAACTACCTTTGAAGCTGAAGCTGATGATGAGAATGATGGACGACTGGGAAGAGAGAAACATCTCCCCGCTTATATACAACATCCTCCAAATCCTTGACATGGACGTCTCACCATGTGGACGAGGCTGTTCCTGAGCCTAGTGACTAGTTGATGGGAGCAGGCGAGGCAATGCACGTGAGACTAGTTGCAGCCCAGCCGCCTCTCCGCCGCAGCCGCATGTGCAACACTGCCTTCTGGCGGCTACGAGCCTATCAGAACCCGGACCAGTGCGCCAAGCGAGGGGCTGAGCCAGATGATTGCATGCCTCACTCACACCTTAATCTCACCCAATTTACGGATACTAGTGAGAATTATCTTCCCAAAAATCCAGATCTATGCGAGGCTGACGATGGATTGCAGACCCGGAAATTAAGGTTATTGCATCCCATCCCAAAGCTGGACAACACTGCGTCGAGGCGCCACCCTTCGGAGAGCTGAGATGGCGCCGCCCTCGTACCCTGAGACGCAGCACAACCGGCGCGCGTTGCTCGTCATCACTCGTATCATTTTACTCTAGCAGCTTTCGATGAGGAACTGATATAGACTGCCGGATGCGTGGCGGCGACAGCTGATCGACTACGCTGCTGCCCTGGCGGCCCTGCAGCGGGCCGAGCTTCTCGTCCGTATTGCCGATAACAACAGGGAGCTGATCGGGGAGCCCCTCAGCGTGGGCTACGAGAGCTGGACCTTTTGCATTTCCCTCGGCTAGCGAATCCTCGCATCTCCGGTATCAGCTCGTAGGTTTCAGTGCTCTCCGTGTCTTCCCAACACGCCGGCGAACCATGGCCTAGCCCAAGACTCGCCATGATCCTCAACGGGAGTAGAGCCTTGGTCAAGACATTGGCGAAGACGACCTCGACGACGACAAATCTGTACTTTGTATCGACGCTCTCCCACCGCCAGAGCACCTCCTTCTCATCTATGTGACGCTCCTCGCCTCATAGAACTTACATGGGCTAGCTGCACTAAAACAACTGGAGCTAACTTAGGCGTTGAAGGTTTAGATTTTTTGTGCTGGTTGTCTCGTGTTGACGCATCGTAAAGTTAAGCTCAGGACGAATGCCCGCTGTATGCCGAGAATGCAAACCTTGGTCCAAACTTTTCCAGCCACATCCTCCAGGTATTTAGACCCTCAAGATGTTTGCGTGTATCCGCAGAAATGACCTCCCACATCTCCCATAGCGATCATAACCACTTGACTGATGCACAAGATCGGCCAACACAACCATTTCCACGCCCGCTTCTAATTTAATCTCGCACAATGGGGATATCTGACTGGTTCTACTACGCCCTGTCATATTTCGGATTCTACCCGTCCAAGCCAGCGAAGCTCGTCTTCGTTGGGCTCGACAGCGCCGGGAAATCAAGCTTGTCCCCAAATTTTGCAAGCAGTCTGCCAGGCTTCGCTCTGGCCACATTGCACCCCGGCTTGGAGACGCTGATCAAGGGCAACGTTTCACTCCACCGCTCTCGACGTTGGCGGTCGTGACCAACACCGTGAGCTATGGACAAAAATCATCTGTGGGGCCTCGGCTGTTATCTTTATGGTCGACGCCCAGGATGCTGAGCGATTCGATGAAGCCGCAGCAGAACTTCACGCCCTTTCCGCTGCCAAGGGACTCGAGGGGGTGCCGTTCTTGGTGCTAGGCAATAAAATCGACCACCCTGATGCGAGTACGTGATAATTGCCCAGCACCTGTTGAAAAATTGCCGCTTTATGTTATTGCTAACCTAGTGTATTATCGAACAGTCACGTCGGCGCAGGTCATCTGGGATCGACTTCAGGCGCACGAAATCAAAGGCCGACTAATCCGGGTATACACGTGCTCAGTAGTCGCAAGGCAGGGATATGGGGAGGGTATGAGATGGCTAGCAGGCACAATATAGGGAATAGGCGAAAGACTGGGTTAGGAGAGGTGTCACGGAACGAGAAGGCAAGGCTTATACCGCTACACCACAAAAAGTGGAACGTTGTGCAGTCAGGGTACTGCACCGTAAGCCTTCTAGATCCGGCGGGCTTGCTGGGCCTACTGCACACGTTGGTGCTGTGACAAGAGGCAAGTGAATGAGGCTGGAAATCATGATTACCAGCTAGTTGCATGAAGTGGCTGCGTGGACATGTCTGAAGATGCGCACTAGGTCCTCTTGCGAAAATAAAAAAGTGAAACAATCCCGTTTTTCTTTGCTGAGAAACGGAAGCCTCGACGGCAACACATGGGATTACACCACAGAGTTCCTTTGTTGTTGCGGGTGAAGGCAAAAGTCCCGTGACGATATCCCAGTGAGGGCGAGGCGAGGGCGCAGGGGAGGGGTTGCTTGCTAAGAATAGGCCTGCCACGTGGTGAGCTAAGCTCCAGACTCATCCACCGAACCCGCCAGCCTCTCCCAGCTCATCCAGGTAAGGCTGTGGCAGTGTTCATCGCATCCCGAATCATAGGTACCTAGTTACTTTGACTGATGACTTGATTGCTTCACAGCGCAACTGCGAATGGCTATTTCCGGTTGCGTTGAGACTGAAGGATCGAGGGTAGCTCCATTTCCTTTTGGGATGAGACCTCAGGCTGATGAAGCCTGAATCTACTAAGAGACGGTTGGGTAAGGGTTAACGCAACCACGCCAAGCAACAACAGATGATCATGGCTACCTGTGTTGGCGGGTTGATTTGGACTTGTCATAGGCAATAACACCACGATAGGATTTGGCGACGGCCTGGTCGCTGACTTTCTGGCCCAACATGGGCGGGATCTCGTGCGTGGCGCAAAGAACCAACTAATGCGAACCTGGTTTTCCAACATTTGGGCCTTGACGGAGCCTTCCCAACCCGGTTTTACTCACGACTGCTGTCCTTCGAACCTGCCTTCCTCGACATTACACGAGCGTTCCGTGACGCGGTGCGTAGTATGACTTTTTCGGCGCAGAGTCGCAAACCAACACTCGGCTGATCTTCAGCTAGCGGGCTCCAGCTCGTCCCCAGCCCTGCTCTTCCGAAAGACCCCTCCTAGGGTACGAGACCTTGCGCGTTTCTTCAGCTTGTCACGTTTCTTTTGTCTCAGATGCTGAGGACGATCACGAAAAAGACTGGCGATAGTGCGCAGTCAATAATGGCAATAAGCCAGGCCGCGCCCCACATCACCCACAGCTGAAGACCACCACACTGTGTGGGCCACCTTCCAGCCTCCTGACTCCTGCTTTCTGTCAAGGTTCTCGTTTTTGGTGGTCCGCAGAGGTCACTCGGGTCGGTGAGTCTGTCGGACAATCGGCCAGGCTGGAGCAGTGTTTATTAGGGATGGACACTTTCCGCAGCATGGGTCACCAGAACATGGTTCAGCTGCGTTGCTGGTCGTTTGTCAGTGCGCGCGCATGCAGCGCGCCCGGAGGCCGGCCACCCACCAGGATTTTTTATTTTCGCTGTCAAAGCAGCAAGGGGCCTGGGCCTGGCAGCGGATACTCTCCCCTGAACTGGGGAAAAAGGACACCATCACGGACCAGCGGCGAACCATCGATCTTTGCGGGGAGGTGGGCGCGAATGGTGTGTGCGCTGCCTTCCCCTCAGCCGCTGCTTTTAGGAGACAAGACCCTTGGGGTCGATCTTTCCGCTCTGTTGCTCACTGTTATCAACAGAATTGCGAGAAGAGACGGAGTGCGCAGTTGGTAGGCGAAATTGGGTCGAGATGCCCCTAGGCCCAGACGCGGCAGCATAAACTTGTAATATCATTTTTGTATTGTTGGCTTCTGACCCTTCTCCCGTATTACCATGTTGGGCATTTTCTAATAATACGACATCTCAATAATGACCTCCAAACAGAGAATATACGCCATGGATCGACTAAGGCGGCATCTCCGAGACTCCAAGCATGGCAATTGTTTTTGTTTTGTTTCGTGTTTGTCAAAAAGTAAACAAAGGAACACGATGTGTCAAGGTCAGGTCTTCGCCACTCCGCCTGTCATTCATTACACCTTGCGTTTTTGCCTCAGGTTTCGTGGCAAAGCAATAGTCAGACAAGACTGGAGACGAAGCAGTTGCGGTGAAAAAAAAAAGGGCCAAAAACAAGGAGGCTCGTGTTGGTTGGGTCCCTACATTTGGATTTCGCAGCGAAGGGTAGGTGCAAAACTGGTGCAGCCTCCTTTCTCTGGCATGTGATATCGATGGGACGGTCGTTTCAAACAATGCGGAATCGCAACCTACTGCGTATTGCATTCTCACCCGCATGCTTGCGATGCCCGATAAGGTTGATCAGCCTGTCGTTTCCCTTTCTGCATTTGCGCTCTCCAGTAGGCTCGGGGCGGCGAGGCCCCGCGTGCAGAGCCAAGGATGACCGCAACGGCTTTTTCTCACTGCCTGGGCACGGCGGTGTGGGCAATCGAGTGAATCCCCTGACCCCTGCAGTTAATTGGCTGGGAACCATGAAGTACCATTCATCCATGGACAGCTGCCAGATCACGTCCGCAGCGTTGGGTCCCCACTGGTTGAGCAGCGTCGGAAAAATACAGGGGTGACGCATTTTCATCAGATCCATCCCCGACCCCTTTTGAATCCCCTCTTTCAACTCCATCGGCCGCTGCTGAGCAGGGGAGACTTACACCTGGGTATTGTCTGGACAAAGCCTTGTTGATGCCGTCATTCAGCAAGCAGTAGAATGAATCAGCGCCTCGGTGACAGACAGAGCTCCATTCTTTGTGTGTGTGCGGGCTCCGTGCTCTGCCTACCCGCGTGAGCCCGAGGATCAAGAAAAGACGCGGGAAGTGAGAGGGTGGTCTGGTCCTGCAGCCTGGGGACAGCCACACTGCACCCCCCTTGTCGGAATCTGGTGGGGATCAATAGGACGCTAGTACCACAAGGGCAAAGCGCAACAAGGGATCCCTTGCCGCCAACCGCGACTGCCAACGCGAAACGCGTTCGATTGCGGGCAAGTAAACAACGAGCCGTCCCATCTTCTGCTGCCTCTTCGCCGCGTGACTGCCCTCTCCTCCCGCACCAGAACATAGCACATCCAACTCCAAAACCCTGCAACTTTAGAAGTCGTCGTCTTGCTTCAGAAGCTTGTTTGCTCTTTCCTGGGAGTGTTCCAAAAACCTTGAGCGACGTCCTCCATAGTTTTTGGTCTCCCTTTTATCAAGCGACCGACCGACCCGCCCCGATTTTAGCAGAGCCCGATATCGACTGATTACTGCATCAGTCCCCGCTCGCAGCGAAAAGGAACCAAAAAAAACACTCATCCAGCACCGCGTTCCCCGTACAGCCACCGACCTGACTGGAGATCGATCATCGCTGGCGTCCCATCGGCGCACACTCGTGGTTGTTGGACAGCATTTGGTTCAGGTTGACGATATGCGCATGGAGACGACCACCTGAACGTCGGCAGGAGTTCTGGAGAGCGCAGAGTGTTGTCGCGCTGCAGGCCACGTCCCAGTGGGCTTTCCTCAGAAACAGAGCCTGAGAGGAGCCTTTGAAAGCACGACTGGAGAGGCTTGTGATCCTCAAAGATGCCCAATTTGGGCCCTAACTGACGTGTCTCCGTCCACGCGCATCCACCTCATCGTCATCAGCCTCGTGTTGGCAATCGCGACTCGCCAACGCCACCACTGAGAGGCTTAGTCTTGCATTGCAAGGCCCTTGTCGGCCACGTCTCTTTTCCCTTCTCATATCAACATCTCATCATCAGCTTTTCCGTTGTTCGGTGCCGACTGGTTCGTTCGCCTCAGGGGGATACCGTTGATTCATTCGCACGGCCGATCTTCAGTCTAGTCTCCGTCACGTCTCGCGTCGTCCTGTCGCTCTAGTCGATTAGACTTTGGATCTGCCGCGCTACCTGCTCTGGGAGCTTTGCTGGTGTTTTGACCCTCTTTCCCCCCAGCCCCCGTATTTCGTCGCGCGACTGGTTCTGCGATCTCGCGGTCCTGGACCTTCATCTCTTGAGCATATCGCCATTGTCTTCGACCTCTGAATCCTGTTCGCTGTGTGCTCGCATGCCCAGCTGTCTTTGAGTCGAGAAAAAGGCGGGGTTTCTTGCCACGGAGCACGCCAGTCGACAGCCTGCACGCTCTTGAAACGTGCTTCTCACTGTCAGCGTCGCTCCAAATTCGACATGTCGTACTCAAATGGGAGTGGTGGTACACTTACCATCCCTTCGCCGACTCACGTTCATCACGTCGATGTTGGATCTGCTGTGAGGTCGTTGCGGAGGTCACTCTCTCGCTCACCTTCCAAGTTCCGGCTCCGGACAACCGTGTCTCCGGCCCCTGTTGTGGAGACTTCTGGCACATCGGGACCCGCGACTCCAGGTGCGGGTATTGGTAACTTCAGTTTTGGCCAGGAATCGACAACCCCTCCCTCTCCAGACCGTCCTGCGCCCGTAGCTCAGGTGCCAGCTGTACCCAGTCCCTTTGGGATTTCTCCTTGCGACATTCCTGCTTTTCTCACCCCGCAACCATCTCACACCACCTCCACACCATTCAAACCGAGCATCAAATTGTCACTGCGATCCGCAAGAAGTCGGCCCGCGGCATCGCGACCGCCCCCGAGGACGCGAGTCTCGCCCAAGAGCCCCCTAAAGCGTGTCTTTGGACCCTCGATCGATTCCGGCAACTCAATTCCTCCTGCCAGCGAACCGGAGGCACAAGGTCAGGAGAACCCCTCGTTCACCGAATTCGCGCTTGCGCTCAGCCCCGTGTCGCGTCGCAACCTCGAGAAACCATCGCGCCACTCTATGCACCTTGACGTTTCAGGGTCTTCTAAGAACGGAATCTCCAAATTTCTCGGAAACAATACGGATTCCTTCACGTCGATTTCGGTTAGTCCTATGAAGCGCAGTGATGCAATGTCGGTCGACGAGTCGAACATGGGTAGCCCCGTCGCAAAGCGACGCAGCCTCCACGGGGGTTCTAGTCTGGGCCTAGGCAGTGGCTTCAACATTCTCGATCTCCAACCCGCCCTACAGCAGGGCTCCGGTTCTCAACAGGGATTCGATATTCACGACGACGCTAACCACGAGTACCAGTTGACTGGATCCTTGGGCATGCCTTTCCGCGAGACGCGTGACGTGATGTCCCCACCTACACCCACTGCGACAGCCAACATGCCCAAGAGATCGTCGTCGCTCAGGAAGAGTACCCTCCAGCAGCGACATGGCGACACGAGAACTTCGTTGGGTCGTCGCGCCGGAGAGAAGCAGCTCGCTCAGTTCTCGGCTGGTGTTGCAGCAACTCCGCCGCATGGGGAAAGACCTCGCCTTTCACTGGACCAGTACCTTCCCTTGGAAGAATATACCAGTCTCTTCTCACCCAAGGCGCCACTGCAAAATCCATCGGTTCACCCAATGCCTCGCGCCGTCAACCAGCCACATCCACTCTCACGGACCTTGACGCAGTCGTCCTCCAGCTCCAGTGTTCCCGATGATTCACCCACACACGCTCCCATTCAGTTGGGCGAGAGGCCGCGAGTTCCGCTCAATTTTTCCAAGTCGTTACCTCCTGGTTCTACACGACCCGCCAATGGGCCTAAGCCCATTGAGACGCCTGATTATAAGCGCGCCAAACCGCTCCAATCCGCCTTCATGTCAACGGGGCTGGTGTCCAAGATGACGCGGAATCCGGACCTTGGCTTGCCTGATGCGCCCAACTCGAAGATCACGGCCATGCCCGACACACCGTGTAAGAAGCAGTACCCGGCGAACACCTATCCTCCACAGAACAGCGGTGGTAGGCGACCCTCACGCCCGTCGTTCGGCAGCCCTTCTTCGCCTTTCAGGTCGTCGGCAATCGGCCCAGGTCGCGGCAACATTTTTGGTCTTCGTGATCGGCCTTCTGCCAGTTCCTTCTTCCAAACCAGCCGCCCGGGTCATGCTAGAAAATTGAGCCTTCTGAGTTTGGATGGGGATGACCACAACGAACCGGCCGGATCCCAGGACGATATCCCGCCCACTCCGACTAAATCGTTCCTCCGAACCCTGGGAAACACGCCGTCCCCCGCAGTCCGGACCCCGAGCATATCGCGCAGCTACCTCTTCGGCCAAGCTCCCTTTGGCATCGGCACCGAGGAAGCAGCTCCTAGCCCCAGCTGTAAGTTCACTACTGTACTACCTATGGTCAGCACGCCTGTCGGGCAGATCAAGAATGAAAGTTTCAGCGCGATCATAGGTCGGCCGTCAACGCCAACGCCTGCAGTTGCGCCTCGAGTGAGCTCTGCTCTCCGTCGAAACGTTCAAGCTCAGCGGCAAGCGAACTGCTTCCAATACAAAGTTGCTAATGCAGTGTCTCCAGCGAGCCCCCTGAATCGCACTGGTACGCCCGTCAGCACCACACCGCAGACTCCCCAGTATTCCTTGGCGCCCCTGGATGCGAGCCATCTATCAATTTCTCAGGATGACAGAGAGAGACGTTGTCGGACTCCGGCCACGCCGACTCCCCAGCCCCACAAGTTCTTCGCTGGCCCCGGCGATCGCCGATCGAGCGTAACTCCGCATAAGAACAATGCGCCGCTCGAGGTCGATGAGTCTCTTATTCGAATGTTCGACAAGGCTGAGCCAATTGGTTCAGGTGAATTCTCACAGGTGTACCGCGTCGTCAAGTCTTCTGTGCCGGCGTCTCTAACGGCTCTCTTTGCCGCGACCCCCACCAAGCGCTCTCCGCTCGCACCCAGGGCGGACAAGGTGTTTGCCGTGAAGAAGATTCGGTTCCCTTCCTTCGGTCACAAGGCTCGTCAGTCTAAATTTCGGGAGGTGAACGTTTTGCAGTCGTTGGTTAATTCCGACAAAGTTATACAGTATATTCACCACTGGGAGGCGAATGGTCATCTCTACATTCAAACCGAGTACTGTGAGGAGGGCAGCCTGGACAAGTTTCTTGCTGTTGTCGGTAAGACTGGCAAGCTGGACGAGTTCCGGGTGTGGAAGATCCTCCAAGAGACTCTCCAGGTGGGTTCTATCGCCTTTTTGCGCGTACCCCTCGGTTACTTACTCACTTCAACTTTTAGGGGTTGGCCGCTATTCATGCTGCTGGGTTCATTCATCTTGATTTGAAGCCCGCTAATATCTTCATTACCCAAGACGGATATCTGAAGATTGGCGATTTCGGAATGGCGGTCGAGTACCCTGCTCCCAGGGACGTTGATGGGGAGGGTGATCGGGAGTATATCGCTCCTGAAATCCTCACCGGACACATCGACAAGCCTGCCGACATCTTTGCAGTGGGCCTTATCACTTTGGAGGCTGCATGCAACGTCATCCTTCCCGACAATGGTCCAACTTGGCAAGCATTACGAAACGATGGTGTTGCGGAGCTGAGCTGGCCGATTGCCAGTCATGATGTAGTGCCTCGGGACTCCAATGGAGTGCCCCTCGATGCTATTTACGACTCCGAAGGGTTCCACCTTCCTGGTTTCCAGCACCGCTATCCCTTCGGCCAGACGCACAACCCGAGCAACCTCTTTGGCGGTTCTCCCCGGAGGAATGAGGAACACGTCCCCCCGTTCTTCATGGGTAATCCCGACCACCCGGACTCGCTGGATAAACTGGTTGCCCAGATGTTGTCTTCAGATCCGGAGCGTCGCCCCACGTCTGAGCAGCTTCTTGCGGTGTACCCCATTATCTGGGTCAACCACCGAAGAACCGCAGGCGCCATCGTCTTTGAAGGCAACTATGGGCCCATCTCACCTGAGGCGGCTCTTGTGGCCAAAGCCATGAATGACACCGAGATGATAGACGTCTAGGATTTTCGATTCGACCCTTGATTTCATCTTGGAACCGGGTTCTCGATACTTCTCGGAATACTGGATACAGTGTCGCCGGTATTGCGACATGGCCAGAAGCATATGTGTGTCAACTACGAAGCTGAATTGTCGGCCATTAAGCAGCATAGCTGGATATCCACGGCGGATGGAATGTCAACACTATTTGAAGAATCCTCAATAGTGGAGGCATGTCTGCCGTGTGGGTATCAATTTTGGGAGAGGCCTTGGTCCTCGAATCTCACTAATTCTCCGTCGCTTCTCAACACGGCGACACACCGATATACAATTACGATTGGCGCAGACTTCCTTCCCGAAGGAGCTCTGTGGCCGTGACGCAGATCAACAAGTCTCTGCATCTAGCCACGATGTCCGCAGATTTATTCGCCGCTTTCAAGTTTTCGGACTTGTAGCCCCGACGGTGGATATTATCGATTTTTGTTCTCCTCAGCCCTAATATCTCCCCTGGCCAGAGGTTCGATGAACGCCCCACCTTAATTACAGGTTCTGAGCATCTTGCATGCGACGGATTGGTCTCGTGGCACCACAAGCAGCAGGAGTCTCGAACTTTGAGTTGCATGGTGGTTGATAGCCACTTTTTGTGCGAGAACGATCTGCATTCAACTGATGTAGCAGACGGCTTTGAAAGAGACTAAACCCACGGAGGATACGGTGAATTAGCTACTGAGACGGAGATGGTATTTGTGTCACTGGGGGAAGCCCCCTGGTGAGGCATTTTGTACACCGAGGTAATTTTAGACCTATGTACAATTATGACATTGGGGTGGATGGAGGGACACGCACTAGTAGTGTCGACAATCGGTCTGGTCGGTCTTGGGGCGTCTACATGACAGAACGGGAGGGTCTGCTTTCTGGGAGGCCCCATGACGACGTTATGAAGGAATGATATGACTTAGAGCAATAAGCACATGCCAAGTAGCCTAATCGACCCGTTCATGACTTGATCGATTTTGGGAGGAGGCTGAGATGTTCAAAGGTGTGACTTGACTTGCGGTGCAACCGCCAGGGATGTACAAGATCAATATACTGACAATAATAACTTCAACGCCTGATCATGCCGTTTCAAGCCGAGTTACCCTTAATTATGCCCAAAGAAAAAGCGCCATAGAATTCCAAACCAACCGTGACGAGACCAGGACCGTGAAACGTATTTGTCTGCACAACACGTACCATAAACATCCGCCTATCGGCCATTCCATCCATATTCACAAGAGAGCTCATCACTAAAAAAATCCAACGGGAAGACACCACTAGACTACTCAAATTTGCCCGCCCCAAACAGTCCACCCACAGCTTGACTTCTCCCTTCCGCGCCCTTGACCTTGCGCGCCTCCCTTCGTCGTTCGATCTCCGCTACAGCGGCGCGCCTCTCATTCTCCCGCGCAAAGTAGTTGACACCGGATCGCTTTCCAACAGGCCTCTTGATCTTTTCCGCAGCGAAGCTGTTGCCTGTGGTGCTGTTGTTGCTATTCACGCCAGTTGACGAGCTAGATGAAGAGCTCGACATGAGAGAGTTGGTGGTGGCGCGGCGGAGAAGAGCGGGGACCTTGAAGCCGGCGGAGGTGTTGTTAGACGCGGCGAAGGCGAGGCGGGAGGTGCTTGAGGAGAGAGAAGAGGAGTTGCGTTTGAGGGTGATGCGGTCGACGACGGCGACGCCGCGGCGGCGGGGGTTGCGGTTTTCCTTGTTGCTGCTAGAGCTGTCGTTGGCGGGGCTGGTGCTGTGGGAGGATGTGGGACGGGCATGGTTCTTGGTAGGAGCTTCGTCTTCGCTGTCGGAGCCGAGTTCGGTGGCGGGGATGATAGAAGACGAGTTGAGCGGTTCGTCGAGCAGATTGGATAGCGACTCGCGGATGTCACCGATGCTGGAGGGCTTCTTTCCGTTCTGGGTCCGGCGGGAGTGAACGGGGGGTCGCTCCTCTGCCGCGCGGGTTGCCTGAGGTTGACTATCGGGGATGGTGGCAGCTTCACGCTCGGATGCAGACTGTGAATCTTGGTTGTCTACCCCGGCGGTCTGAGGGGGTGGCGCGAAGATAAAATCCATGTCATCGTCACTGCCGTTGTCCTCGATCGTGCGTAGGAAGGCCTGATTTCGAGGGTTTTCCGCGACTTTGCTGATACGTTCATCGGCGAAGAGGGCCCGTTGCATCTTTGCGAACTGGCGTCGCTTGAGGCGGCGCTTCGCCTCGCCTCCATCGTCTGAGTCGGAGAGATCATCCCAGTTACCACCACGCTTGCGGCGGAGCTGGCCCGTCGTGATGTCGTGGAAGAGCTTCTCGACTTGCTTTTCATCCGAGACCCGCTCCCGATCACTAGGGACAATGTTAGCTAGATCGTCTCAGAGGATCAACTAAAACTTACGCATAAAAGGCCGCAAGCTTCCGCTCATCGGTTTCGTTGTTCTTCGTCTCGTCATCAATCATCTCCTGGACCGATCGAGCATCATCATCGTCATCGCTGACTTCACCATCCACGCCGCCGAGGCCGGCGTATTCGTCCTCGGATTCCTCGGCCTGCTCCTCGAACATCTCGCGAGCTTTGCTCTTCTTCTTGTCAAAGCTTTCGGCCCCCTTCTTCTTCTTCTCCTTGATGGCTGCCTTCTTCATCACGTTGAAAGCGCTAGCCTTGGTGCCGAACCCGAACTCGTCGGCTTCGTCGCTAGCCTCATCCAAGACTCCGTCGTCAGAGGCAGACGCCGATACAGCAAGGTCAGCCCGGCGCCTCAGCTTGCCGGTCCTTCTTACCAGAGGCGACTCGGCATGATCTGTATCTCCTTGTGTATCTTGTAGATTGACTGTCTCGGCAGTGGGGGTCGGGACTTCGACGAAGCGATGCAAGAGAGGTGAGTAGTTGTGGTAGCCCTCGTCCTGAGTTGGCTCAATGAGCTCTGACATTTGCGAAGCCTGCTGACCATCCCGTAACAGGGAGTCAAAGCCGTGGACTTGTGACTGAGAGAAGTTGAGCTGCACCCCCTGGGTCTCGGCGCCTTGAGTCTTGGCACCAAGCTGACTGTCCAGGATCATGTCATCTCCAACCTCGCGGGCAGTTTGAGAGAAGTTGGACTCGGGAAAATCCTCCACGTCAAAGGTCGGCCGGGGTTGCGACTGTGTCTCCATGGGCGCAGACGGCACTGCTTGGCTGTAGTCCATGGTGCCAGCGAAGATCTGGGTGAGACCAAGGCCAGCAGGGTCCCCGGCAGCTACTGGGAGTCCAGGTATGAATGCTTTGGTCGCAGAGCGCAAGACTGATGTGGGTATCTTCGGCGAGTTCGTCTTGGGTGCTGCGGGCGAATGGAATAAGTTAGCTTTAGGCTTCGGCGTTCCTTCGATGATCTGTTTGGGTATCTCCACTTCGTCGTCATCATCAGATAGAATTGCGACTGATTTCCTGGATTGGCGGCCCACAACCTTCTTTAAGCTAGATAACGCATCCTCGTCAGACTCCTTGCCCGAAGACTGTTCCTCGGTGTCACCGTCTTCTGACTCGTCGTCACTTTCCGCAGCGTCGTCAAACAAGCCAGCGGCAGGGTCGGCCTCTTCAGACTCCTCGTCCGCACCCATATCTTCGTCGCCAGCTTCCTCTTCCTCAGACCCAGACAGCTCTACCTCAGCTTCCTGCTTATCGCCGTCGGTCCCGTCGTAACTGTCGTCGTCACTGTCGTCCCAACCCAACGGGTCGTCTTCGCCTGCCTCCCTCCTGGCCTTCCTATCCTTCTTGGCAGCCTCCCTTTCGCGAGCCATGATATCCTCCGCCTCTTTGCGAGCGCGAGCCACCATGTCATCGACTTCTTGCTCTTCCTTCTCACGCTCCTCAGCCGTCTGAATATGAATACCCTTTGCACGGAGCATCTCGAGGTGGCGGTCTCGCTCCAGCTTCGCTTGGGCCCGAGCTCGTTCGAACAGCGTGGTCTGCAGCTCGCCCACGGTCATGACAGGCCGCTGCTGTTTCTGGAAGCGATTCTTGGCTGCAGGCACCGCGCCCGCCCTTTTATCTGGGTCGTCGAGATGGGCGAGCTTACGCAAAACATGTAGGGGCTTAGACTCTTTCGCCTTGTTCACCGGTACGCGGTCGAAGATAACATCCAGCTTGTTTTTGCAGCTCGGCTCAACCACGAGGTCATCGTCGTCCCTATCCCCGAGGGTGGCAAGGTTTGCCTGAATTTCTGGAAGCCTGACACGGAAGCTGCGTTTCGTTTGTGTAGACTTTTGTGCCGCTCGGTCCTCAGCTTCGATGTCAGCGACAGTAGCCTTCCCCTTGCCCTTGTTTGCCGTCCTCTGAGCATCGGCAGCTTCAAGAGCGGCACCAAGAGTAGGCAACTCGCCATCTGAGTCCTCCTGAAGCTCTGCCACCGTGGGGGCGGCCGCTGAAGCATCCTTCTTGGCAGAGTGCGGAGGTGAACTAGGGGGGGTGTCCACATCTTTCATCTCGGCATCGGTATGGGCCACTGATCCCGGTGTCGTGGGCCGGCTGCTGGTCGTCTTTGGTGGTTCTAGAGCCCCTGCGGGTCTGAAGTTGAAACGCTCAAACAGAGCTGACTTTGTGATCTTCTTTTTGACCCTGGCCTCGTGGGCAAGCTGCATGCTCCGGGCCAATCGCTGTGTTTCACGAGACATGTCCTCCATGGCCTTTTTGCTAGCCTTCCGTGAGGGTCGGACACCCCTCTGGGTTAGCCTCCGACCACCCTCATCATCTGTGATGTTGTCGTCTTCGTCATCGCCCATCGACATGCTGTCTTCGGCGGCCTGGGCGGCCAGACGCTCAGCTTTTTCTGCTTTCTTGCGGGCCTCTTCGCCCTCACGAACCTCACGTTCCTTTCGCTTCTTCTCGACTAGAGCGAGAAATTTCGCGTTCCTTGAGAGGTTGGTAACGCTCGGTAGGTCCTCGTCATCTTCGCTTTCAAATGCAGTGTTGACATTGCTTCCTGCGGTGGGAGAACGAGGCTCTGAGGGCGTGACGAATAGACCAGGGGAAAAGGCGATGGGCTTGGCAGGAGTGACAAAAAGCCCCGGCGAATTCTCAGACTGTTGGGTTGTAGGTTCTGGGGTGATGCTGCGCTGCTTCCTTTGCAGCAGTTTCCGTGGTTTTGTTGTAACGACATTGTCGTCTTCGGAGGGGCGCTTGTTACCCATTTCTGTGTCTGATCCCGATCCTTTCTCACTGGGGTTTTGCTGCTGCAAACGCGCAGCCAATCTCCCGCGAGGCCGAAGAATCTCGTCGTCATCATCGGAAGAAGAAGGGTTGTCGGCCATGGCTCCAAAGGTGAATCGGTTGGTGGGCTTGATGATGGGCGACGCGCTGCGGGAATCGCGCGAAAGCGATGAAACGCGTGGCGACGACATAATTGTACGCCAATTGACAGGCGCCGGGACACAAATCGCTAGTTTTAAGGTTATTCCAAACACATTGCCCTAACAATGAGCTGACAAGGGAGTTCGCAAGTAATTCGACAGTTCGTGATGAGTGAGCAAGGAAAAGGTGCGAGCCCGCTGCTTGATATGCCAGGTGGGGAAGACGCGTACCAAGGCGCGTCTTGTCTAAGTGGTTTTGTAGAATGCACGGGCCTTCGCTGTCGCGACTTCCCAGCCACTCCTCCCAGCTCGCGTCCTAACAAAGCCGTGCCACTGAACCTTCGAGCGCTTGGTATCCCACCACGATGTCAAACGGATGAAAGATTCTGACATGCGCGTTGTTGGTAACCGAGCCGCGCAATTGAAGCCCTTGAATATTTACTCTGGCGGGGTAACAACTTGAATGTGGGCACCCAATTGGGAGCATGAAGCTTAATCACTTTGCCATGGACGACTCGGTTTGTGATGGTTTCTTTCTTGCACAAATTTCTCGCCGAAGTCCACTGTTCGCTGTCGTCTCGACGTACCTATATACTAGTAAAAAACTACCCCCCTTCATCTACAGCCAGTTTAGTTATTGCCCCTCCTACCGAGCTTTTTCGGGGTATCGTTCATGGTACATGGTGAACAAAAACAGCATTCCCGTCCCCTTCTCGACAAACAGGCGCTGTGGTCAGGAATCGCCTGACAAAGGCGAAGACAGAGAGAGGAATTTCGTGACCGCGATCCACCTCCAAAAACCCCGTCCCCTCCTCCTTCTCCGCCCTCCCGTGAATAGTACCCTCCCAAAAGCCAACACCAAAACCCGAGTCCCACATCCTACGCCAGGCCAGCATTTTGGTACAAACATAAAAAAGAAGTTCGTTAAAAGGCAAAAGTCGCTCTGATTGAGCAGTGCCCGAAAATGCCAATGCCCAGATGTAATGCTGAATCAGAACGCCAACCAAACCCTGCGTGCTTTCCCAGAACGCCCATAAGATCCACCCGTCCCATCATATTCCAGCATAAGAAGAAGGGGAAAACAAATCAAGCGCAGTACTGCCTCAACCAACAGCAAGACATGAGTCCAGGACATTGTCGAGGAAGTCACCATCTCGTGGATCTGCCCCTTCCCAGAATATTTCGTTGTCGATGTCCATCTGGTCGGCAGTGTACACCCCGTTTGGCAATGAATGCTTGGTACCGTTAGCGATGCCCGTCATCTCCACGTCTAATTCATCTGTTCTTTCGGCACCCGGCAGCCAAGTGTAGTCACTCCGGTTTTCGAGCTCTCCTTCCCTGTAGCCGTAGATGATAGACCTGGCTATTACCGGAAAGCCACCGACGCTGCCGTCGCCCATCTCCAAAGCAATCCGCATATCTGCCATGCCTAGGGGCCCGCGTTCGCTAGCAGCCCTGGCTTCCACGGGTAGCAGTCCGCTTTTGTCACGTGAAATCTCGCCGCGTTGAAATGCTTCTTCCTCCTTGGCTAGTTGCTTGCGATACTTGTGTGTTTGGACCCAGGCGCCGCCGGGACCAAAACCTGCATTCCCCGAGTCCCCGGGGCCATTACACCTTGTCCGGCTGAAGATGGATGACAAACCTTCCTTGATGAACGTCTCGACCGCAATGGATAGGAATTGCGCCGCGTCTGGCGCGTGGCCCGATACCAGGCCGGCTTCGTAGCACATGGGGAGCATCCGAGCTTCAATGTTACTGATGTCGGGGAACTCTCCTGATTCTACTGCCAGCGGTTGTGCAAACCTTTTTCTGATCTCGAGGTCGAAGTCTAGCCTCGCGTGTTAGCCGCCAATGACTTCTCTCATGTTGTTAGTCCGGTAGACATACTCATCCTGCTTAGCCCACCTGCACTGGCAGGCACCTCGGCCGTCTTGGCCACCTTCTGTCGCGCCGAGTCCATGAATGCGCCGGCAAGGGATTCATAGGGGTCGAACTGCGAGACAGGTTAGATATGCGACCATACTGCGCAACAGCCATGCACCCACGTCGTTTTGAACGAGATCCTTGATGCGTCTCCTGTCCCTGCTAGGAAGCTGCATGACCTCCCCCTTTAACCGCCGCTCAGCGGCGTCACCGGATACAGGCTTGCTCCCAGCCGTGGTCGACGGCTTATCGTTTGCGCTGACCCAAGGCGCAAGGCCCTGGTCGGGCATTTCCCTCGTGACATTGGCGTATATAGCGGCGATAAGCTGGTTATGGTAGTGTTCTTTGGAGCCATCGGGCGACACGAGCCAAGGGTCGATGCGCTCGCTGAACTCGGCTTGGTTCAGTCGGCCTGCGCAACAGGTGCATGTTAGCAAAGAGAACAGCCCAGCTAAGAGGAAGAAGCAGAAGCCACATACCAATCAGGAACTGCGTTATGGCCTCTTTATAGATGGTCCAGCCTTCGGGACCGATGCTGGACTTGAGGGAGGCGTATATGGGCTCGAGATCGATGCGGGCCGGGATTAATTGGCTGGTCTTGGGCTTTTGTATTGTCGGAACCGACACATTGATCGATTTAGTCGATAGGATCGGTGTTGAAAGGCTGACCGAGGGCCTGCTCAGGGCGGCGGGGTTGATGTCGACCATGACTTCGAGGGTTGCAAGCCAGAGCTTGCGAGCTTGCGAGCTTGCGATTCTTGGGGATGCGGTTGGTCGACGGCCACGAGAGTGCCGTTCAGAGCAGTCGCGTGCGGGCAGCAGCACAGGCGCGACGCGAAGGGGTAATCATTCGCGCATCAAAAGATGGCCCGGGTTCATGCGATCGCGATTACCAATTTAGAATGATGGATCCGGCATACTGGCGCCGTTAAATGGATGATGTTGTGCCTCTTCGGCCAATCTTATGTGTGCAGTCTTGGGTTTCGTTAACATTTTGCGGAGCCCGTGCTGCCGCAGCGCATCCTGTGGCAGGCACCCGCGGCTTGTCCCGACAGCCCCTCCAAGAAAGTCGCGTCGCGTCCCATGCTTCAGCGCTCTCCAAGCAGACACCAGAATACAGCAATAGCGATAGTGACAGCAGCGACGACGACAAAACTCGAAGCCATCTCGCTGCTGGCAAAATGCAGCCATGTCCATCGACCGCAACCCCCGAATTGCGAATGCAATCCACAGTCTAATCGACCATTTAGTGCCGACGGACCACCAAGACAAGGACCCGGCCGAGGGAAGGCACGAGAATTGCTTCCAGCTTGCGAGAGCCATTTTCGACCAGCCCGGCTCTCCCGCCATTTCGTCCGACGTCAACCATGCCTCGGACCTCATAAAGCGGAAGCTAATTCACAGCAACCCAAGCCAGGCTCTTCGTTTCTCCAACCTCTACACACGCCTGCTCTCGCTACCTGTGCTCAACCAAAAGTGGGCGATTCTCTACCTCCTATACCAACTATCTGACTCGCCAGACCCCAATGAACCCCTCCCGCTCAGCCCGCTGAGACAGACCCCCATCCAACGAGCTCCCTCTCGTCTCGCTGAAAAAGAGCGCTCGTCTCGAGCGTCGTCTTCGAAGACTTCGACCCCCGTCCCGAAGCCCGAGGAAGATGCCCTCAGCGAGGCCTTTGCGCCCGGCGGGCTGAAGAACCTTCCTCCAGAAAAGTCAAAACGGGGCCCAGAAGAAGAACGTCCCGACTCGCAGGCCGATCATGCCTCCTCCAAGAAACCGGCGAGAAATGTGTCAATAAAATCGACACTGCTCGCCGATAATTCGGGAGACTATGAACCCTCGGAAACAGCCCTCCTCCGGGACCTTCCTTACACACTCCAGGGACTCTCTTCCACGACACTCCCTTTCACTAAGGAGACGTCTCTCAAGCTGCCGCCAACTCTACCACCGCCAATTGTCTCCCTGTTACACACATTAGCCGAGCCATCACTCCTATTCAGAGGCCTCAGCACGTTTGTTAAGTCTCCGGCGAAGGGCTTGCTAGGTCAAAGCTTGCGGGCAGCGATAAGCAATGAGCTCCGCGCGTATTTGACTCTAGTGGCGACCCTTGAAGGACAGATCCGTCGTGCTCTCTCTGAGCTTGACGAAAATGCACCCCGCGGTGGCATTGGCAGGGCCGGAGTGACGCTAAAACGCTGCGTCGTGTGGACTCGTGAGGCCACCATGGGCTTGCGGCTCATGTCTCTCATTGCCGAGGAAAGCAATAGTAAGCAAGGGGGGCAGCTCATCACGCTGATCCACGGCTTCTCAACGTCACATGGGGATCCTGTTGTTGGGGCTTTCGCTGAGCGGCTTCTTACAAACGTCACGCGTCCATTCTACGACATTCTCCGTCGTTGGATCTACGACGGCGAGTTGTCAGATCCACACCTGGAGTTCTTCGTGCGAGAACAGAATCCCAACACCGAGGACCGCAAGGAAACCAAGGCTAAGGGCCAAGCGAGTGTTTGGAACTCCAAGTACGAAGTGATCGACTCGATGGTGCCCAGTATCATTACGGCCGACTTCGCCAAGAAGGTGTTCCTCATCGGCAAGTCGCTCAACTTTATTCGCCACAGCTGCGGCGACAGCCAATGGGTTGAGGCTTATAGCAAGACGTCGTCCAAGGAGCTCAAGTACGGGGACACGGCAACACTCGAGACATGGATCGACGAAGCCTACAAAACAACGATGCAGCGTCTTATGCAGCTGATGAGCACCCGTTTCCACTTGTTCGACCACCTCCAAGCCCTCAAAAACTATATTCTTCTGGGCCAGGGAGACTTCATCGCCCTGCTCATGGAGTCGCTGGCCGCGAACTTGGATCGCCCGGCTGGTGCCCAGTATCGCCATACGCTAACCGCTCAGTTAGAGCACGCCATCCGGGGTTCCAACGCCCAGTACGACAGCGACGAGGTGCTGCGCCGCCTTGATGCTCGTATGCTTCAACTCAGCCACGGCGATATCGGCTGGGACTGCTTCACCTTGGAGTACAAGATTGACGCGCCCGTTGATGTGGTCGTAACTGAGTGGGGCAACCGTCAGTATCTCAAGGTGTTCAACTTCCTCTGGCGTATCAAACGGGTTGAATTTGCCCTCGCTTCGACATGGCGGAAGTGTATGACGGGTTCGCGTGGCGTTCTGCAGACATCCGAAGACAAGGTGGTGCAGACGTGGAAGAGCACTCGCGGAGTGCTGGCCGAGATGATACACTTTGTCGGGCAGCTGCAATACTACATCCTGTTTGAGGTCATTGAAAGTAGCTGGACAGAGCTGCAAAAGAATATTCACAAGGAAGACTGCACGCTCGACGACCTGATTACGGCACACACCAAGTACCTTACATCCATCACCCACAAGGGTCTGCTGGGGGCAAAGCGGAGACAGTACCATGACGCCATGAGAGATGCGGGGGAAACAGGCGACGGCGAGGATCGCAACTCATACATGGTGCAGCTTGGGGAGCTGTTAAGGACGATGCTCACGTTCCGTGACAGTGTTGATGGTCTGTATAGTTGGAGTGTGTCGGATTTTACGAGAAGACAAGAGGTTGATGCTGTCGGCCTGACGAGGCGCGGCGGCAGTGCTAAGAACACCAAGGCTGGGTCGATACCGTCGCTGGACGAGGATGTTGCCGACTCTGTGGGGGGCGTCGTTAAGTCTGAGTTCCCGGCTCTTCAGGAGCGGTTAAGGCAGTTGGGTTCGAGTTTCAAGACGAGGCTACAGATTCTGCTCGGCGACTTGGCATATCAGCCAGACGTTGACATGCGGTTCTTGGGCGTGTCGATGAACTTCAATGATGTCTACCAACCCGTGAGACGCAAGGCCAAGACAGCGGGCGGGACAGCCTCGGCCTCGGCAGTCAAAGCTTAGGGGCACAGGGTCGTTGGCATTGGCGACCGTAGACAGTTTGGAGCTACGGCGCGGTACAGACCCGGATTTTAGGGCTGAGAGTTTACGTGACAAGTAAAATCAGGTAGGCAGCTGGCAGGGTATGATCACATCAGGCGTTCCCTGACATTATAGGGCGACGTAACATTTCCTCGAGCCCGGCAACCGAAGATGTCATGACTAGGAATTGGTAGGATATGAACTACCTTGCCAAAGCCACATGAATTCACGACCTTTATCTCTCAGTCGGGGGCAACCCTGGGTACCAAGTGATTAAGTTGCACTCTCCCTCTCTCCGCTAGGTACAGCCCGTCTCGTGCAACGGCTCCCACGGGCTGTCCCCGAAAAAGACCGAAGCATCACTAACATGATCATAACCAAAGAAGGCGTCCATCCCGGTACCGGGACTTGAATCATGTCAGCATTTTTCCCCAGGACACGGGTCAGGCAAACTCACTGGCACACTGTCATTACAGCTGCGTCCTTCTCGCCCATGTAACCCCAGGACACGGAATACTGGCCGCAGTGGTACGCGTACCAGCTCGCCTTGAGGTCTGGCTGGGGAATGTGCAGTGAACAGTTGGTCATACCTGTGCGGCTGTCGTTGACGAGGAAGGCCATGTTGATGGCATGGTCATTGGCTCTCCAGTCTATTCGCGGCCGCTATTAGCAGGACTGTCTGTTGCTGTGGGAGGGATAGCAGGGATGAAAGGGAAGAGGAGATGGGGAAGTTGAGATACCTCGCCTCAGTTGCAGGATCTGCAGCGCCGGTTGGAGAGCCGCAGAGTGGACTTGGACGTCATCGAATGAGGGGAGGGTGCCGACGGCGTAGACGGCGGAGGTGGCGCTGCTTTCGACAATACCGACTGTCTTGGGGGTTAGTCTTCCTCTCTTTCCAGGTCAATCTCTCGTCAGGGTGAACAACAACTGCAAGACAGTTACGGGGACAGCAGGACCACAAACCTTTATCGAAACTGCCCTCGGCAAACCTAAAAAACGCATACCCACCCGCCACCTGATCAGTTACCACCAGCGTCAAAAACGCTGTCTTTCCGTGTCCGTTCCACCCGCCATTGACAAGGAATCTGACTTCGAACCCGGCGCACATCCTCTGCGAGAAATCCGTCTGCGAAGTCCCGTCGGCGGACATGATGCACACGTAGGAATCGGCATTAAGGTCGGAGCCTTCTCGGAGTTCGAAGGCGTAGTTGCAAAGGTTGTCGATGGGGGAGCAGGAGCGGCTGAAGGAGGAGATGGTCCAGTAGCCGATGATTTGGCGGGCGAGGTCACTGGTGGCGGGAGGTTGGTTGACGTCGAGGGAGGGGAGGGGTGAGGAGAGCGCGAGGAGGGGGAGGAAGAGGAGAAAAAACGAGAAGGGGTGCATTTTCGAGTGATGGTAGTTATTTATTCGGTTCAGGGGTTGAAGCTGGTTGAAAGAAGGGGCACGAGGTAAGATCGGACACTTGACTGGTAGGATAAGTCTGGTAACGAATTTTCTGATCTGAATTAAACTGGCAACTGTCTAGACTGGTTTCCAAAGTGAGGCCATCGTCATCTTTATACAAGACCATTCTTCTCCCAATGACGACTCAATCTGATTCACTGATGTAATACCACCGCCATCATGCTTGCTATCACGATACCTTGACGGCGCCCAACCTCATTTGTTGCCCCAGGTAAAACCCACAACTCTGTTTGTACGAATATGCATCACTCACTCAAATCCCCATTGTAACGAGATCCACACGCCGTTTGGCAACGTACCAAATACAAGCTCACGATGTACGGGGCACGGGTACGGGGTTAACGAGCCACTCTTCTTGTTTTCCCGACCACGGAGCAGGGTGCTGCGCGGGTGTTCTGAGCTATTCACAGGATCTTGTTTAACGTCGGCACGCAACCGACAACGCGATCAGTATGGGGCCTTTCTTCTCGGTAGATGCGCATGGTATTTGTATCATGAGCAGCAGATGCTCAAATTTCTGTCAAATGATTTACTAATGTTAACGGAAAGGGCCAAAGTCCCTTGCTTCTTGTCATATACGCGGTAGTAATTGCTGATGGGTGACTACATGATCAGACCCGTTCGTCTGCTTGCCGACTTCGGCACCCGGAGGGTGTGAAGTATTATCAGCCAGGGATGTTACTGCGAGGAGACACGGAGGGGCACCATCACAGAAGACCACCCGCTTACCAAACTCACGTGGGAGTCGAGATGTTTGATATTCCACCAAACTGCACGCTGCTTGCCCGCAAACCGGTCATCAGCATCATCAAGTTAGGAAGACAACAGAACACGACAACACGGGTTGACAAATTCGGTCGTTTGCTTCCATGCAAGTGCACGCCCGGCAGGTGATCATGGACCAAAAACGCAGGAAGGTGTTTGCACTCCTAGCGCGTGTGACCTAACCAACCAAGCGGTTGACAAAAAAAGAGAGCCACCAAAAACTGACCTGTGCGTACCCGGCTAACAGCGACCCTAACAGTTCCACCATCTTCCATCAGACCACCTACTTTTTACCACCTTCCACACC
>Ga0247765_1000523_pt1 | contig 29176 bp, 34 predicted proteins | sample UWRJL106311C6_FD_179949 | JGI IMG/M metagenome (GOLD analysis project Ga0247765, IMG submission 179949) | Plant litter microbial communities from Arlington Agricultural Research Station in Wisconsin, United States - UWRJ-L106-311C-6 | ecosystem: Environmental > Terrestrial > Plant litter >...
CCCCTTCCGATCCGCCACGGCGCGCCCGGCAAAGCACCGATCTCCGTGGGTGGGGATGGGCCTTTCAATGCGCCATCTCAAATTGGGGGCGATTTGATATAAAACACAAAATATTCATAGTTATTGACAATCTGAGGCGAAAGTCAACAAATACTTTATGATATTGTCATGACTGGCCAGTTGACTTGAAGGGCCACAAAGGGCCCATCATGAGACTGCCCTCCAGGGGTACTCTCGGGCGGCACAGGAACGCTGGCCCTCCAGCTGGTGGTGGTGTGTTTCTTCATTCGGGGCCCAAAGCTGCCCAACTTTGATTATTTCGTGCCCCTGACTTGCCCGCCATCAAACGGCTCGCCAATGAAACACCCATCGGTGATTATTACCCCTTGTCAGCCTCGGCATCGCGATGCGGGGATGAAGACTTCTGATGGTTGTAGTGGTGGCACCTTGGGCGGGCTCGATATGAATGATGCTGGAGACGGGTGGCTGTGCAGAGCACGACTGTGGGGAAGCATGCAGCAATCTCGTTGGGGTGATGGAGTTGGTTTCTCTCCGTCTTCTGTCCCCCGGGCCGCTTGCGCCGTTTCGCGTACCTCTGGTAAAGGTGGGTGGTGTATCACCCGGACGTATCTGCCTCAGCTCGCTCGTCCGTTTGATGCCCCTGGCAGTATGTCGCCGTCTCATCGGCTTGCTAGTTGATTCAGTTGGTAGCAGACAGATTCAACCGCGTGTCGTCTGCCCTACCGGCCTATCTCCTTTAGGTACCGCAAATCCGACTGCCACTCGTTCGATGGAGCTCTTGGGACGAACAATATCGATCTACATAACAAGGGTTGGAGCAGCACGGGCGGGTGATCAATCGACCTCGGAGGTATCAAATTCCCGCTCCGCCGTTTTGTTTCCCCGGGTGTCTGTCTAACACGGAGCGGCGGATTAGCGGCATGGTGGCGAACAACGGCGGCCCAAGATAGAAGTACGCTGTCACGCTGTCACGCTGTCACGCTGCCACGCTGCCGTGGGGGGCAAGGGGAATGGCGGAGGGAATGCCGGGGTTACGACAGTTGTGTGGTCATGCAGTCTTGTCTAGGACTTGTCGACTAGAAGCATTTTGAATCATGTCCAAGTCGTTGTGAAACACGCGTCTAAGCCAATGGGAGATTCCGCCGAAAGGGAGTGAAAAGTGGCATCATATGTCTCGAGGTGGCACAGTGGGTATGGACAGCGTGGGCAGCCGACTCGACTGTGCCGCTCGGAAGCTGGCCGCCATCCACCGACTGAGTTGCAGCGCGGCAGCTGGACGCCGAGTCAACGCCCTCTCGCTCCGCCATTTCTGTGTGGGTTATTCTCTGGTACAGTGAAGCTTTGTCGGTGAGTGGCAGAGCGAGGGGCGGGATGAGGGGTCCTTCTCCCAAGGCAGGGCTCATCGAAGAGCAACTCAGCCAGCGCTTCATGCTGCCGCTACCGCTCTCTCGCGGCATTGCGCAGAGACTAGCAGCGATAAAGGTTGGGCGTGTTGTTTCCGGCTTGGGATTGGTGCACCGCATGCGGAAATGGTACGGGAGCCTAGCTTCCGGTCCACCCACCGGCATCACAGTACACGTTGAGGCGTGGCACATCCACGGTCAGATACCGAGAGTCCTGTTAGCACCGTGAGTGAATTTTCTACATGGTTACTGGATGGTTGGGGGCCATCTGCTGCATCACAGGATGTTCGCAGTAGGGCTAGAAGGATGGCGTGGATGAGGAACTTTGATACACACCAGGTGATTGGCCACCCTCAATGACAGCTGCATCACTGTTCCTCTTGCAGCCAACCAGGGCAGCGGACTACGTAGTTAGATGGAGCAGGGCGTCCAGGATGGGCTGGCGGCAACATTGTCCAGTCGAAGGGCTGATCCTGCCTCGCTCTCAAGCCATACGAAGCAATCCAGCACCCGTCTGTCAGAGGAGAGCTGAAAGGACGGTTGGTCGGAACTCCGGCAGTTCACGGACGGGACGGGCGGCAAGGGGGTGATTTCGATATGTGAATGATCGGTAGAGCCTGAACTGTTCCGGTACAGGTTAGAAAACTAGATGGCGTGGGCAGGGAGAATAGCCCAGGACGGCATCTTCCGCATCGAGGCGTGGTGTAGAAAGTTCCAATGTTCCATCATCCTTCGATTCCGACCTTGATCCCTGGTCTGGCATGAGAACCTTGAGGGTGGCTCCCGGGCGTACGCAAGAAAGGGGGAGGGAAAAGGGGCAAACGGGTTGCAAGTTGCTGTAACGGATAGACAAGGCTGGCCAGATTGCGTCCCGGGCGACAGGGTGTCGGTGGCTGGAAAGGGAAGCTGCCGATGAAGACCGGGAGGTGCGCATCAATGACCGACCATCAGCGAAAGAAACAGCGAGCACGGACTGGCGAAGACGCAAGATTCTGCGCCGCACACCGGTGTCACAGCCAAGTGCTCAGACAGCCACCGCAGAAGCAGCAAGTCCTGCGTCTGCATGCGTACGTACGCAGTTCCATCCAAGCATCCAGCGTCGAGCATCCTGTGGTTGTTTTGGCGTGGCCCAGGTACGGCCAGGTACAGCCGGATCAACTGGGATGGACCCCGAGGCCACCTCGTTAATTGAATAATTGGCGAGCCTTCCCGCGGCGATCCATCCAGAGATTTCAAATGCAGGGCCGAGCGAAGAAGACAATGCGCGTGCTGGACGGCAGTGTAGGATTTAGCGCTAAACGGGTGCCCGTGGATCGATTTCTTGGGGGTGGAACGGTGGAGGAGAGAGGGCCTCACAATGTACGTTCAGAGATCAGGCCAGCCATTGCGGTCGCGAGAGATGCACGGTAAAATGAAGCCCATAAAAGTGTCCGCTTTAGGGGCTCGTCGATGGGCGAACGCGTGCAATTGTGCCGCAGAGATGGCCGCATAAGAAAGCCAGAACCGTGGTCATGGGCGTGAGGAAGAGGCGTGCCGAAGGATTTGGAAATTTCCCTCAACCTGTTTGGGAATTGATCAAGGTTGGGGTTTGGCGCGTGAAGCGACGTTGACAAGCGAGCCGATACCGTCAGCTAGTAAGCGCGAAGCCGCCATTGACGCGACCGCCCCCCCCAGTGACCCTGCAGTGTGCGGTGTCGGCCTGCAGCTTCGGGCGCTTAGCGATGTTTAGCGATCTCGACTGCGTTTCCACCCAGAGGAAAACACCAACAGCTTTGATATTCGACGCCAACTGACCGCAGGCCACAACCCCTCTGCTGCTACCCCAGGCCGTTGCGAATGCGGCCAAAAGCATGGTGCGAGGCCGGCACAGGCATTCGTCAGGCACCGCGCTTACGCTACAGACTGAAATCGGCATTTGAGCAGCCCTGAGCTTGTGACTTGTGTCGGGAAGGAGCAACTAGCTACCCCAGAGCTCAACGCCTTCCCGACAGGCGCCCTGCGCTACTTGGGCTCCTTCATCTCGAAAGGTGCTTGCCAAGAAAGCTGTCTCAGGCGATCATCACACGCGGATTTTCGCAATTTCTCAAGCCCTTAGTTCACAATCTCCCCCGCCAGCCTCCACTTCCCGATTTTTCCATCCACGGACCACACCATCCACTGACTTAGACGCCCGTTGCACACCTGTTGGTGATCTCGGCGCGCCATGGCCACAGCTGTGACCTCCTCTCCATGGCATCGACGCCGACGTCGCATCTTTCAGTCGGTCTTCCAAACCGATGTCTCGCAACCAACTCCCCAGTCCACGCCCTCCATCCCATCAACTGATGCAGGCTATGGCTTCGGTGGTCCCCTGACTGCCGCTGGCCCCTCATCGCACCTTCTCAGCGAATTCCGCACCCACTCAGGGCCCCTCTTCTCACAGCCGAACACGCAGGACCAGGGCATCGCACACGCCCCCACCATTATCACAATCGACCCCTCATCGAAGAGCACTGTCCCTGCCCGCTCGCAGCCAAACCCGCACTCGTCACTGCCATCCTTCACCTCCCTCGCTAGCGTTGACAACCAGCAGACTGCCTACGACCGCGCATGGCATGTGGTAACCGCCCGCATCGTCCTCCCCTCCTCGGCCACGGCTGACGACTCGTTCGGAACCTTGCCCCCCGATTCCCAGCGGGTGGCTGGCTCTGAGGACGAGTTTGACGATGCCTTGGCCCTCATCATCCACGCATCCACTCTGCTGCCGCAGGCTACGCAGACAGAGGACATCGTCGCCTGGCATGCCCAGCAGGTGCGCGCTCATTTCTCGCAGCATGTCATACCCCTGCTCTCCGGCTGTCTTGATGAGGAGGGAGGCGACATTGGTCTGGAAGGGGAGAAGAGAAACCACTACGAGCGCCACGTGGTCATCGTCATGAGCAGCGTCCGTACACTAGAAGCTGCCCTGCGCCTTTACTTCTATGGGTTGAGTCTGTTGGTAAGGGGTTTCGGCCGCCCCGTAGATGGGAGTGGCTCCAAGGAGGCTGCTGCGGAAGCGGAGCAGCTGGGAATGCGGTTCCGTCGCGACATACACGCCCTCGTCGGTAACTCTGCCTCTGAGGGCCTGATGAGATCAGTAAGCATTGTGCTGGCACGGCTGGCCAATACTATTCTCGGCGTGCCATGCGTAGAAAATGGCGATGCAGGCTCAGCACCGGCGCAGCGACCAGTACCACCAGCTCATGATGATTTGCGAGCACTAGCTGCGAGACAGCGCCTCCACCAGCTTGTCGAGCAGTTGCACAATGTGGGACTCGCGGGGGAGCGTTTCCAGATCTTGTTCGCCGAGATCATGGACTCGATGATGTTTGACTTCGTGAGAGGCGCCTATGCGGGCGTTTGGAGCCCCTCTACTAGTATGCACAGCCTACCTATTGCTGCTAACACGATAACCAGACCAACTGGCTCGCTGGTCGCATCACCATGTATCATGTCACTAGGTGACTGGGTTGAAAACCACTTTGCACGACTCAGTTTTGAAGTTTTGTCACGCGTCTTACCAGACGACTCGTCGTCGCCCGTATCGCTCTCGGACGTGAAGACTTATCAGGCTCTTGCCCTTGGGCGGCTTGCTGCCTTGCGTATCGAAGAGCTGTTTGACATTGTTCTTGCTTGGCCATCATCCCGTGGAGCTCTGGAGGACTTGCGGGCCACCATCACCACGACCACTCGCCGTATGCAACTCACAGAGAGTTTCTCACATGCCCTACAGACGCGCTTGCTACATCCCGGCTGTAGCACACTCGATATTTTGCGTACGTACATCGCCATTATCCGCACATTACACGCCCTCGACAACAGCAAGGTTATTCTGAGTCATATTGAGCCGAGTCTCCAGCTCTATCTGTGCCAGCGTGAGGACGCCGTGCGGGTCGTTGTCAATGGACTTCTCGCCAGCCCCGATGAAGTGCTTGCCGCAAGAAAGGTCATGGAAGTGGCCAAGAGGCAGCGCCGAGCAAAGGCAGACAAGGGCAGGGCAAATGATGGGTCATTTATGACGCCAGCCGTGCGTGGTAGTGCCGCCAAAACGCCAGGCGCAGCGAGGAAGCGGAGGGGTAGTACTCCCAGTGCCGCCGTTGTGGACGCGGCTGAGGCGCCCAGCTGTATATCGTCGTCGGATAAGCTCATCGAGTTAGCGCTGCTATTGAACGACCCTTCGCAGGCGCGTCGTGCCGCACCAGACGAGGAAGAGCTTGACTGGAACGACATGACGTGGGTACCGGATCCGGTGGATGCCGGTGCCAACTACAAGCGGCCGCGGAGTGAGGATGTCATAGGCACGCTGATCTCGGCCCTCGGAAGTGAAGATGTCTTCATTAAGGAGTTTTCAGCGGTCATGGCTAGTCGCTTGTTGGGCGAGCCGGCGCGCTTCGACCAGGAGCTAAGGGTGCTGGACCTACTGAAGCGGAGGTTTGGCGAGGCGGCACTGCAGAACTGCGATGTCATGATCCGGGACATTGAAGACTCGCGGCGTGTTGACGCTACTATTCTTAAGGCGCAGTCCCCGGCAAAATTGGCGGAAACGCCGCTGAGGACCCCAGTTGGTAAGAGAGACATTGGCAAGGCTAATGATGAGGAGCAATACCACGCGAGGATCCTGTCGCGGCTATTCTGGCCAGGGTTGGAGAGGGAGCACTTCTTGCTGCCAGCACCCATTGTCGAGTCCCAACGGTGGTACGAGCGAGGCTACGAGGAGCTTAAATCTAAGAGAAAGCTCACTTGGCTTAACCAGCTCGGTCAAGCTCGTGTCGAGCTAGAGTTTGAGGATCGCACCGTCACGGTCGACTGTAGCACGGTTGAAGCGACAGTGATTTACGCATTCCAAAACACCGACCACGCGGCAGGTAACGGCCCAGTCAAACGATCTGTTGACGACTTGTACAATGAACTACAGATGGACGAGGATCTGGTTGCCGATGCACTCGCGTTTTGGGCTGGAAAGGGTGTGCTGAGACGCGTGGCGCAAGGCGTGTACTCGGTAATCGAGACATTGAGCGCCCCCAACGATAATGACGCCGCAGCCTCCGCCCCTAGGCAAAGCGAGGCTGGTGCGGCAGGTGGTACAACAGAGGGCGAGGGTGAAAGTGAAGATGATCACGAAGAGGCCGGAGCCACAAGGAAGCAAAAAGGTCCCAAACTGAGTGCCAAGGATTTGGAGCGCAGAGCCATTTACTGGCAGTATGTCAAGGGCATGTTGACTAACTCTAGCGCGAGCATGCCGTTGGCTCAGGTAGCCATGATGATGAAAATGCTGGTGCCAGACGGGTTTCCCTGGAGTGCCGAGGAATTGCAGGAGTTCTTGGGAGAGAAGGTTGCTGGCGAGGAGCTAGAAGTGGTGGCTGGGAAGTATCGGTTGAAGAGGAAGTAGTTTGGCTGGCTTGGCTTGGCTAGGCACCATAGGGCTATGACGCTTACGATCTTAATGTTTAGACTGGACATGAGCTTTTTGGTGGATGTATTTTTCCCACTGGCGACGGGTCCGCAAAACTGTTCAGGGTTGCTGATTTGTTGGCGGTAGGCATTGGTGCTCATGGATACCCCTCAGAGGAGGTACAGATGCTTTGGGGGCTCACTCAACTGGGGCAGTCACAACAAGCGATGAGTGGTTATGCGCCTCTCCTCAGTTGAATTTTTGAGTTTCTGGCGCGTGATGATCCCACACAACGGACAGAGTGAGCGACCTCACCTCACCTCGCACCGTCGAGCCCGGTCCGGCCGTCTGGTTTCGGGCCTTGGCTACAACCAGGCAGACAGGCCTCGAGATATCCAAGAATTTCTGAGGGCGCCTCCTCGGCAAGGCATCATCTTCGGGCGATGGCCGTTGTGCTTTGCTCACCGCTTGCTTGTGCCTTGTGCCTCCCGTGGCTCTTCGTGGCGATTCTATGTGCTGTGAGCCAGATGTCAAGACGATCTCCACCACCTAGGGGGAGGGAGCTGCAAGCCCAGCTGTGAACCGCGGGTACTTGAATAGCCAAGATGTCTCTCCTTGTTTGGGTCTGATGAATCGCGTCAATACCCAAGGTCCAGAAAATATAAGTGCTGGCATCTCCATCTTTTAAACTGCCCGCCGACTTTGGCATGATGCGTAGCGTCCTCTCGCTGTTGTTTCCTATATCACCGACCTATCCCCATCCAGTCGACATCCCTCCCTGTCCAGCACAGTGCAATGTCCCACACGGCCAACATGGCGAACAGCGCCTCCAACTCCAGCATGTCTCCTCAACCATGGACCCTCATCACAACATGCCCCATCTGCTCGAGCGAGCTTGGTAAGCATCCCCCCTCAAACGTGGATTTCAACCACAAGCACTCATATGATTAACCCCCCTAAAACTCTTGACAAGAATCTTGGACCTCAACTCCCCGCAGACTGGGCTGACTATACGTACCGAGAGCCCGCCAGTTGGAAATGCAAGCGCGGAGAGCCCCCCTGGAAGATTACAGACCCGTACCCATTGGGGACGAACAATGCCACCAGGAAGAGGTACTATACGCAGTGGAAGCCTGATAGCGGGGAGTGTTAACGTTGCAGAAGCAGCCCTGACTATGTGTAGATGTCGATTGCCTTGTCAACTCCATATCTTAGGAGGTAGATTGAATGCTTGTCTGGCGGCACGGGGATTAATGAGCGAACGGGGTGGTTTGGCAAGAAGAGCTTTGGGTATGCTTGACTAGAGAGTGGTAATGTGCTGGGCAAGAGAAACGCAAGGGCGTCAGACATGATGTCTATTAGTGGTTGTGGGATATGGGCAAGGCCAGTATACAATATACAAGAGTGCGCCAGGCTCTGAGCTGCCACGAACATCAACGTGAATCGAATTCGGGTTAACTCGAACTCGTCAGCTCTTGTGTCGACCGTGTGATCAAACATCCACGCACTCAAACGTCGGGATGCGCTGCGCTTGGTATCTTTGGCTTGAGAGATTTCTTGGCCCACTGTTCACGAGAAGAACTTCGAAGGCTGATACGATACCCCCTTCTGAGCACGGCGTTCAGGCAGCCATGTTGAGTTAGTGGCCCTGTGTATTTTTTGGAAAGTGCTAGTCTGGACTCACTAGGGGAGCGCTCCACGTTAGCTCACCTTAACTCAATTCTTGGGAGAGCCATGACACGAACTGATCTTTGCGCAAACACTTGTCTCGGCCCGGGAAACCAGCCATAGGTGAATTTTGGCTGTGCATAGCTTGAAGTCAGGTTCCAAGCTGTTGAGGCGGTCGACTCCCTCTGGCCAGCTATTCACTGCACCGAGCCACGCTGAGCATTTACCAGTCGTCGTTAAAGCTCATCGCCAACGACAGATTCAATTCCAGTTGCTGCCTCTTGTAAGCCAGCTATTTATTTAGTAACGGGGACGTTTTTTCCTGGCTCACAACTCTGCACCCCAGTTTCCTCAACAGAACGAACTCATCACCAACCACCAATGATCAGTACCATCACCAACATTGTCACCATCCCCTCAGAATACCAGCCTTGCGCATACACGTCCTTCTACAGACTCTCCAACATGTGTTTTAAGTGGGCTTGGGTCAAGACCCACTGCTGCGACCGCGACAGAGAATTGGGTAAGTGCCTAGGTACCTAACCACACGAAGCAGCCCTCAACTAGCATCCCCAGCCCACAAAGCGTCAGTGGTTTAGTGGTAAAATCCATCGTTGCCATCGATGGGCCCCGCGTTCGATTCGCGGCTGACGCATACATTTGGTTTTTTTTCTTTTTTTGGCTGTCAAACACATATCGACCAAACTAACTCCCCACCTCCTTTCTCCCCCCCCTTTTTTTTTTCTTGGGTTGATATACGCAACCCACCATCAAATATCACTAACAGACTCCTGTACAGCTGAACATCGCTATGTTTGGCGTGATCTATTTCACCCATACTGCACTTGCGGGAACGTGTCGAACCCTGCCTTCAAACAGCCAGACATTAAGCAGAAATCCTACAACATTGACCAATGCTCATCCTGTCGGCGGCAGAAGCGGAATTCTCGGCGCTAAAGAGGTAGCGAGTGTCAGAGAACATGTTGACGTACTGATGCCCACGTAGGGAATCGCATCGTGTTAACCATCAGATCAGATCCGATTGCAATTTTGTGTCAACTTTGTTAGGAGTGGGATGAGTAGTACTGGTACAGTCCAACCCCTGAAACATTTGTCCGCGCGGTACTTTACGGCTTGACTGTAGCTTCCGGGCCAAGCTCCCCATCCCCCGGGGGGGGGGGGGGGATTCTTTCCTTTTTTTGAGGGGTTATGATGAAAACTTGAGGCTATAAGTAGTAAATTTCAAGGCCCTGCACGTTAGAGCTGAGACCCAACTATTCTGGCTTGACCCCTCGCAAAATAGCTTCCCAGCTGTTCATATTGCATAAAACCCTGCTAGATACTTCGTACTCACCAAGTCCCACGCTAACAATCTTTCAGGAGTTGGATTATATACCTAGGATTTGAGGGAGGAGGGGAGGGGGATGTGGCTTGGTACCAAGTAGCCTGATTCTGTGGACGAGGCCACGACAGGAAAGACAGGGAAGTGTTTTTTTTTCTCGGTTTGACGCAAGCTTGTGTTTAGAGGATAGTTCGATATTGCTTACCGGCCCTTGTTGCCCTGCTAGAATTATCCTAGACTCGGCCAGGATGAGCCTTAAAGGGTTTTGACAGTGTCTCGAGCTTCGGTCAGAGGTCTTGATACCTCAACTGATGCAGCATCTAAAGACTGTCGCTCTGTATGTTCGAGCGAGCGAGAAAGCGCCGAAGACGAATCGAGACCTTACGGTTGTAACGGGTGGGAGGAGGGGAATGAGATGGCGATTTTCTTGCGCTGGTTGTTCAATGTGCGAGTCTAAGATACGGAACGGCAACAACGATTTTGTGCGGGCACACATTGGACAGCAGGTAAATGCTTATTCCGATTTAGTATTGCTCCAGTTTCTAACTCGCCTTCATCTCAAGTGGTTCAGTGATAACTAGAGGTCTAAGGTTGGTGTGCGATTCTGACACAGGTCTCCTAGTCCTCAAACGTTGGCGCAGCAACGCGTCAGGGGCAGATACGGATGGTGGTGAGTACCATTGCCAAGTTATCCATCAACACTGGCTAACTGGGAGCTCATATTTATCTTAGGTTTTGCATCAAGTGAAGGGCAATGAAACGCAACCTGTATCTGCAAACGACGGCGAGACACTGGGCCAGAACACCCCCTCTGTTTACTCTGCCCCTGTTAAACCATTTCCTGGGCGACCACCTGTCAAGCGGTTCGTCTTGAAAAAGCAACTCGCGGAACGACCGAGATTTCCAAGGATACTTGAGCCTTGTGTCATTGTCCGGTGGCTAACACCAGCCTACCCTTTCACACAAACAGGCAACAGCATGGCTGAGACAACAATTTGAGGAGCCGGCATTGCTCGGCAAGAATACATCCAACTAGTAGCCGGGTGTATTCCTGACTAGAGGCACAATGGCCACGTCGGCTGCGTGTAACCGAATGCATCCGAAGACATGGTCATACTCTCAATACTGAGTTGTCCATTCGCCACGCAAAAGAGGCGCGAGGGAACTGGCATACTGTTCTCTACTCGCAGTTCGTGGACTCGGCCAGTTCTTTTACGTGGCTTGTCATGAGGTGACATCGGATGAACCAGCGTTGACGAAGGTTTCCTGAAGCCCGACTGCTTTCTAGTTGGCCCGCCTTGAAATCCTGTGGACTGAGGGCCGGGTAATCCGGGCCCGGTGGGTGTCATAGTAAATTCATAAAAACCGAACAACTTGGAGAAATCGAGACGATGATGACGAAGCACAGGTCCCACTCGAAAACGATTGCCCGCTGGGGCAATATTGACCGAATGGGACAGATAAGAAAAGACATGACCATGCATGTCGAATCCCCCACAATGAAAGATCGACGGGGGGATACGGAATAAGAGGTGTCTTGGAGAGGACACTGATTTCCCAGCTACCATGCATCCCGCTTGGGGCGGCACTTCTGTGGATTGAACCAACCAGGACATAGCACTACCAAACTCGTGACAGGTTAGACGGGGGCGAACCACGCCGCCGCTCCGGTCGCCGCTTTTGTTGACGCATCCGCCGTAGCCCGGGTACGCAGTTTCTGAGCAGCTGTGTTCTGGGTGTGTCTAGGTTCAGCCAGGTTCAAGGCAAGAACTTGATCGGTGCGGTGCAATTGTGCACATTCTGCACCCTGACTGTGTCGGCTGGTGGCTGAGGTGGTGACCAGGAGAGGGGCTCTTGCATCCATGTGAGTCGTCATTTCCTGGACAGAGCACAACCAGGGAGTCTGCAGCGCACCAGTGGTCGCCCGACGCCGGTGGAAACCGGGCAACGACTAAAGGCTCCCAGGACTTTTTGCGGTACAGAGGAGACCAAGGTGGATGCATGCATTGTAGCAGCTAGATCCCTTGGCAAATTCGGGGTCAACAAGGCAAGGCGAAACGGTGATAGTGATTCCAGCATGAGCGGCGGCGGAGATGCGCTATTTGCTGCAAGGATGCGGTGACGGCGGTCGGAGTCGTGGCGAGAGCAGTCCGGGCGAGACGACACCCTTGTGGAGAGGCACAGGGAGAAGAGCGCTACGGGACATATATATCGGTTCCCGAGACGATTGCACAGGTCAGAAAGCCATTTCCACCCGTTGGTGCAGTGCACACTGTGCGACGTCGCTAAGCGCTCGAGCGACTGCTGGACGCTATGTGGGCTGAGAGATGGGGGCGATGTCGGGTGAGAAGAGATCCTCCAGTTCCGTCGAGTTCCGGCCAGGCATCGGGTTGGCGTGCGGTTCGTGGCATGACCCCCGCCCGAGTCGTCCAAAAGATGCGGTGAGATGGCGCGCTGCGTTCGGCAGAGACAGTGGCTGGTCTGGAGCAGGGGAAACCAGCGTGAGGAGACGGCTATTTGAACCACTTGGCTCCAGACGAATTACCCAGCCTGCTAGGACAGGGTCGGCGAGGGAATAAATGCGCAAAATGCTTGCTCGTGTGCCGTGGCGGCCGTGGCAGTCCCAGCAGGAACAGGGGCTGCTAGTGGTTCGGTCTTGCTGCAGCGCCAAAAAAAAAATGGCATGGAACCTTGAAGCCAGGGCGAGCAATGAGGGGCTGAGGAGGGGTAACGTGAGCATCAAACACATGGTGCAGAAGCTACTGTGCTTGGTCAATAGCACGGCGCAACCAGCAGCGTCGACAAACAGAGCTACCCTTCTCCTAACACGGCCCCCCGACTTTCGACATATGGCGGGTCTCCGAGGTTATTCCCATATCTTCCCGACGTCTCTCGTCCGCCGGGCCGCGACTGATGCACAATCAAGGTCGCCGATAAGAACGAGCTATTTCATCATTCCGACAGGGGTCGGCGATCATCTACAGGGATGTGATCGGTCTGGAACGAATCAGCTCGCTGACATGTCCGGAGGCGTTCTGACGGCCAATCGATAACACGCCCAGCAGCAGGGTTGCAGGGATAATGAGTAGCTGGACAGCGGGGTAGGTCTAACCATCGACAGGGGTGTCTTGCGAGTCGGTCGAAAAGTCCATGGCGAAAAGCGCAGTCCGGGTTGGTTTTGTTGGTGAGGGGTAATCGAGGGTGCACATGGCCGGGGAAGATGCGCCTGGCCAGCCAGTGACGCTACGCAGAGCCTCTGCGATTTCTGTTTCGCTGGCACCAGAGCAGGTCCTGACGAATCTGAGGTCAGAACGAGTGCTTGTCTGTTCATGAGGGGAAAATGATGCAGAGTCAGAGCTTGAGGGACAAGACACTTTTACCCAAAAGGTGCCACTTATTCCTGCTCGGGAGAGTTCCAAGTTGGCCTGCATCTCTCCCAGCCTCGAATGTTTAATATGGGCAGGTTGCCGAAGCATGCATATTACTTGTCTCTGGCCGCAACAGACGGATGATACCTTCGAGAGACACGTCGCCACAGAGAATTCGTCGGATCTGGTAGGCGATGCGCCGTGTTAGGTAGCGGCTTTGAGGCACGGCTCTGGGCCCTTGGTGACGAGCCATTGTTGCATGGATCGATGGGGTGAGAGTAAGACTGCGAAGAGAGAGGTGCATGGGAGGAAGGCCCTTTGGACCGCAAATGGAAAGCCTCGCAACACCTTGTCTCTGTAGCCGTGGTACTTACCAGTCTGGGTTGAAATTACAGAGGGCCGCATTGGAGGGGCACAAAAATAAGAGGAAGAAGAGGCAAGAGCGTCTGGCAATTCTGATACCTCACCCCACCCCCGCAGCACACAGATCGCCCTTTTCTTAGGCTCGGGTCTCTATTGCTCCCAGCCTTCGGAAAAAGCGGCCTGCGTTTATTAGCGTTTTGCGAAGTGGCTCGCCTTGCTTCACCCTGCTCTCAGAGTTCTGAACGAAACTCTCTTGACTTCGCCCGGAGCGCCTGTTCCGCCAGATGTCTCGGTGTGGTACGCCGCGCCCTCGTAAAAAGAAAGTCACCCTGCGTTGACGCCGGTCCTGTCTTGCCTCCAGACCCTGGCTAGCTAGCCCGTTTCTTTTTCTTCCCCTCCCTTTCTTTTCGCTGCATCCGTGGTTCCGTCGGGCTTTTCCCAGCGCACAGTGCACAGCATGACGGCCGGATGCCAGCGATGCAGACAAGAGGCAAGACGGGGGCAATAATGTGCGGATTGCCTCGGAAGATGCGATTCCTTGTGGCTCCCCATTCCTAGCCTATATACCGCCGCTTGGTTTTCCATTCCAGACGTCGCAGACTGGCAGGGCGTTGGTGTCATTGAACCATTGTGGGCAGGGGGGTTCCCGGACGATCACGAGGTGCATGGGGGGTCGTGGCCAGTCGAGGTCTACTCAAGTCGCTAAACGTCGACTTCGCACCATCATCAGTCATTTTGCCCCGGAGGAGGGGGGCGTCAACCGCCCATTCTACATATATATAATATGTGAGGTATGAGCAGCCAATCCCGCACGTAATGCACCGTGTCGGCCGTGGTTTGTTGCTCAGCAAGGCTTCTGGCTGGCCGAAGTGGGGGAAGTGCAGCGGCCGAGCATGGGGCATGGTTGAGACCAGCGGACCAGCGGGCAGCAAAAGCAACCAGCGAGCGCACTTGCGAGGTGGTGATGATGATGGACAGCAAAGCAGCCGAGCATTGCGCAGAGACGCACCGCACACGGCAGCCACGCCAGATCCGGCTTCAAAGACGAGCATGTGTCTGCATGTGGCCCCTTGGACTTTTATCCCTCGCTCCGGTCGCCTGAACGCGTGGGCAGCGGGCGGCTGCTGCAAATAGAAGGAAAACGGGCACTGACAGTGAGCCGGTCGTCAGCTGGACAGCGTTTGTTTGCTAGATCAAGGCCCACCAACCTAGTTGCTCAGCTTCCCGATTGTGTTGTTCGTGAGCTGGCAAGGGCTGGCAAGGGCTGGCAGGGGGCGACGGAAGAAGGACGGAAATGGACACCAGCTGCATCCCGGCCAAAGAGGTCGCAGGGGGATCGAGGGTACGCGGGTCAGATGGGGGTTATGTGCGAAGTTTCGTCCCTCAACAGAAAAAGCCGACCATGTCTCATTGCTTTGTTGCGTTGGCTAGCAGCATCGGCGGCGACGGCGGGACCAACGGCGGGCCACCCACACACACACCCACGCACATGCACACCCGACTTTCCCACTGCTCCCGCCCCTTACGGCCTGCCCTGGAACCGAGTTGGGCTTTGGGCTTCTGACTCGTCGCTTGCACTTTGACTGTAATAAAGGTCCCCTCCTAGGTACCTTACCCTTCCCTTGCAGCCAACCACTTCGTAATGGACGAATAAAGCAAGGGAACGGCAGGATTTGTGTCTCTCTCGTCCCAGCTGTAACAAGCCAGCAGGAGCTCCGCTGATGCTGCTGTTGCTCCACCACCACGGCCAACAACCCTGGCGTGCGATGCGAGACCTGGGCTGCGAGGATCCCTCCCCTCTAGCTGTATGGAGCTATTAGTGCCTGCACGCCTGCCTGTGACCGAAAACGAATTGATGACGGGAAGCCTGTGACTCTGTGACTCGGTGACCTGACAAGAGGGTTCGCCTTTGCCTTGCTCCGCCCTCCCTCTTTCCTTCTCCGCCTTTGACTCCTGTTGCCTCGATGATACAAAACCAACGCCATCCCTCTCGCCTAACCCGCCCGACCTGGCATCTCGTCTCCCTTGTTTTTTACTTTTCTACTTTGCAGCTGTTCCGCCCCGGCGCCATCCCAACTTCTCGGCCGACAGTTCCGTCGCTTTTCTTCTTCCACACTCACACACTCCCTAACTTCACTCAGCAACCCGCCGCGAGTGAAAAGACCACCAACCATCACCTCGAAATTCACATTCTATCCCAACGTGCAGTGCAATTTTTTAGTGCAGAGGAGTGGGGTAGGATACTGAACTTGGAGGATTCGCAAGGACCGAAGAGTCCCACAAGCAGGAAGAGGGGGAAGAGCAGGAGTGAGGGGGAAAGTGAGAGAGTGGGCGCCGTTGGCTTGGTTCAAAGCGCCGGATTTTGTGAATGAGACACGGCAAGCGAGGGGTGGTGCACCGTCGACGAGCAAGGCCCCTTTCATTACGGCGCAAGTCACCTGGATCTCCTGAGCTTTTGTGTCCGTCAGATCGACGAAGGGGCACCAAAAAAGCTAACAAGCCGAACCGAAACGAACGGACCCGCCTGTGGCATAGTTCAGATCGCGGGAACTAATCGATCTGTAAGGTGTAAGAAAGATAGCAAGTGCGGCACCGCTCCGTGAGCACATCACTAAGGAAGCTCTCGGCTTTTCTGTTATCTGACCTCCACTGAACCTGAAAGAAAAAAGTCCCAGTGGGAGAAAACCGAAACGCAGACACCACGACATTTCACTGACCACCACGTTTTTGGTCTCGATCCACGGCCGCGGGCAGTCACCCAACTCATCATCGCATTCTTTACCGTGGGGTCCAGTTGCCTTGCTAAAAGCAGGCCTACCCCTCCATCACGGCCACCCTAGGAATTTCCCCCCTTACCCCGCCGAAAGGGCAGTAGGCGACATTGAGCAGACAAACGAAGCGGCGAATAGCGACGAGACCTCCGCAGAACGACAGGGAGAGAACCAAAGGGCGGCTGGCTTGGACAAAACAAACAGCGGCTAGTGCGTCTGGCCTGGCTGGCATTTGTTGGGCGTCTCTGCAGGTGTCCGCTGTTGATTGCACGCTGGTTTGTTGGCGGTGCGGGGACACTGGTGCTGCTCCGAAGAGCGCTCTTGCCCGATCCGAAGGCTGGTTTCCAGGTTGGCCAGAACCCTGGTGTGACTGAGCTGGTTCAGCCAGCCGCGAGGTGATGGCCGAGATGGACTTCATCATGCAGTCCGCCTCTGACCTTCCCCTCTCCTCGAGCCACCAACAACAGCACCACGCGCAATCGCAAGGCTGCCCATATCTCCGATCCGACCGCGGCCACCCGACGAACCTACCCAACCCGCACTCGCAATACTCACACCCAGGCTTCCACGCCCACGGACGCCCGACGTTTGGGCTGCTGTCATCGTCATCGAACAACCGCGGGGTTCCGAACCACCTTCACCCTCATTCCCCCCCGCACTCGCACCCACACCCGCATCCCGGCCACGCGCGGCACCCGAATCCGCACTACGATCCTGTCCACGCCGCGAGCGGTCCCGGCGGTAGCATCAGCTCTGCAAATTCCGCTTGGTACACGCCGCCGACGACTGCGCCCTTCCAGTGGCCGGTCTCGGTTCCGGTGCCGCTTGGCCCGCACCCGCACTCGAGCCTGCAATTGCCGCCCAGACCAGGGCCAGGGACTGGTGCTAGCTCCAGCTCGGAGCCGTATTTTGCGGCCATAGGTGGGGGTTCTGTGTCAGTTTCCAGCGCAGGTGCGCCCGGAGTCGGCCCAGGACCGATTCAGCCTGGGCTGCTGCAGAGCCAGCATCAGCACCAGCTCTCACAGCTGTCACCCCACCACGAGCCATTCGGGTCATACACCTCCTTTTACAGCCACCAGCAACCACATCCGCAGCAGCCCGTTTCCACCCACCGCACTAGATTTTCCCTGGGCGGTCAGGCTCCCCAAATCCAAAGTAGTCCCCACACACTCAACAATCACCACTCCCCACCTTCGCACCACCAGTCGAGCCAGCAACACCTGGCTTCGCAGATAAGCCAACAATCCCAACCAACGCCATCGCAACTATCACAGATATCCCAGACTAGCGACAGGCAGCCCCAACCTACTCTTGCTGGTACCGCTGCTGCTGCCCCGCGCATCAGCCTGCCGGCCCTCAACCCGTTCCCCAACCCTGCTCAACCTTCCCCGCCAACCATGTCTTCCAACAACGCTAGTTCGGGTGAATCGAGCCCTGCTGCTCCCCCGGCTAGCCGGACCTCGCTGTTTGCCAGCCCCAACGATTCTCCTCGAGCCAGCCAAACTCGTACCAACGGAGGCGGGAATGGAGCGCCGTCTTCGTCGTCCTCGGCACCCATGCCGCCGCAGCCCCCCCAGACTCACCGACCAGGCTTCTTCCCCGGCTCGGACCCTCCCAGAGTAGACGCTGGCCCTTCGACCATGCCAGAAGCCGACGCCCTCTTCGCCGGTGCCGCGCCGCCTGCTAATTCTAGCACACGTCGTGCTCTCACAGCCCGTTTGAGGATAGGCAGAGGCGCCGCAGCATCTGTTTCTGATGACAGTGATGAGGATCCCGATATCATGGACAGCGAGAGCGAGGCGATTAGCTTTTTGGAGCAGTTTACCTCTGGTAATCCGAGTATTCGAGATCGTGACAACGACGAGTTCCGCATCCGGGCACACCAGCTATTGCGTGGCCAGATGACCAACAAGAGGGTGGCATCTAGGAAAGCTCTCAGCCAGCTCCAGACGGTTGATTTGAATACGCTTGAGGAGAGCGAGCGAAGTAAGTTTGTTTGTCATGGCTTCTTTTTGGAGATTCGGTCCTAATCTGTCTTACCTAGCTTGCGTCATATGCTATAATGAGTTTGGCGTACCGAATCCCGAAGGCATTAACGAAGCTGCCCTGCGTCTTCCTAGCTGCAAGCACATATTTGGTGACCACTGCATCAAGAAGTGGTTTGAAGAGTCGGACAGCTGCCCTTACTGCCGTGACAAGGTTCCGTCGGAGCTCGCGATCGCCGCTCAGGGGAGGGCTTTCCATGCTTTCCTCGAAAACTATAGTAGGGCTCGGCTTGCGAACGCAAGAGATCCTCGCCCACTCCAGTAAGTCTATCCTGACCGACCTCAATAACTAGCTAATTAGTTTCTTTCTTCACCATAGGAATGCTGGGGAGCCCTATGTCCGCATCATCTCGACGTCGACGGAGACACGTTATGACGGAAGTCCCCCAAGGGCCTGGCAGACCGGTGAGCGGCGCTCACCACCGTCTTCTGACAATCTGGATACGCGCAGACGCACGAGGCCAAGACACGGCAGCTTCCGAGGCTCGCAATCCACGAGCACCACAACCAACCGACCTGCCCATCATGGGGGTGGGAATTCGACAGCCCCGTCGCAGGCGAGCCCTGCCCGTGAGCGTGTAGGCCACCCTATTAACTGGCCGAGCTGGCACCAAACCGCTGATGCGCCGCATCCGTCGCTGACAAACCCATCGGCTGCACAGTTTATGCCTCCCGTGAGCAATCCTCGCGCGTACGGCTACAACGCTGCCATGGGCCGTCTTCCGAGCATGCCGCCGGTGCCACCGCAGGCTGAGCCACTAGGGATGGCACCCTCCCAGCACCCAGCACCTACGCCGATGGGCATCTCATTCGCTCCTTCCCTATCGAGTCCGGTGGACGATCATGGGCGTTATTCGATGCCACCGAACGGAGCGGCTGGGGCGTCATCTTCTGAAGCTAATCAGCCGCCCCCTCCGCAGATGAACACATATACGCAGCTTCCTCCGATGGGCGCTCTTGATGGCCCCAGTTATGTTGGGTCTTCGAGCACTGCCAACAGTCAGTCAGCTCCCGCGGAACCGTGGCTGCAATAGGGGAGCAGAGGCATGAACAACAATCCTTCAGCCAATGATCTATCTCATCGACGGGCTCACAGTCTACCCGCCTAACAAAACGTGTCAATCTGGCCCACAGCTCAGGCGGCTGCATTCTGCGACGGCTCATCCTCTGAGGTCTCATCCTCTGGATTGACTTGGTCGCGCCCTCGGAGTTGACTTCTTCCCTCTAACCTGCATTTGTTATAGATTTCCTTTTCTTTGGTCGTGGCATTTACTACTGGAACGGACGATTACGGCAATGGAGTTCTGGGGTGGGGAGTTTCTTTGATTCATTCATCGGAAGCGGAGTATGCAGTTTTTGTTCAAGCGGCTCAGTCAACGAACGACCTCTCCATTCCAACCAGGAAATGGATTCGTCTGCTCCGGCAGCGAAAGGGCGGGAGCGGTGTTGAGAAGAGCGAGAAAAGAAAGCAGGAGAGAACCAAGATGCATAAGCTCTTCAAACCCACTGGTTTCTCTTTAATATGGCTTCACGTTGTTACGATAAGGACTGGGTGGCTCGTTATTCATTTTCTCCCTCGGCGGATGGTTCATGAGCACAGGTTATGGGATCGAGACGACCAATGATGCCAGGATGGGCTTGCGGCGGGATGGTACAACGAAGGCTTTCATTTGTTCAACTCCCAACCAACAGATTGACACAGAAACAGGCACGGATGGGTTTTCGTTTCTCTATCTAGCGCTAATTAGCGCTTCGCACTTTGTTCTGCATGCCCCCTCGGGTTCACGTTTGAGGCTGGATTGGGTGACGGTGACTTGCGGTTCGGATGAGTGAACCCCCCCCCCTCCCCCAGGCTAAGTGGGTTGGGAACCGGACTTTATGGTATGGAAATAGTTTGCTACACATCGAGGAGGAAACGGCCTTAATAGCGATGGAGCACATGTTATAGTTTGGATTATTATTCTGATTTTGCTTTTGATTGAATCGTGTCAACCTACTTTGCACTTTCGTCTATATTGAGACATGCCTATTGATATCCATATTGTCCGCATTTATTTGTTTTTGTATTCACGTTCTTTCTATAACCATGTTTGCCGATGTAGACGGAAAACAGAACTTCATGTTTCGGATGATAGTATTTCCAGTCTGTTTCCGCCCTCCTATTTGCGTATGACGAAGTTTCTTGATGGCTGTGTGAAGGACTGCCGCCTATTCCTCCCCCTCCGCTCTCATCTCAGCTCACCTTCCTCCCCACTCGGTAGATTGTACCAGACCCAAAGCCCAAATGTAGGTACAACCTTTGGAAGGTTGTTAGCGTAGGCCATGTTGGTGCGAGGCATTAAGCTAGCAATATAGACCCTTATTTCTTAAAACTTGAGGCCTGAAACTTTTTTTTCTCAAGATTTTAAAACTCTCCTCGTCAAAGTCTTTTTAAAGTGAACATAATAGATAGGTAGGTATGCGCTACCTTCCATTCAGGTCAGTAAGTTAGTCCATTGAAGACCATTCTATTGAAGACTATTCTATGCAGTAGAGAGGCAGAGGCGGGGGATAGCAGGTCCGACGGGGTATTAGCTACGTATAGAGAGAGCGCAAGTACGAACAATCTTTCCAGCGATTGGGATTGGGGTTATATTCAGCGCGATGTGGAGAATAAGGTACCTACTGGGTTATTCCTTTTTGCTCCTTTTAGTCCAGACAACCTACCTACCTACCTAAGTACCTAGACCAAAGTCCCCAAATAATCAAGTGCCTCGATGGCCTTCTTGCGTAAAGCGTACTCCGTAGGTGCAGAGGGAGACTACGGTAATATCCATTAGGCATCCATGGCAGGCATGGATGTATGGATCACCAATAGTGAAAACTGGTGGCCGGGAAAAACGACTCGGGAAAAATCGGCCAGATATCGGAAAACCTTTTACGAATACCCATAACGAATATCTCGATGGTCTGTCGTCATCGCTGAAAAAATAACCAAGCCGTATGAATTCGCCGTCCCGAGATTCACCATGTGTGAGAATCGACAAGTATGCATCTGACCGCAGCGCATATTCGAGATATCACGACTGCGCCAGTATCAAAAACACACCAGGTCAATATACAAAGCGGTTTATAATTGTTACCAAAATGAAAAGCTAAATGCAAGACGCCGTCACGAATATGTCTTCACTATTTATAGCTTGGATGGATAAATCTCCTTCTCTTTTCTTCCAACTAAACACCGTCACAGCCTCGCCGGTCTCCGGGTTGGATTTTCGCCCCGCGAAGACTTGACTAGTTGCCACGCAAACTCAGCAAGTGGTCCCCTTGCGTCGCCATATCGTCTTGCCTGTTCACTGCTCGCCTGGCGCCCAGCCTGGCGCGCCGCAATGCCTTGGCAGATGGCTGCCAAACGGAAGATATTGAAAGCCTGCGCCCACTGCAGCTCCCGCCTACGGTCACGCTCCTGATCTTGCTCTGATAGGGATAGCTCCAGCGAGGAAGATGAGCCGGCGGCACGTGGGGTGGGGGTGGCAATCGAAAAGTACAGCCTCGTGATCTCATCAAGGGACGGTAAACCCCGAGTGGCGCGGGGCTTGAAGCCTGGATGAACATTGATGGCTCTTCTAGGATCCATGCGAGCAGTGAAGTACGGCGTAATGAGGTTAGAAATGTCAGACAAGGGATGGCCGATGGTGGACATTTCCCAGCTGCGACCGTGTTAGCACATTTATCACTGATCAAACTCACTCTGGGGATACCCACTCCAGGATACCAATCACCCTCGGCTGCGTCTTGTGGAAGATGAGGTTGTCAATCTTAAAGTCGCCGTGTATCAGCGTCCCCCTGTCAAGCGGCTGCTGCCTTTCGTCGGCAAAAAAACCCATCATCTCGTTGAAGTAAGGCAACGGCCCGACCGGTTCCCGCGTCTCCACATCCTCAATGGCAGCCTGTGCCTCGCAGATAGTCCGCCACGTTGTCACCTGTCGCGAGTAGAACCCCGTATCCTTCCCGAAATTCTCCAACCCAACCTCACGGGGATCGATGCGGTGAAGCTTTGCCAACACACGCACAGCATCGGCCCAAATTGCGCGCCGCTGGTCAGGCAGCACATTGGGGATGACCGGGTCCTCAAAAATGCGGCCATCCAGATACTCCATAATGTAGAAAGGCGTGCCGAGGATCCTGTTGTCCTCACACAGGCAGTAGGCCTTGGGCACGGGGACATCGGTCTTGGCTAGGGCGGCGATGATACGGTACTCGCGTTCGACCTTGTGCGCCGTCTTAGACACGAGCTGCCCTGGCGGTTTCTTTCGCAGCACGTAGCGTTTTCCGTCAGGCGATGTGAGCTGGTACGTCGGGTTGGACTGACCGAAGCCGAACTGCGGGCCAGTCAGTCAGCGAGGATTTTTCATGACGGCGGAGCACGAAACCGCAGCTGCTTGTTGAAGCATACCTGTTTGACATCCAGTGGCGCCTCAATCTCGGGCACATGTCTGGCCAGCCACCCCTCCAGCGACCTTACGTCAATCGGTTGGCGCACTTGCCCCGCCATTGTGTTGTCGCCCGTATTCTGGTCGGTGGCAAGGTGCAAGAAAACACGCGAGTCGAAAAGACGTCGCTGAATGAATTATCGTTCCGATCGCGAGCAAGCGGGGTCCGGAATGCGTTTGCCAGCGCAAAAGCGCAGACAACTGCCCTGACTGACGCTGGTTTAGCTGGCCAGCTGGCGGTGGTTGGGGACGTCCAGTCCTTGAACAACTAGAGCTAGTTGGCCAGTTTCACAGGCAACAAGCGCAGGCCAATGAGGATCGTAGTTGAGGTGCCCAAACAACAGAACAGATGTAGACGGCACACGTCGTCTGCCCCAACTGCTTCGTGCCCACACAGGACGAAAAGCAAAGGTAAACACGATTCTTGATGTGTTCTTGGAAACTGGCGGTGGAAATGGAACGCTGAATGATTGAGCCGAGGCTCGACGGGAGCTGTCGCTCGATTCATGAGCCGACGCTGACCCCGCACGGAACAGGCCGCTGGTTGATCAAGACTGGGGCCGCCATCGCTACCTAGCTAACAAGGGTTTGGGCGGTTCGGCGTTGCAGTCTTTTGCAAATCTATCATGGTGCTGCAGAGCGATATGGACAAGATGCGAGCAGACTGAGATTTCTGCTGGAAAGAACCACAAATCAGAGCAGCTAACTAGATAGCTATACTAGCTTTCCAGGAGATGAGCTCCAGCTATGCACCCCGCACCCGGTGCCGTCCTCGAGGCGTGGGGGTAGCTATCCGTGCCGCAACTTCGGGTCCGTGGAATCAACGTCAAGTTCAGCCGCTTGTTTGATGAGCGGCCCAGCTGGTTATAAAGCCGGGTATCTCGTGCCAGGAAGGAGGCCGATATCACAGCATCGATTGGTGTTGTGGGCGTGCATGATTCCATCGTTAAACGGGAGACGTGGGGAAACAACCGAAAAGGAAGAACCGCTGCACACATAGTTCGACCTTACATTTTCAGTGTGATGCAGGTTTATTGCGAGAAATGGGAAAGGAAAGACACAAGCAAGGAGCGCAGTACGGTGCAGATTAAAAAAAAATGCCAAAAATGAAAATCGAATCTGGATGCTCCAGAGAGTGTGTTCCAAAGATTAGGGAATGGAGTATTTTAGGCCAACTCACGGTCACATCCGGTAAAAGGCAGGAGATGAGTTCGGTCTGAGCGGGCCTACTCCGGTAAGACCGAGGTCGAATTTTAACTTATTAATGACCCAGCGCGCTCAGACCAACCTCAACAGCTTTCATCCCACAGCCATTAACAAGTCTCCCAAACACCTGAACATTGCGATTGCGGTCGGTCTCATTGCAACATAGTTCCATGTTTTGTTTATTATTTTCACATGCCCCCAACCTGTTTCCCATGGTCTTGCCGTCCAGGTTGCAAATATTCCCCCCAGCCCTCCCAACGCCATGCTGTTCCTTTCTTCAGTGGTAAGTTTTATCTGTAGCTAGGACGCTGCGTCGTTGTCTATCATGCGCAGCGGTCGATAATATATTCTAGTCATCCTCAATGTCATCTTCGCTGAGAACCAAGCTCTGCATTGGGAGGCCGGACATCTCCAATCCCTCCTCTTCATCCTGTCCGACGTTTGCTTTCGCTCTGCTTAAAATGATCCCCAGTCCTCCTGGTCTCCCCCTTTGTTTCCTTGGCGTCCCCTCTTCTGTCGGTTTATCGGTCGCCCATGCTTCACCCTCGGTTGTTGGTCCGATATCCTCATCATCGGCTTCGTCATCTGTATCGACAGTTGCTGCTGCCCCAATGCCTTGGAATGATGTCATCCGCTCTAGATCCTTAATCTTCAATGATCCGAAGGCACAGCGCTTCCTCTTTGCAATATGTGCCATGTAGGGCAGGCGCTCCAGTACCATCTCCTGCCTCGCAGCGCTACCAAGAGAAAGCAAAGGTTGGGGTATCGAGGCATGGCCTTTCCCAACATCGGGTTGAGACGGTCGGTTTGATGATTTTTTACCCCAAGATTCAACTCCGGCAGTACCGTTTGTGGCTTTCCTGAACACAGCAGGTCCACTAGAATACGCTGGCGATGACCCCATCCCTCCACCCTCCCCCTTCAGCATCTTGGTCGACCACATGTCAATGACTGACTCCATTTCTTCCTTGGTACGCCACAGCTTCAAGTACGACGGGTAATACATCTTGAAGGCGTCACCGCCACGACCACCTGGATGCGTCTGCCTTTTCACGGGCGACGGTAATGAGAAGAGAAGGCCGCGCACAGCAACCTGGAATGCCATTTCATCCTGGCGCAAAATATGACTCCCAGAGTCTTTGCCAGCATAGCTGCCGCCTGGGTATCCCTTATTGCTGAAGAAGATATCCCACGATGGGCAGAGGAGATCGCTCACCGATAGATACTCCAGGCAGCCGTCAAGATAGTCGACTGCCGAGTTGAGATCCATCTCGTTAGGCGGTTCGCAGGAGAGAGCAAAGTTTTCGTGCAGGGCAGATATGAAGGTGTGAGTATCGGTACCGGTTTCGTCTATTAGGGTCTCGACGTTCACTTCGGACAGTTTTGGCCGAATCAGATGAGCCATGTAGCCTGGCAGCATTTCTGCTGTCGCTTCTAACGACCCTTCTGGCGGAGCCTGTTCCGCTCGCCTGTTGTAGACCACCTTGCCGACAGCATGGAATATCCCAAGTGTTGACTCGCGCTGCGAAATCAGCTCAAGGCTGTTCTCTTCACCCTTGGTCAGTGCCGGTACATCCTTCGATCCTCTCTTGGGTTTTGTGAAGGCGACCCTGGATCCCCAGTCCGCATCGTTGTCCCCCTTGACACACAGGAATTCAAGCGAAGAGATGGCGCTGCGAATATCGCCAATCTCGCCCAGTCGCTTGAGCACCAGTGGTCCAGGAGTCTTGCGGCGCCCAGACTTTCGTGCCTCCTTCAGGACAATCAACTCGAGCGCCTTTGCAAGTAGGGTTGGTGCAATAGGATTAAACTCGATAACGGCGGCTCCAGGGTGGCGGAGAATCTCAGGACCCAGGAGCCGGTGGGCTGTAAAGCTGTCCGCACTGGCAGATGCGGTTGTAAGGAGCGTCTCGGATATTATCATCACGATTGGCGTAATGGAATCCGAGCTGGAATTGTAGCTAAAGTTGGCCAGAGCCGGCATGTTTGCGGCCAAAAATTGCAGAATAGCATTTCGGAAGGAGATGAGACCTGTTGAGGACCGCATAAACGTGTTCGGGAACTCTTCGATCATGATGATCTTTCTGTACGCAGCCTGCGGTCCGTTTGTAGGAGGTGGAGGTGTTGAATCAGACTCCATGTCCAGCTGTCCAAACTTGCCGCCTCGTCCTAGAAACTCTTCAAACTGCGCGCTGGCCGACTGGTATCCTTGGGCCACGCCAAAGGAATTGCTTGGGTTCCTCCATTCGAGAATCTCACATCGAAGATCCTTGGCCAACAGCTGCACCGTGGTTGTTTTCCCTGTTCCAGCAGCACCTTTGAGAATCAGGAGACGCTGTCTTATCCTCCCAGCGAGCACATCTTCCAACCACTTCCTCACATCCCCAACCTTTTTCTTATGTACAGCTAACTCGTCGAGATTGACAGGGGAAAACCTCTCTGACCACGGCCTCGAGTCATCATCATTTGTGTACGAACCTGACGTAGTACCCCGCTGCTGCTTGAGGAATCTCTGTCCGCCTGTCGGGTTCGAAGACGTGCTTGTTATGTTGAACTGAGGGGTCTGGCTGAGACGCTTCAGTGCTGTCTTGCCTACGATACTCGACGAAACGGCAGTCTTGTGCATCGTGAGATCATCATCTTCGGAGATAGGATCGCTGATGATATCCTCAATCGCGAGGGCGCTTTTATTTTTGTTGTTGCTTGTCCCGTTAGACGCCGCCTGGCTCTGGCTCTGGTTCTGGCTCCGCTGAACTTGCTTCGAGAAGAGAGTCAAGAGGTCGGCTGTCTTTGCTTTTTCTTCTACCCTTGCTTTCTTCTGCCCCCTCGCGCGTGATTTGTCAGGACTCGTGCTCGGGCTCTTGGTAGGGCGCTTCGCCAGGCGACTGCTCTGGGGGGAGGCGATGAACTGTGCGTTGGTTTTTGCAGCGGCTGTCGCGCGTGTGGTCCTCTTTCGAACAGGGCTAGGCGAACTTGGAGAGTCGATGCTGATGCTGCCGTCGAGAGGTCTCGCAGGTGGGGGTTTAGCATCTGGGGAGGAGAAGAGGAATCGCTTCAGGGTGTTCTGCTTTGGGAGACTTTGTTCGTCTTCGTCGGATTCTTCGACGACAGCGCGTTTCCGTCGCTTGGCAGGCGGTGCCATTGCGAACTTGGCAGGTTTTTGCGATGCAGCATTTGTTACTGGGAAGTATACAAGCGCATTGGTGTTCAATGGCGTAGCTGAAGATTAGCAATCGCCGTGCCAGCGTCGAAATGCACACGGGGTCATGGCTGGCAGGCAGCACACTGCTGGGACGTGCAGGGTTCAGCCTTGCAGGTCTCCAAGTCCAAGCTTCAGCGCGCCAAGGCAACAGGGGTAAGATACCACAACCCTAACCCTGCATTTCTTCAAAGACGACATCGCGTCATTATTTTCTGATCATGATATTCACGCCTTGCAACTGGAACAAGTATTTTATTGCAAATATCCTCCAAGGGCTCCTTGGTGAAGCTTTTCCAAAGCCCCCTCATCAATGAACCCAACCTTTGAAGTCATCGACAAACCTCACAGCGGCACCAAGATACCTCTCATGAACATCCCCCCAAGTCTCTGATGCTACCTTCATTGCTCGGATCGCTGGAATGTATTAATGGAAAACACAGACCCAGTTGTTATTCAGACTCACCTTTTACGAAATGGGCATCAGTAGCCCAGTCATTGGTCAGTGCCGCATGTTGAACATATTTCCAGCCCTTGCCCTTCAAATCCCTAGGAACATAATCTGGATCAATCTTGGGCCGTAATTCGGCAATGTAAACTGCCAATGTCAGCAGCCACCATTGCCGAACCAAGCTAATGTGAAATTTGGCGGGGAAGAATGGTAGGAGAATCCGCATGGCATGACTTGTGGTGAGGATGTGGACGATAAAAAAGTTGTAAGAGTGAGTCCCGGGTGGGACAGTTGCCACGAGAAGGTCAACAGCGGCCTCCTGTGACTCTTGGAATTGCTTCACTGGGTCAGAGAGTTCCCAGGCATTCCAATATTCCAGGACAAGAGACTCATGTCTTTGAAAGAGCGGTTCGATGTTGGAGAAACCAGGCTCTTTGAAAATGCCATCGAAGCGAACATCCGTTGACAGTCGATTAAGTAGCTCCTTGGGCGATGTCGAACTAAACGGTGCTTTCTTGGTGTATGATGGATCATCGGTATATTTGTGAAGGAAGTTGTACTGTACGGATGCCATGGCCAGTGCCTCCATCGCAACTTCGCGGTTGTCAAACTCGTAAGCATATCCGAGATGAATGAGAGGGTGTCCAACTACGATGCAAGTGAGCAAGATTTCACACTCGAATGTCTTCATCACTTACGCCCGCCGATAAGGCCATTAACTAAGGGTTCTTTGCCGCCAAGCATGTATTCTTCCATCACCGCCTTCCAATTGTATGAGTGCTTCATTGCCAGCGCATCCTCAAAAAAATCGACGTAAGCTCGCTGGTACCGTTTGTCTCCCAGGAAGTCCCTCCAGTCCACCTGCAGAATTTCAGAGGGCGATGGCTGCCACGGGTCAAGTTCCTTGGCCTCGACATCGTAAATATGGTAAAGCTGAGGTGGTTCCGCTCCTAGAGCATATGCCGAGCACAGTATATGTGCCATGTGATTGTCGAATTGAAGGTTGTGATATATGACGGAGTGGTTCATATGGTTCGCCCTGAGGAGGTGTCTTAGCGTCCGTGGTCGCTTCTCAGTTGCCTCTTCGATGTTGTGCACTTCCACGGGCTCAATGTCAACGCTTCTGGGACTCTCCCCCAGGAACCGGTTAACTATCGGCACATATGAAAGCAAGTTTGCCATATCGTTCCCCTTCGCAGAAGCAATGTTCAGGATCTCGTTGGGGATGAGGATGATGCAACTGTCGAGCTCGGAAATAAGGTGATGTCAGTGCGGGAACGTCACCGTCCACCGGTGAAATTCACCCTTCTTGGCAAGTCCCGCCGTACAATCTTATCGAGGGTCCGCGTAATTGCGCCGTAATCCGCTAAACCCTTTCCGGCTCCACACACCACCAATAACCCTTACCCTTGTAATCGGCGTAATCGCCTGCAGGCCGCTGATAAGTTACCGCGGAT
>Ga0247765_1000525_pt1 | contig 28933 bp, 29 predicted proteins | sample UWRJL106311C6_FD_179949 | JGI IMG/M metagenome (GOLD analysis project Ga0247765, IMG submission 179949) | Plant litter microbial communities from Arlington Agricultural Research Station in Wisconsin, United States - UWRJ-L106-311C-6 | ecosystem: Environmental > Terrestrial > Plant litter >...
TTTTTTTAATCTCCTGTCATCAATCACCATCGGGGGATTACGCAATCGGGAGGTTTTGCATCTGGGACATAGATACATACATCTCGAAACCAATCTACACTAACAGAGACAAGCAATTTTTAGATGTATGTCTGTATGTGCCTGACATCTCGGCACTGTCTGTACCTTGCTGTAGCGAGAAGTGAAGGAGGTAAAAAGACGGGACGACTAAAACTGCGGAGATTAGATTTCCGCAGTAGTGTGCACACCAACTTTGGCAAGTTTGCAGTAGCGAGCGAGTTCGGAGAGCACAGAGGAAATGTGGTGGATTCGCAGTGCTCCCCGCACGGGATGTCACCACCACCTCTCTCTCTCTTGGGCAGCCGAGCGCGGGCGTGCACATACATTGTGTACTGTCCTTGCAAGGGTTTAGCTGTGTGGAGAAAGCCTGAACAAGCAATGCTGTGACGAGCCAACGGGACAGACAGAGAGACACTACCTATTTTCGGTACGGCCCGGTTTCAATTGTCGTTTTCTTTTCGCGACTTCACTTCAACATCCCTTCTAAAGACTTCAAAACTGTTTCTACATAACAAGAACGAAACTTACCCCGCCCCCTCTTCACAGTCACCCTGAAGGAAGGAGCTTTGCTTATCGTCAGCGAACGAGCGGGGTTGGGGCAAGCAAGCAAGCACGCGCTATGACGGTGTTCCTTCCTGCCTGCCTGCCTGCGGCCTGTCTGTCCACCTGCCTGTCCACCCTCCACTGTCCGGGTTTACTCTCACAGGATTTCGGAGAGCAGGAGAGGTCCCAGCGCCGGGATACGATACGATGGAAAAACTGGGGAAAGGGAAAGGGGAGGGTCGATACGATAGATACACTAGACATTGCCGGCTGGACTCTTTCTGTTCATTGTCGGGACAGGGAAAAGGACCGAGCGGGCTTTTCTTCTCTCAGGGAGCAGTGCAGTGCAGTGCAGTGCAGTGCAGTTCAGGAGGGTGCAAGGTCCAGTCCAGTCAACCCAATCTGGTCAATCGAGAAGGCGGCAAAAATAGTGTCAACTAACGCCAACTGCAGAAGCATGGTCCCGGGAGAATGAATCATTTTCTGCTGTGTGCTCGTGCTTGTGCTTGCGCTGGGACATGAAGCATGAGGTATGGCACGAGGCATTTCGTAGAACAATACTTGACGGATAGGTCATGGCGACGGGAGAGAAAGACGATTTGAAAGTTCCTTTTGGATTGCGACGTAGATGCACGGTTACATTTCACAGTTCAATGAATGTCTGGTTCAATGCGATCATGCCGGCGACTTTGCGCTGCCGGCAGATGGCTGGAGTTTGCTTCGCTGTAAAGCTCACTCCAGTCTCGTCCTCGAGCCTCTCTCTTCAGGTCTAGCCGCCAGGAAGAAATTGACCGAGGATCTCTCCATGTCGAGGCCCATGGCCAACGGCCAATGCAGGCCAGAAAAGAAGAAAACCGATGTCAGAGGGCAAAAAGACGAATGGACTGACGAAACAGATTGAACGCACAGACACCCAATCCCCACTGCCCAAAGTGCTGAGAGTAAGCCCTGGGAACAGATCAAAGAACACTCGAGCCAGCCATGTCAAACTACCCCATACCCGAATGTTTGGATATACGGAGTGTGCATGGGGGTGGTGTAGCCGAGACGGGGTTGGCCGGGGCCGATGACGCCGTGGCTTGTTGATGCTCCGTGGTCACTCCTGGCGGAGATTGTTGCTTATTTTGGCGAAACATCAAGCCGCTAACCTGTCTCTCTGTCACAACGTGCCAAGTCAATTGTAGTTGTGAGAACTGAGCGTATGTGTATTGCTGCAGTTGGTTCTTCATCACCCCCTTTGATCTTACGCTCTAATCTCTTTGTTTGTTTTTTACCCTACACTCACACATGTTCATTCGCTCAAACGCATCAAAACTATTGTATTCTGCTCCTCTCCTACAAAGAAATCGGTTGGGATGTTTTGTCCGGCACAAACACCATCTCTGTTCCAAGACAGCATGGAAAGGTGTGAAAGTATCTGCAAAGCATAAAAACACTTGCCAGTTCTGCGTTTTCCAACTTCATTCCATCTCATCATCACAACCGGATTGCAGTCTTCTAGTCTCTATTCTTTTAGTCTGTACTCTTCTGGTCTCACTCTTCTGATCTCCTCTTCAGGTCTCTACTCTTAGTCTCACTCCAAGCACACACGCACACTACCTTACCAAGTGGTAATATTCCCCCGGAGCTCTTCTCAGTAGAACCCTTTTCACGACAGCCATGGCTCACGCATGCCCTACCGTTTCCCAGTCCCCCCTCCAGCATAACCCAGTGCAGACCTGCTACGGCGGCTGTGACTGTGGACACGGCACGGTTATTGCCTCTTGGACCTGTTCCCAGGGTTGCGTGACTGCTTTTTTCCCTTCTGACCTCACTCATTCCGGTCACAAAGTCAAGCCCTCGCTTCTTTCACAGCAGAGTCAAACTCTCTGCTGCGCAAACGGCCATCCTCTAACCTCGACCTCGTCTCTCCTCACTGAAAATGGCAACCCTATCGGTCTAGCCGGTGGGTTATCTCACCAGCGCTCGCGGCTCTTTCCATACACTATCCGCCGTTGCGCTTTTCATCGACAACTTGACGCGCGCAATGTCAATGCGCACAACTACTGGCCTTGTCCCGACTGTGTTCTCGTCAACGCCCACGGCGAAGGTCTGGTCACTTTGGAATTCGCGTTGAATTTCCATGAAAAATACGCGGACCGCGCTCGTGACTTTAAGACTTTGACCACTCATAAGAACAAGGGAAACAAGAATGTGGCTTCGGCATTCCCCGGTGGTCCTCTCCGTGACCATCTTGAGTTTTGCGCCACTCTAGACAGTGAAGCTGAGCGCGCAGCGTATGCGCAGTTCTTTTCAGAATGTCGGTCTCTCCTACTGCTCATGGCGGAATTCGCAGGTCGTCTTATTGTCAAGGCCCCAACTCTTGATAATGAAGAAGAAGAACCGGCTTGGTTCTACAACACGGATATGTGCGCGCGCCAGGCTCTCGTCGAGAGTATCAGCGCGCTGCGCGAATCTGGAGTTCCCGGATTTGGTAAGGTAGAGTTTAAGGATTTCGATCCAAAGACTTTCCACAAGGCATTGTATCTGGTTGAGGATCCCGATATGGAGTGGGAGACGGTGGATCCTCGTCTTGAGTTGGCCGAGCGGAATTGGCGCCGCTTCTTCCGGACCGCGCCTATTCGCAAGCTTGAACGTCCGTTGTTGCGCTACCACGATGTGGAAGACGAACACCTTTACGAGTAAGTGCTTACCTAGGTACCTACTTCAAAAGTCTCAACTGGGCATTGACTCGGTGAGCATGTCATTCCAGGACTAGATAGGGATAATCTAGTTTGCTTAATCCCTGAGGTGATGGTATCAGTTTTCTTTGTAGACGGCATCTGCAAGGCAGAGTCAAGAAATAAAAACATCTACATATCTTTAGTCGGTAATATAATCGTGTAATATGTGAGTCGTAAGTACAGTGGTTTGCTCCCAAAATATCCTGCATTTCATGGTCCCCCGTTTCATCAGAAGACAGGTCACAAACATACAGGTAGCTATTACAGTTCCGTTTTAACCAATACCTATATACATACATGTCCGTTGAACTTGCCATCCCCGTGCCCATGCCCCCCACCCCCCATCGACAGTGAACGAAAAACCAGGACGAGTTGGGAATCAAAGCCAACCTAACGTCGACACGCCCCTCCTCCCGCTACAACAGCTCAAAGAAATCCTCTACAAACGTCTCCTCCAGAAGTGCAGGGCGCTGAGAATTTCCATTGTCGTCCTCACTCAGCTTCAGACCCCTCAGACTCTCCTCCGCTCGTGGCACTGCGTCTTTGGTAAACGGGTGAAGCAACCTGGCCTCTGCCCGACATGTTGGTTTTCGAAAGCGCCCATGGTACGGAAGTGGCAAGCCCTCGGTTTCGCTGAAAAGCTTGTCGGCGCTGAGGTTGCAGTGTTTTTGTGGCCGTGGTAGTGATGACGATGTGGTTGTCGTCGTCAGTGGCAGAAGGCGCAAACGTGGTCTTTTTTGGCGCTTTGCGTCCAATTTTCTTTGACGAACCAGGCAATATTCGCAATGTTCACATGTCGGCATTGACGACAGCGCCCTACGTCCGACTCGACCATTTCCGTGCGCAGTGTCATGGCGGCTTCAAGAATCGTGTAGAAGGCACGCAATCTCTGAGCGCTCATCCCCCCTTGTGACTGAGTTACTAATAATAGCAGCAGCCATGGCCAGCGAAAAAAGAAAAAGAAAACACTCACTGAGGATCCATTCAGGGATAGGCAGGTCGAATGTGTCATCTGATGGGCCGCGGCAATGCCGCACTGCGACCCTTGTGATGTTTACAAAACGCCTCGTCGTGACGGAAAATAGACGCGACACACATCCAGATACATAAATCTCTGCACCACCACTCAAAATAAAAATTTGAGCCCGAACCAAGGCCATCAATCCACGTCATGGCCAAAAACGCCAAAGCGTCTTCAAGGCAGTAGTAGTCGGCCAGCACCCGCTATCTTGCCCAGCGTCTCGAGCGACACCCAACGCGGTACCTTGGCCGTCTTGTTGTGGATCACATTCAAGGCCATCTCGAATGCCTCAGTGTCCCACCCCTGGGCCGTGATCTCATAGTAGCCACTCTCGCTTTTAGTCGACTCTTTCCACTGGCCAGTCAACGCAGCTTTGAAGACTAGCGAGGCGTTGGTCAGGTGACGTGAGCAGACACGAAATCGGATAAACAGCTTGTCGGACGCTTCCGTGTCGCTGCCGCAGACAGAGGAGGGGTTGTCGCTGTCCATTTTACCTACAGCAAATGGTTGGTCGGGATCCTCAAGAGTTAGGATCGTGTCGCCGTCTTTGCAAATGTCGCGGGTATTATCAAGCGAGTTGAAAGCTCCCGTAAGAGCAATGGTAGAATCCATTTTGGTAGACCCGGAGCGAAGGAAAAGTTGTTGACCTCCTAGAGTGTAGTTTGTTGAGGGAAAGAGCTTTCTGGCGAGAGTGGGAAATTATAAATGTAAGGAAGGTGGAGTGAAATCTCGGCCAAATTCACTCTTTCCTTGCGGCTAGACGTCAGATGCCACTGCCAGATCACGTCTGAGATTTAGAGTTTTTTCCAAAACCCTTTGTGGCGTTCGTACACGGGACATAAGGCTTGATTGCCGATTTGACCGAGGCCCTTCATGCCGACATAGCATCGCGACAACGTCAGCCATATCTCTGACAGCTGGCAAGGCGCAAGCTCCGCGGTTGTCCCCGGGAGTACCTAGCCCTTCTCGCTGTTTCTGGGGTGCTGAAAGAAGCCTGGCGGCAAGCCTCCTTGTGGCACCTCGGGCCGTCGTCTGTACGAAGTTGCCTTGCCAGCTCTATCATGGCGTCTTCTTCATCGTCAGCGGTTGCAATCTCCTCTGCAACCTCCTGGAGGTCATTGTCATTGTCGACATTGTCACCAGCAGCTCCGTTATCCTCAACATTCTCATTGCTGGAAGCCATATTTGTGCGGATGCGTGGGTTGACCTAGCCTGTGCACCCACATCTGCAGCCAACTGCAATGAGCTCAAATGGGCTGGATGAGCTGCAATGGGCTTCCAGCGTCTTCCAGCCCTGGTTTCTGTCACTCGTTCGCCTCTCTTCCGCTATAAAATCTACGGAGCCTGCATCCTTACCGTCGCAATAGCTTCAAATTGCGCCTAAAATTGCTAGGAGCGGTCCGGACTCCGGAGCTTGCGGAAGGTCGTCACGCCGAGAGAACGAGCAATTTTTGCCGTTTTACTGGTTTCGATTTTTTTTCCCCCTTCCCGGTTTTGATAGAGCTGGAATTTTTGGCCCCAGGGGACAGCAATGAGAGAGTGTGGATAGGATGGGTGCCAAAAAAATGGCAGGGAGGTCCAGTCGGGAAATTGCAAGTGCATCCCCCTGTTGCTCGAACCAAGTTATCACTGGCGAAATCACTCTTTGGGGTTTCGATCAACAGCTGTATTGTTTATATATACTTGGGTTAGTAGGTAATTGGTCAGAAACGATTATACCCTGGGATTAATCGGCGTGATGGGTGGTTGTTTTTATACTTTGGATTTCTCGTGGGGATATGGGGTGTGCTAGCTGGCTATGGCACTAACAATTTCACGAGCGACCTTGGTGTTTGGGCAAAACACCACATACGTCATGTCACAAACTGGGGGAGAGTGACCCGAGCAATCCTCAATTATTGCCCAAAAATCTCCTGACTCAAAAGAGATGACATGGTAAATGTGCACCCCACATTGCAATGCGCGCACCCCGCGGAATGAATCTAACGTTACGAACAAGTTCCTGCTAAGTCAGACTATTGCGGCCAGGATGCGCAAAGGCAACCGATTGATGCCTTGAAGCCCCCCTACCCCGCGCAATGTTTTGCCAATTCTCTCCCACACCGAGGCCGCGCGCGTGGTTATCCGTCGGCGGCCGCTTTTCTTGGTAGTTGCGCGCTTTGCGATGCCTTCTCAACATGGAACCAGCCGCAATTCAGCCATCTCGGTGCCCCTCTGAGGACGAAGTTGCCGATGTCGGAGGTCCAAGGAGGAAGCGTCAACGGCTATCATCATCAAACCCAACACAGCCACCGACGCCAACGTGCGCTGCCTGTCGCCAACTCGACCTCAATGCGAGTTTTGACGATGCTTTGATCTTCTACCAGACGTCCTACGGCAAGACGAGAGGCCGTTTGCAGAAATCGACAGATGGGCGATTTTGGTACTACAACGATGCCTTCGTCGTCCACCAATTCGGCGCGCGGCTTTCTGACCCATCCGAATGTCCCCTATGTGATTTCTTTCGGTCGCACAGGGTACAACCTGGGAAGCATGAGCGATACAAGCTGCTCGCCTGTCTGAGCAGTGAGAGCTGGCTGTTTGAGACCCGGCTGTTGCCAAAGTTCAAGGTTCTGGAAGATGAAAAAGACTCCATCTACATGGCCGTGGTGCCTGATGATGATCTTTTGCCCCCGGGCGCATACAAGGAGACTTGGCTCGACCGCGAGGTCCCGTCGGCCGGCATCTTCCTCCGCGAGCTTGGGGGAGACAACAAGACTGTTGACAGGGTTAGCCTGCTCCGGGCACGGCAAATTGGGGCAAATCCCAATTTCGAGTTGATCAAGTGGTGGCTGGTGCATTGCGAGAATTATCATGGAGCCGATTGCCATCGACAAAGTGGTTCCGAGCCTGTCACGCGCGGCTTCCGCCTCATTGATTGCCATCAGGATCCCAAAACCCCACCAGAATTAAAGCCATGGGGGACCGAATACGTGGCTTTGAGTTACGTCTGGGGCGCGAGCCCTGCAGACCTTGAGGCCTGGCCGCAAATAGTCCTCGACGCCGTCACAGCCACCAAAGAGCTGGGCTTGCAATACCTCTGGGTCGACCGGCTCTGTATCAACCAGGAAGACGACGACGAGAAAAGCTACCTCATCTCCCGCATGACTAGCATTTACGAGCAAGCCTATTTCACTATTGTCGCCGCCGCCGGATCTGGTGCCAGCCATGGCATCCCCGGAGTTGGATCAACCCCTCGGGAGGTCCAGCCAAGTTACCGCCTTCCGAATGGTGACCTGCTACTCTCGGCGCTGCGAGATCCCCGCCATGATATCATCGAATCCGACTACTGGACGCGGGGGTGGACCTACCAAGAAGGCGTTCTCTCTAATCGACGCATCGTTTTCACCCAGCGACAAGTCTACTGGGAATGCCGCTGCATGGCCACGCACGAGAGCATCCAGCTTCCTCTTTATCATCAACCCAAGACCACTTACGGCAGCGCCAATCCCAACTCCAATGTTACCGCCAAGACCAACTCCGACTCTGACAAAAACCATGACAAAGACAAAGACAAAGACAGTGGAAACAAAGAAATGCTCATGGCCGACTTCATGCTCACCGGCATATTCCGCGGGTCCATCCTCACCGGGGGTTTTCAAGGAGACAACGACCAACTCATTATAACTTCTGACCAAACCCACCGTCTCGACTACGGTTTCCCTTATTATGGACAAGCCCGGCTGCGTGCCCAGTTAAGGGGATTGGATGATCATATCCGGGCGTTTTCGTATCGCAAACTAAGCTATGATGGAGATGCGCTGAGGGCTTTCCTCGGAATCATCGGCATGTATCGTCGCACAGAAAACGACATCTTTCTGGTCCAGGGACTGCCCGTGTGGATGGGGGATATTGCCCGCGATATGACGGGGGTATATATCACATTTGCGTTGTCGGTTTCTTCATGGTTTCACAGAGCAGGAGATGCGCAAACAATGTTTGTCTCGGAACCACGTCGGCGGAGACAAGGAGGGAATCTCCCATCCTGGACATGGGCAGGCTGGGAAGGCGCCGTGTCTTGGCGGGTGTTGCCAGACCATGAGCATTGTTCGTTTATGGCGGATTTGATCAGGGCAGAGAGTCTGGCGTTTGTATGGGTGGCGGATATTTCAATCCAAAATCCAGATCAGAGGACAGCGATCCGGTTGTTGAATACATACGACACGGCGCGTCTTGAGGACGAGATGCCGACACTCATGGTAATAAATGACCCGCTGGTGTTGAAGTATTTTTTCCGTCGAGAGGTAAACCCCGAGTGGCAATGGGCGCGGTACGCGGGGCGGGCAGAACAGCATGTTGGACGGCCTGATTGGGATGGGAAGTGGTATCGAATTGCGGGGAGGTTGAGTGTGGTCAACATGTCCATTGCCATTACCGAAGCCGAGTGGACGGAAAAGCATGAATCCGGCGAGCTGATTAGTGTGTTGGCGTTCGCTGGGGTTGCTGATTCTGGACATGCGAGTGCCCGGTTTTTGACACTGCGGAGGGTGAAGGATGGGGATGGTCGCTGGGAGAGGGTTGGGGTCTTGTATCTGACTATTCCTGCGGTGTCTTTGGCAAAGTGCCATAGTAACGATGATTTTATAGGGCAGATTCCTGTTCACGAACGGCTGGGCACGGTGGTTGTTCAGTGACATTACTGTCTATGTGGAGTTGAGGAGCAGCTCGGCGATCAAATTTGGAATCAAGGCAATGTTTCACAAGGTTTATCGCACTGTCGGCCGCTGGTTTTGATCCGCCATGCGCAAATCCACACTACCAACTGCAGCCAGGGAGATATCTCCGCCACCCGCGCACGCGCTCTGCAGTTGGTTTCGATAAAAAGGGTGGGCCATCACAAGCAGGCGGTTGTCTCGACCAACCATTGACGCCCGTTTAAATGGCCCTTCATATCCGCACAATCAACCACCAACTAATGTATGTAGGTCATGGGGGTCATTGGGAGAGGAGGTATTGATACGGCATATGACGGGATCTTTTTCACTTCTTTTTACCCCTTGACCCCATATATAGCATCCAGAAATCCAGATCGGGTATCGCGCCGGCTGCCAAGTTGCAACCTTTTCCAGGTCAAGCTTTTTTGTCTCTCCAATTATCACTATTACTCTACAAGTACTTCTTGGCTTCAATTTTTGTTTTGATCTGCCATGCATTGGAAACCCGTCGTCTTGGCCTCTGCGGTGGGGCGCAGTGTCGCCCAGATCGCCAGCATGCCCATGATGCGGTTTGAATGTTCGCAGCTGGTGATCGACCGCCTCGACCCGCTTGTTTCGCCGGGGTTGATTCCCGCACCGCATCTGCACCAGATTGTGGGCGGAAACTCATTCAACTACTCCATGGATCCGGCCACGCACGACCTCCCTACCAAATCCAGCTGCACGAGCTGTACCTTTTCCGAAGATTTTTCGAATTACTGGACCGCCGTGCTGTTTTTCCGGGCGCGAAACGGAACGTACAAGCGAGTTCCCCAGTTTGTCAGCTCCGGCCTGCGCGGCAAGGGGGGTATCACGGTGTACTACATCGCTCCTTATGACGGCAAGACCAAAGTCACAGCGTTTAAGCCCGGTTTCCGAATGCTCGTTGGCGATGCCGCCGCGGTTGAGAAACCGAGCCCGAATAAAGATCCCAAAGTCTGCCATCGCTGTATGCCGAAAACGGGAGAAGGTACCGGCGTCGAATGCGGAGCCTCATCCAGCTCGGATACGCAGACCTTACCCAAGAACCCCTGCGCTGGCGGGATCCGCTCGGTGATTACCTTTCCGACATGTTGGGACGGAAAGAATACAGATAGCCCAGATCACAAGAGCCATGTCTCGTATCCTAGCTCCGGCACATTTGATAATAATGGGCCGTGTCCGGCGACGCACCCCGTGAGGATTCCTCAGGTCATGTATGAGGTTATGTGGCAGGTGAGTTTTTTTCTCCTTTCTTTCCTTCTCTTTTTGTCTCCTTGGTTGTTTCTTCTTTCTTTTCTTTTTCCTTTTCTTTCTTTTTCTTTTGGCTCGTTCAAAGCAACTTGATGATACCGTGCTAACACCTCCTCAAAAGACCCAAGTCTTCAACGACAAGAGCATCTGGCCTGAAGATGGCTCTCAGCCCTTTATCTGGAGCACCGCCGACAAGTATGTCCCCGTCCCCGTCCCTGATCAGCCCGTCCTGTTGCATGCACATCCTGCATCAGCTCAGTGAATTGACATATCGTGTTTTAGACTCGGAAGATCTCAACACGGTGACTACGTGTTCGGCTGGAAGGGGAATGCACTGCAGAAAGCACTGGATGCTCGCTGCAATGGTGATGTGTGCAAGCAGATCCAGACGCAGACGCCCGAGGAGGCCATGAAGTGCACGATTGATCGTGCAGTTAAGGAGGAGATTGATGGGTGTAAGTTTTTGTTTTTTTTCGCTTCATTCTTTGACCGCCACTGATATTTTGATAGGGCTTGACGCAATTCCGGGGATGACGGCAGCTTCGTAATGGAAATGGATGGGAGCGTGGCAATTTGAAGTGATAGAACGGTAAGGTGCTGACAGTAGTTTGTCTGCCCAAGAATGAGTCTGAAGTTATTTCCGTCTCGGCGATGGCATTGATCACCACGTAGAAGAATGCCAATTTGTTGCCAATGTTTTACTAGAGTGCTCAGATGTTTTGTTGTGACATTCTCTACATATGTAGAAACTTACCAGCTCAGTATGAATTTCCAACCCATTCTGATCGGTGTTAGTCCTTCCAGCCATCATGTCGTAAAATACCATCCATAACATAAATCAGTCGGCGATGCCAAAGAGAGAGATTCGAACTGCCGAGTGACAAAAGCGGCAATGATTCAACGGCCTTGTGATTATCCGGCCGTGAGGTATGGACGGCATTCCTTCAGCCGCCCTGGGGGTTTTGGCATCTGTGGGCAGCCGGATATTATGAAGCCGACGAATGCTCGGATGCGGTTGATTGGTAGCAATATCCACTGGTAATTACCTGCGATATATCTCAAATCATTGTCGGCACTCCCACCTACCTCAGATACAAAAGGGAGCTCGGATCCGGGCACGCGCTGTGGGCAGTGGAATTGCACCCCCGGAAAGCTGCCAACACGTTCCAAAATGCTTCTCAAGGCCGTCTTCTCCGCTGCTTGTCTGGCGCTCAGGTACGCTGGTCCACGTCGCGAAACTGCTTGCAAATGCTAAAACATTGCCAACACACAGCGTCAACGCCGCTGCCATCGCTGCCGGCAAGACCTTCAAGTTCCAGGTCGAGAATTCCAAGGGCAAATACTTTCTCGGCGAGAATGGCATGAGCACCCAGGACGAGTCCAAGGCCCTCATTTGCGAGCTGGCCGCCGATGTGCTCAAGTGCGGCGGAAAGGGGTTCCGGAACTTCTCGGGTGACATGCTCAAGCTCGCCCCGTCGAATGCGTCGGGTGGCTCGACCGGCTGGTCAATTGATGCGAAGGACATGATCAACTGGAGCGCGCAAAAGGAGATGAAGTTCAGCCTCGGCATCTCGGGAAGCACCGATGTGTACGCAGAGGTCTGCCCCCACCACTTTACCGACCACGGAAATGCCAAGGCAATCTGGGTTGTTTGAGGAGATGTGCGATGCTGTCCTGTAGCTAAAGTAGTGGGCTCGGTAGAATATCGGTATCAATGTAGTTGTGCGTCATATGCCACGTGCAGCTAAGATCCCCCTGGACTTTCGTGTTTTTGCTTGAAGCTACCTCTTGCCAGCATTTCCAGGTTCTGTTCTGAAAACTTTTGATACTGACGGGGAACTTATAGCGGGCGACGGCGATCTTAGACATAAGCTAGCCGGCTTGAGCGGAGAAAGGTGTCAACATTGTTCTAGTGAAGACGTCGTCATCGGCAGCGCGAGACCAAGTCTGTGAAGCGGAGTGGGTCTGCTTGGTGGAGCCCATAGTCCACGGCGCTAGTCTCGTTGACACCTGAGGCCGTCAGGCTCGAGCCAGTAAATCAGCGGTGAGCGGGCAGTTGACCTGATGATTCCTCGCCATTCGATGCTGGGAATTTCTCTTATCGGCGTCGAGAAAACATTACACAGTTTCCTGGCAAGGCGCTTCCTGGCAAGGCGCTAGCTAGCAGATAGTTCACTTGTTTGTGCCTTGAGATTGCCCCGGATCAACGTTATCTCCGGCCCTGAAATTTTGTAAGTTTTAGCGCGCCGTTTGGCTGTTGGCACCAAACCTTGAGGGCCACACCAGCACCAGGCTCCAACCTGCTGAAAATGTTCTGCACCTCTCCAGACGCAGACCTCCTCTCGACTTTCCAACAAACGGATTCGCTGCCCCGCGCCTTGGGCAGGAACGCAGCGCACTCTGTTTGTAGGCCTCAGCACATCTCGGGTCGTTGGTTGTCGAATCTGATCGCAGGGTTTCTTCGCACCTTCCTGCGCCTTCCCGCGCCAACATCCAAACTGACAAACCACAATTCGCCTCGTGGGGATGCAGCAAGCCGATGTCCCCTCGATTTGTATTCGCCATTTACGTACTCTACCCGCCGGATCTGAGACTCCCTATTCGAGACCTAAAGCAAGCCCCCTCTCATCTGGCGCCTGCGGCCTGCCATTTCCTCCCAACGTTTGCCCCACCAGCGCCTCTGCTCGCCACAGCCTGCTGCACATTTCTAGCAAACGAAGCTTTTCTCCCATCACAAACCACTCCCAAGAGCAAATCTTAGCTCCTTACCTCCCCGCAACAACGGCTTTCCACAAAACAAGTCGTATTCCATTCACGCAAACACCACAAACTCACCCTCACCTAGCGATTCCGCCGGTCTTGGCGCTCACCAACGATTCGTGCTGTAGCAGGCAAACACGATGGAGCCATTTCTTTTTCATCACCTGACGCTGCCGCAGCGCCTCCCTCATGCGCAAGAGGGAAACCTCAACGAGGTTGAGCTGGCTTTGGTTGGTCGGCTCGTCCTCGGCGCGCAGCGGATGCGCGATGCTCATGGCCTCGGTTCATCACCCTCTGCCGATACCTGGGAGTCGATTCGACTGTGTCTCAGCTGCTCCAAGGACCTCAACCGTCGCGGCGCTGTCGACCGCGTGAAGCTTCTATCCCAATTTCAACAGTTAGGGGCGAGAAATGCTCTTATCGTCTACATTCGAAGCCAAAACGCGGCATTAATGATTCATCGCCTCTCTGGGTACGTTGAGATTCCATTCACTCCATCCAATGAGTGTCTGAGTTGAGATCGCATGACACTTGACAATTAAGAACATTGCTAACAACGCCATGGGAGAAATAGGCCAGAGGATGTCATCTTCGAGGTCTTTGAGACAGCGGCAAAGAACGAGGATGTTATTGCCTCTACCACTGCGCTGGAGTGGGACTTCCCTGGCAGCGCTGTCGCTGTGCCCCTTGCAATCTTCAACGACCACGGTTTTCAGAACAATGTGGCCACCTTCCTCGAGCAGGCTTCCCTGGAAGCGACGACAACATCAGCCAGCCAGGCACACAAGGCTGGCGCGACTATGACAGAGCACCGAGAGACCCCAAGTCCCGAGATTATCAGCTCTCTTCTCATGGCCATTCTTGAAGAGAACGGTCGTCGAATCTCGACTCAGCGTCTTCGCAAGCGTGTGCGCGACGATATCTGCTGGCTCCGTGCCGACCGGCCATGGCGCCGATCTCCCTACTGGCTGACGCTCCGAGTTGCCATATCCCGCTTCCTCGTGATGGCTCTCGGCGAAGAGGTGGGTCGGCTTGAATACAAGATACTGCTCAGCTCCCTGTTGTCCGGTTTTCTGGCCTCGGCACACAACAGGCTCCAAGTTGACCAGCGGCATTTCCTCCAGGCCAAGATTTGCCGCCGATTGGTCAAACTGGAAGAGGAGAGGTCCAGGGTGCAGGACGCAGAAGTGGCGCAAAGCATCGGCCGCATCCTGGAACGCCTTGTTCCTGAAATCAATGTCATCCTCGGCAAGACCAACAGAAGTGTGCTGTCGGAGTGGGAGACATTCAAGCAAAGCTCGACCAAAGTCATCAATCAAGTACCAAAGAAGGCAACTGAAAATGATCTCACCTTGCCGTTGCCCTTGAGCGGCGCCGTCCTTCGTCAAATTCTTGTCGAGACCAATGCGATGGTCAACTCACGTCGCCCGCAGTGGGTTGCACCGACAAACTTCAACCTCGATGCCCAGACGCATGAACACCTTTCTCAGTTTGCTGACCCAATACTTGACAGCACAGTGTTGGAGGACATGTGTCTTCGGGAGACTCAGTTCGAGAGGCAAGCCCTCGGTATCAGGCGGTATCTGCAACGGGCTTTACCGGTCTATCGTGGCAACCCGGAGCAAATGAGCCTTCTCATCTTGCATGTCATGCAGGTTTGGGTGGCGATGGATCAACACATGGTGGCCGAATTCCCCCTTCTCTGGGACTTCCACCCCGTGTTCACCCCAGAAATGCTTGACGTCTTGCAGTTGGCTTCTCACGAGAAAATGAGCGATTTGCAGAATGTCCAGGATTGGCTCTCGAGGAGAGTCAGACGATCCGAGCGTCAAAATGAAGGGAAGCCCATGGACATTTTTGCAAACCCATCTCCGGCGTGCTTCGCGCTGCGTTACTTCCAAGAGTCTCCCGACGCCCAATCCATGAAGGCGCTGCAGCAAAGAATTGAAGACGTGGCCGCCCTGCAAAAGGAGGACAAGCTGGAGGAATATCAGCAAAAAAAAGAAGAGTTCGAGGCACTCACGAGGGATGTGCATGAGAGCACCTGTCTTTACACCGTTGACAGAGACCAACGACAATATCATAATCCACGACGCTGCCCTCGCTGCACGAAGCAGTACAGACTCAATAACCTGCGCATCAGAATACACGAGCACTTTCTGCCTTCGGATGATACGGAGGCCAAGGTGGCCGTGTTCGAGCTTATGCCACCGAAACAGTTTGCAGAGTACCGCGACATTACTTGGCTGATAGCGCACCGTCTCGCATCACAGGACTTAACACCGGCCCGTGCATCCAAGTGCGCTCTACGGGATTATTCGCAACTATCCGAGTTCTGCAGAGGAAAGACGCCACTTGTGACACTCGCCTCAACTACCAAATCATGTGAGTTCAATCCTATTGTTTCCCCTGGGTGCAAACCGTACCTTCCCATCTTGAGCAGCGACTGACATATCTTGTAGTTCTTCAAACACATTACTCCACCGTGTTCTTCCCGGTCGAGTGGGAGGCCGAGCACGAAGGAGTCTGCTTGCCCAACGGTTTGAGGCTTCGGTACTATGACATGGCGAGTGGGCTTTGGCCTGGCGAGCACCACCCGCGTTATCGGTTCGCCCACCATATCCAGTTGCAACTGCCGCCCAAGTCTCCGTTCCGGTCCCTCGTGAACCACGGGGGATTTGCTGCCGGAGGAGATGGACCGTCATCGTACGAAGTTATGGCGTCACACCCACAGTGTCCGGCTGGTCTTGGCCAACACGAGTTTGTCGCCTTCAAGATGCTCATGTCAGGTCCTCACCGTCGCTGGCTCTCCATACTGGCGGAACTGGGCTCAACCAACCTCAACTGGTCTAACGAGTCAGCTGTGATGCTCCTCAACCATCTAGCCCTGCAGTGCGGGCCCTCTCGCTGGACCGATGGTTCACGCAATGCAGATTCTTTCCGAGTGGCTCATTGCATTTTCCGCGATCCAACATTCGTTGATAGTCTTCTCAAACAGGTGGAATCACGTCTGAACATTCTGGCTGACGTTGTCAGCTGGCGGGAAACCAACATCATGGACATGCTGATCACGTTTGCTCTCCGAACTCTCTACCTTGTCATGGAAGCGCATCCCAACACCGATCTTCCGGAAAGGGCTGCTGTATGTGTTTTCCGGGCCCGCGATATTTGCACCAGTTGGTTCCGGCACCTCAGGCAACAGATTCGAGAGTCTTGCGTCCAGGAGAATGCCCAGCAGTTCCAACAGTGTGCACTCACGGCTGCGCTACTTTGCAGACGAACATTCGTCGTCCACTACGACATCTACGAGTGGGATGCAGATGAGCTGGAGCAGTACATTGAGTCTGGTATCACCATACAGGAGAACATGGTGACCGATATCGGAGCCCTCCCGCCCAGAATCCTTCACCATCTCGTGGCCTCCATCAAGCTGGCTCAGCGGCTCTGCTCTTCTGTCTCGAAGTATATTGAAAAGGATAGCACGGGGCTACGCGAGGGCTTGGTACACTTTTGGCCCGAAGCGGAAAGATTGGCAGAGAAAGGATCCACGATAACACTGGATAAGCATCCCGGCTGGGTTCGGTGCAATATTGCCGAATCAGCGACGTATGGCCATCAAGTTGTGCATCTGGACTTGCTCCTTGGAACACTGCTCGTCAACGGCAAGCCTGTGGGCAAGCTTCCCCAGGACGCGGAGTATACCACGCTCCTTGGCGAACTGTTTGGAGACCAGCCCCTGCGTGTGTACCAGTCGTCCATTCCTGGCATGTCATCAACCCTGACATGGAGGCCCAATGGTTTCATTGTCCACATTGGCACCGACGAGAGCGGGTTGATTGTGTTAGCCAAAAACAAAGAGATGTTTTTGCGTCTCATTCCGCGGTCATGCTTTCACGACGACACCGAACAGCGGTGGGATTTGCCGAGTCCTCTTGTCTCGGATCGATGTCACTGGCTTGATCTCCGCCTGGGCAGAGTGTACATAACGACCATGAAAAATCCGTGGAACGTCACCAGTTGGAGGTCGAGGTGGGTTCTCGACATACAAAATGGAACGTGCGTAAAGGAGCGACCTAATTACAAGGGGAAAGATCGGGTCGTCGACCCCCACAGCCCCCTGTTCCAACGGATTGCCAAGATCCTTGAGGGCCTTGCTCCCAGGGGATATCTGCTGGTGTACCAACCAACCGACATCACGGCCAACCTTGAGGTGCAGATCAAGAATTTCCAGCTCATGTTCTTTGTCAACCAGCGGAGGCTACTCTTCTCTCCGCAACTCAACCTGGAGGTCGACCCGGACCAAGATGCGGGGACCTGGTATGGACTCGCTCAGAAGCTGGTCTGTCGCGACCCGCAAAACCCCTTTCGCCGAACCATCCTCGTCCCCCTCGGCGGAAAGGTTACTACTCGTCGATCCGGGTGCCATGTCGTTGTCAACCTTGCCCGTAACTCTTTCTACGGCAAATTCGTCATCAACGACACACTGGGCCGCATCGACTGCGCTGCCGAGCCCAGGCTCATCTACACAAAAGCGCTTCTCCATGCATTGACATCGTTCATCATCCCCGACAAACTCACAGGCAGAACTGGCACCGAAGAAAGCCTACATTGGCTACAGTCTGGGGCATGTCAGCCATGGACTGTACTCGGCAGAGAACGCGAAGTTCTGGAGCAAATTGCCAACTTGACGCCAGTACGAGAATACTACCCCGCCGGCCTCAAGGTCATGAAGACGGACACGTGGGACGATGAAAACCTTACCTGTCATATTCAGCATCCCTCGTACCGACCTGTTGTCGAGGAGATACTAGCCCACTCCAACCAGCTGTTCGCCTTCACTCCCGCACGGGATCTAGTGACACAGGAACCGTTCCTTCTGCCATCGTCGGGTGAAGTCGAACTCAATCGCCGAGCACTGGTGCGCCGGCAAATATATGAGAGAAAGATGTATGGGGGCGAGTCTTCCGGTCCCGCTGACCGGGTTTATCTCCCAAGAGACAGGTCCTCGTCCGCCGATATGCGGTACAGCAGAGTCATGGAAGTGGCAAACCTGATCCGAACCAGACCGAAGTCATTCGCGACGCCCTCTAACCTTGCCAGCATTCTGGCAAAGGGGAATGTGATAGGCGGGTACTCCAACGACTTCTGCAAGATCTCCCTAAGTGAACGGATGCGCACTGATATCCGGGAGTGTTGGGGCTCGCTTGTGGAGTACGTGCGTCGGCCTGGATATATATACGACGCCGTCTTTCTTGTGGCAACTCTTCGCTTCGGGAAACAACTGGGAGACGACAACGAGATGATCAGGGCCCTCGTCGCTTTCGCAATCTTCCCAGAACTCCAAACCATGTCCCTCCCTCGTTTCCCGTGTTACCTCAACTTCCGACCTCACACCACGCCAAGTCTCGATGGATTGACCAAGCTGCTGCTTCCCTTTCGCAATGCGCCACTGGATAACGACCCAGCCGAGGAACTAGGGACGTACTTGCACCCCAAGCAGCGGCGCCAGCTCCAGTTGGCGCGGGAGGACTACGAAATGAAAAGCGCACAAGACTGTCACGATCTCGCCACGGCCATGTTGAAGCAGTGGCCATGCGTCCAGCCCAGCCTTTCTTCCCTCAATACCGCCAAGTTTCGGATTGATCTGGAAGCCGCCATGAAGGCCATCCTCCCCGAGTGGGAGCGTCTGTACCAAAACTTGATGCTCTCCAAACATCTCGATCAGGTTGAGCGAGCCCTTGGCCAGTGTCGCTCTGAGGGTAAGTACGTGCCACCGAAGCTCGAGGCAGATGCACCCGTGACAGGCCGCTGTCGGACCGACGTTATCCCCTGTCTCCGGGACCTCCTCGCCAAGCCTATCAACGAGCATCCGCGCAGCGTATCGATGGCAATGGCATGGACACCTTTAGCCAGCATTCCGCGGGACGACCGGAAAGGCAACGCCATAAAAACCAGCCGCACTACGGCGGCGAGCAATGCGAGGCAGCTCTCCACGGCTGCCCAGGAAAAAGAACTCGTCGAGGAGCTACGCGGTATTGTCACGGATCTGGAGAAAACCAAGTCTTTGGTGCGACAGACATATGCCAAGGACTTGCTTCAAAGCATCAACGCCCTAGAGAGGCGACAGGCACCTCCACTGGCGAAGCCTTTTCTTTACCTGAGAGATGTGTCGTCTTCCGAGATGGATGTTCTAGGCGCCTTTGGGGCCATACGTCGTTCGATCGAGAGCCCTGCATCAAACGGTTCAAGTCGCCAAATCGAATGGCTGCAGATGGGCGGGCTATGGCCGGCGGTTACGACAGTTACCTTGCTCGAGCACCTTCGCTCCACATCGACCGCCAAGTTTGGTTCCGACATGGAGCAGGCACTTGTCTCCTTGGGATTGGCCCTCACAAAGCTGCAGCGTAACACGCGCCTCAACGACTGTGTCCTGGCGGGCGACACTTCCCGCTTCCAAGACGAGGAGGCCAACGTCGGGCATAGCAACTGGAAACCGCAGAAGAACCGCGACTGGTTGTTATTGGAGATTGATGCCAACATGCTGATCCGACCCGGCCAAGTCGACGTTGCACGCGCCACAATCTCACCCCCGTCGGGCAGCAACTCGGTCCTGCAGATGAACATGGGCCAGGGCAAGACATCTTGCATCATGCCCATGGTGGCTGTTTGCTTGGCCAACCGCAAGAATCTCGCCCGCATCGTCGTTCCGAAAGCCCTCCTCCTCCAGACGGCGCAGCTCTTCCAGTCCCGACTTGGTGGGCTGCTCGGCCGACAGATCTGCCACGTTCCGTTCTCGAGACGCACACCAACGGACAGGGCGAGCATCAAGTCGTATTGGGATATCCACGAACGTATCCTGAAATCGGCTGGAGTTATGCTGTGCCTGCCCGAGCACAATCTTTCCTTCATGCTGAGCGGGCAGCAGCAAATCCTTGATGACAGGCTGGACCAAGCAAAGCCCATGATCAACGTACAGCGCTTGCTGCGGTCCGTCTGCCGCGACATTCTTGACGAATCAGACTACACTCTCGCCACGCGCACTCAGCTCATCTACCCCTCTGGAGCCCAGGTTGCTGTTGACGGCCATCCTCATCGCTGGCTAGTGGCCGAGGCTATTCTCCAGCTTGTCGAGAGCCACTTGCACGGACTCGAGAGTTCGTTCCCTCACTCGATTGAGGTTGTCAGAGCACACCCCGGTGGTTTCCCGTTCGTATACTTTGTTCGGCCGGATGTCGAGGACGAGCTCCTTCGACGCCTCGTCGCTGATGTCTGTCGGGGCGTTTCCGATATCTTGCCCATCCAATCCTTCTCTCGCGCGGAACGAATTGCTGTCAAGGACTTTTTGATGCCCGGCTCACACAAACTGAGACCTAACACGCTCGACAAGGTCCGATCACTGTCGCCGGACCGACCCCAGGTGCGCCAAACCCTGTATCTTCTGCGCGGCCTTCTTGTCAATCGCATTCTCATCATGACGCTTCGAAAGCGGTGGAATGTGCAGTATGGTCTTCGCCCGGGAGGCGATCCTGTGGCAGTGCCCTTTCACGCCAAGGGCGTTCCCAGCGAACAGTCGGAATGGGGACACCCAGATGTTGCCATCCTCTTCACCTGTCTGACGTTTTACTATGATGGCTTGAGCGAGGATCAGCTGAGGCAAGCCCTCGCACGCGTGCTGAAGTCCGACGACCCATCAACCGAGTACACCAGATGGACACAAAGCACCGACGCGTTTCCCGCGTCTCTTCGAGCTTGGAATGTTATCAACATTGACGACGAGGTGCAGATACGGGACATTTGGATAGCCATCCGGTATCAAGTGGTGGTTATTGATTATTTCCTCAACAATTTTGTCTTTTCGCTGCACGCAAGGCAGTTCCAGGCCAAGCTGCAGTCGAGCGGCTGGGACATTCCGTCCTTTGACTCGCCTGCCCTCACGACTGGCTTCAGTGGCACGAATGACAACCGCTCGATGCTGCCACTCACCATTCAGCAGGCCGACCTTCCGGCTCTGGCGCATACCAACGCCGAGGTCTTGACGTACCTGCTGCACTCACGGTCCCGCAGTTGCGAGATTATCCGCACCCCTCAAGGGGGCCGAGCGTCTGAAGTAGACCTCCTAAAGATGGTCCGAAACATGAAGGTGCAGGTCCTGATCGACGCAGGCGCCCAGATCTTGGAGATGGACAACGAGATGCTGGCTCAGACGTGGTTGTCGGTGGACACTCGCCAAAATATCCGCGCTGCCTTGTTCTTTGACACCAACAACAAGGCCATGGTCATCACCCGGGAGGGATACAAAACCCCTCTTCTTGCATCCTCATTTGCGGATGACTTGCACGATTGTCTGGTCTACCTTGACGAGGCCCACACGCGAGGTACCGATCTCAAGCTCCCGCTTGATGCTAGAGGTGCTCTTACTGTTGGCCAAGGTCAGACAAAGGACCATACAGTTCAAGGTGAGAAGACTTTCCGCCGATTCCCGCTGGGAATGTTCTTACTAACATTGACACAGCCGCGATGCGTTTGCGTCAACTCGGAACTAGCCAGTCCGTCACCTTCTTCATCCCGCCAGAAGTGGCTCAGGTGATTGCTGATCAGAAGGGCAAACTCAACCCGGTGATTGGGTCGCACGATGTGTAAGCACTTGGCCCCCATTCAATGACCCAAATTTGCAGCCACTCACTGATCGTCCTCCAGGATCCGATGGCTGCTGGATAACACATGCGAAGGCATCGAGCAGTTGCAGCCGCTGTATTTCTCACAGGGCGTCGATTTTTGCCGGCGCGTCCAAGCTGCGGTAGATTTCCCAGACTACCTCAAGAATCAGAACCACCGCGACGAATACGTTGCCGCGATCCGGCAACCCGAGCTCCAAACATTGCAAGAGCTATATGAGCCGAAAAAGTCGACCCGTTACAAACACCCGAACAAACCCCACCCCAGAGTCTCAACCTTCCTCTCCGAACTCAACCGCCGTCGAAAGGGGTTCCAGGACACAGGTCGTGCCGTGCATGCCTCTGCCCTCCAAGAAGTCGAACAAGAGCGCGAGGTCGCCATCCAAGTAGAGGCCGTGCAGCAGCGCAAGAAGCCTCCGCGCTACGACGCCTACGCCTTCCCCGGTCTGAGCTGGGACCTATCCATGTTCTGCAAGACAGGACGTCTTTCCACGGGCTCCCATGCGGTGATCCATCTCTTTCGCATGCTAGCATCTACGCTGACGGGCAGGAAACACCGGGTGAGACCAGAAGGACCGGCAGGGGTGAATCTCTTTCTGTCATTCGAATATCCCCGGACGATCAAGCCGACGGCTGGGAAGTCGCCCGATAACCTTTTTCGTCCAGTTAGCTGGGTGTTGTGGAGCGAACTGGCGGAGACAGCTGTGGTGCTGATCCCCGAGGAGGCCGAGCAGGTGCTGCGCTTGATGCGCGAAGGCGGAGTTCACAAGAAGGTGCACCTGGTGGTATACGCGTCGGCCGTGACAAGACAGATGCTGCCATTTTCGCGACTGAAGTTCTTTTCCACCCCGACCCTCCCAGAGGACTGGGAGCCTCCGAGTTGGTTGACCTGCGGGTTGGGACTGCTGGCGGGGAGGCTTTACTTTGACTGGGAGGAGTACGGGCCGCTTTGCGAGTTTTTGGGCGTGCAGCCGGAGAAGCTGCAGCTATGTGATGATGTGGAGGGAGAAGCGGATGGAGAAGGATATGTCGACGGGCAGGACGACGGAGATGCGGGTGGGAACACCGTGGATGGCAAAAAGTCATTTTGCGCCAGACCATTGCTCTTTCTACACGATTGGCTGGCAGTTCGCAGAGCCGGACAAGACCTTGCACACACGCCCATGGGCATGCTCAGCCAGGGCAAGTCCCTTTCGGCTGACCATCCTTTCTTCACCGACCCGCCAGTTGTCGCGCCGGACCCGGGGCTTTTAGCTCTTGCGGCTCTGAGAAGCCAAAGAATCAAGCAGACGACAGATGTGCACAATGAATTGGACGAGGCCGATGGGGTTGATGACATGGGGGCTAATGTGGGAGGCGATGAAGATGATGACGGAGATGATGAAATTCAATATGAGGAGAGCGAGTTGGGATCTGTGGGTGATAGCGGAGACTACGACGACACGGACAAGTCATCTTGGACAAGTTAGGAGTGTCTGGAGATTTGTAGAGTTTTGTATCTGAGGGCTTTGTACATATAATGTAATAATACTGAAGGTTGGGTCAAGCAGTTCACTGATGAGATGATGCTGGAGCTGGATTGCACTGTCGTCACACTGGAGCTTGTCCTTAAACTAGCGGGCATGTCGACAAGTTTGCCGATTGGATGTGCAAGGATTCTGTAAAGGGTCAGTTCCTCTCTGTCTGTCCCGAGTCTCTGTGGGTAAGGTAATGATAGGTCAGCTAATATTCGGGCTTGATCTAGGAGATTACCTGCTCGCTGACCATCTTGTCGAGAACATCCTCCGAGCACGTCTCGAACGCGGCACCTGGGATCTCATCAAGGATTCGCCACAGCTGGACCAAGCTACTGTTGATGAGTACGATGATATCCTCGCCAAGGTATCCCTCTGTACATTCTCTCCCCGATAAAGAGAGTAAGTGCTAATTACAGTGGTGGTAACCAGATCGACAACTACGAAGGGTGATGCACTTGCCGACCTTATCTATGGCCTATGACATCCGCAACCCCGAAAACAACAACCCCGTCCTCCCACCCGTTCCCTTCAAACTCATGTTCAATCCACCGTTGGTCCCACCGCCGCCGCACCAGTTTATCTCCACCCGGAGACGGCGCAGGACCAGTTCCTCAACTTTAAGAAACTCCTCGACTACAACCAGGGGATTTTACCTTTTCCTAGTAGTCAGTCTCGGAATTGACACCTCCAAAATTCGGTTCCGACAGCACCTCGATAACGACATGGTGCATTACGCTACCGATTGCTGGGATGTCGAATTGTTCACCAGTTACGGCTGGGGTAGAATAGAGTGTTTTACTGCACGTGTCTTCATTTGGGCACCCGCTGGCCAATTAGGGCTCCTTGCTGACGGTCACCTGCAGGTGCTGGAAGTTTCGGCCCAACCTTTCCCGTGGCAACGACGATTGTTGACCCGACTTCTCCGTCCAAATCTGTTTTATCGCCAACTGCCGATTAATCTGGCACGTATCAAGTTCTTCAACTGATTCTACTCGAAATATAGATGCTCAGACAATGCCACCATATCCTTGTTCATGTGGCCGTTCCTTCCACTCTGCTGCAGCGTTGGCACAGCATCGGACAGCAAAGCACGGTTCGCAGGTTACAGCTCAGCTCCAGGTCCAGTCCCAGAATGTAACAACTCGATCAACTACCGATAATCCCAGGCCAGCTCCTCGAAGTCGCCGGTGGCGCGACTCCCGACTTTGGCGAGGGGTGCTTGATCTCGATGTCATCACCGAGATCGACTCGGCAAATTTGCAGCCCTCTGGAACTCCCGTCTCAATCTCAACAACTTCACAGCTGGTTTGCAGCTACAATTGGCAAAGCGCTGGGGGCTTTCACGTACCAGGTAATACTCTCTCGTCTTTGTTTGTTCAGTGCCATGAACCTCAGGCTGATAACAGCAACCGTGGACAGGCCATGCCCCGATATGGCAGGATATCGCCCTCCCAACATCGCTGCTCCCCGACCCGGTACTCTCTCCCTCGTCGAAGCCCAACTTCACCACCTCAACATACCCGTTCGAGCAGGTTTTCCAGGCCACGTCAGTCATGAGCCCAGACTTCCGATTCAATGAGATCGATATCGTCACAACACGGAACAGTCTTCGCAAGTTCCTCGAATTCTGCAGTGGTCGAAGGCAGGACAGCTTCAGAGTCAACTTATCCATCGTCGATAACACTCTGTTCATCGAGCAGTACAACGTCATCAATATGGCACAGGGGAGGGGTTGGGGTCACAACTTTGAGAAGACGTTTACGAGATATCCTGCTGGGTTGGAAGGGAGCACCACGCATGATCGCTTTTTGCGGTACCCAATTGCAGATCTCAGCTGCCTGGTTGGCTTTGAAGTCGATGCTTGCTACGAGGGGAATGAGGCCGAGTCCACACAAGCACAAACCGAGGTCGAAGGGCTGCAGGATGGATTGGAACGACTTTTTCTCAACAAACCCGGGCCGTCGACCGTCGTTGCCAAAGTCGGCGAATGCTCGATGCTCCCACCTTCACCGCGATTGCCTCAAGGAACAAAGAAAATGGCCCAGTCAAGCGCTGCCGAGTTGAAGACGTGCAAACTCGGAAAATCTGGAATCACAGCGTACCTTGCTCAACTCTGGTTTGGCCGGACACGATGGCTGATTGTTGGTTCACATGACCAGGGAACCATTGTCACCAACACAATCACAGATGTGAGCAGCCGCCTCATGCAGTGGGAAGCAGAACGACAGCAGGACCTTCGCAAATTGAGTGCATTTCTTGCTGAACTCCGAGAAGCTGTTCGGAAGAGTGGGAAAACGAGGTGTTGTCTCATGTATGAGAAGGGGATCCTCGGCGGCCCGAACCTAGTCAAGCTGTTTGCGGTCAAGTCGACAAAGGTCGAAAAGGTGGTGCCCGAAGAAGTGTTTAGCCAGTTTTGGAAGTGATATTTGAGACTAATTGGTACATTGACCAATAGCACCAAGCTGGCCTCGGCATCAGGTAAGCAGGCTATCCAGGCGTAGTAGAATGTTACTACGGGGAAAGTCGAACAGACGCTTGCCGACAGCGATTCAAGCTGGGTTCGGAGTATGAGATTTTTACCTGACGGGAAATACTCTGATATCAGCGTTGAAAAACCAGACTATTCGCGCGTGGGATACTACCACGGGGCAGGTTAAGCAGACGTTCAAGAGCAGTTGTAGGGGGGACATTGCCTTCTCCCGTGATGGCACCAAGATAGTATTCAAAATGGATGGCAAAGTTGTTGATGCATGAAATATCATAACAGGACAGGCGGAGCTCATGCCCGAGGGCGATTCGACCTGGGCAGGGGATACACCGTCGCCGGATGATGGCATTCCACATTATTCTACTGGTGGGCTGGAAGAGGGGTACCTCGACTTAAGAGATCGGCATCGGGTTGCCCCACTATTCTATAACCAAACCCCATCATGGCAAATATTCCTTTGGTTCAATTTAGCGAGTTCGTTACAGAGGCAAGGCCGGAGCCCGGGAAAATATAGCAGGTATATGTTTTGCAAGCAGCGCGATAGTTTTGGCGTCTCGAGCTTTGGTATACTGTGTCTTGCAAGCCATGATGTCCAAATTCTGCTGAATTCAACCAAGGACGAGCTAGACGCTAGTGGTGAAGTCTGGGTCTCACAAAGAAAATGGGCGACTTAGTAAAAAAGGTATAAATATTACCTCATTACTGTTATGGGGACGCGTCCCACTTGCTCCGGTCTAGTGCAGGCCACTACAGTATGTGGGTAGAGCAGGCCGTCACAAGTGCCGGGGCGGCCCGACGATATCCCCGGTAGAAGGAACAGTGTCTACTGTGTACCACACTGGCCAAGGGGTGTATGACGGCAGGGGTGGATTGGGTTGGGCTGCACGCTGTTGCAGATCACGTGAAGTGCAAACAACGGCGCGTTACATCGTTGGGGGCCTACCGCGTTTGCACTTTTCGACCAAATCCCATCTATCTACGGCCAGCAGAATATGTCGAGACCATCATCTCCTGACCCGCGACAGGCAGAGGTTCGACAGACCTGCGCGGCCTGCCGTAACCAGAAGCGAAAATGCGACCGCGGTCTCCCCAAGTGCGGACTCTGCACTCGAACGGGTCGGGCTTGCGACTACAGCGGGGTGGCACGGCCTGCCGCTGGCAGTCTCGAAACCCTCCAGCAAAGGCTCACCAAGCTCGAGGATCGCCTCAGCCCGCGCACCCGTTCCGATGACGCCCCGCCCACTGCCTCTCTATCCCAGCGCGCTGGGTCCATGCTAGATGTTGCCTCCAGTAGTTCTAGCCCGCAGCCGGTCGACCGAGTTGGCGCTGCCAGGGTCCCACTACTTCTTTTCCTCGATGTCGACCGCTTTCGGGACTCACGGCTGCGGCTGAGCCCACCAACGGTTCGAATCCCCGCAGTACGTACATGTATTGGGAGCATGGTTTCTTTCCCTTCCGTTCCCATTCGAAAAATGCTCACCGCCTTTCAGGACGTCCTTGCTGTCCTCAGCTTTGGGAATACCGTTGTTGACACGGCGGCCGTGTACTTTAGCACCATCCACACCTGGATGCCCTTTATTTCGCATAAACGTATGCACCTCGGCATCCCCCTCCGCAACGGCGGACCTGACCTCGCCATGTTGTTCCTTGCCATGAAGCTAATCACCTCGTCGCCGGTGGGCGGCACCCCCCCGAGCTATGACCCTCTCTACACAATGTCCAAGGCCTTCCTGGCTCAATTTGAGGCCAATGGCGAGGTTTCGCTTCTCTGCCTACAGGCTATGGTACTCATTGCGCTCTATGAATACAGCCATGCTGTGTACCCCGCCGCCTGGACGACGGTTGGCGCTTGCGTCCGATGCGCAGACATGCTCGGGATTGCACTGGGCGATGAGCGCATGGGTGTCCTAGGTCAAGTGGCAAGTCTATTATAGCTCACTACTTTGGGGCAATTTCGGCAGCTAACTTCAAGGGGAGCGAGAAACAGACAACCTGGACGGAGCTGGAAGAGCGAAGACGCCTCTACTGGGCCATCTTCGTGCTAGACCGGGTCATCGCTCTCGGAAATCGCTGCCGCTTTTCTGCTGGCGAACTGCCCGATTCAGCGGGCCTTCCTGCCGATGACGCTGCATGGGTAGGTACCTGAACTTCCTGCCCCATCAAAGCACCTTCTCAGCAGAAGTATATTTTCCTAGTTACTGACGAATGCTCTGTCCTCGTGTGCAAAAATTTTAGGCCGAGGGGAACGCTCTCCACGGAGCGGTCTATCCAGTTTCCACCTCCCACGAACTCCCTCAGGGTCCCTTCGCCCGCCTCTGCCAATCCGCCATGCTTGTCGGCCGTGCCGTTGCCACGAGGCGCCAATTCATGTCTACGCCGCAGCAGCCGGGTGCCGATCACGTTGGCGTGACCTTGACTTTGGCGGACGAGATTCTAAGCTTTGACGCCATCCTTGCTGCCGCCACCGATCAAGCAGCCTCGGCATCGCCCGGCGATGAGAACCGCTATCACACCCTCTTAGCCCCACGATTTCTCACCTGGTCGGCCCTCTTCGTCCTGCTCGACCCGTATTGCTGCCCTGTTAACATCCCACCCGACGACCCTGGCCACTACCCAATCCCGGAAGCTAAAACAGCCGAGGAGATCGCCCTCCAAAAACGCTCAGTGGATATCGTGGAAGCCATCGTTTCCAAGGTCCATGCCGCGGTGAGGGACATGTCGAGCGGCCTTCTGTCCAGTCCACACCCCACCAGAAGCGAGGGAGAACAGGATGATAAGCAGCGGCGGCTGGGTATGTTCTGCCCTCTAGCACTAGATGCAGTGTACTGCGTCATGGGGCTGTATTGCTGGCTTTGCCAAGAGGGCGGAGACGAATCGTTCAAGAGTCGGCTAGCGGATATAGACGGATTTCTCTCGGCCGTTGGCGAGCGATGGGGGCTCGCTAAGGAATACTTGAGTCTCAAGGAGTATCATGACGATGCCGGGCAGCTGGGTCTGGCCGGCTGATCTTGGGTTTAAAATTGTTCGAGAGGAGCACCCGTCTGAGCTTGGGTACTGTTTGGGGGGGGGGGGGCCTGTCCCAAGCGACTGGCTTGACTGACATGGTGATAAACCCCATGCTATTTTTCTAGGTATCCAAACTTGACAGCAGAGATAGGTAAAAGACGGAGAGAAGTAACC
>Ga0247765_1000526_pt1 | contig 28847 bp, 16 predicted proteins | sample UWRJL106311C6_FD_179949 | JGI IMG/M metagenome (GOLD analysis project Ga0247765, IMG submission 179949) | Plant litter microbial communities from Arlington Agricultural Research Station in Wisconsin, United States - UWRJ-L106-311C-6 | ecosystem: Environmental > Terrestrial > Plant litter >...
TCCTCCCCCCCCCCCCGTTCTGCATTCTGCACACTCGACATTGATGATTTGATCCTGATTCCGCAGCAAATACTTTTTCGTACTCTGTTCTGCTCAACACCAACAGTCGTCGACACACCAACAGAAGCGGATTTACGATCAATCACTAGGACAACACGAGGAAAGAAAAGGGAAAAAAAATGTCAAGAGGAGAAGCCTTTGTACAGTGGGTTTTCTCCAAAAACTCAACAACGGCCTGTCCGACATGGACGCAAGCGTTTGCCTGCCCTGCCCCCAAGGCGTGCGGTAGGAACCCCGCCAACCTGCGGCAATTCTGCTGCGAGACAGAGAGCCGGATATGTTGGGGACCGAGGGCGACGTGCGCGAGCGACGGCAGCACCGTCACCTGCGGCACTGGAAACAGCACCTGGTGTTGTGTGAGCGGCAGCGAGATTTGCACGCAAGCCCCCGGTCAGATCAACATTTGCTGGAGCACCACCGAGAGCATCATCCAGAACATCAGCGTCGATTCGCTCCGAGACACCTACTCGTCGCTGAGCTCCGCTTCGCCGGCGGCCAGCTCGTTTTCCTTTGACCCCCAAGCCATGATCGCCGCGACGGCCACCACGTCCTCGTCGATACGAACTTCGCCGACATCAAGCCCGACCAACTCGGCGACCGATAACTCTTCTCCTGGAGGTAGCGCGTCATCTCAGAACAGTGGCGTGCCTTCAAGTCCAGTCGCGAGCTCGGATAGCGGACTTGGTGGTGGAGCCATTGCAGGCATTGTGGTGGGTGTACTGGGAGCGCTGGCTCTTGGTGCAGTTATTGGATATTTTGTCTTGCGGGCAATGAAGAAGAAGAGGGAAGCCGTTGCTCCGCCGCCAACCGATCCATACATGTCAATGGCCTCTCCTCCTGGTGGTGGACCTGGGGGACCGGGGGGATTACCAGCAGGTGCGGTTTATCCTCCATACGGACAATACCAAGCTACGGAACTCGCACAGAAATGGGAATACCAGCAGCACCCGGGTCAGGGACAGGGACAGCTGCATTCTCCGTATTCGGCGACGACGGCGGCATCGCCGGTTCAGGCTCAGGAATTGCCTGCCCAGCGGGAGAGTTATGCGGAGATGCCAGCGCAGCGATATACATGATTTTTCTTTCTTGTCGGTGCATCTAATGATACCATACTTACCTTGTCTACCTACATAGCGTTTCAGCGTTTCTTGGTTTGTTTTTTGTGTTTCCTGTACATACATATACAATGTCTACATGTAGAACATATTTTCCTTCTCTCAGCGTTCGAAGCATCTGGCTGTTTCCGAGATCCTTTGGACTGACTGTTTCAGACTCTTGTTTCTCACATTTCCAATAATCCTGACGGGAAAAGCCTTGCCACTGCCCACGCCCACCAGACATAGCACCATGGCAACCCAAGGTGCCGCCCACGCCTCTTTTTACTCATCCCCCCCTCTCAGCTCAGCTCAGCTCACCACGCCACGCCACCCCCACCGCCACCTCCACCACCACCACACCGGATCAGAACTCAGCCTCTTCAAGGCTCGACATCGGGTTCGATATTGACATTGACATTGAAATCGAGTTAGAGTGTGAGTTCAAGTTCGACAGTCATGTCGACGTGAATCCAGTCTCGCCAGCCTCTTTTTCTGATCAAGTCCAACTGCGTTAGGATTTCGCGTTCAGACAGCGTCGGGATGGAGAGGCGGCTGCTTTCGAGGCCGGCGAATATGAAATAGCGCGAGCAAGTGTAATTTGCAATCTCTATCTGTGTTCCATTTCGTATCTGAGTCTGTGTCTGAGTCTGTGTCTGGGTTCGAGACTGTGTCTGAGTCTGAGTCCGTCCCCGAGTCTGGGTCTGAGTTTTTTGAGTGCGAATTTGAACTGACCCGGCGGTACCAACACCGGAAACCTCAGGACAAGGACAAGGACCAAGACAGGAAGGGTCGGAGGTGAGGAGAGAAAGAGGGAGAAACCTCGCAGCCGACTTGGACTGCTCAAAACACGCCTGATCAAGAGAGAGGAGAAACCCCGAGGCGGTTTCGGTACTGAGCAGCGCGGCGAAGGTGATGGGGTGGTGGGGTAGAGACTTCATCTGTCCTCCCTTTCTCTTTCTCTTCTTTTCTCTGTGTGTTTCTCTCTGTACTCCTCTTTGCCTTTGCCTGTGGGGCTGCATCTGTGCCTGTGCCTGTGTCTGTGACTTTCTCCGTGTCTGCGTCTGCAATTGGGTCTGGAGTTGCATCTGCGTCTGTCTCTGCTTCTGCATCTGGATCTGTCTCCGCGACTGCCTCGGGAGTGGTACATGTCGGGGTAAAAACTGGGGGCCGGAATCTACAATGTCTACATCCATGTCTTTTTCTTCGTCAGTGTCCATGTCTGCTTCGCTATCTGGAATGTCCCTGCGAGAATGGACTTTGGCTCTAACTCTGCCATGTCCACGACGGTTGACGGCGTCTTTGCTGCTGCTGGCATACCTGCTTCCGACTGCCTGGCGCGGATCCGAGTCTTTATTTGCAGCCGAGGCTGAGGCTGAGTCTGAGTCTGAGTCTGACTCCGCTTCCGAATCCGAGTCCGAGTCAGCATCCGGGGGGTTGAACTCCGGGTTCACCTCCGGATTGAGATCGGGATCCGAGTTTGCATCCGAGCTGGGATCCCCTTCCCCCGGAATGGCCCACACAAACGTGCACTGCAGATTCACCAGAATCGTGGCCGTATCGTACAGCGAGAGTGAAAGCGAAAACGTCATGGTTTCGTATCCAGTCCCTTCGCTTCCCTTCCCTTTCCTTCCCGTCCTTCCCGTTCTGTCTTGTCCCTTCTCTTCCCTGTCCTTCCCTGTCTGCCCCACTCCGCCCTACAGTACGGACTGCATGCACGTGTCCTGATCGGAAATCTGAAACGTCAATACATCGGTGGGTTTCGGTGGGATTTCCAGGGTAGGAAAGTAGGGAAGGCCGCCACGTTGGCTGGCCGGCTGGCTGGCTGGCTGGTTGGTTTACGCCGCAGATGGGCGTCGCTGCCGTAGGTGCGGCTGGAGAGGCACAGACGCAGCGATTGAGTGGAATTGTGGGGAGTGGATGGTTGGGGGCTATTCGTACTCTGCTGCCAAGACTGGATGGTTTGATCAGAGGTTGGGATATTGCGTGCATTGGTGACAGTGTTTGGGAGTACTAGTGTCTGGGTTGATATACTAGAGTTTACTGGAGTTGGGATGGTCTTGTGGTGTGTCTTGTCTTTGATGGTTGGGACAAAGTTTGCTTGAGGTGTGCTACTGATAAAACTTTGTCAGTCAATTTGTCAATTATTCCTCAAAAACTTGAAATGGAATGGACACTTGAGATAAAGTGGACTGTGCACAGATCTAAAAGACAGTAGTTTAAAGTTATCACCCGCAAGCCCGTTGGAACTTTATTTCAATGCTTATTCCTTTCTCATTTCATTAAATAGGGCTCATTAATCCTGGGCTGCACCCTGTACTTTCATTATCTGTTCGTGTCCAAAGAGTCAGATATACGTGTCAAAGCAGTTGGTGAGAATTGCGTGGACGGGGGTGGTCGGCGTTTTGTACTGCCCGGCGTTTGGTTCGGCGTTTCGGCGTTTCGTACCTCGACCCTCTTGAAATCCCCCGGCCCAGCCCGGAAGCAAATTGATCTGACTATCCACCTCCATCACACCTGCATACCCCATCATGCCCCGACAATCTAATCCCCGGCCCCGACGGGCATGCGATCGCTGTCACGAGGCCAAACTCCGATGTCATCGAAAAGATGGACCCTCTTGCGAGCGATGCGAGCGTTTAGAACAAGTGTGCTTTTTTGGTTTTCGTCAGAAACGCACTGTTGCAAACCGCGGGTCTCAGATAACAAACACTACCAATACCCAGGAGGAGCCCACCCTTCTTCATGCTACCAACCCCCTCGATTGGTCGCTATTTGACTTTTCTCATTTACTCCCACCCGACAACACCCCATCCGGCGGTGGCGGGGATCAGTGGGCGGGTACCTGCACCGGCACAATTCATGTACATGAACCTCAAGACGATGTAGCAGACATACTTCCCGACTCATCACTCTCTACTGCGAATACCGCCAACTCGTCATCTATTCGCCAGCTCGCCGATCTCAACGTCCAACTCTACGAACACGCCAAAACCCTTCCCCCTTTGGATATTAGTTTTGCCGACCTACCTTTGTTGACCTCTCCTTCGGAAGGACGCCTCTTTGCCATTGACGACACGTTTAAAATGACGCAATCCCTCATCAACCTTGTCCAGCAACTTTATTCCCCTTCTCCTTCTTCTTCTTCTTCTTCCCCTTCCTTTTCCTCCGATAGCATGAGGGATAGCTCGAAAGATACAGGTCCCGACCAAGGAACCGCCCTACTCATCCTATCCTGCGCCAATCGAGTATTCGATATATACGATAACATCCTCCACCACATGCGCTCTTGTATAACGAACTGTACAGCACCCGTATATGCCGATGGCAAACTCATTGTTCTTCCACCCTTGCGGATTGGCAATTTTTCTCCCCCAAAAACTACGACCGTGACGATGCATATGCTTATGGTTGTTGTTATGGCTTCGGGCCTTTTCGACCAGCTGCAGGAGGCTTTGGGGTTTTCTTCTTCTTCTTTCAGTAAGAGTGCGTGCATGGGGGTAGAAATAGAAATGAAAGAGAGAAGATTTCCAGACTTTGCAGAGGAGGCGAGAGAAGAGGTTTTGGAAAGAGCGAGAGCCGTGGCGGGGGATATCAAGAGTACGAGGGTGTTGTTGTTGGAATCACCGGCGATACGGGGGTGATTTTTTTTTTCTTTCCCCTTTTGTGGCATGTTTAGTTATTTATCTCACAAGAGTTACAATTTTCTTATATCCATCTCATTGTCTCTCTCTCACATTGGCACCTGATAACAAAGTGATGAAAAAAAAAGTCCTTTGCATGAAACAGTCGGACCAACTAGGTGTGGTGGAGGATTCTATGGCGTTTGAAAAGACAACAAGTTCAGTTCTATCCAATTGCCGGTGTTGCCTCTCCTTACTGTTTCATCGCGGTTGCAGATAAAGGCCAATGACGAGATGGAATCTCCCAAAGGAATCGCGAGAGGGTTGTCTCTACACGTTTTGTGGGTGGTGTGCCCGAGGAATGCGAGCTCCCCTGTAGGAAAACGTGGTCCTGTAGAGTAGTGGGTCCTGCATATGCAGTATCGACACAGGTGTGGTGGTGTGCCTTGGGCAGACAGGGTGACAGGGTGACAGGGTGACAGAGTCGGTTTGTCCAGTTCTGGCTGGACCTGGGCAATTTCCCCTGCAGTTCCCCCCCGTCCGCAAACAGTAAAGCACAAAGTTAGTTGGGTAGGTAGGTAGGTAGGTAGGTAGGTAGGATTGTGGATAGTGAAACTCCGCCCACTGAAGCGCGAAGCGCGCGTAAAGGATTGGAGGATATTACCATGGCCCCGTATGGGACCATATGGGAAGGAGCTAAATCCCGGCTCAACCACCAGACCGTCCAGTCAAAGGCGGAACAAAAGCTGGACGTGCCCAGACTGGAGGGAGGATTTTGTTCTTGACCTACCTTACTCTATACCTACCTAGACAAGGCTCCAAGGTCTTTTGAAGATGTGGGCTTTTTCTCTTTCCCTTTCCACTCTCTAAAAGTCAAGTCGCACCACCCTCTGATACAGCGGGGGCGGGGCTCAAGTTTACCAACCAACTCCCACTGCGCCATCCAGATTCGACTTGGCCGCAACTTTGCAGACGACGTGGCAAACAGGGTATACCGGGCACGACGCGATGAATAAAACTCCTCGGGCCAGACCACTCACAACAGCTCACTACCGACAAAAAACTTGGCGGTGATTGAACACCACTGCATCTGCATCATGTCGGCCACTGTCGCGGATACCGCGCCAACAGTTGCGAATATCCTCGGCACCTCGGTCCTCCTGTATCCCGTCCCAACTCCATGGCCATACTCGGCCGATTGTGAAAAGTATATTTACCGACAAGTCAACGATGGCACCATTCTGGCATGGGATCCTGTATATCCCTCCCTCTTCTCGACGCAAGCTTCAACATGTTATCTCCCTCAGCAAACATCATGGTGGTTCCAGCCGGGAACTACCGGGATTCCCGTCGCCCTGGGACCAACCTTTGCGTGTCCCCAGTCGTACACGGCCGTACATAGCACTGTTCTCGGAAGTAGCCCGGGGACAGGGACGACGGCTGGACCACAAACACAATATACCTACTGCTGTCCTCCGCAGTTCCGTCAACACGCACTACTGCCTTATGACCAGCGCTCCGTCATCCAGTGTACATCTACCGCCGCACCGGGGAACACGCTATCCTACATCACTGTGTCTTTTGCCACCAGCACAATCACCATTACTTCGAGCGGTAACGGCGACGGCGGTAGCGTCAACACTCAAACTACTGTGAGCCTAACCAGCTATGCGACCTCTACGGTTATCGCCTCGTCTGCCGCAACGATTTACGCACCGCCCGTGAATGGGTTTAACATTATTTCTCAATCTGGGGGTAGCAGCAGCAATTCCAGTTCCGGAAATACGGGAGGAGGAAAAAACAACCCTACACCTCAACCAGGCACCTCAGACCAATCCTCGTCAGACTCGTCGTCTGTTGGAATGACTTCTGCTGCAAAAGGCGGTATTGCCGCGGGCGTGATTCTTGTCTGTGCGTTTTGCGTTCTGGGCATCTGGTTATTTTGGAGGAGGAGGAAACGCCAACAGGAATCCTTAACCTCTTTGTCTCACGGGAACGGGATGGGAATGACGGGGACTGGAACTCGTACAGGGGAGGATACCATGGGAGTGAAATATTATTATGGAAGCGTTCCGCAACCGCCAGAGCCGCAGGAGATGCCGGCTGTGAGCTATACCCATGAATTGCCCAGTCCGACGCAGCAACAGGAGAGGTATGAGCTGAGTGGTGGGGGGAGGAGAGAGAAAGGGTTGATTGGATTGGATTAGACGTGAGGGGTTTAGTTGGTTGGTTTGATTCGATATGATTGATGGTGGTGATAGTGGTAATTTCATGACTGTATGATTCACAAATCTCTGTTTCTGAACCTTGCGCCTCTTGGTGGTTTTGCTTTGTTTCGGGCTGGCCACTTTACTTTTGTATCTTCAAGTCAGTGGCTATCCAAGCTACAAAGTATATACATTGCTTTCTTGTACGTTGAATGAGGGAAATGGGAAAAGTGGATATCTTGAGCAAAGTTATGGAGAGAGAAAGAGAGAGAGAGAGAAAGAGAGAAAACGAGGTGGCGAGGTAATCAGGCGGTCCAGTGCTGGACATTAGGAAGGTATAGCTCACAGCTCACAGGGCCGGTATGCTAGTCAGATATATCTCTGATATGGTAATATAGTCTAAACAAGACTCGGTATCCCTGTATGTATATCCACTTACTTTCTATTCATTATCCCCATTATAACTGAGCTCTTGTAATTACCCCCCCCCTTTCCTCTCTCGAGATAGGTCAACGGCCATTCGCCCACAGAAACCCTTCCACCTCTCCGGGCGCCAAGTTCTTATATTCCGGATGCTGCACCGTTGCTAGTAGCAATCTCGGCTTCCAGAGCATTCTCCCATTCTGAGTAACGTTTTGCCACGCCCACCGAGTGACCCCCCCGGCGCCGAGGAAGACGCCACCTTGTCGCTGTCCATCAACATACTGCGCGTACGGCTCCAAAGCGAGGCCGTACCCGTCAAAGACCAGAGAATTCCCCTGGTCAGTGTTGATGCGGATATCGTGAAACGCGCTGTCGATGACCGAGATTCCCCGCTCGTCTTGGCATGCTATCCGGTGCGGCGCGCCGGCGGTTTCCGTGTCGTTGTAGATGGCGAGCTATAGCCGTTGTTAGTCTTTCTCTGCTGGATGGCGGGTAACCTACCTACCTAGGTACCTAGGTGGATACCCAGGCAGATAGACAGGCAGGAGAGATAGAGAGATAGAGAGAGAGGGAGAGAGGGAGAGAGGGAAACTCACAGTATACCACGGCAGAGTTCCCCGCATGGTCGTGCGGATGCTCGTAAACCCCGTCTGCACCTCGTCCAAATACGTGCCCGTGCCAGCGGGACGGAGCTGCAGGGATGGATGCATCGAGTTTCCCGTTTCGGAATTCTGATAGGATCCCGCAAAGGGATAGCATATCCCGCTGAGAATCTTCACCTCCACTTGTTGAGACTGCGCGGCGGCGATGTCGACAAGACTTAGAGATGCCAGCCCGGCGGCGGCGGCCATATTACGGAGAGAAACCATTTCAATCGTTAAATATTTAGCGAGTGGACTTGGATCCTTTTTCGAAATCCCGAGTGAACGGATTAATGATGAGTTTCTAGTAGATATAGGTAGTAGGTAGCTAGGCAGGTAGGACAACTGAGCGCCTTTTATACAATTCCAGACTTGAGTATTGCTCGTCTCATTGATCATCTAAATTCGTGTAACCTATTCCCGGTAATTACCACTCCGCCAAATGAACGTCCGTTTGATGTAGTGTAGTATAGATACCACCTATATAATTAGGCTGCGCCACGCCATTTGATGCCGAGCCAAGCGACGAGTGACGAGCGACGATGAACACGAACAACCGCGCCTCTTTCGACGTCGTCCTCGCTCACTCACCCGCTTTTTTTCGTGATTTAGCTAGCGCAGCGAGGCGCACTGCAAAAAGTAAGATATGCAAGGCATAAGCGGGACACTCCACTTGAGGCTCCTTCGCTGTAACATAAAGTGGGTTCGTATGGGGGGGGACATATGGACACCAACCAAAAGTTCGTATGGGGAAATTGGAGATTTGACTCAACCGGCCTACCACCACCACAGTAAGCTACGCCTTTGGCCCATTAACCCGGATCCAATGTAACGGGCAGTGGTATTGAGGACATGCGCAGTCTTGGGCATTCGTGTTACACATAATGTCCCTCGGACTACAGCTCCTTTCCTATGTCATTGCTGCTATTTCTCAGGTGTAGTGACGCTGCATATCGCAGACTTGTTCGATTTGCATGTGGGAATTTCTACACAGTCGGACTTTCCGCATGTAAGCGGAGAAAGAAACAAAGAAGAAGAAAAAAATATCAAGAAAAGAAGAAGAAAAAATTAGTTTTCGGGCACCGGGAATCGAACTCCGGGTCTACTGGCCTTCGCTGGAAAAGGCAAACGCTAGAAAATGCAAACGCTGAAAATCAAGGCCAGTCATGCTAACCACTGCACCATGCCCGATTGCAACTTGTGTTAATTTGGTACCAGTGGAAAGGCGGCTTTGGTATATCTAGGGGCATGCTAATCTAAGGAACGTGACTTGTTAGCCAAAGTTAAAAGCAAGTGGTGACTCGGAAATGACGAGGCGACTCGAAGTTTCTTTACGAAAGTACCGTTGAAATTGACCAAAAAAACAAAACAGAAAGAAACCCTAGATGAGACAAACCCTTTCCCTCCGCCTCAGACAGGGATCCAAGTAGGTGAAGCCTAGATTCATGTTCTTAGGCGTCAAGAGGTCTGGCGGCAACCACCCCGGCCAACGGCGATCTTGGTTGAGCCGCCAGCCTTCGAAATCCAAGGCAAGCTCGATGGGAGGCTTCCGAATGTTTTTGCGCTCGTCTTCCGAGTTAAGAAAACAATCCCCCACCACCATGAACTCCTTCATGTCTCCGTCATAATCCCCCGTCTCAGCCGGTCGTAAGACCACGTGGTTCTTCCCACCAGGCAAGATCCTGACATGGTCTCCCTGTGCCATACTCCCCGGTCCCAGTCCGAGTGCCGGCAAAGGCGCGTGCGCTGGTCCCATCAACTGGAACAACGCCCGCCCTTCGGTGGCAAGAACAAGGGCCTCGTCAAGACCTTTCATGTTTCGGTCGACACGAAAATGCTGCGCAGCATATTCTCGGCCCTGCCTCATAAGTTCCCCTATTCTGTCAAGCCAGGAAGTGAGCAGTTTGTCGTCGTCTGCATTGAGCCGACGGAGCTTGATATTCGATGTCTGCCCTTCGCTTGACCTCTCCCCTCCCTTTAGGACAAGGGCGTCAGCAACCAGAGTTCGCGCAAGCTCTAGGTTTTGCACCTCAAAAAATATCCCGAGCCATCGATAAAGTGTTGCGAACGCCGAGTCGACATCATCCCATGTGATCAGCCGCGGGCCGACTTTAGTCACCATCCCCACCGGCATGGTCTCGATCACCAACACATTTGTGGAGGAGCCAGGCCCAACTTCCAGTCTTTGTCTCCATGTCTGAGGAGGCACTGTTAATAACTCCTCTCCCGCCCAGATTGGCGGGTTGAAGATGCATCTTCCATCGCGTTTTGCGTGAAGGACTTTGATCGGCCGCATCTTGCTAACCTCCCCACAGAGTACAGAAGAACAGCTGAACATGTGGCTGGACAGCTGGTACCAATCTGTTCCTTGATCATGCGTCGCCGATGCGCTTCCAGTGGTACTGGAAAAAGTCCTCAACCTAGAGCACGAATTTCTGACCCGAGTAGACAGAGTCCTGAGCTGGGACATGTCTTGGACCCCAGTTGTTGTCTCGTAGAATCCCGTCGTAAATTCCATTTCTAGAACCCCTTCATACTCCTGGAGCTTTTCGTAATACCGCCCGAGAGCACGGCTCAGTCCCGGATGTACTAGCTCTCCACCTTGTCGAGAGGATTCAAGAAATCGGGTCAGCTTCTCCAGTCCGCTGGCCACGTATCTCAAGTATTCCGAGTGCGATTTTATAACCCTCAGCGCCCAAGCCCCACACGCATTGTACGACGCTTCCACTTGGGCACGGCGGCGGTCCGGCTCCTCACACGTGGCGCTCCAGTCCGGTATCCAGCTCGGTAAGCTCATGGCATTCTTTCTGGCGACATCACCATTCCAGATGCTGAGCGTGCCGCTGTCATTAACAAGGGCCAGCGCCGTAGAACGGTAAACTTCGCTGACTTCGGCACCATAGTCTGGCTGGACGAGACCCTGCTGACTTTCCGTAACGAGACCCAGTAGGGCAAAGACCTTGTCTCGCTCATCCGATGCGCGTCGGGAGCTGAACCCTTGCAGCAGAGATAAAAGAGGCGCCCCGCCCCTGGAGTGCCATTCGTTGCGAAGACGTTCAAAGTCTCGTACTTGCCGAGTAAAATAGGTGAGAACCTTGGTGCTGTCGGGCGGGAAAGACGTGGTAGATATTTGGGGCAGTGCCGCGACGAACATCTCCCAAGGGGCGCTAACAGGACCGTAGTGAATGAAAGCACGTTTCGACACGACCATCTCCTGAACAACCCAGATACGCTGCCACCACGGGCTGATGAGCATCATGCGCAAGTTTTCCACGAGGTGGCCGAGGTGGTCCGCTTTGGAACCAGCTAGCTCGGCGACGAGGGCGCATGTCAGTTCGCGAGATGTCAAGATGCGAATAAGACAAAAGAGGTGGAAACTCCACGAGAGATGCCGACCGATTGCAAGGTCGTCCCAGAAAGCTTCAACATGACCCAAATCTCGGTCGTCACCATGAAATGTGGCACGGGCAGCGGGCTTCGGCTCGGCCGGAACGCCTTGCTTGGGGCGGTGGTTCTTGCCGTCGCCGAGGTAAATAGTGACTTTGCTGCACTGGGAATAAATTTGCTTCATGCGGCCGACTTGTCGGGCTCGTTCTCCGTGATTGTGTTGATTGATGCACTAGCCAGAGCGTATTAGATCTCTCTCGATCGTCCGGGACAGAAGTGCACACCCACCAAGGCATCAATCCACAACATGACAATCCTCTTGGGATCTCTCAGAAAGCGTAGCGCGCTGGTTAGATTCACCGTGGTCGGCCATGGCTCTTCATCAAGAAAGATATCATCCGTTACGTGAGGAGAGCCCCAAGAATACGACAGGGCCGTGTAATCGGGGAGGGAGGGATCGTCCTGCAAGCCGTACTCACGCAGCGAGCAGTGGATTGGCTCAGTCCATTCTCCAGAATGAAGCTGAACAAGACGGAACCGTCCGGGGAGAAGATTACGTGTGTAGATTTTCTTCGTCTTTTCCATGTCCATCTTGGAGTTGTGGAGGCGGGTGTTTCTCGAAAGTTGATTTTCGATCTCGATATTCACGCAGGGTGCTGCCTAACGGCTGCAGCTACCCGACAATTACCCCTCACGACTGTGGCTTATCATGCAACCGGGTCGAATCGAATCGCAGCCAGAGAAGCCGGCTCCCCCGTCGGGCCAAACACATGTCCTACAAATTGCAACAGTCGGTCGTTAAACTTGTCCGGCTCCTCATAAAACATCCAGTGCCCCGATTCTAAAACTTCAGCAAAGACCTCGCCGTTTGCCCTCCGTGCCGTCTCGAACATGCCATCGACGGAGAAACAACCGCTCCGCCTACCCGCCAAGACCAGAATCGGAATCTTGATCAACTCAATGGCCTCCCGGTGATCGTACCGCGTGTGGTCGGCCATCAACCTTGCCAACCACTCTCTACGACATTGCTTGCTGATGTTTACGAAGAACTCGACGTCTTGTGCCGCCTGGTCAGTTGACACATTGTCTGTGGCGAGGGGCTGATGGCGATATCCCAGACACTCGTCCACCAGACCGTGTGCTGTCTCATCAAGGTGGTGCATCCATGCCTGTTGCGCCGCGATCGTGGTGGCCTCGTCGTACAGGCCCCTGTGCGCTTGATCAGGTCCCCATCCGAACAGTGACCGGTCCTGCAAGGGAGCTTGGTCGACGAAGACGAGACCGGCGAAGTCGGCGTCGCTGCCAAATATTTCGACATAGGTCCAAAGAATAGCGGCTCCGATGGAACAGCCCACGGCGATGATCTGCAACCGGGAACTCCTAGTGCGCATCTTCAGATGGTCAATTAGGTCGTGCAGATCCATGGCAAGACGTGCGACATGGTAACCATGTTTGCTGTGGGACGAGCTGCCGTGGCCGCGCATGTCGGGGGCGACGACCCAGTGGTGCGTGCTGAGGGCGGGGAAGTTGCGCGTGAAATACTGAGAGGAGCCACTAAAGCCATGCAGCAGAAGAATACATTGGTCGTAGGTTTTGGACGGATCAAGTGGCGAAAGGGGCTGCGAGGTCTGGAAGGCCATGGGAAGGCCATCGTTGGTTTTGTATTCGTCGTAGTCCATGGTGTTGGGTTTGATCTGTTGAAGTTGATCCAAGATGGGAACTCTTGAGTGTTCGGCAAAATGAGATTACGGGCGAGGGTAAGCGGGGTGAACGGTGGAGAACCACGCAGCATTGGGATGAGTAAGGGAGGATTCAAAAGTCCGGTGAAATATTGTTAGTGCTACGTCTGGCCACCGCGCGGTCAAAAATGAATACATAAAATATCTTTGTGAGTAATGTTTATCCGTCTTAGTCTAGGTAATTAGGTACAAAACACATGATTAGGAATAATAGGAAATACTCCCTCCCCATCACTTCGTATCTGGCAACAACCTCTCGGGCCCTCCCAACTCGGCAATCTTCTTCTCCACCACATCCAGGCCCATAATCTTCTTGCCTGTCCCATCCAAAAGCCCAAGGGGCAAATGATTCGCCAACCTCACCAACCCGGCGAATTTCCCTTTGGAAATCCAATGCGGCGGCTTCTCCTTGCCCAGCTCTTTCACCACCGCGTCCGCCCATTGCGCGGGGTCGTCGCCCGTTTGCAGTTCTGCCCCTTCCATCACCTTTTGCACTTCACTCGACACTTTTGTCCAGACGGAACCCTCGGGAAGGGTTTCTACCATCGCATTATCCCCAAAATTCGACGTCACCACCCCAGTCACCAGATTCACCACCCGCACCCCCAGCAAGCCCAGCTCCCACCGTAGCGTCTCGGTAAGGCTTATCGCCGCCCCCTTGGAGGCATTGTATACCCCGCCAAACACTACCGTTCCACCTAGCGTACCGGCAAGCGACGTGTTATTTGCGACAATGGCACCACCCCGTCGCGTGCTGCGCATGAGGAGCGGAAGCATAGCGCGTGTGACGGTAACGAGTGGCCAGACATTGAGCTCGAATAAAGCTTGGGCTTTGGATAGGTCCATATCGCTGAGCGGGGTGGTATAGCCGCCGCCCGCATTGTTGACTAGACAATCCAGACCACCGGACGGTCCAAGTAGGGTTTGGAGCTGCGTGACAGCGCCGGTGATGGAATCGGCAGAAGTCACGTCGAGGGTAACGGTTTCGATTCCCAGAGCGGTTACGGCGGAAAGCTTGGCGGGGTTACGCGCAGAGGCAAAGACGCGCCAGCCGGCGTGGTGGAATGCAATAGCGAGGGCGGAACCGAGAGAGCCATCGGAGCAGCCGGTGATGAGGACGGTGGGTTTATAAGACTTCATGGTGATTTGAGGGTGATAAATTGGTAGAGTGGTAGATTGGTGATTCTGTAAAGCAGTACAGTGATGATTCTGTAGTGTGATGATTCTGTAGTGTGATGATTCTGTAGTGTGATGATTGTGTAGTGTGATGAGTTGAGTATTGTCTGGTTGTCGACGGATGCATCACCGTTTTATTTAAGAGATGCAGTCGGCAGTCGGCAATGATGTCATAGCAAATCATATCTCCCAAAGAGTTCAAGAGTAAAAAAAAATAACTATAGTTTTCCCCTGTGTTGGCAGCGTTGGCAGCATTCGCTCGACCGGAGACTTGCAACGGTTGTGAATTGGCCCGGCGGCGCTTGCTGCGTCGGTGCAGCGGTGCCACAATTCCACCGCCGGTGGAGGGGTTGGTCCCGAGTTCCGGAGCTACCACCCTAGATTCAAAGCCGTGATTGGGCGAAACTTTCCGGTCTTGGCAAAAGCCGACTCGCTGTTCATGGAATCCAACCAGTTCAAGAGGATGTTTTTTTTGTTTTTTTGTGGCAATATTCTACGGCTTCATTCAATTCAATTCAGTGACATACTGGACAATGCAGTCGAGAATTATCTCCGCTTGTATCTTGCTATGCTCACATGCATGCAAGTTAGCTATCGAAGAAGCAACTTGGTTTCTCCACCTGCCAACGACCATGCATTGCATGTTTTACGCAGTTTCCTCCGTCCCTTCAATGGAACGGTACAACTCCCCGCCCCTTGCTTTGTAATTTTCTTTTTAGCCCTTGGCAGGTTACACAACGATTTGCTTGCTTATGATTCATAATGATTCTGGGACGCGGATTCTACGAAGGGGAGTAGAACCTAGGTAACTACCTTATCTCGATACCTCGGTAGGTGGTAAGGTAGGCGAAGTGAGTATCCTCCAACAATACTAGTGAAGAGGCTCGGAACATTTAAGGATCTGTCATCCGCGCCAAGAACATACCAACATCCCAATTAAGCATAATCCTCTCCGGCTTGGTAGTCAGTCGGCTCAGCCGCGAATCTTCGGCCTAGCATTTGTCAGAAGACGACGAATACTAGTACCCTGTCAAGAAACGACCGCCATCCTGAATCGGCATAACCTCTATATTCCAACATCCTCAAACCCACTTTACTACTCCTACCCTCTTCACCTTCCCTTTTTTATTTCTCCGGTTCTCTTCAACGCCACTGAATCCATCTACCATCTATTCTTTTAGCTATCTACCATGGATGTTGTACTGTTGTCGCTGCTATAGCATGTTTCCCGGGCATTGGCTTAGGGCGAAGTATGAGCATGTTATGGAACTCAATTGTAACATGCACAGAATGTCAAACGACTGCCGAGTACGCCTTCTATGGTTGGAAATTACCTAGGTACCTCAAACCAACCTTAGTATCGAGTAACACTTCATGTCAACCCCCGGTCAATCGCTGACAGTAACCACGAAAAATCCAGTTTTTTAGGTCCCTTTGATGACTCATCCACAGGACTAAGGAGGTACCGTCGGACCCGTTCCTTGACTTCATTTGCGGTTGGCCTGTCAAGAGCCCGCATCATGTGTTCGGCCATTTCTCCTTTCCACTTTGGGTCAAAAAGGCTGACCCCATCTGTCGTCAGCAGTCGTGCCATGAATTCAGCTCGCTCTTGTCTCTCCATGCTGCCAAGACCAAACTGGACGAGCATAGTCACCGTCTTCTTCACCGACCGTGAATGGGGGTCGGCTCTCCACCGGTAGCGCCAGATGAAAGTTAGTGACTGTTTGGAATATGCTTCTCTATATGCTCTGGTGAAAGCATCATGTTGGAAAACCAGCCTTGCCACTTCAGAGTCTGCCCTTCTAGCGGCGTGCAACAGGGCGTGCCCGCAGAGCTTACTCGCATGGTCCGGATCGGTGCCTTTCTCCAAGACTAGTTGAAATCCAGGTATATCTCCACGTGCCGCCAGGCGGACAAGCAAGGGGAGCCTGTTGTTGTTAGTCTCGGGGGGCACGTGGACAAGACAAATCCTGGTCAGCTTGGCTGTTTTTGAAAACTTTTCGAGACTTGTTGACAAAAAGCCCCAGCTATTCAGCCTCTTGTAAACGTTGCTAGACTCCTTGCTTTCTTCTTCTTCTTCTTCTTCTTCTTCTTCTTCTTCTTCTTCTTCTTCTTCTTCTTCTTCAACCGGCACAAGTTTCATGACCAGCAAGGATGGCTGGCGGTCATCAGAGTCTTTGCGTCGCCGCTGTGATGTGCATGGAAGGAGGGCCCGCCGCAAATTGAGCTCAAGTTCGCCATCCCACTCCGGCTCGCTAAGCATCAGTTTGACGTGAATGCCTCGGCTGTCATAAACGATGGGCCAACTCTTGGGGACTGTTGATCTCTCAACGTCGTAACTGGATTTGAACTGGCGTGGATATGGCGCGAGAGCACCGAGAGCAGTGCCAGTGCCGGGGAGAAGAGGGCGCTTGGAAACTAGGGGGTTGTTGTTGTTGTTGGTGGTGATTGTGGATGGCTGCGACAAACCGAAACCCCAAACGAAAATACTATGATCATCTGAGATCTTGAGGATTTCCTCCTGTAGTCGGAAGAATGCCTTTTTGCCCTCCCCATAAAGCATGGGCATGTTGACACCAAATAAGCCGAGTAGACAATATGCCCGGTCTTCGACCCTGGTTGTGACACGTGTTGCCGCCCATGACATGCGTTGCGCAACGCAGACAGAACGAATGGCGGTAATGCCTCGGAGGATACCGCCGGGGATGCGCGTAACCCGAGTGATTTGCGCTTGCAGTGATAGCTTGGTGCCGATTTCTTCCCACCGAGAATTCAGAAAGATGACGGCGGCCGGGGCGAGGAGTTCCTGGAGAGTCCAGCCGCGGCAAAACCACTGGCTTGCACCAAACGACTTATCGACCCCGAATAGCTCACTGTCGGGTTCACTGTCGGGTTCACTGTCGGGTTCACTGCCGGGTTCACTGTCGGGTTCACTGTCGGGTTCAGCCACGCTATGTTCATAAACATCGTCCAGGTAGGCATAGCACACAACCGCATCCCGGTACCAGCGGTACATGGAGTTGATGGCCTCGCTTAGCTCGGCGCTGCTTGATTTATCGATGCAGCAGGTATCGATCCAGGCGTAGTTGAGGCCAGCGGCAGCGGCGATAGAGCACGTCTTTTCGATCTTTTGGTAGCCCTGGCGCTTTTGGGCGTTGTCATTCTCCATGTCTTTGTAGCTGACTTCATCTTTGCGCCATCGGTGCGATAGTATCGCGTACGACGGAATGTTGGCTCCGTTGAAAGAATGCAGTTGGCGCGTTTTCGTGTCAAGCAAGTGCATTGCTGCTGCCTAGACGTCGTGCAAGTGTATCAATGAGACGTGTTCGTCGCGTCTTGCGCAAGTTGGGTGAGAACAGGTAATGCGGGGAAGTTGAAAATGCTGTTGAGCCTTAGATTTACCTAACACGCCCTGTATTTACAGTGTGATTGTATTCACAGCATATGTGTGTCAAAAAGTGCAATACACACCCCATTGGCACAACTGTGTCTCGTTGGGCACCGTTGGGCATCCTTGACAACACAAGTTTTTCGCACGCGGCAACTTCCTTGTCCATCAAACCTATTCCTTGAGTTAAGTTACGTCCGTATTTACCGAACCGCAAGCCAAGTCCAGTATTATCACTTTACAGTTCTTGAGCAGAAATAATGCGCGTAAGTTATGTCCGCCGTTCACCACCATGCAATCAACTTAACGTCCAATTCAACTATTCTAGATCCCCGAAATCCCTTTCCCTTCCCCCGGCGTACATGTAACCCCCCGAGATGTCTTGGGAGGAGAAGAATGCGCTTTTCAAGGAAACGCCGACATTTACGGCCTGGGAATCCGTCTCGGCATCTACCTACAAGCGACCTCCATCACCATCGCCACGCTTTTCAAGCAAGAAACCTTGCTAGAAAAACTCAGTTTTGGAAATGGTCTTTTCCAATTCGCTCTCACTGTCGGATTACTTATCGAAACCAGCCGAAAAGGCGACTCGTTTCGCGCCGTTGAGGCGGCGACAGTGGTTCTCCTCGCGCTGTGCTCTTCCTATCAGGCCCCGCTCAAAGAGACTATAAAGGGCTTCCGCGAATCAGCAGTCAGCGGGGAGACGCGGCAGTGGATTGTTAAATTCGCTATACCGGTATCGCGAGCGATCGTGGAGCTGATTTTGCTGTTTTGTGCGACGAATCTGGGCACATAAAATTTCCCTTTTCGTACCTCACCCAACGTGACCTTGCTCCCCCCCTCCCCCCCCCCAGCCCAGGTCCAGCTCAGGATTGGCTCAGGATTAGTTCAGGCTTGCTCACCCTAAGAAACCATTTCCGGAAGGCTGCGCCACCAGTATGCACAACTACTTCAATTCTAGCCGAGCGAGCCCAGAATTGGTCCCATACAAAAAAAAGTGGCCAAGTTGGCCTCCCCCTGTGAGGAAAACTGCCCCAGCTCTCGTCACCTGGATGACCTGCAGTCAACACCCGAGCTCCACGAAACTGTGCTTGCATTCCTTGAGTTCGGTAACCTCCTTGGCCGCGTCCCTGGCCGCGTCCCTGGCCGCCTTTGCACAAGCTGCCTACGACGCCTTGCAGCTCTATCTTAAGCCGGCCAAAGTGGCTGGCGACTCGTTTTAAGGCAGGAAAATATCGATATCCTTCGTGATTCCTCATAACTCTAAGGCCTTTCTATGTAAAGACGCGGAAATTCGAGGGAGTCAAATATCAGATTCCTTAAAGCCGGGAAGTTAATAACCACCCTTTAACAAGGTGTTATCAGCCCCGGCCCTTTATAATTCAGTTGGGTGAGTAGAATTGTCAGAAACACTGCACTCTGAATGTGATAGATTTGAAGAGGCTGCAATTGCTTGACTGTATTACTTGAGTGTTCTGTGTTGGTTATAGATTGCCGCCAGAACTCCTTTGATTTAGAGACTTATCTGTCAGAAACATTACACTCCAGATGTGGTGGATTTAAACGGGCCGCAATTGGTAAAATTATCTTTAAAACAACCTCAAATCCGGAAGATATCTCTCTCCCACTCACAGAATACGCAACCTTTGCCACTATCCCGCACGATAATAAAGGCCTTCTGGGGAAGCTAGAGAGCCGAGGAGAAGCAATACAATCAAGCAGTTGCAACCCCACCAATGGGATTGAATCCAATGTATACTGTTCCTCAGAGTTGTTGAGGTGGGTTGATCCTCATCCGATATCTCACTAGGAATATCGCCATCTCCTAATTATCTCCACAAAACCGAGCCAGGTAATCTCCTAGTTCTGCGGATTCTGTAGCATCAGTTAGCAACCCTACTTTCTTAGTGGGGAAATTCATAAACTCACTACTTTGGTCGTCGAACCGCATAGTTATTTTAGCGGTCGCTCCGGAGGCGTCCAGCAGTTTGACTGGTGCAAAGTCGTCGGATCTTGAACTTGTTCTAATAGGCACATTTGGAAGCTGTGCATGGGTGTCTTCAATTGTAACAACCCCCACTGCGTGGTTCGTAGTTAAGATGGGACGGATGGTGAAACTCATGTATCCAAGGTTGTACGTGTCGGGCGAAAAGAATATCAGCATGCTCGCCAGGTAATCAGTCTTTACTAGTTGGATGCGTGCCGGGCCTAATTCCTGCCGTTGGTGGGTTGTTGTCGATCTCTGGCTCTCCATGACGAAGCTAACTACGGACCCGTCAAAGATAACTTCGTGATCCGCGACGGTGTGCTGAAAGTTGTGTAGGTCTTCCAACTTCCCAAATCGGAGCCTTACGATGGTAGACTCTTGATTAAGTACTCTGAGGGTGTTCGTGAGCTCCTTTGACAGCTGTGATGGAGCCGCCGTAAACGTCAGGTTCTCCTGGGGATGGCGTCGAAGATAGATATCGCAAGATGACCCCTTGGTAACGCAGAGTCTGGCATGTATATCGCCTTTACGGATCTCTATCCTGTCGTGTATGTGGAGAGATTTGTCCCGGGCGGCGATGACTACTCTAAAATTGGTCTTCGAGTTGTCGGGAGCGCCCCCGGGGTTGGATATGACCCAAAGATCTCCCCAACTCTCTACTGGGGCAGTGTCAAGAGATGGCCAGCCGCGTTTATTCCGCACGATCTCATAGCCACTCAATCTAAAGGGCTTGATCCCTTCACCGCTCCTTCTCGCCGTGCCTGTGATAAGTGAATGCAGCTTATGTTGGTCGTTTTCGCGTTGGAAAGTCATGATCAATGTGCCCTGGATGTGTGGGGTGCTGACTTCGAGGGAGAGCACTGTCCCGTCATCTTTTGAAGGCCAGCACACGATCGGCTCCATGAACCAAAGCCTCTTCTGCATGCAGCGGGGATTTGCAGCCTCGTGATCTGTCGTAACAACAACTCTCCAGGGATAAAGGGGTTTATCGTGTAAAGAGACCCTTGTCGGCTCAAATAACGCCAGCTGACAGTTGCTCATCGGCTCCTCAGCAAAGTGTGTCGACCTGGGGCTTCTGTCAACAAACTGCAATAATGCTAGCTTTCTCCGGAACGCCAGGATCTCATTCGGCTTCGGGCTCATGACCGCTTCCAGCCACCTCTTTCTACCGTCAGAGGCTAGCGGCACTGGTATCCGTGGCAGAATATCTCCAATAGTATCCGCGAAACCGAATGCCGGAGGGTTCGCCTTGTGCGGCCTTGCAGAAGTAGGCGTAGCTAAGGGCGGGAGGGTTAAGCTGGTCTTGGAATTGCCAGCGTCGCCCTTCACACCAGATGGTTCGTTTGGGCTCGTGGCAGTGTTCAAAAGCTCGCTCTCTGCAAAGTTTGCAAAGTCGTAGTCGGGTTTTCCAGTAAGCTGTTCCAATCCCTCTTCGCACTGACAGAGTGGGCTCTCAGCAATTACGGCGATATCCTCAGAGTCCGAGCTCGTTCCTTGGTATGTGGTTTCGTCATAGGAGCTAAGTCGAGCAGCTTTTTCAATCCACTGCTCTACCTTTTGGCGCTGGCTTAGCTTGTCGGCGCAGTGATTGTTCTTAACACAAGCGAGGAGGTCTTCGATATTCGCCTTAAGGACCTCGGTGTTAGCTCGAATGGCCGTGGTGTTTTCCTTCGTCGCCTGATTCGCAGCCCTAAAGAGTATCAGCAACCTGTGCCTAGTACGGAATACTCGTAGAGAGCCCTTGGCCAGGTCTTACGTGGAAATAGCCTGCATGCTGATACTTAGAACCGCCTTATACGCCTCTAATTTTTCACACAGCCTATTCATTTTGGTCTGGCCAAACGTCGCCCACCCGATCTTGGAGATGATCCTGCTGCGTTGGTATTTCTGTACATGTTCATGGATCTGCTTGATGATGGCCGTGCAACCCCTTACAGAGACAGCGATTTCCTGTACAAGGTAGTCCAGAACCACAGTGCTGGTGGTAACGGATAAGCTGCTCGAGAGAGAACCGAGAACGACAGTGAGCACTTGAAGCTCGGTAGAAATATCGTCGAGATGTTTAGCGGTATTTCGGGCCTCGTCCAGATACCTAACAACAACAACCAAGGTTTTAACGATTACCCCGAGAAGGGTAACAGACGTCGCCACGATAGCTATCGGGTCCATACTCAATGCTTGCAGTGCTTTACTAGGTCGTTACTCTCAATAGGGAACTCGACAATTTATCGTTGACGAATTTGAGTGTTTTTTTTTTTTTTTTTAAAAAAAAAAATCCCTCTTCCAAATTCTTGTATCTCAGCCTCAAGGCATATTCAGTGATGGTGTACTGAAGAGTCACAGGGCTCCATGAAGATCGGTCCAATTATCGCAGCTCCCATTCTGCGCAAGGTTGACTGGATCCCTAGGGTTGAGGCTTTTCCTTTTAATTGGGTGTCTGGCAAGCCAGTGCCAGAACACCATACGAGCTAAGGCATAATCATTCCAGTTAAGGTATGGCTGTGGGGCTGAACGGGCTTCTTCAAATCTAGCTGGCCAGGTCTATCCTTTGGTGCCCGCATTGAGCGTAGTCACGCGACACGCAAAAGCTGCCTGGGTTAGGTAAGACAGAATTTTATGGCGAGCGTACCATTGAAGTCACCTACTTAAGCAAGCGCAGGTTGATCATTGCACTGCGAGAGAATCATGTGAGCATCGGGCAGCCCTATTCGCTTAGTGCTGCTTTATGGTTCTTACAATGACACAAAATCAGCGTATGAAAGCGGGGAATGTCAGCCGCTATTGGTGTCATACTGTACTTTGATATTCTCTGAAGTACTAGCTAGTCAGTGCCCAAACACCTCAATTGAGTGCAGGCAGGACGCCGGTCTTGCTCCTAGCTGTAACTTCGGAGTCCTCTCCAAACTTTTACTAATAGGGCAATATTAGAAAGGTACGAAGGCTTGGAAGGCCAAGGTAGCAGAAACAAGATCTGAGCTTAGGGCGGGAACCGGGTCGCCGACGCTGGCCAGTAGATTTCTACCAGTAGAAAAGGCACATAGCCCGCAGTTACGGGGGTTAGATATGGGCTCGTGGCCGAGAACTGGGTCGCTAACACTGGGTGATAAATTTCTACCAACAGAAAAGGTACATAGCCTACAATAGTGGGGATGAAATATAGCGTTACAACCTATGGTTTAGGCTGCAGGATGTTAGGTAGGACGCCTACGGTTGGGAACAAGAAGGCCAGATGTTGTGCAAGCCCTCAGATAATTGGTCCACGTATCCAGTGCCCTAACCAATAGCTTCAATGAAGACGGTAGACAGTGAACTTTATTGCTTGCGTGAGGAACCAAGTCTTCACTGGGGTGCTTACATCGGTCGCACTTATATCTTTTGTAGCTGATGGCCCAGTCCCTACCTGCCCCGCGCCAGGGATCGTCCCGATCTTAATCTCGGGGAAACCGAAGAGAGATCTTCAGCCGCATAGATGATATCATACTACGCTGACTCCCGTGTTTCTATATTCTTTAGGAATATAACAAGAAAGGTTTCGTACCGCGACAGCCTTCCCGTTGCCACTCGCTTGGTGAGAAGATGATACTCCAAGGTGCCTGCGGGCATCTTGAAGGATCGAGGGTAACAATTGCTAGCAAGCAAGAATGAATGGGTTTCAAATGTTTGCTCCCTGAGAATAAATCCACGCGCTTGACCTGAATGATCACCAGACTCGGGCTAACCAAGAGGACCGAACTCCCCGGATATGATTTAGTGTTTTTCCTATCCATTGTACAGGACGGACTAAGAACGATTTAATCAGTTCAGCCGCACCGGTCTCGGATTTGAACTTTGGCGCCCGATTGACGTTCTCCTTTGCCCAGTTGGCTCCCAGTAAAACTGGCCATCTTAATATGTTTGAATTGAAGGACTTTATTGATATTTTTTCCCGCTTATTCTCCCGTAGGATAACTCCCGAGATCTCCGAATCAGTGACGCTTGCCGTGGTAATTCGAACAGCATCAGCTTTCGCCCAAGTCGACCTTTTCTTTGCCTCCTCTGAAAAAAAGGGCATCCGCGGAAGGCGGCACTCCTGATAGTTTATAGAAGGTAGTAGAAAGAAGGGTTGTATGATTTGGGCTGGTGCTACTACCAAAGTCTGGAACCTTGCCGATAAGACAGAAAAAGTTATAAGGGCTTATAGGTACTTGAAGTTGTCCTGAGCCCTACTGAACCTTAAGACGAAACCGTTAATCGGGACTTTACCGAGTCGAACCTCGATGTTTTGTACTGTTGGGAGATAGGGTTCGTAAAGGTTTGGAGAATCTTCTTTTTGCTCTTCTCCGCCAGTTAGTATGTTGTGATGCGAGTTATTGTTTGGTATCAACCGCATCTTACTCACCTTGTTTTTTATACTCAGCGTGGAACTCATGGTGAGATGGAACCAGATTACCGAAGTTTCCAGCTTGGACAGTGTCGGTCAACTTGTGGCGTTTCTGGTGGGGTTCAATGGTTTGTTGACGGTTGCGGTTGAATGGGATCATGGGAAATATCAAGCGGTTGGAGACTAAGGGTGAAAAGAAAAATCAGGGGGATATCTGTATTCTCGCTTCACCGAATCACCTTGATCATGCCTAGGTACCGTACCTAGGTAGTAGGTAGCTATCAATCATAACTATCCCTCGTCTCTCGATACGCCTCGGGCAGTAAACCCTCCAAATCCAAGCGGATCTGCATAGCCACAAACTGCGAGAACCAGCGATGATGACCGGTGCCTCCGCCCATGACCCAAAACCGCTCCATCCGCTCATGGCGTTTCCACATGCCGCGGATTTCTCCCTCTGCGTCGACACCCCAGGTTGCTTCTGCTCGGGCTGCAATCTCTTTTGCTCCGAGAACCTCCTCTCCTTCTCTTCCTTCTCCCTGTTCTGGCTTTTCTCCCTTTTCTCCCTGAGAGCTAGAACTAGAACTATTGTCTCCCAAGATTTCGCTCAGTGTATCTCTCACATTTTGATCCGCAAACCCCGTACACCAAACCACGCCATCAGCCTCTACCACTTTTCCATCCGCATATTTCAGTCCTCTTTCTGTCCACTCCACGGGGGTTCCCGTTACAAAACCCGCTTTTTTCTGTTCAAGAGGAACCGTCCCGCCAATATCGACGTAATGCCCCCCCGCTCTTTCCACGAGGTTACAGATGAGACTCTCGGATATATCAGCTGAGTCTGTAACCGGGAACCCAATCTGCCGTAGGGGGGCATATCGTTCCGGCTCAGAAAGAGCGAGATGGTGAAGGAGGTTGCCCATCAAATGGCCATCTACCACCATAGGTCCTGTTTGCGAAAGGATATCGGCGGCCGCCGTAGGGAGGGCATCAAACATTCCTAGACCGATGGGCTGGAAGAAATATGATTCCGGGACGATATACGTTGATGACCGCACTGACATGGTTACAGATAACTCGGGGAGGGAAGAGTGGTCGGTAAGGTCGGTGAGGATGTCGAAAGCGGTGTTGGCGGAGCCGATTATCAAGATTGAAGTTTTACCCTTTTTACAATCCTGATCTTGATCACGAGCATGATTACCGTCTGGGTTCATGTTATGATCAGGAGAAAGAGGGCCGAGGGAAGAAAGTAAAGTAGACGCATTCCGGTACGAATTCGAATGAATAGACACCCCCCGGTACAGATCCCGGTTCGGGAGGTCCGGGAGATATGCTTTTTGTGACGCGATACCGGTAGCTTGGACGAGGTGTTTTGCTGTTATCGTGCGAAGAACCGTTACACCATCACTGTCGGCACCACCATTGAGATTGCTGTCGATATAAAATGAAACCTCCCACAATTTTGTAGTCGTATTATAAGTCGTAGACTGGATCTTGGACGACGTGAGCAGGTTGAGATGGAAGGTCTGGATGTACAGTCGTAAATGGTTTGCAAGAGCATCCCGGGTAAGACGCCCTGGAGTTTGGAATTCCGCCGGGTACGGCAGATACGGCATGTGGCAGATTGAGGTGGGGATATGAAAACGCAGCGAGTCGTAGCGGAGAGCCCAGTTATCGCCGGCGTGGGCGTTGCGTTCCAGCATGATGGAGTCGACGCCCAGAGCTTTCAGACGTGCTGCCGTGCAGGCGGCGCCGTTGCCTCCGCCGATAATGACCACGTCGGTTTCCAGACGGGGACTGGAAAGGTCTCTGCCAGGTAATTTCAGGAGGTCGGGGTTCTCAGGCTGGATGTGGATCTCGGCAAGCCAGGTGCAGAGAGTCCATATCTTCCACCGCATGGTGCCATTGTCGTCGTATGGAAGTAGAAGCAGACGCCCACTGCATTTGGCGGCTGGGGATTTAGTTTCGAAAGTAAAGGAACAGTCAAGCCATCCCTAGACGGGAATATCAGCTCAGTGACCCCCTTTTCGGTGGCGAGAGAGTCATTGATGACTTACCAGATTCGGATGAACAAACACAGCCTGCTGAGCGCCGAACGCAAAACCCCCCTCGACACCCCTCAATCTCTTTGTCGCCAACAGATTCGCCGACACAACCCTGCGAGTCTGAAATGTTCGGATATGACATGTCAAAGCGAATTGATCTCTCCAGTTACAGTTAGTCAACTCTTCATAAAAGCAATCCTGTAGCTTCTCGAAATCTTCAGCCACAAAAGCGTCGGAAAACACGCGGATAACCTCGTCGGTTCCAGATGGTGGCGTGTCTGCAAAGTCTTTACTTAGTGTCGGAGTTTTGGGAAGCGGGTTTTGGTCGAGGAGTTTGCGGAGGGAGACCCGCTCGGGTGGACCGTCGGTGTCTATCGTCATTTCTTTTTCTTTCTCTAATCAAAATGTTTGGCAGAAAAAAAGTAAGATTCGTCTTTGCAGGAATCAGTGATTGAAAAGGAATTGGCACAACTGGGAATGGGAAGGACAAGAAAGAAGAGGAAGGACGAAGAAATAAAGATAACGGTTTCCGAGAAGTACATGCCGAAACGAGCATAAACACACAGTGACACAGTGAGGGGTAAATCATGTCGTGTTACCCCATGCCCATGGGCCCCCGTCGGCCCGCCGATAGGAGTTGATTGCCCGGTTCACGTTTTAAAATCGCGATTGTGCTGTGCTGTGCTGAGTGAGAGCATGTCTTGCCGGGGTACCGGGTCATCCGGGTCATCCGGGTCCAGCGTTGATCGTCACACACGCGTCGGGAGTTAGCGAGGTGTGACATTCTGAATCCGAGGTGTAAGTGTTGTGAGAGTGTGGTACAAGTCTGAGGATGGCAGGTTAAGCGTGATTTGATTGGTGGGACACAGACAAAAATGGGATGCGATTTGTCCAATCAAACCGCGGGGATTATAACTCGCCTTCTGAAATTCAGGGTCCTAGGAGGTTTGTTCTTGGTCGTGATGATGCCATTTAAAACTCCCGTTTTCCCGAATCTGCAAGTTGGAAGGGAGCCGGACTTTTACCTTGGAATGCGTTCTTATCAGTGGGAGTGGGCTGTGAATATCAAGCAACGAAACCTGACCATCGGAACTCAGCAAACGTGGGTTGGGGGTTTTATCCCTTCAAGAGGGACAAAAATGCAGTGCTGGTGAGGGGCCGGCTGAACAAGACGCCATAGAGCCACTACACGGCTTGATTGGTTGAGAGATTGTGGGAACAAAAGCCACAGGCAGACACAGCCACCGCCGCCACCTCAGTGACCATCCCTGACATGTTCTAGTTTGGTGTAATCATTCTCTCCAGAGGGACAGAAATTGCAGTGACAATTTGGGCCAAGACCAAGAGAGGGGCCGAGATGCAATACCACTACGTACACTTCTGCAGGCACTAGAGTGAGTGGGGCTGTAGAACAAGGTGGTGCAGTTCCCATCAGTGGACTTGGCACATACACGTCAAAGCGAAAGAGATGCCATCCCCTTGACGGTCAGGAAGTGCAGTATTCTAGTTGAAAACTATTCCAATACAGGGACAAGAGAACATTGAATTCCCGAATCGCTCGCATCGGTTTTTTTCTTTCTTTCTCTACTGTAGATTCGTTGCTGCGCGTGCACATTGGTCATACCACAACTCTCTCTCCAACAAAAAGAGTTGAGATGGCAGAATCCCAAGGGTTGATTGATCTTGAGATCTGGAGTTTGGCTTACATTGATTATAGCTTATGGTAGGTAATTTCAATCATGGGAGAGCCAGAGAGTATCACTTACAGAACCACACTGGCCGTGCAGAGAACATTGAAAGTGGCGACAGCTCCAGTCCGTCCTCAACAGAGGTTGGGCCATGGTGCATACCCTTCAGAGTGTTAGAAAATACAGTGGTTTCAAAGTCAGCGAATCGACTCGGACCGAGTTTGGCACCTACGTGAGTGGGCTCTGGTAAGCTGGACCGAGCTTTGAACAGTAGAGTTTGTTCATCCCTTCCAGAGGGGCAGGAATTGCAGTGCTTCCCCACCCAAATCGTACATCGACATGCCGGCATGTCCGCCTCACTTAGTGAATTCAGAGCCAGCCAACAGTAAGTAGACATTCCGGCGCCCACCATTGAATCTAGCGTGTTGTCGATGCAAATCGCTACCATTATTGCACGTCAACCTTGATGACACGCTAGCCTCAAAGTTGACGGCGAGTTGGATTAAAGGCGAGTTCGGACTCCTACTAGCCCAGCAAAGCGTCCAGATTTAGATGACCCGGGTTTCGATTCGATCTCACGGTCCCGCAGAGAAATATATACAGCTATCGGTACTTTATACGGGCGAATGATTAAACCTCAAGGAGCGAGCTTAGGCTGGAGGAGAGTGCGATCTAGAAGTCCGGATACCTACCTACCTACCTTAGGTAGGTACATGGACTTACACACTCTATACCCTACACTAGACAGCGGAACCGAACATAAACTGGGGCTCATCCTCTCCAGGAGGGATGAAAATGCAGTGATCTCTTCGATTGGTATTTGGTCGGGGACTTCACGAGCTCGTTTTCAACGCCGACTTGCACCTAGTCAAGATGGGGGTAACAGCATCCTTAAGCGAACGGATTCGGACGGAGTTTGGCACCTGCGTGGACGTTGGTAGGCTGGAGGGAGCCTTGGAAAACAAGAGTTCATCCATGTCCCTTCTGGGGGGGGGGGGGGGGGGGAAAAAAAAAAATTTTTTCCACCCG
>Ga0247765_1000527_pt1 | contig 28845 bp, 27 predicted proteins | sample UWRJL106311C6_FD_179949 | JGI IMG/M metagenome (GOLD analysis project Ga0247765, IMG submission 179949) | Plant litter microbial communities from Arlington Agricultural Research Station in Wisconsin, United States - UWRJ-L106-311C-6 | ecosystem: Environmental > Terrestrial > Plant litter >...
CCCCCCCCCCCCCCACGTGGGCTAATAGCGGCGGCGGCTGCCATACAGGCTCACCGCTCGCGAATTACGATATTGGCTGGTCAAGCCCTGGCTTCGCCGGACCGGGCTGTGCACTGGAGAAAATCATCATCTCCGGTGGCCCGGGATTTCTGACTGCTAGTGCCGAGTTATCCCTCGGCCGCAAGGACAAGTCGCCGCGTATCAAAAGGGAAATGCCGGGACATTTCGACTCTCTGGGCATGCTTTCGACTTCTTTTGTTGTCTTTTACGACATTCGGGACCACCGAGCCTGGTTATCCAACGGGCTACACGCCCTCCTGCATCTAGTTCGGGCGTCTCTCAAGCACGACCAGAAAGGCGAGCTGGCAGCCGAATGCCTGTTCAGGGCCTCAGATTTGCGTGAAGATGCAGACCCATCCAATCCGCATGCTGCCGCCAACTTCTTGCGGAATCAGGAAAACCTAGAACTGCCCATATTTCGGGGCTCGGACGAAGTTCGAGTCGAGGTGGCTACGAGCGGTGGAGTTGCCACGAAAACGGAGTACAGGTCAACAAGTCGTGTGCTGCTCATGGATCGAATCAACTACTTGGCCTCCGTCCTGGAGGAACTCATTGGCCATCAAGCGAGCGTCAATGGGTTCGCTGGGGGTGTTGCCCTCAAGCTGCCTCGGGAGAAGTTGGAGGGGTTTCGATTCATGGACATCGCCGCGCGACGAGTGGGAACTCCCCGCGTTGTGCGTCTTGATGCACTCGGCGGCAGCGCCGGAAAGACCTGGATCGACTTTATCCATTCTATCAAGGCCGTCACGCTGTTTGGTGAAGGCTTCGGCGAGCTCATGGAACCTGCTCCCAACTCGTCAAACGTGTGCCCTGAGTGGAGGACGCTGCCGAAGAAACGTGACCATCTTGCTGTCAGCTCATTCGACCTGTCCAAAATACTGCGGCAAGAAGGTGATGCAGAGGCTTGCCCTCCTAAGCTCGCACCCGGCGTCTTTTGGCAGCCAACAACTGCGCTATTTGAGCCCTGTGTATGCCAAGACCGGAAGCGCAAGTCCTGCGATCCAGTTCAAGCCTTGCTCTCGGAGTCGTGGTTCAAACGCGCCGCCAAGAAGTCAAGCCCGACAATGAAACTCTATGACATGATTGGCGAAACGAGCGCCATCGTGTTCGGTCGCAGCAGCATCCTATCGTATCTGAGGCGGCCGGGTCGAAGCGAACCTTGATCCGGGGGGGTGGCGTTACCGATGCAGTTATAAATGTGTTCCCAAGACTAAAAAGAGACCCTAGATTCACATGCGATGTTTTATAAGATTGGGGCTCCTTTGAACCGCCAGGGAGCTGCCAGGTGCTCCGAATTGCCTTTCTAGGAATTGAATTCAGAACATGAAGCCTGCGGGCTGCCAACGCGTGACAGACCGTTTGCGTGCATCCCGCTAGGTAATTATTACAGTGAATTGAACCTCATGTCAGTACGGTCGTAGGTGTGGGACGGGATTGGCCGCTGCCAGTTGCTTAGTTGTCTGTACAGCCAGGGGTAGCTTTTGCCGTAGGTCTTCGTTCCGTCACGCATTTCTAACCACATCCACATCTACCATAGGAGAGCGATGGCCAGCCTAAGAATCCCCGCCCCCCCCCCCCCCCCAACCGGCTCCCAATGCCAACACAGGCTTCACCTACTGTATCTGTTCCAGGACCTTTCCCAGGCTCGTAACCTCAAGTAAGCACCCTGAGTTTGAATCTTGCTGCTCAGAGGACACAAAAGATAGCCTTCTGGCAGTGATCATAACCAAGGTGCAGCGTTTCTAACAGCTGTTTACTCTGAACAAAGGTCCAGGTTTTGGGACCGCCAGGGCTGGTCCATAAGGTTAAGCCACTGTAAGGCCGAGAATCGGGTCAACAGGTGCTAGTCTATTATATACCATATCTATAATATATACTGGTATATTTAATACCATCCCAGTTTTAGTACCAGGATACTACGCAATATTCTAAGAATTGGGCTAGGATGTCACGTACTCTCCCATAACATGTACCAGTATATGCCAGAGATATGGACACCATGGGGGTCATCGGTGGAAACTTTACCCGGGGGGGCAAAAACCGGCCTCTGAGGCTAGGTATGCAACGGTGGCATATGGGATTATCCTAACTCAAAGAATCAGGGAAAGCTCTGGACAGCTCAGCTACAGCTCACCCTAGCTCACCCCAGCTCAGGACTACGAACGAAAAAGGGAATTTTCCATGCCCAGATTCGTCGTAGGTTACCAGGCTGTTGTCTCGGTTTCCGTTTCGGTTTCCGAGTAGTTGTAGTTGTGCTGGTACGGCGATCTGGAATGTGTGTGCCTTCTTCCACAACCAAAACGCGAGCCGTCGGGGAAAATAAGGTCCAGGTCCTGCAGATCCATTCCCAGACTCCAGAATCATGTGCCCCTCTCTCATTGCATGGCGCAAAGTCTGACGGACGCAATTGATGAACTGCTCGCCAAGATTCGGTACAAGGGGATAGTATCCGAGATAGATGCCAATGGGAGGACCCAAAAGCCCAGCGGCGAACGAGGATCGCCTTTCCACAGTATAGGGGATAATACCGTATTTCAAGACCTGTTGGACAATGGTTTCCAAACACGCGGGGGCGGGGCGAGACGGAATGGCGGCCATGGTTCGGATACGGATAGATACGAGAGGTTGCACCCACAGATGGACGTACGGCTACTGCTGTTGGTCAAGCACATGTTGATACCTTGATACCTTGATCCGACTGGAGTGGGTGAATAAGTATATTTGCGTCGAGGCGAGATACGGAGGCCTGGAGCGAAACAGGTGGGACAGTTGTTTAGGGTAGTTGGAGCCATCCGCAAGGACATTAGGGATGCGCGCACAGTGCAGTTTATTCCTGTGTCGGGAATACCAGGGACAACGCTCGCCAAAACGCGCTGAAGCTCGAACCATGGCCCCTCCACTGTCGCGACTCTTCACGGACTTTTTCCTCATCAACCATCAACCATCAACAACTCACCAAACAATCATGACGCGCCCATGCAAGATCCGACCCGCCTTTGCCCCGCCCGTGCACCCGAGCGGGGGTCTCTGCGGTGCCTTTGACGAGCACGTCGACACCGTCATTGAGTTTAGGTATCCAGGGTACGCAGATCACAACAACATCCTGCTTATTTTCCCCGCGCTGGACCCCATTCCCGACCACGACGACGATAACGAAAACGTTACCTTTGGGTTGCATCACGAAACAGCACGTCTGGCCTGCGCCACATCCCTGCCAACAACAGATGGGACGGCTTTCTGTCCAAGGAGAACGGCCCCAACGCCCTTGCGCTCGAGGCTGGGCCGCAGGATATTTTGCCCGCGGGAAGCCACTATTACTTCCATGTGCCGTCGCTTGACAATGGTTTGTTCCCCCCCCAAGGTTCTCATCCTCGCATGTTTAGTATTGATCTTTTTTTTTTTTTTTTTTTTCGCCACAGATCCCAGCCCTTACCCTGTCGTTCCCTCGTTCGCCCATTTTCAATTTCCCCATGGCAACCTTCCGCCCGCGTGGTCGGCAATGCGCATTCCCCGACGTCTGAATGCCCTTCCTCGACCTTCAACGTTTGACCAGGCCGTGCTGGCACGAGATGTGTCCTGCCGCATCTCGCTGAACATTTTCGAAACCGAATCAGCCCACCTCATTCCCCACGCTGAGGAACCATTGGTTCAACGCCAACCAAATGCTTCGGTACTCATCACGACTGGAAGCGCCCGCCATCAACTCTGCCGATGATACGCGAAACGTCTTGCTTCTCCGATCCGATCTCCACCACCTATTCGACCAAGCCCGTTTCGTCTTTGTGCCCAAGATGGACGCGTGGGTCGTTCATGTCCTCTTTGGTCTGCCGAATGAAGAGCTCGCATCCCTGTATCATAATGTACGCCTGCAGCCATTGTCCGAGCTTTCCGTCGAGTTTCTGTTTACCCGTTTTGCCTGGGCGGTTTTGTCGCAAACCATCTTTCTCCGGCCGAAACGGACCGGCGTCTGGTTGTGGTTGACGGCGACAAGGTCAGTGTTGAGAATATTACCGGGTTTGACTGCCTCGTCAAGTTTGCTACCCCTCCGGCTAAGAGTCGGAGCCAAAGTCCCAAGAAGCGATCACGGAGTGCCATTGCTGCGGGTGCGAATCAAAACGAAGAGGGGGAAGAGGAAGAGGAAGAGGAAGAGGAGGAAGCGGAAGTGGGAAGGACAGATGTCTCGGGCAACCCATACAGACATGGCCACGGGCGAAAGAGATACAGGCAATGGAGCGGTAGCAAGACTGACCACTCCTTCTTCCCAAAACCAGTAATCAATTAACGGTTTGAGTAGTATAACATAATAAACTGAATTATACTCCGTTGTTCCGGACATTGGTAGACTAAACAACAGGTGTACTATTGCTTAACTCTCCGTATGCTTGTACTTTTACAGTTTCACGGGATCGAAAATACAAATTTCGGCGATATGCCTGCCTACCTAGGTAAGCAAGCATTTACAGGCCAAGATAGGTAGGTAGGTAAGGCAGATATCCATTCAACCTCCAGTCCCTATAGGCGAGAATTCGTAACGTTTTTTTAGTTGATACCATGCAACAACCTTTGGCTCGAGCAGGACACGGGGACCGGAGAAAGAACGAGAGCAGAGTAAGGGGGTCATTTTTGTTGAGGCTCTGATGTTGGTGGGTTCTTTTGCTTTCGACGTGTGTTTTGCAGATTGTAGAAGCTAGTCGCTGCTGCTCCGGGATGGCTGTAAAAGAAAGGCGTGCAACCTGGGTGCTGCGATTATTGAGTGGTGATCAGGGGAGGAGGACTGGGGCTATCTGGCTCTACCGCCTGGCACTCTGACCTTCAGGTACAGAACCAGACGTGCAAAGAATACCTACCTATTTACCAAGGTACGTACCAAAAGTTTATCAGACAGTTCCTGACAAAGTCTCGGCAGACTCCTAGCTCGGCCTCCAGTTTTCGGCCCTCTATCGATCCCCCCCGCCCATTCACGCAGCCACGAATAATTCATCAGACATACAATACTGGCGCGGGACCGATGGACTCGCCGTCAAAGGTCGTCGCCTGACAAGACAAATGGAATAGGAGCTCTTAGGCGGCTGGATTGGACGGCTTTGCTAGATCTTCTCCCAAGCTAGGTGATTCGTTTCCCGGAATCTTTTGAGGGCATTTGCTAGTCGCGCACCCCCATTTTGTCACGGTACCGTGATGCTGCCTGCCTGTGGCTACGCAGCTAGATGTAGAAGGACTACGGTGCAGTGCCCTGACTGCACAACGTTCCACTTTTTGTGGTGTTGTGTTTACGCATTGCGTCCTTTGGTGCCGTGACACATTTTTGCTATTGGCATAAAAGTAACACCATTAAATAGCCAATTTTTTCCTCTATTTTTGGAATATCTTCACTCAACCACACCGTGGGTATTGGAGTCAGAAATTTGCAGAGTAAGAAAGTTAGATTTTAGGCATAAAAATTGCAAGATGATATTTCTCTATGACGGGATAGAGGAAAATAAATATAATTAAGAACTTAAACCCTTATTTAGCTAATATTTCTCATTAACTTTTTATATAATTAATTATATAATCTTTAATAGTAGATTTTTCTCTAGTACTAGTATACTAGGAGTTGTGAGGGTAGTGCCATTAAATTCTACAAGGTTCAGGCTTTCCAACGGCACCATGGTTAGACCGGGGTGTTGTCTGGATACTTGGTAATGATTATTTCTATTTTGGGGGATGCGCGAATAGCAAAAATGGGTGCGCGACTGGCAAATGCCTAATTGGGGCGTGGCCAGGCCACGTGCAGGCCAAGCGCGAAGTGCATAAGAACGGCAGGAACCCCAAAGGCCGGGGGTACAGACTCGAATTCTCGACCACTGATTCTGCGGCTTTTTCTTGTGACCCTACATGAGCCCCTGCATTGCACATCACTCCATTAAGAAGAACACCAACCCCGATGCTCTGCAACAACTGTCAACTCAGCATTCGAGAGGCCGTCGACTCCATTTTACGACGAGAAGAGCGCCAGAAGTGGATCCTCCACAGCGATCTCGGAACCTTCCACGACGGTATCAGGCTCGGGTGTTATGTCTGCCGAAATATTTGGGAATCTTGGCTGCAATGGAGGCTGAGCCTTCTGTTGGGTGTTGGCATTGGCATTCACGAACTGGAAAGTTTTGTTCCTCGATCTCGCTCGCACTTTGACAGGGAGATCATGGACATCAAGCACGTTGCTTCACGGGCATGGTTTCGATCCATCGAACGTACTCGCTACCGGGTTATCATATTCCGCAGGTGAACTTGGCGACTACCTGTATGTCGAGCTATCAGGCACACCCTCGGACACGGAAAAGGAGCGGTGGTTGTACACCAGCTTCCGTCTGTGGCCGACTCGACAAAACGATGGTTCGCTTTTCCACCCAGGACATAGAATCCATGCCCTTGGAAGCCCATGAGCCGTCGTGGATGGACCACGTGACCTTGTCGGGTGCCCCGCACCATTAGATTAGATCTTAGACCTCGCTGCCCCGCAGCCCTTCTTCCCTTTTCTTCCTCATCTTGTAATTTTATGAATTCGATTGCCACGTCTTCGATCCTACGATCGTTTTGGTGCCTTCGCCGTGACATCCCCATTCTTAAAAATGAACAGTTTCTTTACTTTTCGAGTTGTACCTAACCACTTAAGACCTAAGTTGTCAGAAAGAATGGGGTTTAGGGGCCCTGGGCTTCGCTGACTGGATGCCTGGCACTGCCTGAACGCTAGTGAGCCTCAGCTATGGTGTTGACGAAGATGAATTCTACAGAGTAGTTTATAAAGAAGGGGGTTCTAGCTTCAACCAGAACCACAAGAACAAGCAACTTTCTGCACACAGTGCAATCAAGTTGTTGCAACCCACATTATTTCCACAAATCCAGAGTGCAGTATTTCTGACAAGTACTTTCTAAGAGTCGCTAGAGGTCTATGTTCTGTGGCTTCGCAGTATTTGCACAATAGCCTCGTGCCCATTCTCAGCAGCCCACAAAAGTGGTGTCCGGCCATCTTTATCCTTCGCTTCGATATCGACCTTGCCTGTACCCAATAGTAGTTGTACTACAGCCTCGTACCCATTCTCAGCAGCCCACGAAAGTGGTGTCTGGCCAAAGATATTATCCTTCGCTTCGATATCGACCTTGCCCGTGCCCAGTAGTAGTTGCACTACAGCCTTGTGCCTATTCTTAGCAGCCCACAAAAGTGGTGTCTGGCCATTTTTATCCTTCGCTTCGATATCAACCTTGCCTGTGCCCAACAGTAGTTGCACTACAGCCTCGTGCCCATTCTCAGCAGCCCACAAAAGTGGTGTCCGGCCATCTTCATCCTTCGTATCGATATCAACCTCATCTCTACCTACAAGCCGCTTAATGACAAATTCGTCGCCCCTCCTGGTGGCGGAAAACAGCAGTGACCGAACAATATTATCTGCTGAATCATCCATGCTCCCACTCTTCTTCAAAAGGCTAGCTACAGCCTCATTTCCGCTGCAAATGGCATAGGATATTGGGTTTCCGCCAATTTTGTCCATTGCGTCGGCGCGGGCGCCCGCTTTGACTAGCAGTCCTGCGGTGATTGCATGTCCATTCAATGCGGCGTATGACAACGGCGTTCGGCCAATTTTATCCCTTGCCTCAATTTTAGCACGTTCGCGAGTCCGCAGCTTGGCCATGTCTCTGAGTCGCAACCGGGGGCCCTTAATCAGCAGTTTCACGATATCGTAGAATCCGTACTCTGAAGCCCACGAAAGCGCTGAACGCCGATACGTGCCATCACTAAAGTTTATTTCAACGTCATCTGCTTTGAGTAGTTTCCTTACTACTGGCTTAATTCCGAAATAGGAGGCGATCATGAGAGTTGTGAAATCCCGAGGAAAGCCCACATGAGCGCTCGCCCAATAGATCCTGAACCATGTCAGGCAACATCCCGACCTTGCATCACATAACCCCAGTAGTGATTCTGTGTCCGCATCACTGCTCTTCATACTTGATAGGCGGAAGTGGGCGGCCCAGTTTTGGGCAGAATAGTCAAGGAAGACGTGGTCATGAAGGTATTGAGATAACCAATCGGTGTCGTCAGGTGGATTTGTTTCGAACTCGGTAAAACGCAGCTGCCAGGTGGAAATTTGCCACAGGAGATAATGACACTGCTGTGGCCTGAGTGAAGATTTCCATCCGAGTTGACTGCTAAGGCCGTTTCGAGCAGCCACCATCGGGCCATCTTGAACCAAGAATTCTTTCGCTGTTTGGTGGAGAAGATATACCTTCGAGGCTGTGACAGTGACGAAGAGTCCGCAAAGGTCTCTCACATGCTCCCGGAAATACTTGTCTGATCTGAGGTCGAGGTCCTCGTAGGACCGACAACTTTCGTGAAGAGTTAGGGCCACCGCCATTTCGGCTAGAGTCAACGGTCGCGCTGCTGCGACTACAATGCTTAACAGCTTCTTCGCTTTTTCAACATTGGCGCTCTTGGCCAAAATCTTTTCATATGCATCGTCGACAGTTCGTGGAAGGCGGGATGTGGCCTTATTAATACCGGCCTTGTTGATTTCGGTGTCGTTTTCGACCAAGTCCAGGGTGAGGTAAACCCACAGATAAGTTCGGTTAGGAACGGATAGGAGCCTTCGTAGGAGGAGCGCTGCCTCGTCAGGGTTTAGGTGTAACAAAGATTGGATGCTCCGAACTCTGGCGCGTATGTAGAGATCAATCTCCTTGGCGATTTTCTCCACCTCAGCATCGTTTTCTCCATTGAGGTGAATGACCGGTAACCGCGGGGTATCATTGAGAGGTTGGAATCCCCGTCTGATCTTGCCAACGGGCCGACTAGTTAGGAGAAACTTCAAGTTGAAGTTGTTCTTCTCACTGAAGAATTTGCATATTGCTCGGGCGAGTTCGGACTGCGCTTGGTCTTCACACTCGTCAAGTGCATCAAGAACACAAATGATTTCGCCGGCGTTCTTGTCACTTGAGGCCATAAGCAGGAGATCCCAAAGCTCGCCAAATGAGCCGGTAAGACGTCCGCCATATGTTTCAAACCGCTCGACAATTTTGTTGGAGAACAAAATCCTTTTTTGTTGGAACAGTTGATGTAGAATGCAGGAGATGGCGCCCTTCGCACTCCTCTGGTCTTCGAAATCGTCCTTGAAGAAAAAATAGCAAGTCGTTCTGAATTCCGTAGATGCGAGCTCCGAGTCCACCAAGTGCTTTACCAAGACAGACTTTCCACATCCAGGATTTGCGGATACCCATAACATGGTTGCCGATTTGCTGTCTCGCCACTGTCGAAAGAGATGGTGCGAGACGAACCACTCACACGTTCCTGGGACACGAGTTGGGTTTCTGTCCTTTCTGTCTCGGTACGGTGAGGTATGGAGGGTCTTGAGGATGGCTGTTCTCCGATCATCCAAGATGCGGCCTTCCGTCATGTCCACTGCGCCTTCACCCAGGCCGGCCGTGCTGCGGCGGATAAGCGCCTCCTCATGTGCTGCACAGATCTCTCCAAGCTTTTCTAGAACTATATCGCAATATGCGTCCTTTTCGCGGAATTTGACCATATCTGAATGATTTTCATTGATCGGGAAGGTGGACGTCGACCTGTTTGTGTTGTACAAGCCTCGAGTAGCGGACTCCGGGGTCACCAGGAGCACCTTTGGTCCAGTCCTAGCAAAAGACCCGTCTGTTTGTTTCTGCTGAGATTAGCCCGTGGTTTGCAATTAGGGTAAGTTTATACTCACAACTACGGTTGGCGTGGTCTTGGTCTCATAGGCCCAGAAAAGCTCCATTCTTCCACGCCTGGCCACCTCGAAGAATCGATCATCTAGGCGTTGCAGGTATTCCGATGCAGTTGTCAAGTCGTATACAAGGCCCTCATTAGGTTGTCCGCTAACTACAGTCATAAGGGCGTCCGTCTTCATACCGCGGGATGGCACACCAAAGAAGATAGCACCGGCCACATGGCGCATGTGCTGGTGGTCTCGATCAAGCGCCTCCTTGAGGACAATGCCACCTAGGCTATGGGCTAGGAAGATAAGCGGTTTCGCCGCCGGCGATGCCAAACCGGAGGCCTTTAGATTCTCAGCGAGGAAGGAAGCGAGGTCGGTAGCGGTCTGGGATGAATTGCTTTCGGCCAATTTCGAATTGTAACCAAAGAGAACGAACCGAATAGCGGGACATGCACTTGGCAAAGCATCCCTAATCCACATCCAACTTCTGTTTAGACTGTGCTTGGCTTGCCACGATCCGAACGGGTGGGAACCAAGCCCAGGAACGGCGATGCAGCTGTTCCCGTTAGGGTTCGAGCGTTAAAAAGGGGCGAGGGCCTACTTGTATTCGTGCTTCTGGGCCTTAACGTCATTAAGCGGGGTCAGACCGATGAAATGAGTGTCCAGGATGAGCGTGCCGTTGAGGCCAGGGCCTTTTATCTCCCACTGCCCCTGCTCGATCTGCGCTTCAATGGCCGACGGCAGCTTCGCGAAAATTAAAGTTGCCGTCTTTGTAGGAGGCGTTTCCCGCGGACCAAAGTCCGTAGCCAGCGTCCGAATGTGGATATCATCGGAACTGACGTCGCCAAATGCCCGGCCCAACACATCGCAAAGGGCCGCTTCATCCACGCTGGCAGCACATCCCCGCAGCCGGAAATTGAAGGCTCCTGGTGCTACCATCCTGGTGGCGGCTTGGCCGTTAGGGCTCCCAACAAAGTTGGAGCGCAGATATCTATCCAAGCTCGCGGCGTGAGAGGAGTGGGCGGCGGCTCGAAAGAGTAAGAACTGCTGGAGACTAGGGATGCCTCCGGAAAGCTGTGATCAAGGGCTAGGGGCGCTTGCAGGAGGAAGGCACGCGAAGGAGATGTTGGGCAGCAATAAACGTCGTCAGCGTGGTGGGGTCGCGCATCGCAGCCACCTCCTGGCCAATGGTTCCCAGCTGTTGACGGGCGCGTTCGCCGGTTGGTCCGCGCAGTTGCAGAAAAGGGAAATTAGCACACCCACGTAAAAACAGCCAAAAAGTTGATCAATTCAGAATACTGTTGTTCTGATCAGAGGGAGCCCTGCCTCCAAAATTGGGCAGGGCGATTACCCCTCCTTTCCGAAGGGTTATGTGCCCGACGAAGACCCACATCCCAAATCCAGCAAGGCGCCATCCGACACCAGCCAGTGACACTCAAGCAACCGCGTCGTTTTTTTTTGAGTATGTCTATTCACAGAGTGGAAAGTGCCACCCCGCAGAGTAAAAAAAAAGTGCCCCACTTTAACAGTTGCGCCAGCCGTCACCGGCCAGGCGCAAGCCCCCAGCGCAACACCACCATCACCATCGCTATCACCAAGAATCAATTGCACTACTTTTGACAGCGTTGAAAACAAGCCAAATCAATCGCCCTGGCGCGCGCCAACTATTCAAGGTAAGATCCATTTTTTCAGCTGTTTTCGATCGCTAATTGGCTAGTTTCCAGATACACGACCGCGATGGCGACGGCGATTCGGAGCCTTGATGCCAGCGATTCGGAAGAGACCCCTTCACGCGGCTAGGTATACTTCTGGAACGTGAAGGCTAAGGTATACAGCGACACTTAACAGTAGTAAAATGGCTGGCAGCTTGTCCAGCGCGCCCGCCAGATGCAGAGGGCAAGGCTCCCAAGATCCAAACAACCAGGGCGGCTTCAGAAAGCCGTCATCCACGTATAAGGAAGGTAGCCAGCACCAGGGCGATCAACACCAGGGCTGAAGAACAGGTCAGATCCGACCAATCAGGGCGCTGAATCTGGTTACGTAATCAATTGAAACACGCGTTCGCAATGAGATTTAACTGCAGAATGGAAGATTTGGCTTTGGAATCGCTTTTGCAATAGCGATCAATCGTGACGACAGTCGTGATGGGTTGCGCCTGGCTGGCGCAGCTGTCAAAGTGGGGCACTTTTTTTTTTAACTCTGCGGGGTGGCACTTTCCACTCTGCGAATAGACATACTCTGTTTTTTTAAGCGCCTTGGCGTTTTTGTCGCCGTCGCCGCCGTGCATCTCACCACTCATGAGGGGCAACCGGATTCTACGATTTCTCTATTTTGCAGACATCAACACCACCGCGATACCGTGATGCTGCTGCAACTAGTATTTTTTTTTAGATACCTCTATGTATGGGGAATACGAAGACACCATTGCGTTCAATGCTAAAGCGAAACAACCAACATGCGGCGCGCTCAAACACCAAGGCCATAGCTTTAGAGGTAATTAGTCCGCACAGTTTATAAATTGAAAGATGAGCCTGATTTTACGGACCCTAGTCCTACGTATCATTTCAAGCTCAAAGCCATACGCACCTTATAGTTTGCGAAGACAAAACTGTGATGTTGCTGTTCAGCTGGGCGCGCGGATTGAGGCACGTTTGTAAATACAGAATGTACAACGTAATTAAAAAAAAAAAAAAAATTAAAATTTTAAAAAAGCATCTAATTGGCAAATATTCTATCAATGCCGGCCATTAAGAAAATAGAGCGTTATGTAGCCTATGGTACGTAATAGAAAACTGTTAGCTGAAGATGTTCGTGGCACTGATAGTTTAACACCCTGGCAAATTGTCTTGCAAAACTCTATTTTGTAGTAGGACGCTACACGAACTCTAGTGAGATGCACTCCCCATCAATCTGGACCTTCTCGGCAGACATGTTCCCAATCGCCCCCTTGCTTATCAGCCAATCTCGTTATCTCGGCCAGGCTCCATAATGTCGTTTGGTGATGGGGGCCCAATGTGAGCTTCTGGCCCTCCCATCCCTTCAGATGCGCCACTCGAGCCTCTTCTCGTTTCCCGGCCATCTCATACATGAGCCCCAGGTCGTTCTGCGCCCACAGCGTGTCGTGGTGGCTCGGGCCCAGCACCTTCTCGCGCAGGCGGACCGAGTTCTCCTGCAGCCGGCACGCCGTGGCTAAGTGGCCCAGATCGCGATAACATTTAGCCAAGTCGCTCATATCCCAGAGCACGTGTGCGTGCTCAGAACCAAGAAGCTGCACGCGCACGGCAAGCACCTGCGTCTGCAGCTGCAGGGCTTCGTCGAGCCGACCCTGCATCCGATAGCACTTGGCCAGGTGGCTCTTGGTCCAAATCACCTGAACATCGCTGTCTGGCAGCATCTGTTGCAACGTTCCTAGCGCCCGGAGATGCATGGCTTGCGATTCGGCGAACCTCTCCTGGTGGCGGTAGAGCCTGCCCAGCTCGTTGATAGTGAGGATCTGGTCGAACTCGTTAGGCTCCTGGGACGCGTCTAGGAGAGCGAGCGCCAGCTGCTGGGTCTCGATGGCTCGTTCGACCCGGCCCTGCTGATCATATAGGATGCCCAGTCCGTTGGCGATCCAAACGCTGTCCTCGGGCCGCGCCGCAGCTTCCCGTTCCAGGAGTGCCCTACCAGCCTCCAGGTGGCAGATGCCGTCCTCCACCCGGTTGGCCAGCTTGTAGACCCTGGCCAGGTCCCGTACAATCATGATCTTGTCCGAGTTGTTGATTGTCGGGGTGTAAGACGGCCCCTTGACACAGCTGCCTCGAGCTTGGATTCGGGCCACGTCAAGCGCGACGAGAACCATGAGAATGTCCTCGAGCTCGTCAATGCGAAAATCTTCGCTGCCATTGTGAGTTTTCAGGAGCCCTCGGACCTTTCTGAAGGTCCGAAAGATTTCGGGAGCGGGAAACGAATGGAGATTCAGTAGTAACAACCTCTTGAGCCAAGCCCGACGTCGGGTTTCGCAAGATAAAAAGGCCAGAGCTTTGCTACGCAGCTCCATGTCCACCTCCGCGTTGACCAGATGGTAGTACCAGTGCGAGGTAGCATAGGCAAGGAGAGGAAACACAGCAGGGTTCGGGTCAACACCACTCCCCTGAGTCTCCATTTCGGCGAGGTAGTCGAGGAGAATATTGGCAATCCTCTTATGCCCAGCCGGGAGATTAATCCGCAGAGTATTTTGCGCAGAGTCGTCGGTCGGCGAGGTGAAGAACTGAGCCACGGACAAATGCGCAGGGCGAAAGTAATCACCCCCCGCGTGGTACTCGATGAAGGGCTGACACACCTTGAGAACCGCAGATTTGTATGGCAGGCGCCCTGCGCGACAAGGCGGAACCCCGGGAGATCCATTGGCATCGCGAGAGAGGCTGCATTGCAGCTCAGCCCAGGTCAGCGGCCTTGGGCTGCACAAAACATGGGTGAAAATGTCTCGAGCGAGCTCCAGCACCCGGGGCGGCCCGTGTGACAGCCGTTTCAGAGCCAAGCCGTAGTAGAGGTTGAGCCCCCCCGGTGTGCGTGCTGCTACCTGGTACACATCCTCTGGACAGGTAGCGGTCTTCAGTTCCTCTGCCATGAAGCGCGCCCAAAGGAACATGCCATCGGCTCCGGCAGAGAGCTGAGATAGGAGCTTGTCCCGCTTCAGTCCCTCTGGCGCGGTTATTTCCAGCTCTTTGAGAATCGCCGAGAAGTATGAGTCGACGTCCGTCTTGGTCGAGTCCCGCGTCATTTCCAGCTCGAGCGGTTTTCGCTCCACGAGTTTTTTCCTGATCTCAAGCGTGTCTCTGCTGAGCAACAAGACACGGCAAGTGTCGGAAGATTCGAGGACTCCCAACAGATCACCCAAGTGGTCCTCCATGTCCCTGCACTCGTCCATACCGTCGATTACCACAAAAGTTTGCCTTGATAGCGCCAGTACTTGTTTCAGCAAGGCAGGCGGACTCTCAGACCACGTCATGTGGCCCCTTCTGAATTTCCTCGCCATGGCAAAAGCCGCCTTGACAGGCTCGACACAGGACGGAATCTGGGCTACGAGTTGGGAGATAAGGGTGCGGTACATTGCCAATGTGTTGCTGCGACTTTCATCTGTTTCGTCAAAGAAGAAGTAGATCACCGATGTATCCCCATGGCTCTTTGCGCGGCTGTCTGCCTCGAGCCTGTCAATGATGGAGGAACAGAGTACCGTCTTCCCAATACCCGCCATGCCAAAAACCCACCCCACGCGGGTTGTCTCGCCATGGGCCCAGGCCTGGAAGAAGGGATGGTTGAAGATCCATTGGCAGGTCTCGGAGCCGCATCTCTGGCTGTTGCGTCGCCGGTCCTCGTGATAGTCGACCGCTGAGAGCCACGATATGACGTCCCAGTGGAGTTGGTTCTCCAGGGCTTGAGCTGAATGGGCGTGGTATTTCGTCTGCCGTTCCATGTCTTGGTGCACGGCATCCCGATGAATAAAAGTGCTCAGGAGAAGAAGGCTCTCAAATCGGCGTTTCAACTTCTGGCAGATCTCATCGAACTCACCCTCGAAGCTCGCCCAGGCTCGACTGAGCCATGCGGTTAGAGTGCCTGCAGGACAGGAGAGGTAAGTAATCATGTTTCAACGTGACGCATGAAAGCCTGACTAACAGCTTGTACGCAACGCATCTCTGGCCTTTCGGAGAAATATAATAACATCCAAATACGTGTCATACAGCGCATACGTAAACTCCTGGTTGTCATGGAAAAGCCGGTCATAACGACTGTACAAGCAGAGCTGGTTGGCAAATTGTTCGACCAGCTGCAGCAGACTGGTGAAGTAGAGGGGCACATTTCGAGCCATCTGATAACGCTCTGGGTCAGATATATGATCCGCAGGTGTGAACAGGGGGGCATAGGGAGTCTACCCTCAGGATGGCCCGCAAACAGCCCCATATCAGGCAAGTAGGCGAGCCAAAGTTTTGCGCCATCATGTCCACAGCCGCAGAATGACGGTCAATAAAGCTGATGAGTGGTGTAAATACTCGAAGTGCCGAGTCGGCCCTGTTTATTGAGGAACGGTGGAGTTGGATCTCGGTGAGAACGCCCTGGACTGTCGAAAACTGGTATTCCAGTCTTTCAGCTTTGGGGATGTTGCTTATATACGATTCCAAGCTGTTTGTTGCTCTCAATGGGGTCAAATCCCTCATGTCCTCGCACAAAACGCGGGTCATCTGAGCGAGAATACCCTGGCTCTGTACTCAGGCTGGGTGGGGCAGGTACATGTGCTTCTAGAAACGATCTTGTATCGCGTGAGAACTGCCTCGATCGTGGGTCAGTTGATATGGGGATCTGTAGGACTATTATTTCCGATAAGATCCGCAGCACCATGCCGCAGAACCTTCCGCCATGTTCAAGGCGTCTTGTGTCACCCACCACGCACGGCTGCGCAAGAAAACCCCACCAACCATTGCTCTAAACCGGGCACACAGGTGGAAAGAAGCTTGACACAGCCCCGCACCCCTCACCAAATATCCCTGCAGGAGTGGCCCGAATAACACAGTTTGAGTCGAGTTGCATGCGTCAAAGCATGCAGGATCTTCAAGAGTCAGAGCCCGACGAGGCATCCATGCAGCAACGTCGTCAGTCTTTCCTCGGCACCGCAGCAAAGCAATCTTAAGTTCCCAACCACACCAAAGAGATCAGGCTCTCACAGCATTTCGCCATTCGGCAGATGCATCCCTTGATACCCTAGAACATCACACACTGCCTAGGTACCTAGGCACCAGTATCAAAATGGCTGCCGCGGAACCAGACCCGCTACCGGAAACACCGAAAGCACCGTCTCCTTAGATTCTTAAAAAGCATCAGATTTCATGCGGAAAATACCAAGGCCTTGGCACCGTCACCTACATTGATCCTAGAGACCAGACTAGGACGCAACGGGAGCGAGGTTATACCTTTCTTCGCGACCGCGATCCTCGCAAGCTGCTGGGACGTTGGTGCCAAACATCTACAAGGATGAGCACGGACGGTGGTGCACCATTCTGGTACGGCAGTTCCGTCCCCAGTACGAGGCCGACACGATCGAGTTCCCGGCGGGCTTCATCAGTCGCACGAGGTCAGAGACGGCTGAGCAAGCCGCGATTAGGGAGCTGAAGGAGGAAACCACCAAGACAGGCACCGTCATTGCCGTGAGCCCGCCGCTGATCTCGGACCGGTGCCAATCGCGGCCCAGCTTGCAGCCGTCTTTGTGCACGCACGGGACAAAGAAGGGGAGGGCATCGGGAAGCAGCGCCTAGACAAGGGTGAATTTGCCGTCGAGCTGCAGGTACCGCTCCTTGAACTGGAAACCCGGCTCGGCGCGTTTAAAGAGCAGGAAGTCATCATCGGCCTGCGGGTCTGGATGTTTGCCATGGGCATCCGCTACACGCTGGGGCTCGGCCTCAACATGAGCGCGACCTGATTGTGCGGCAACCACGGGCGCCCCTTGCGGACCCGTCGTTAGGGGCTCGAGGACAATGCTTCAATGCATTGCACATTTCCCCTCGCAGCCTCTGTAACCAGAGGTGGCCCTTTTTCGCTAATAATGGGAAAAGTCCAACGTTTTACAAACTTATTAATTATATCTAACGAAATAATTACCTTAAATTTAAGCCTATTCTTTATAGTAGCTTTCGTACGCTTTAAGTTAATATAAAAAAAGGGTTTACCCTAGTAAAGAACCTTAGTAAATAACGGTAACTTGTAAATTCTTAATAACTACTTTAAAAAGCACCTACAGTTACGTAAATATCCTTTGTATCTACTTTATATCGTAAGTAGTATGTCACGGCACCGAAGGACGCAATGCGTAAACACCACAAAAAGTGGAACGTTGTGCAGTCGGGTGCTGCACTGTAGTCCTTCTACATCTAGCCAGCCACAGGCAAGTACTGTACCGTGACATTAAAGTAATTTGTAGATACAATGGCGCAGCCTTCCGGAAATGGTTCTAAGGGTGAGGAAGCCTGAGTAAATCCTGACCCAATCCTGAGCCGGGCCTGAGCCGGGGTGAGCATGTTACGTGGGCGAGGTATGAAAAAGAAAATTTTGTGTGCCCAGATTCGTCGCGTAAAACAGAGAGTGCGAGAGGAAGAGAGAGAGAGCGAGAGACATACAGTCGTCGGGCCATCCCTCGTTGCCGCCAACAAGCTCCACTCAATGACCTTAAATCAAGATGGCGGGCAAAAAAACTCCAGTGCTTGAAACGCCTCGCTCGCTGCGTGAGCGTCGTCGTCGGGGCTCTGAGCAGCGATGAGAGATTCTAGGAAATTCCAATGTGCGGCCAGCCATGCGCCAATCTGTAACTTTCCCGTCTCGAAGCCTTTGCCGGGCTTCTTAGTCTCGACGCAGAGCCATAAGGGTTTCTCCATAAGAGCTTCCAGCGGGGTGTGGTTAATGGCCAACTCGGGGAGATTGGTACAGACCCGATTAATGGCGTTGACGGCTTCCGGGTCGGACATGGCTCCCGGGTCGAAAAAGATGCCAAAATCGATCATTTTGCGGGGGACAGAATGCGGGAGGGAGGTATTGGTCTGTGACCTTGGCCGTGTGACTTTACGTAGAAAACAAGTGCCGGATATTTTACACCATGTCACGAGACGAGACGACTGGACCCAACGTACCAAGCAATCCAATTACAAGACGCCGCCGCGCCCGTGAGGCCCTCGACAGGCCGGGATGGCCGAAATACCGCTGACAACAACGGCGCATAGACCTGGAAATTCCATGAAATCTCTAGATACAAATCCGCTTGATATTTCATAGCAGCGGACAGAAGAGCAATGTAGTCATCGGGTTCATATGTGACGCCAATCTTTTCGCGGCATGTCGTGAAAACATGACAAAGCGCAAGTAATTGCTCGGGAATACTGTCCATCAAATCTGTCGAGGCTCGGTGGGCTGCGTTGGAGACAGTGGTGTGATTTACATATCCCATGGCGCGAAAATCTGAGACGCAAACTGGGATGCCGACTCTAATACTGCAGTGCTCTGAGATTGAATTCGTCTGCGCTTTACCTTGGGTTGACTCGGTTTAATCGCGTTTAGGTCGTCATGGCTGGCCGCGTCTGCCGTTGCGTCTCCTGCCGCGCTTTGAATCTGGTCAACCCATTTGCGGATATCCATCAACGCCGCCGCCAAAATTGTTGCTTGTGCTGACCTTGCATACGTCAACCTGGTTTCCGGCAGGCATCGGCAAAACATCGGTAACCAAAACTCAATCAGCCAGCGTCAGAAGAACATCAGCAAAGTCCCGTTAACGGATCGTTCGCTTGTCAGCCGTGCGCGGACATGCAATGCACAAAACTAGAAAATGAACCCAAAGAAGTTGAAAAGGGTAAACACTTAATCAATGCATTGTTCTGCTGCTCAGATGGAGGCCATTTTTGCTCAACTTGTGCGACGCTCTGCAACTTCCAAGTCCAGGTTTAGGAGCTCGGACCAGGTCACGGTGCGGTAGCTCTTTTCTCGATCAGTTTATCTCCACACATCGTCCCTATCCATTTGACTCGATCGACTCTGTCCATCTCCACATGGTGTGTCTCCGACCACCTATCGATCTCGCCCGAGATGGGAATGCACGGCCTCACATAGTCGCAATCCTGCATCCGGATTATACGGCGTCGGAAAACAGCCTCTTGGAGCTGCGCGCACTTGATGATGGCGGCATCGATTACAACACAGTCATGGCAGCCTGTAGCATCGTCACAGGCAATACCACAACCGGCTTCCTCGCAACGCGTTTATCGTCCCAGCTCGAACCCGTCGCGCGGCCTGATGATGGTATCCTCCGGGAGCACGAGTATTTTTTCCAGCTGCCCGACGATGCGGTAATTGGCGGCGTGCGACCTTACCCAATTGTCGTCCGCTTCGAGGACTGGACCTTTCCACATTCGGCTATGCCGTCGCCGTGGGACCAACTCTGCTTAGGACCATCATCATCGCCATTATCACCGTCATGTCGCATTACCGATTCCCGGTGGGGGATGCAAAGAGCTCACCTTGTGCCTCTCGGCGCCCAGGAGTGGTGGGATCGAGAGAGGCTACGACGCTACGTTGCTACCGATCGCTTCAGCCAGAAAAGCATCGACGCCAGCGACAACACCATCAATCTCCGCTCCGACATTCACAACGTCTTTGACGATAAAAACTTTGCCATTGTTCCCAAGCGGGACATGCGGAACATGGGGCAATCATCATCTTCCTCTTCTTCACTAATTGTACCCGTCGTCCATATCGTCAACCCCATCTCGGACAGCTATTTTCATAGCCACTACCACAATCGCCAGACTCTTTCCCTGGGAGGCTGTAGCGTCGAGTGTCTGTTTGCGCGCTTTGCTTGGACGCTTTTCCAGCCGACCGTACTAGTTTTTTTATTATCCAGCTGTATCACCAGTCGACGAGTTTTGGTCTATGACCCTGGTACTGGCACATTAGTGATGGAAAGCCGCAACCACGAGCAGGTGCGGGCCATGCTGGCCGCCTCACGATCCCGGAGTGCTAGCCCTAGAAAGAGGCCAGCCTCTGAGGCAGTAGTGGCAGCCGGTGGGATTCACAGCATGAATTCAGATTCCAGTCCTCCAGATAGCGGTTTTTCGGAGAGTCAACGACATGGTGGAGGAAGAAGATCAAGAAAGAGGGCAGCAGAAGAAGAGGACCCAGATTCCTGGCGTGATGATGATGATGGTACGGATAATGACTGTCCGAGAGGGCGACCGAGGAAGAGGCTGTGGGAGGAGAAACAATTTATTTCGGAGCGGTAATGATGTCGATGGGCGCGCTCCAGTCCCCCGATCAAACCACGGAGAGAGATGTTCGTTTTGGACAGAAAGAAGAGGCAAAAGCGACAGCTCGGTAAAACGTTGATTAAATTCAACCAGCATACCTACTAGGGTTACTCAAATCAAAGCGAGACAAATTTACAAATCCCCTCAACTCGCTACGAAGTACCTAGCCATTTATCCCTCTGTTTCAAGGGAGGTGACCACGGCAACGGCGGCAATCGCGCAAAGACTACCTACATACCTAGTATCGCGGGGCAACCAGGGGCTGACGATTGGCTTCTGTCCCGCGTGCCAAGGCCGGGTTGCCAACGGATTCAATGGGCATTTCCCCACGTCACACGATGTAAAAAGACAGCAACTCTAGGTTGGGACGTCGTCGTCGGGCTCAGCTGCGTCGCCATGGTACGCACTCGAGCCCAAGCGGCTTCTAAAAAGGGTCATCAATCGCCGCCATCTTGAGGGTTTTTGGAGCCGTGCTGGCACCGTGTAAAATCCTGGAACCGTGCAAGCAACCTGATTGACCCAATTCAAGCCATCTGGGTTGTGGTTTCCAGAGTTGTGAATAGCTTCATCAGCCGGTAAGCTAGTCAGCGATGACGACGGCGACGGCGATGATCTTGATGGTGATGGTGGTCAGATTGGGCCAATTAGATCGCTTGTACGGTTCCAGGATTTTGCACAGGCGAGGATTTGTCGGTGGACCTGAAGGACATTGTGAAGAGACGGCTTAATAACTGGGCGCTAGTGCTTATATAAGTGCTCTAACTTTGACAGCCGTGGTAAGTGAGGTTTGACCCTTTTTGGCGTTAGTAACTTGGTGTTGGCGCCTGCAGAACAATAACTGGTAGCCTGGCCGGCTGACAAAGTGGGAGCCTTGGGAGCGAGCCATGAGCTATTCACCTAAAATGCGGGGCGGCTGGTGAGGGCGCTGCCCGACTCCGTTTCCACATCACCTTGGCCTTGCTGGCAAAATGTGAGACTCGCTAAGCAGAGTAATTGTGCGTTGTGTGTGGAAATGCTACACTAGGGCATAGAAAAACTATGGCCAAGACTAAGTAAAAGTGGTGGGTTGAATACCGGATGAGAGCCAGCATAGGTGGGGCTCTCCACACTCTTTAATATTTGTTCGTTTTGCGGAGCTAAACTTTCACAACCAGTTCAGCTCTGCTCAGCTCCGTTCAGCTCCATGGAGATGTGATCTGGCAGCCTGCGCAGGCGAAAAACCTTGCAGCTCTAATCCCGGGCACTCAAAGCTCATCGCGGTGGCGTGCAGCATGGGGAAGATGGGTATCAAGATGTTGTCAACTCCAACCGCGGGTGCGGTTCTGGGCAGGCAGAGATTGCGGAAATTACAAAGTCGCGATTGAGCTCTGTCTGCCTTGGGGCTCTTCAGCATCTCCATCACATGTTCGGCGCAAGTCATGATTGGCTGCGATTGGCTCCCACCGTGGCGCAGTGCCAGCTCTGCCTGCCTTTGGCGTGGGTCAATTCTGCAAGCCTCCGGTCATGGCCTCAGGCAGCACAGCATGAAGGCTTGGCGCCTGGGAATTTACCCAACGATTTTGGAATCCCGACTCAGCCCAAGATGCTGTCTCTCATCCTCCCTACCAAGATTTCTTATCTAGTTGACCACCCACCCTTCCTCAGCAAGCTTATCCGACCGGGGAGCCTTCCCTCCGAGACGCTAGGCCTTCGTTAAGCTACCTTACCTATTCGCTCCCAGCAAGGAATTGTAATACTGCCAGACATGGAGGTCGCCGCTAGCGTCATTGCCATCATCCAGATTGCGAAGACAGTTGGAGGCATCTGCGGCTCGTACATCCGCCAATACCACGACGCGCCGAAGGATCTGCGAAGCATCCTGATTGAGGTCGGATCCATCAAGGCAGTACTAGAAGTAATTCAGTTGCTTCACGTTCAAACCGCAAAGTCGAATTCCCCACTCCTCCATCAGATTGCCGAGACGGATGGCCCTCTGACCGCATGTCGCGACATACTCCACGAATTGCTGTCCCTGTTCCCGAAGCAAGAAGTCATGATGAATGGCGGGCGTAAGTTTGTTCTGGGGCCTCTAGAGAGACTGCGTTGGTCTACCAAGGCAAACGAGGTCCGCAGACTTTTAACAGATCTGGGGAAGCTCAAATCGACGCTGTCTTTGATGCTGACGTCTGATACAGTGTGAGTACTAGTATTTCCGCTGCTTCTATTGACGTTGCTGTTGTCTGACATGTTTGCAGGGTTGATATGAAGGATATCAAGGCAAACATGCATCAAATCCAGCACCGATTATCCGAGAAGGACAAGCAAGACATGTTAAAGTGGCTCGTCACGACGGACCCGTCTCCCAATCACAACGCAGCCGTTCAGCTGCATGAAGAGCACACGGGCACCTGGCTGTTACGATCGAGAGAGTACGCGGCCTGGCTTACTGGACAAGTTCCGCTCTTTTGGGTCTACGGTATCCCAGGTGCGGGTAAAACGGTGTTACTCTCCTTCATCGCCATTTCCCTCCAAAAACACTGCAACACAGCCCGGAACGCAGGCATGGCCTTTTGCTATTACTACTGCTACTTCGGCCGTTCGCAAGACGAGACGCCTCATCTTTTGAGGTGGGCAATTAGCCAACTTTGTCGACAGAGTGGCACGGTCCCGGCTGAAGTCGTCAAACTTTTTGGAGCTGGCACGGAACCAGCCGTTAACGAGCTTATATCAGCTCTTTCGGCCGTCGTCCAACCTTTCGATGCAGTTTTCCTCTTAGTCGACGCACTGGACGAGACGCAAAATCAGACGCGGCTCGCGTCTACGCTGATGTGTCTCAGGGGGTCAAGGTTCCCGAATGTCAGAGTTCTCGCGACGAGTAGGCAAGAACCAGATATCGAACGCGTACTTCAGAAAGAGCAGTCAATGTCGCTCCTGAACCCGCTTGTCGACGAGGACATCAGACTCTACATTGGCGAGACCTTGAGATCTGATCCCCGGTTTCGTAGATGGCAGCCGGTTCTCGTGAGCGCAGTGGAGGATGCTCTCATTGCAGGGGCAAAGGGAATGTAAGTCACTCTGCGAATATATATGTGTCCTTGCCCCCCGTCCCCCCCAATCGGAAAATGCTCATTCTCAACAGGTTTCGTTGGGTCGCTTGCCAACTCGATATTTTGAGGAGGCTGACCACGGAAGCGGCTATTTACGAAGCTCTGGGCAATCTGCCAAAAACACTCGACGAAACGTATGAGCGGATTCTCCTCGGTATACCCGAGTGCAATAGGCAGTTTGCGAAAAGAGCCTTGCAGTGGATGTCCTATCCAGATCGCTTGAACGGTACTTACTTCAGTTCTGCCGCCCTCGCGGCTGCGGTCACCATGCCTTGTCGTGATGGCGACCTACGCTGGGAGAATCAGTTGCTAGACATTTCTGACCTGCAAGACATCTGCACGTGTCTGGCAGAAATACCTGAGGTGGGCTACGAAGATGATGATCTGTACTTTCTGTACAACAAGAAGGGGCGTCTGTCACACTATACGGTCAAAGAGTTTTTGATCTCCGACAGGATACAACAAGGCCCTGCGTCTTATTTTCACATTTCGCAAAAGTCGACGCTATCACTATTGGCCGAGACAGTTATTGGCTTTCTTCTTCATTTCGACCCAGTTGATATTGGCTACTCGAGCGATACATCGAAGGAGGCCTGGCACCGATTTCAACGCCCCGCCAAGGGCAGTGAAAACCGAACAAGGATTTTGACCCTGAGCGCGTTTTACGCATTTTCAATCGGCGGCTGGCCTAAGCTTGTAAAGAATTTCGACGACGAAGGCGGGGGCCAGGAAGTGTTTGGCCTTCTTTTCGACCTCCTGGACCCCCGACGCCCCGACTTCGAGCAGTTCCGCGACAGCTCCAATACAGCGGCGGATGATCATACGGCGGTCCCGGACTGGATGCTGGATGAAAGTAACTGGGCCAAAATCATTCTGCTGAGCCTTGTGTTCCTCGGTCTTCCCCGGGCCGCCATAGAGTGGCTCAAGAGAAATAATAGCCTCAAACTCAACAATCCGTATATAAAACGCCAGAATACATACGGCATTCGCGATGATTATATCGACTGCCCATTTCTTCTCGCCTGCGACCGCGGGCTTGTCGATCTAATACGCTACTGTATCGTGGAGGGCCGGGTGGACTACGATAACCGCGACGAGGATGACAACGTTTGTCCCATGGGACTAATAGTCGGATCAGATATGCCAACTTCTGATATATGCGACCTCGTTCAGCTGATGGTCAGCTTCGGCGCCAAGGTTAATCCTGTCCCTGACCATGTTGCATTCACCCCCCTTCAAATAGCGGTGGGATGGCATGCGCCCCGACGGATATCAGTCACCCGGTTGCTTCTGCAGTGCGGAGCTGATCCGAATGTAAGAGGCTTAGGCGAATGGAATAGCGACACGTCTCGATTTTGGGATAGTTGTGGTGGTCTGCCCTTCGAGGTCGCCAGAAACGAACTGCGACCCCGCCATCCTAAAGAGGACAAGAGTATCCAGCAGGAAGTAATAGATCTTCTTCTACAATTCGGGGCGAGAGAAGAGTTGCTTGATACAAGCTCAGGGGAATCTTCTAACCAGGATGCAATGGAAACAGATTCAGATTTGGATTTAACGGACAGTTAAGGACGATTTGTAATTTGAAGCAAATGCGAGAGATAGTTCAGAGGGGGTTTCTATGAGAGATATAAAAGACAACTTGCACAAAAAATGCTAAACGGATGTAGTTTATAACCTCGGGACCGACAGCGAGTTGAGTGGATTTAAGTGAATTTTTGTCTGCCCTTGGATCTGAGCAAGCTCAGTAAAGCTACCCTGGAATTAATCAATGCGCCCGTTCAATTCCGATAAGTAATGTTCGCCGTCCGGGATTCTGGTGACGCCATTGTTGTGACCGCCCACCTCTCTCACGTGGCTTGACCCATCCCAGCCCAATCCCACCCAGCAACCTCAACTTCACACCAAAGCAACCAGACAACAAGCAACAAGACGCAAAACACCACGGAGAGAAAAAAAGAAAAAGAAAAAAAAGTGTTAGGCTCAGCGATGCAAGCCCTGCAACCCGAGCCCGAAGTCATCGCGTCGGCATTTGACACGCTGCGCGATCAATCGCGACGCCTTGCCAATGTTGTCGCGATCCAATGAGAGTCATCAAGATCTCGTCAACGCATTGCAACAGACCATCCAGCAGACGGTCCAAGCTTCGGTCCAAGCCGCCATCCAACCTTTTGCGCAGGATACAGCCAACCGCTTCGACCTCTTGAACACGCGACTTGATGGGCTGGAACACCGTTTTGACGGAGCTGGAGAACCGCTTTGGCGTGCTGGAGAACCGTTTTGGTATTCTCGAGAACCGCCAGAGCAACTTTGAGATTGCCACCATTAACGCCAGGCTGTTTGCCGTTGATGGCGCCGGCGGTCTCCAGCCCCCGTTGGATGTTCAGAGCGGGGATGCCATTCCGGATTTCCCGGTAACGCTGCCCCAATTATATGAATTGGATGGTACGTTGTCCTTGTCCTATCTCCATCCTTCTCTATTGATACTCTGGGGCTGACATTTTTGGTGCATCGAAACAACAACAGAACAGCGCACGGATGCCGTCCTTGCCGCGCTTGGTCTCCATCTCAGTCCGAATATCCCACTGTCCATTAAGCGGGAGAGCATTGCCAGGAATGGATTTTAAAGTAATTTGTCTGGGGCACGGGATATGACACACTTGCGGGGAAAAAACGGTAGTAAGCGGATGGGTGGATGGATTTTACAAGACGCTAAATCAGATTCGCTTGTAATTAGAACATACCTAATAAGACCATAACATCACATAACCTAAAGAGCAATATAGCCAGATTGTATTTTGGACCCCCTAGCTAGAAGCAGGGTTTTGTTAGGATTACCCCGGTTACAGCCAGGTTTTGTCTCGATCAATTCAATTGTTGCAACCAACTTGCGTCGATTAACTTTGTCGCTTTCCCCATATGGCATCTCTTCAACCCCCTCTATCATTCGCACCCGCGGCGAGAACACACGGCCTCGCTCTTTTCCACGTGCAATGTTACGAAACGCAACGTCCGGCCGTCCGGCCGTCTGTCCGTGCTTCCGTTATCCGTTCGACACCACAAGAAAAAAAAGAAAGCCACCCACAAAACCACATGTATACACTTGACTAACCACCAAAGCTTTCCATCAATCAACATAATGTCTCTACCATCAGATCAATTTCCTTCTCCCTTACACCGTCCGGGAGTTCCATCCGGCTTATCCTCCCTCTTCTCCTCACTTTTCCTTTCCTTTCCAGGGTCTGGAAGCCCTATTCTCCCTCCTCACCCCAGATTTCCCGTCCTTCTCCTCCTATCGAATGTGCCCCAGCCCCATATTTCTTAGCATAAAACTCGGCTCTCGCCCCTTGGATATGCTCCTTCAATCTTTCCTCAACTCTCTGTTTCAAAGCCGGATCATCTTTCTCAGTCTCTTTCTCAGCCTCTACCTCTCTCGGATAGACAAGTGCAAGAGTATCAACCCCCCTCCAAGATATGGTTATAGGAGGCACAGCCCGAGCACGGACCTGTTTTTTCCAACTCCGTACTTGGTCTCGCGCAAAAGTGGATCGTTCGCCGTTAAATGCGGCAGATTCCGAGAGGCGGTCGAGAAGCGACGTGAAGGGGGTGTCTAAACACTCGGGAGGCGGGAAGTAGTATGCTACTACTGCTGCTGTGTCATCAGCGCTGTGATCGAGCCAACTAAGCCAATACCACCCCCTGGAGTTGGCTTGGGCTTGGGTAGCTCAGGAGGGCTTGGCTTGCGAAAATCACGAGTTGAGTTGGCTTATTTAGTTGGGTAATACCAAGGTCTTGGCACCGGAAACGGTTGATCCGACCCGAGAGAGCTAAAAATAGTTACAAAAGACAGAACTCCAGCCTCCATTCATCCTGCCAGCTTCAAAACAACCAATTTCGCTGCCAATTCTTAATACACTAGAGCATGCAGAGTATATCCCAGTAGCAAGAGTATCTCTGTTGACCAACAACAAACTTAGCTTAGCTGAAGACCCTCTCACACTCGCATATGGTCGGTGGGATGGATAACACATCCAATGCCAAGGCAGCAAGTCGTGGAAACCTGCACTGGTTGGCCAACCACCACGAAATAGGGTCAACCACGTAGAAAACTGGTTCAGCAAAGTAAATAGCAACCTCATCCACAACCTAAAATGCCTCTAGGGGATCGAAAAAATCCGGACCGAAGCCACCAACTAGTTATTAATCGGCGTAAAGGGGTGGCGATGGCACGGGGGCGTTATATAAAGGGGCGGCACGCGTAAAAAAGGCTAGAAACTGCTCTTTAAGGTCGGAAATCCGCGCGGGGTTGTTGAAAAAGCGTTCAATCCAACGGAGTTTACACCCGGGGTTGAGGATCTGCGCAGCCCAGTATAGCGGCAATTAGTCCATCTCATCTAGATATTTATCAAATTTGTTAATAGCAAGGCCTAAGCTTAACTAAATTATGCTCTAAGAATCCAGGTCCACGTAATCAGGAAGAGGATCACTAAGTTCGATAACTACGGCGTTATTAACTTGCTGCGGCAACATCTTCAGCTTGATCTCGAAGGCTCCTGGCGCGGCGAAGTCGTGAGAAAACGCTGTTTCCAACAGCTAAGGCGGCGGTATTGATACTCTTACTATCGCTATTATTGGAAATGGAGAAAGAGTCAAAAAAGGGAGGAGGGGTGGCCTGAGTCTCGAAAAGGTCAGCTATTTTGATAGGGTATTGGAACAAAGAGGTCGAGGCTTACGTACGTAGTATTCTGATAATCTCAAGGCTTCTTTTCTAACTTCAGAGGGCTTAAATTGGGCTTAAATAGCTGTTTTCTCGGTTAGCAATTAATCTTAATCGCGGGGTGATTGAAAACTTCGCGCGAAGAGAATCAGGCGCGCGCGCACGGCGGAAACGCGGTTTTCGCGCTAAAACGGTCATCAGAATCAATTTAGCGAATTAAAAAAGCGATAAATTCAATCGCTGGCAAAAGAAAACAAGAAAAAAAAGGGCGGGGGAGGCGACTTTTCGTAATGGCGAATGGATAAAAATGGCGTTGAGGTTTGTAGTTTTTGGAAAATCTTGGCTGTGATCCAGCCCGGCGGTGGCCAATCAAAAGCCTCCCTGGGCGCCCCATACCATCCAATACCCAAGCCAACTCTGGCCCCTGAGTTGCTTACCTTGCAGGAGGTATT
>Ga0247765_1000528_pt1 | contig 28822 bp, 20 predicted proteins | sample UWRJL106311C6_FD_179949 | JGI IMG/M metagenome (GOLD analysis project Ga0247765, IMG submission 179949) | Plant litter microbial communities from Arlington Agricultural Research Station in Wisconsin, United States - UWRJ-L106-311C-6 | ecosystem: Environmental > Terrestrial > Plant litter >...
TTGGGTGCTGTAGCCTAGTTGATCTACTACCCTGGGAGTGCTGCTGACTGCACTATGGCAAAGTGCAGTCACCACAACTACGGGAGTTGGTGTTGTGGTTCAGGGGGGCTGCCAAGCCCCCTGGACCTACTGGAACCTACTAGAACCGATGGGGAGTTCCGAGGACCCACTACCTGTAGGCTTGGCTTATAGGGGTAGACCCACCACTACTGTTACGTTAGTACAGCCAACTAGTTGCCCTGGAATCCTTTGGATTCCAGCGCCAACGTAAGCACCTTTCCCTCTGTAGTATAGGCTTTCCTTTTGTATTTTAGGGCCCTTACCCCCTGTAAGGTTGACCTATACCTACTAAGGGCCCTATAAAGAACCATCTCCCCTTTTATATTTCTGGTATTTGATTCTTTTCCTTTCTTCTACCTTAAGTAAAATAGTTTATATATAGCTTTAGGGCAACCTTTTAACCTTCGTAATCTCTATACAAAACCTACTATAGTCACCTTATTACAGGGTATAAACCCCTATATCTCTGCTTATTATAGCAGGTTGGTTTGCTGATTTTAGCTTCCTTTAACCCCGTCTCGGGCAGTTATCGTACCCTTAAAGCCTTCCGCTACGCCCGTTACAAAGGACTTACCCCCCTGTAACCTCCTATACTAGACCTTACTAAGATTAGTTAGGCTATACAAATTAATAGGTTATAAGTCCGGATTTTACAACCCTTGGCCGACCTTGCCTCGTTACCTACAATTAGTAACTACCTTTATAGCGCTTCTACGCCCTCCGTAAACTACATCGTCTATTCTCCGGAAAAACCTATACGCCGGCCAAAGTTACCCTTAGTATAGCTACTAACCCTCCTAAAAAGCCCTTACGCCGGCTATAGTTACCCCCGTAGGTGGTACGGTAACCCCTATATTGGTCACCTACCCTTCTAAAAAGCCCTTACGCCGGCCAAAGTTGCCCCCGTAAGTGGTATTGTAATCCTCGTATTAATTACCAACCCTCTGTTTACGCTACCGGTACTACTTACTGTAATTAGTAGGTTAGGTCCCCGTAAGACTACTATACCTCGATCCTCCAGGGGAATAATACCCCCTAATTTCCATTACCAATAGGAGTATTACCCCCTAAACTACTATAGATAGTACTGCTACTACATATTACCGTATTTCAGCCTCCCGCACGCGATTACTACTCCCTAATTACAAACGTATTTAGGAGAACTACCCCTTGAAGAACACCTACGCTTACTAAAATTCGACTTCTTATAGTAGTCGTTGCTACTAAATATACCATTTGTACAGTAGTATACCTCTAGTTACCCACTTACGATCCCCCAGCTCCCTTAAAAACTTACTAACCCAGTTGCAATAGTACGTACGGGAGAGGCAATTCCGTTACGTAATTAAAATTCCAATCGGAAATTAGGTACGATATAATAGCTAATAACGACCTAGATATAGCCTCTATAGGCCAAGGCCAGCAACCCAAAGAAGTCCCGCTTATTTAAGGCTTAGTATAGCAAGTTTCCGAGCTTACTTAGCGCTTTAACAGGCTGCTAATAGTACTGGAACAACAGTAATAGGCCCGGAATATACCAGATATAAGTACTTCCAAGGCCTCCCAAAAGGGGGGTAATAACTTAACGGCAACCACTGGAGCCCCTGGGACTACCTATCCTTTAGTAATTCCAGCTATTAGGGACGAGTTTAGCGCCCTTATAGTTAAAAAGCTTACTAAATAGTCTCTCTTCTTACCCGAAAAACAGTACCTATTAGGACCTAAGAACTATTAATAGTAGTTTTAGGTACTATTGATTTAGTTTAGGGCCCTCCAGATCCCTAATTTCCTTTATAACCTATAGGTGGTTACAAAGCGCCTTAGTAACCCTTAGAAAGCCGCCCTTTTGTTAATTTTTCAAAATATACTAAAGGAAGGCCCCCTTGCTACTATAACTTACGAGAAGGACCCTGGATCTACCTTTAGTCGGCTCCGCTAATAATACGTTTTAACCCAGGCTAATCTCCGTAACAAACTCTACTACTAATACTACTTCTTAACCTTTAATAGTAGTATTATTATAGTAGACTTTAATACTATCTTTAATACCTTAATAGGCCGTTTTAGTACTTAGGGAGTTGTAATTGCGGAATAAAATTAAGTTAACTACTATTTTAACGTTTTAAAACCCTAATTTCCATAGTAGGCTAAGCGTTTTAGGGTATTACTACGACGAGATTAGTAGATTGCGAATGCTAATACTGGGTTCTAAAGGCTACTTAGTACCTTTACCCTTCTATATTTTCAGGAGGACCTACTTACTAAAACCCGGAACCCTAGTACCTTTTTAGTACGTACCTTAATTATACTACAGGCTAATTGGAAGAGGTTTAAGGAGCTTAAATAAGGTTCCGGAGGAGGTAAAGGCTAATAACAGGATAAGCCAGGAGCTTCGTAAGGTAACTCCAGGCCTAGGGAAATTAGGAATTCGAAGAAATAGGGCAGTTCTAGTAGTAAAAGGGCGTATAATAGTAATACCTTTAATACGGAAGATACTCCTAAAGGTATTAATAAGACCTACGAAACTAGTACTATTTCCAATAGTTAGGGGGAGCTAGTTGCTGTAAAGGAGGCCTTCCCTATTTACTACAACTTTAACCAAGGTACTACACTTAGCGCCGAACCTACCGACCTTAACGATACCTTTAGTAAACCGGATACCTTAATAAACCCTAAACCCCTTATTAGTAACCCCCTTAAGCTCCCTACGGTTAACCTTTTTATAGGGGGTAGTTTTATTAAATAGTAGCTTTTTAATACCGGTTTTATAGTATATATTTATACTAATAAGGCCCTATTTGCAAAGCTACGTACTGGAAAACTGGTTATAATACGTATTAAAGGTAGCCTAATACAGCCTTAGGGTATCGGGATAGTTAAACTTAAACCCTATACTAGTACTATTGGGGGTAGGCCTCAGTATAATACCATTATACTAAAGGAGTGCCTTTATATTCCAACCTTCCCCGTTAATATTATTAGTAGCTACCGCCTTTATAATTCAGGGGGTATACTTATTAAAAACAAGCTTTATAACGCCTTTAGGAAGCTTATTACCCTATTAGACTTTAAAGGTTCAAACTTTTATATCCGGTTATAGAGGTTACAACCCCCTAAAACTAACTATACTTAATAAGACTATAAAAGTACTTGGTATTACTACCTATCCGGAAATTAACCTAAAGCCCCTACTATAATACTACTTACTACAAAGGGGGTAACCCCCTTTTTAATATACTATAATAGGGCCCAAAGGGGTCCTTTAACGGTAATAATTAAGGCGGTTAGACTCTAATACGTTCGTTTGGGCTATATAGGGCTAGACCTTTTAAGAAAAACCGCCTTAGTTACTAAAGGGATACCCGATCTTAGCAGTATACGCCTTAAATATATAACTTGCAAAAGTTATAATACCGCTAAATTACTGTACCGATCCTCCTCCAAAGCTGTTATTAACCCTTCTAATGCGTTAGGGCGGATAAAGGGGGATATATTCGTAATCCGCTTTATACCTTTAAATAATAAACTTTATAAGTTTATTTTAGTAAATTAAAAGATCCGTTTTAAGATTATTAGGCTTTTAAAGTCCAAAGATAAGGTTGTTATAAAAGTAAAGGTTGTTATAAAGGAGATTAATAATACCTTTAAGCGGTACCTGATATACCTATATTATAATAAAGGTAAAGAAATCAGTAGGCTTAGGCCTTACTTACGTAAAAAGGGTATTATTTTCTCGGAATCTAGCCCCTATACGTATAATTAAAATAGCTTAACTAAACGTATTATACGGGTGGTTTTAAAACGTTTTAGGGCTGTAATAGTTACTTTAGGGCTTTTATCTTCCCTATAAAAATACGTTATAAGCCCTATAGTTAAACTAATTAACAGGATAGCAAATACTATTAAGGAACTTACCTTATACTAGTTTTTCCTCGATAAGTTAGTACCCTTACAGGCCCTTTATATCCCGGATCTTTTTAATTACAGGGTTATAGGCGCCGATTATATAGTATTAATTCCCCCTAAGAAACGTATCCAGTCCCAGAAACTTACCCCTAGGGGCGTTTAAGGCAGGTTACTAGTTATATTAGGCACCCAGACCTACTTAGTTTAGCTTAGTTAACGGAAGGTTATTTAAACCAGCTTTATTAAATTATACGAGAACCCTTCTACCTATCTATAGGGGCCCCGGGGCCTAATTAACGCCTTGGACCTCCCGGATACTACTAAAGATACAAAGGACCAATACCCTAATTACGATAGCTCTCCCCCCAAGACGCCTACTAAATTCGCCCTATTAGTAGTACTACTATACAAACTGGTTTAATTACCCGTAGCGACCCCTAAACCCTTTAAATCCCCTATAGGAGATAAATTTAGGCCTATTATAGTAGAAATCCCAATCCTATAGGCTATTAAAACCTAGCGAAAGGAATTTAAATAAGTAGAAGTTAAGCCTATAAATACTATAGCGGACCTAATTAACCACCTTATTAATAAAGCTACTAAATAAGCCAAGCCTAGTAGCTATTATAACTCCTTTAAACTTACTAAAGATTTGGAGCTTAAATCCTTTAAGTAAATCCTAAGGTACCCCCTAAAGGACCAGTAGTTAATAGTATATTTTAAGGAGATATAGTAATTATTAACTATTAAAATTTTCCATTTTATTAAGCGGTTTAAAACTAAAAAGCTACTTATTACTACTAAACTAGTTACTAAACTAAAAAAGGATACCCAGGGTAGGGTTACTAAGTTTAAGGTCCGGTTAGTAGCTAGGGGGTTCCAATAGGCCCCTAAAATCGACTTTAGGGAGACCTTTGCAACTACTACAGTACCGTTAACCTAGCGAATTATACTGGTACTAGCTGCTATTAAGGACTGGGAAATTAAATAAGTGGATTTTGTAGGAGCCTTTCTAAATAATAAGTTGGATATAAAGCTTTATATCGAGGTCCCTAAAGGCCTGTACAAGTTTAGTTTTAATAAGTTCTAAGGTACTGGACCTCCTAAAGCGGTACGGTTGGGACCCCTCTAAAGACTAAATTATACTACTAGGTAAGGGACTTTACGGCCTAAAGCAGGTCTTTTACCTCTAGTAATAAAAGGTCGCGAAGTTACTAAAAACGCTAGATTACAGCCCTCTTACCAGTAACGTAGCCACTTATTATAGTATAGTTTACAAGATTATAGTAATTACCTATGTTAATAACTATCTCCTCGTTAGGCCCTTTGCAACTAAGATTAAGGTACTAAAGGTCCAACTTGGTTAGGTATACGATATAGAGGACCTAAGCCCTGCCCGCTACTTCCTAGGGGTCGAGATCTACTGCGATAGGGTACGCTGCCTCTTATAGGTTAATTAAAAAGCCTATATCGAATAAGCTATTTAGTACTTTAAACTTAGCTATAACGGACCAATTATCCCTTTCTCTCCAGGACTTATAAGATATGATTCCTTTTCCAAGCCCCTAAATACTACTAAAATCCGGCTATTTTAATAACTTGTCGGTACTACTATATACGTTATAGTTTAAACTAGGCTGGATATAGCGTTTGCAGTATAGTAGCTTTCCCACCAGTTACAGCAACCTATTATTACCTACCTTAAAATAGTAAAGAAGCTCCTTAGCTACCTATTTTCTAATGTAGATTAGGGCATTTATTTTAGTACCTTTACTAATCTTACCCTTATAGGATATACTAATAGCGATTTCGCGGGGTGCAAAACTACTGTAAAATTTACTTATAGTTACCTATTTACAGTAAGTAAAGGATTAGTTAACTGGAAGTTAAAGAGGTTGTTTACAGTAGCCTACTCGACCTTAGAGGCTGAGTTTACAGGGCTTATAGAGGGTAATAGAGAGGTAATCTAGCTTCGGGGGCTATTCTCTGAACTAGAGCGCCCTATACAGGGACCCGTTTTACTAATAAGAGATAATAAGGGCGCTATAAATACGGTATATAACCCGAAATACTATAACCGTACGAAATATACCCTTCTAAAATACCAGGGGGTAAAAAAAAGTATTACAAAAGGCAACATCACTATAACGTATGTACCTATAGGGGAGATACCGGTAAATAGGTTAATAAAAGCCCTAACCCCAGCTAAATATAAATAATTCCTTAAGTTATTAAACCTTTTTAGGCCCTGTAGATTCCAAAGGGGGTCTGTCTGGAACTAAGAGGCGTACCAGGGCTTAGGGCTATAAAGGGGGTATTGAAATTACAGCCTAGTTACCCTATAGTTACAATACCCTTAAGTACTATAGCCTAGTTAATCTACTACCCTGGGAGTACTGCCGACTGTACTATAGCAAAGTGCAGTCACCATAACTACGGGAGTTAATATTGTAGTTCAAGGGGGCTGCCAAGCCCCCTGGACCTACTGGAACCTACTAAAACCGACGGGGAGTTCCGAGGACCCACTACCTGTAGGTTTAGCCTATAGGGGTAAACCCACCACTACTATTACGTTAGTACAGCCAACTAGTTGCCCTGAAATCCTTTGGATTCCAGCGCCAACGTAAGCACCTTTCCCTCTGTAATATAGGCTTTCCTTTTGTATTTTAGGGCCCTCACCCCCTATAAGGTTGACCCATACCTACTAAGGGCCCTATAAAGAACCATCTCCCCTCCTATGTTTCTAGTATCTAATTCTTTTCCTTTCTTCTACCTTAAGCAAGATAGTTTATATATAGCCTTAGGGCAACCTTTTGACCTTCGTGATCTCTGTATAAAGCCTACTGTAGTCACCCTGTTACAGGGCATAAACCCCTATATCTCTATTTATTACAGCAGGTTAGTCTGCTGATCTTAGCTTCCTTTAACCCCGTCTCGGGCAGTCATCATACCCTCAAAGCCTTCCGCTGCGCCCGTTACAGAGGACTCACCCCCCTGTAACCTCCTGTACTGGACCTCACTGAGACCAGTCAGGCCACACAAATTAACAGATATAAAAGCCTAAACCTTTAAAGTCTAATAAAGTAATAAGCTTCCTAAAGGTGCTATAAAATTTATTTTTAATAAGTATACCCCCTGAATTGTAAAGGCGGTGGCTACTAACGATATTAACGGGGAAGGTTGGAATATAAAGGCACTTTTTTAGTATAATGGTGTTATATTGAGACCTACCCTAATAGTACTAGTATAGGGTTTAAGTTTAACTATCCCAATGCCTTAAGGCTATATTAGGTTACTTTTAATACGTACTATAGCCAGTTTTTTAATACGTAGCTTTGTAAATAGGGCTTTATCAGTATAAATATATACTGTGGAACCGGTATTAAAAAGCTACTACTTAGTAGGACTACCCCCTATAAAAAGGTTAATTATAGGGGGTTTAAGGGGGTTGTTAATAGGGGGTTCAGGGTTTATTAAGGTATCCAGTTTACTAAAGGTATTATTAAGGTTAGTAGGTTTGGCGCTAAGTGTAGTGCCTTGGTTAAAATTGTAGTAAATAGGGAAAACCTTCTTTATAGCGACTAACTCCCCCTAATTACTAAAAATAGTACTAGTTTCGTAGGTTTTATTAATACCTTTAGGGGTATCTTTTGTATTAAAGGTATTACTATTGTGCGCCCTCTTATTACTGGAATTACCTTATTCCTTCAAGTTCCTGATTTCCCTAGGCCTAAAATTGCCTTGCGAGGCTTCTAATTTGCCCTATTATTGGCCTTTGCCTTCTCCGGAACCTTATTTAGGCTCCCTAGATTTTTTTTAATTAGTTTATAGTGTAGCTAAGGTACGTGTTGAAAAGGTACTAGGGTTCCGGGTTTTAGTAAGTAGGTCCTTTTAAAAATATAAGAGGGTAAGGGTGCTAGGTGGTCTCTAGAACCCAGTATTAGTATTTGCAATCTACTGATCTTATTATAGTAGTACCCTGGAACGTTTAGCCTACTATGGGAATTGGGGTTTTAGAACGTTGAGATAGTGGTTGACTTAATTTTATTCCGTAATTACAACTTCTTAAGCCCTGAGACGGCTTATTAAGGTGTTAAAAATAACGTTAAAGTTTACTATAGTAATACTGCTATTGAAAATTAGGAAGTGGTATTAGTAGTAGAGTTTGTTACGGAGATTAGCCTGGGTTAAGGTATATTGTTGGCGGAGCCGACTAAAGGTAAATCTAAAATCCTCCTTATAGGCTATAGTGGTAAGGGGGCCTTTTTTTAGTATATTCCGGAAAGTTAATAGGAGGGCGGCTTTCTAAGGGTCACTAAGGCGTTTTATAATTATTTATAAGTTATAGAGGAAATTAGGGATCTGGAGGGCTCTAAACTAAATTAATAAAGCCTAAAACTATTACTAATAGTTTTTAGATCCTAATAAACGTTAATTTTCGGGTAAGAAGAGAAACTATTTAACCAGTTCTTTGACTGTAAGGGCGCTGAACTCGTCCCTAACAGCTGGAATTACTAAAGGATAGGTGGTTTTAGTGGTTCCAATGGTCCTAGGAGCTCTAGTAGTCGCTATTAAGTTGCTACCCCCTTTTTGGGAAGCCCCGAAAATACTTATATCTAGTATGTTCCGGGCTTATTGCTGTTGTTCCAATACTACTAGCAGTTTATTAAAGCGCTAAGTAAACTTGGAAACTTACTATGCCAGGCCTTAGATAGGTGGGACTTCTTCGGGCTGCTGGCTTTAGCCTATAGAGGCTATATCTAGGTCGTTATTAGCTATTATATCGTGCCTGATTTCCGATTGGAATTTTAATTATACAAAGGAACTACCTCTCCCGTACGTATTACTACAATTGGGTTGGTAGGTTCGTAAGGAAGCCGGGGGATTGTAGGTAGATAACTGGAGGTGTACTATACGTTGGGGTTAACCTACTATATAGGTTACGTATTTACTATATAGATAATATATTTAGTAGTAACAATTACTATAGGGGGTTGAATTCCAGTAGATATAGGTGTTCTTTAAGGGGTGATTATCCTAAATGCGTTTAAAATTAGGGGGTAGCAATTGCGTACGGAAGGCCGGAATATAAGGGTATATAATAGTAATACTAACTATAGTGGTTTAAGAGGCAATACTCCTAATAGTAATGGAAATTAGGGGGTATTATTCCCCTAAGAAATCGAGGTATAGTGGTTTTACAGGGACCTGACCTACTAATTACAGTAGGTAGTACCAGCAACGTAACCAAAGGGTTGGTAATTAATACAAGGATTATAATACTACTTACGGGGGCAATTATAGCCGGCGTAAGGGCTTTTTAAAAGGGTTGGTGACTAATATAGGGGTTACAGTACCACCTACGGGGGCAACTATAGCCGGCGTGAGGGCTTTTCAGAAGGGTTAGTGGCTATATTGAGGGTAATTTTAGCCGGCGTATAAGCTTTTCCAGAGGGTAGATGATATGGCCTGCAAAGGGTATGGAAGTGTTATAAAGGTAATTATTAACTGTAGGTAACGAGGCGAGGTTGGTTGAGGGTTGTAAAGCCCGGGCTTATAACCTATTAATTTATATAGCTTGGCTGGTCTTAGTAAGGTCCAGTATAGGAGGTTATAGGGGGTAAGTCCCTTGTAACGGTCGCAGCGGAAGGTTTTACGGGTACGATAATTACCCGGGATAGGGTTAAAGGAAGCTAAGATTAGTAGATTAATTTGCTATAATAAGTAGAGATATAAGGATCTATACCTTATAATAGGGTAATTATAATAGGCTTTGTATAAAGATTACGAAGGTTAAAAGGTTGCCCGTAGGTTATATATAAACTATTTTACTTAAGGTAAAAGAAAGGAAAAGAATTAAATACCAGAAATATAGGAGGGGAGATGGTTCTTTATAAGGCTTTTAGTAGGTATGGGTTAATTTTATAGGGGGTGAGGGCCCTAAAATATAAAAGGAAAGCCTATACTATAGAGGGAAAAGTGTTTACGTTGATGCTGGAATCTAAAGGATTCCAGGGCAACGAGTTAGCTGTACTGACGTAATAATGGTGCTGGGCCTACCCCTGTAGGCCAAGCCTACAGATAGTGGGTCCCCGGAACTCCCCGTCGGTTCTAGTGGGTTCCAGTGGGTCCGGGGGGCTTGGTAGCCCCCCTGAATCACAACACCAACTCCCCGTAGTTGTGGTGACTATACTTTACCATAGTGCAGTCGGCAGCACTCCCAGGGCAGTAGATCAACTAGGCTACAGCACCCAAGGGTGCTATAGCTACAGGGCAACTGGGCTGTAATTTCAACATTACTATTAACCTCGCCTAAACCGAAGCTTACACTTTGAAGGCGCACTATCTTAAAAATCGCTAAAGCTATTCACCTAGGCTTTAGTATCTTAACGTTTGTGATAAGCGAGCCGTACAGACAAGCGAGCCGTACACTTTCTTGGCATAACGCAACCTTCCAACTTCTTTCACCAATCCTACTACCAATTCGCCATGGATTTACTTCCAACCAAATCTCGAATTATTCTAGCCCTCGAAGCTTTAAAAAAAGACCCAAAGCTTAATTTTCAACGCGTAATTACAATCTACAACGTACTGTTAATAACCTTTTCCAATCGACGCGTTAGTTGGCTAGCGCGATACGATATCCCAGCCAATTCGTATAAATTTACGGATTTGGAAGAGAAAACAATTGTTTAATATATAATTAAGCTATATATACGCGTATTCCATTTTTAACTTTCGTACGTAGAAGATATAGCTAACCGATTGCTACGTAAACGTAACGTGCCATTTATTGGTATACAATAGGCTTACAACTTCGTTAAACGCTAATTAAAACCTTAGATGCGTTTTACGCGTAAATACGATTATTAAAGGGCTAAATGCGAAAATCCCAAGGTTATTCAAAAGTAGTTTGCCTTTATATATAACGTTAAGGTTAAGTACAGTATCCTTAACGACGATTTATATAATTTTAACGAAACTGGTTTTATAATAGGTATTATTATCACTATTATAGTAGTGACTACCTTAGATAGCCGTAGTAGTAGGGCTAAACAGGCCCAACCTAGTAATTAAGAGTAGGCAATAGTTATCTAAGGGGTGAACGTTTTAGGTTAGGCTATCCTATTATTTATTATTTTAGCTAAGTAATACTATTTTGCTAACTGGTATAAAAAGTACGACTTTCCGAAGATTTGGTATATTGTAACAATTGATAATAGCTAGATTACTAATAAGAAAGGTATGGATTGGATTTGGCACTTCAATTTCTACACAGCATCTTATACGAAGGGCAAATATCAGCTGCTTATCCTTAATGGCCACGATAGCCACCACTCTAAAGAATTCGAGACTTATTGCCAGGAGTATAATATTATTACACTTTATATGCCTCCGTACTCCTCGTACTTACTTCAGCCATCAGATGTTAGTTGTTTTGGGCCGTTAAAGAAGGTATATAGCCGTTAAATTGAGTAGTTGATGCGGATAAACATTACATATATTAGTAAGTTGGAATTTCTTTATGCGTTTAGAGAGGAGTTTTTTACTTCAATTACAAAAAAGAATATTTAGGGGGGTTTACTGGAGCTGGCCTTGTGCCGTACGATTTAGAGAGGGTGATATTTAAGCTGGATATACGTATTCGGACCCTAATACCCCCAGCCTCAAGCCCAGGTATAATACTACCTTGGGTTTTCCAAACGCTATATAACCCTCGAAAAGCTAACGTGTATGATAAGCGAGCGTAATAGACAAGCGAGCGCAACACTTTTTACGCGTTGCACCATTTCTACATTCAATTCTTATTTTCTCTACAACCTAATATAACAGTACGTTCAAACAAAGTACAATTACTTCTGGCCCTCCAAGCTCTTTAAGACGATAAAAATCTAAGCTTACGTAAGGCAGCTGAGACCTACGATGTTGATTATACAACTTTTTTCCACTGGCGCGCCGGTCAGCTTGCGCGACGTAATATTCCAGCCAACTTACGTAAACTTACGGATTTAAAAGAGAAAATAATTGTTTAATATATAATTGAGCTATATGTACGCATATTCCATCCCTGACTTTTATACGTAGAAGATATGGCTAACTAATTGCTACGTGAACGCGACGCGCCCCTCGTTGGCGTATAATGGGCTTATAACTTTATTAAACGCTAGTTAGAACTTTAGACGCGTTTTACGCGTAAATATAACTATTAGAGGGCTAAATGCGAAGATTTAATAATTATTCGCGAGTGGTTTGCCCTTATGTATAACGTTAAAGTTAAGTATGGTATTTTTGACGACGATTCGTATAATTTTGACGAAACTGGCTTTATGATGGGTATTATTATCGCCGCTATAGTAGTTACTACCTCTAACGGCCGCAGTAGGGCCAAATAGGCCTAGCCTGGAAATCGAGAGTAGGTAATAGTTATTTAAGGGGTGAACGCTTTGGGTTAGGTTATCCCGCCATTTATTATCTTAGCTGGGTAGTATTACCTTGCTAATTAGTATTAAGAGTGCAACCTTCCGGCCTTTTAGCGTATTGTAATAATTGATAATAGGTGGATTACTAATGAGAAAGGTATGGATTGGATTCGGCATTTCGATTTCCATATAGTATTTTGTACGAAGGGCAAATATCGGCTGCTCATCCTTAACGGCTACGATAGCTATTACTCCAAAGAATTCGAAACCTACTACTAGGAGTATAATATTATTACACTTTATATATCTCCGTACTCCTCGTACCTATTTTAGCTATTGGATATTAGTTGTTTTGGGCCGTTGAAGAAGGTGTACAGTTGCTAAATTGAGTAGTTGATGCGGATAAATATTATATATATTAGTAAGTTGGAATTTTTTTATGCGTTTAGAGAAGCGTTTTTTGCTTTGATTATAGAAAAGAATATTTAGGGGGGTTTTGCCGGAGCCGGCCTTATGTTGTATAATTTAGAAACGGTAATATTTAAGTTAGATATCCGTATTTGAACCCCAACCCCCCTAGCCTTAAGCCTACGTATAGTACTACCTTGGGTCTCCCAAACGCTATATAACCCTCAAGAGGCTACCTTGTAGTTAGTATTTATCAAAACTCGAATTTCCAACCATTAGGGCAGCTTTTTAACCTTAATACTAATTGCTATGGATCGACTGGCTAAAGGTACAATGGCTGTTATGTACGAGGTAGCTTTTCTACGTACGGAGGTCTTAGTATTATAAAAGGCCAATAAGGGGCTTAGTAAGCGACGGAGAGCTAAAAAAAATACGTATGCGGCTTGGAGAGTCACTTACTGTACAAGAGGCACAAGATCTACTGGATCAGAAGGTTGTAGGTAAGTAGTTGGTCTAGGAAATACGACAAAATGGTGGTGGTGTAGGGGGGTCTCGTACGAAGATTCGGTACTGTGGAGTATGCGGCAAGCCTGGCCATAATGCACGTATGTGCAAAGAGGCTGCAGAATTGTTTGATTTATCTGTTTCCGATTTAGTTATAGTTATTTCCTAGTATTATGGTTGTGTAATTGAGGATAATTGTAGTAGGGTGGTGGAAAGTGTACGGCTCGCTTGTCTGTACGGCTCGCTTATCACAAACATTAATGGGTTATATAAATAATATAGAGGTTTCTTTAGCGTATTAGTCGGTAATAATCCTTTATCCCCAGTATTATATAAAATACCTAAATATTTACTTTAATTAAGTGAAACGTATAAAGTTATTCAGGCCTTAAAACGGTAATTTAACGATAAATATAGAAATCTATATATAAAAGATACGCCTTTAGTAAATTAGCAACTACGAGATGCCTATACTAAGTTTCTTTTTGGGGGTAATTATTAGCTACCTGCATTAAAAAACAACGTTATTGACAAAATCTCCATTTATTTAAATAAACTGCCCTATTAAGTTCAAAATCTTATATGGTAGTGGAAGGATAACGAGAGTTAGTTTTTAAAGCTTTCCAAAATAGCTTTTACGCTATTATTAATACCAGGGATATCTACAGAGTATAAACGTATTTTTAGCCTCACCAAGTTACTTTTAACAAGCTAAAAGCAGGGTATATCTAAGGCAGTAATAGGTAAGTTCTTTGTAACGAAGCATTACTTCAGAAGCACGGATTCGTAAAGCTATTCAGAACGTAATTAGTAACTATAAGTAATATTTCACGGTATTTTCAGTCCTTGGGCGGAGCGATATAATTATTATCCGTATATTAATTAGCTGTTTAAGTTGATATTTGGCGCAAACCCGGCAAACAAACCTTTTTTTCTCTACTGGATTGACTCAAACACGCAACCCTTTTTTCTAAAAATCCAGGCAAATATAGGGCGCCGTTTGCCTGGTTTGGTTTGATGAGCGCGCTGCTGCAGGCCTAGACCCACCCAAAGGCGGGTGCGGTTGGCAGAATCCATAGAACCAAGGTTCCAACCCACACTCCATGACACCTCCTCGCCGTCTTCCCAAAAAGGTACAGGTTGGCGAATTTATAGCAGTGCATCGTTCGCAACGTTTCTTCTTTAGTAATACGCATGTTAGCTAAACTCAATCTTGCATTAGGTAAATAACATGCTGTCAAGCTTGAAGCTATGGACACTTTTTTCCATGTGAAGTGACCCAGACTTGATTCCGCTGACTTTCTCAGGCTAGGATCTGAACGGTCGGTCGACAAGGTTCACAGACGGCGCCTGAAAATCGTCAAGGTAAACTGGGGCTGGTTGTAACGAACCCCTAGTGCTGAGGCCGGCCGTAGAAGACGATGATTTGAGCGGAACAGGATATCACGTTGTGGGCACAGCTTATGTGCATGGCGTTATGGACGGAGAAGCGGCTCGTGATGTTGATGATGAGGTTCTTGCCCCAATCATCCTGATATGAAGTACTAGGAGGAGCCAAGATGCTGAACAAGACAAATCTAGGTACCAGCATTATTTGACTTTCTTTCCATTTTTTCCCTAACTGAGACCGGTGGTCTGTTGAACGCAGGCTTCCGAATAGCCAAAGTGCCTACATACAAAGGATTCCCCAATGCAAGTTGCAGAGGGAGCTATAGGGCCGGATCGTTCTCTCAACATGCGCCAAGCCCCCTCTCTTTTGTAGGGAGAAAGTATACAAGACCCTAGAGGACTTTGACATAGGCTCTGATGGACCACTTTTTGATTTCTTTGAACACGTCGCTCTGCGCCACGAGCGAGGAGCTTGACAGAAGCATAACGCTGCTGTATGATGCAGTCTTTAGCTTGGCTCGAGCATCTCCTCAGGGAGTAGGTAGTTTGTCAAGAACACGGCCGGTCGGTATTTTTGCCCCTTGCTTCACCACTGCCCGCGCCGCCCTGGGTCCCATACACACACATACACATACACACACCTCAGTGACCAAATTGTCAAGGCCGCAGATATGTGCACTGCATAATGAACCGCTTGGCTATCAATGCCATGCGTACGAGTTGACGGAACGACTTTTGCAACCCCTGAAGAGCTATAACGACTCGCGAGGACCTAAAAGAGTTGCAATGCCAATGGCCCGGTGCGCACCGTATTGCCCCCGTCAACGCGGTGAGGGAAAGTCATGTATGTTTCAGAAGTTTGGGCAAATTAAACTCTCAACATGGCCAGAAAAAACCTGCGGATGATTATTGGCGATCCTAACAGACTATCAGGAGAGAGTGATATCCATAAGCATGTCACCACCACCATCAGGGACCTGTCCAAAGAAGACGCCAGCCTCATACTTGTACTTATCAGCGCTGGCACTGTCGCGGAATTGTATGAGCGACGGCGCGCCAAGCGTCCACCTGATTTCAGCAGCGATAATGACGTTGACCTGAGCCGCCTGGGGGGGCACCGGGTTCTGCGAGAAGACCAATCCGTATTCAGTAGTCAGATACTGCGCGCTCCCCGAGAACTTCATCTGTCGCAGTGCTTCGTATACCGCCCTTTCCGGCTCCAAAGTTGGCCAGCTTCCGTAACCCAGCCTCTCGAACCCGGCCAGCCACTCGATCAAAAAATCCCTCGCTTTCTCCCCGAGCTCCCCCAGCTTTAGAACCGCAACCCCTTGCAGTGTGACCGCCTCCTCCCCTCGCTCCAGTCTTCCTCTCAGACGCGGCCCAGAACAGTGCCAGCTTATTACAGGGTTCAACATTCCCTGAATGGGCCTCCACCTCGTCCTCATCCGTTCGTCTCTGTCCTCCTTGCAAAACAGAAAACTATAGTCCCCCGTCCTCTCACACAACCTCATAAACGCCTCGCAAGGCCCGACGCCCTTGACCGCCTCTGCCGGCTCCGTTGAGATGGCACCCATCATCGCATAGAAGCGATCGTCAGGCCGTGTCTGGGTCCGTTCGTCCATGGCGGTCATGACCTGTAGTGCGGAGCGTTCTAGGTACTCGCTAACAGCGCAATCCGAGAATAGATTCTCCAGCGAGCGCAGACGCGGGTAGAGCTTTTGCTCAGCGGGAGAGAGATGGGAAAGGGTGTACCCTAGAAGGGAGAAGAAGGGCATCATGTCTATCGCGGTCAAGGGGGAGCTGTCTTGGCAAGTCTGTGACCTCTATCAGCTTAGATCGGTAACCTAACCCCACCGTAGTCTATCCCGTGGTAACACTATCTGCAGAAGAAAAAGAGGCACTGCCCGGGTTGACAAGGAAGAGACGTACAAAGGATAATCGACGGGCATTGACCGCTTCTTGGTAGGTCCAGGCACGAGTGACCCAGTCTTCGGCTTCAAGGGCGGCAAGGTGGGATGGGGACAAGAGACGGGAACCGGTGGTGGTGGCTTGTTGGAGGGCCGGGATGGCGCGGGACGTCAGCACGACCAGGACTTCGGAGGCGCGCGAGTAGATGAAACCCATGCTTTGCAGAGTGGAGTCGCGGGCGGAGGATTCAGATGGAGGGGGTACGCAGAAGGCGTCGATCCAGATTTTGCGCGAGGTAGGACGCTGGGCGATGGCGGTGAGGAGGACTGGTAGCGTCCGGTCCGAGACGCTGAAATCGGGGTGGAAGGGGCTTGTGCATGTGCCGGTGCCCCAAGAGTAGGAAATGCAGATGAAGTCGGAGGAGGGGGTGTTGAGGTTATGGGACACGTCTTGCTCGAGGAGGCCCCACCCAGTTCCGTTGATCTGCAGACGTTGGTCTTCAAGCGCGCAGTCGGGGCTGACCACGAAGAGTTTCATTTTCGAACAATGTAGCCCTAGTGTCCCCCAAGGACGAGAACTGGGATTCAGGAAACAGGACGTGTCAAGCTGATCTCAACTTGGTGCAATAGAATAGGGGGGAGATATGGCAATTTGTCCTTGGTGCGATGCAGCACGCACACCGAAGACAAGGCTCCCCATCATCCCCGCTCCCAAGTCTGAAATAGCTGTGTGGTTACACAGGCGCGGGGAATATCGCTTCGCGATGATTCGCTGATTCAAGACGAAACGGTGTGGGGGATTGCCCTTGGCAGCGTCCAGTGCAAAAACTTAGCCATGTTCCATGGGAGGCAGCACACGCATCAATGTTTTGTGTGTTGTGATTTGTAATTTCTGTCGTGAGGTGGTAGATGATTACCAGCCCAAATGGCTACCAGCGCAATCACCACAGTGGGCGGAGATGAATCGGCGCTGAGCCTGGCTCAGCTCCAGGCCCAGCGCCGTGGTTTCAATCCGAACCTCCCTCTCAACGACTCGTCCAGCCTGAACAACTTTCCAACATGGCCTTTGAGCCATGCACCACCAAGTCGGAGATTTATATGCGAATCTTGTCCACTGGAGGTGGCACGCACCTGCAAATATGGCCAGCTTAGGGGCAAACGTCGTGCAAGTTGGCCAACGATCCCGGCGGCGACGCCATCAATCACTCTTGCGCACGCCGTGCAAGAGGCCACACTGGGCTGGGGAGTGCAAGACATTCGAATTCACCGCCGAGCAGTCAGTATGTGCTATAAGTCCAAGCCCGGAACAAAGAATTCCCCCTCTGCTATTCCCCTCCACCCCACGATGGCTCGTCCTGGCCTTCCACAAATGATCCAAGAGACAAGACAAGACCACTCTGGATGGCAGCCATGTTGTGAAAAGAAGGTCCTGACATGCAATTTTGCGATCGACCAACCTCAGGAGCTCAGGCTAGAACAATGAGATGGGTTCAAATCGAGAATCTCGATCCTATACATTTCAAGTGTACCTACCCGGTACCAGTAAGCAAAACGGCGGTTTTGACGTCAATATGTGCGGTTTTTTGACGAGCATCTGTCAGGAATTGGGATTGTCATAGACACTTACAACCAACCAGAAAGACGACAACCCCCAAGATGGCGACGGGAGTTGGAACGACCATATTTCCACGTGGCCATGTAATGAGCGTTGGGGTTGTGAGATGTGGGGTGACAGAAAAGAGGTAGTAGGGTAGTGTCCGGGCGGGAGGGCTACCGCCTCTGACAGCTTCAGATGGTCTGGTTTTTTTTTACGAGCGAAAAAGGAAGTTTCGTGTGCCCAGATTCGTCGCAGATAACCAGCCTGTAATTATATTCATCTGGTTACCTGCCTAGACCTTAGGTAAGGTTACGTGGATATCTGCATCTGTAAAGACGAGAGATTAGCTCGCGACTTTAATCTGAATAGGATACTATCATACCTCATTAAACACGCACCAACAAAATAAAAGTGTCAAATGTCAAGACTGAATAGTGCGTTCCGTTGACAAAAAGATTCGACAACTGTACCCCATTCCAACGATAACAGCCATTTATCACTGAGTACCTAGGTACTGGGCACTGAAAGTAGGCACCTAACCAGTCAACTAACGAGCCAACTCCACCTCGTCCCCGTCCAAATCACAATCATACTTGTCCCTCTCTCTAAACTTGTACCGATCAATGCCAAAATCCACCGCTTCTCGGCATATCTCCATCTGATCATCCATTCTCTCCTTCCATTCCTTTGCTCTTCTTTTCCCCACCGGAAAGTCATAAACGTCATCGTGCTGCGTAATCTCCGTGTAAATTTCCGCGGGCAGCCACGGCCAGTTACATAACCGTGTGATCTCGTCAATCCACCAGTCATGACGCTGCGGGGGGACATTCTTTGTCGAGCAGACGCGGTAATGCGGATCCACCAGGAAACAGGTCAACATGTATTGATGTCCCGGACGAGATGGATCCACAAGTTCCAGCGGCCGCAGACGATGTTGTAGGACATTGGGATAAGCAACGACACGTCCCGCGGGGATTTTCATCACTCCCAAATTCTGCACCGCCTGCTCACAGTCGTCTACCTTCCAGGGATGTCGTTGTAAACCATATACCTTTTCTAGGGCCATCAGTTCCTCTTCCGAGAGGTATCCACAGTTAAGGAGATCAAGATTGAGATCGGCTTCCACCCGAAACTCCATCTCCGCGGGTTTTGTATTCGTGCTTTCCACGACGAGAATGGCCCCTGCGACAATATGGTCATTCAACATGCCGTCAATATGCCAGTCCTCAACCTCGCAATGGGCATCTCCAGGTAATAAAGTCCGGTGAGTAAGTCGGACGATGACTTGTAGGCCGGCGGCTTGGAACTTTAGACCAAGGTTGACGTAGGGGAAGTTGTGATCGGGGTGTTCGGTGGTAAACTTGGCGCCTTTCCCGTTCTGGTGTGGAGGGATAGGGGGAAATCGTCTGGTGTCAGGTATGGGCCGACTGCCGGCTTTTTTACCCATTCTCCAATCATAGTAGCTAATGGAAACGCCAGGTTCGGGGTGAAGTGCGTGACGCAAACGGCCATCTTCAGACTTACACTCCGCAGATGTTTTCAGCAGCGAAGGGGGAATGCTAACGTGTGGGCCACGTCCTGGGTCGTTACTCAGTCCAATCTGCCCCCAGGACGTCCTGATGCGCAAAGGCAGACGGTCCACCTCGCGCTTGACCAGAACCCGATCCCAGAGTGGAATGGCCGCTTCCAAAACAGACTCAATCGACCTGTACAAGGACGAATGCCGTCTTGGATGCAAGTTGTTGATATACGAGGTTATCTTGACTTGATATTCCTTGGATCCGTTCTTGTTATGAAAGGTGTGGAAGGCGACTTCACAAGGCAACATCTGGAAGCTGGTTGACGAGCGATATGCCGCAGCATGCACCCGTGCCACCCAGCGCTTGCCGCCCCATCGCTGAGAAACTGGGGGAGGAGGACGTCTGGGGAAATGCGGTGCCTGCTCGCCCTTTCCGATGCAGCTAAAAATGTCCGATAATGGAACTCTACCGCCGCTTGTCAAAACTTTACTCTGCCCAAAGACCAGAGGGTAAAGCGTCGGATCGACAAGATGGCGAGTCTCGTACCCGTACCCTGGATTATAATGAGGCGAGTCTTGTTCTTGTTGAACCAGGGCGTCAAACCCCACCTGCAGGCTGGCGAGAACGCCTGCAGAGATTACCCCATCGGCTTTGCACACGATGGATGAGGAGTTCAGCGCGTCGACACATCCGGTTTGGCGAAATGTGCGGGCCCTATCTCGCAACTCGGCGAAGCACCAGTCCCAAGTCGCCGGGCTGATGAGTTCCCCCAGCAAAGCTTGGTCGCGCCATTTCGCAGCGATTTTGGCATCTTCGAGGACAACGGTATCCCAATTCGGTCGGTCGGTAATGTCGTTCATGAGCTGTATCATGGCGATTTCTCTCACCGTCAGACGGGGTTGCGCCCAGTCGGAAGCGCCATGAGAGAAACGTCTTCTAGCGTCCAGTTCGAAATGAAGGGGAAGGCCGAAGCCGGGAACTTTGAGTCGGCCACTCCCGTCATTTGAGAATGTTACTTTCGACTCGGCCAGTGTTAGCCCGGCCCAGCCGCTGCGACGGCGATATCTCGAAGACATAGCCTGTCTGTGGTGAATTTGATGGTTTCGGTGAGGGAGTAGGTCTGGTTGGAAATAAGATTTGAACTTTGAAGTGGGAGTGCAAAAACAGCAGCGTAGTGGGGTGCCTCCAGAGTCTGGACCCACGATGACGCGGGGTGTGGGAGATGCCCAAAACGGAGGAACAGCTGCGCCGAGAGGCCGCATTGCAGGCAGTAAGAGCGGTCACGCCTGCCTGAAAAAGAATTTTGAATTGTGTGTTTATGTGCTCATCCAATCTTCTCAATACGTGCGCAAGGACATCTAGGAAGACGACACATAATGAACTCTAGTCTAACGACTCCGGTTGGGATGATACGCGCTCCTTCACAGGATCAAATTGATCAACCAGCGCAAAATGATGCCGGCCCCTTTGCTGCCCCAAAATACCGTGCAATGCGATTGTTGAACTTGGTAGGGCCCCCCTTTTTTTCCCGAACATTTTCCAGCATTCCGTACGAGTCAGATGCATCACGCCCACTATCTACTAGGTAGGTAGGTAGCTACCGACTCGATCATCGTGCACCCCAGTGATGGCGTTTGGCGCCAGGACGATGTTGCTCGTTTCTTGCGACGCCATATAGTAAGGATTCGGGTGCACTCTGTTTGCAGAGGTTATGATGTCAGCTTGAAAGAAAAGTCATATCGTGTTGGCCATTCTTTGCACTCTGGCGCGCAGCCTCCCTGGCATATGTGCTAATGACTCAAATTTTTCGGCATAAGGCGTCAAGGTATTCAGACCAGTGCCAGTGCAAGCGCGGCGCATCGTCTGCCAAGTTTCCTTTGGTGTTGTCAATCTTGCTCGACTCGGCGGCTCCCATGGCGAGCATGTGGTCCGCTTTTGCATGTGTGTGTCCACCACGGACGGATGAGAATGGACGCCACCGGGGAGTAAACTTTCTCGTCGAAGTAGAGACGTCACCATGTGGGGAAACATGTGCCGTGCCGAAGTGAGCCGTAGACGTCAACTGACGAATAAATGAAAAGTCGCTCCTTCCCTCGCAATGGATTCTGATTCTCTCCTTCATCTTGCCGAGTACCCACCTCGATGCCAGGCATGGCCTCCAAAATGCAATACGTAAAGATGCAGTCCGTGACCACCTGCAAAGGACCCGCCGTCTCCCGGATTGATGCGATGCGAAACTCATCTCCGTAGGTACTCTGAGAAGTCTCTTCAGCGTGAATCCCATTCCTCTGCGAGCATGATAACAACAAATGACCATGATGCAGACTATTGAATCCATATATCAGATGGGCCACTGTTGCACTGGCAATTGGCTTATGTTTTACACGTGATTTATGTTGGAGTCGGCAATCCAAAGCCACTTTGCACTCGCAAGTGTGGACAGATTTGAAGATACCGGTGGAGCGAAGATGCTGACAAACCGTCAATGTCACCGGCATTCTAGCTGAGAAGTTACAGCTAACATGGCGCCAGCAGAACATGATAAATGTAATCTTAACAATGTTTTTTCCTCAGATTCTCTTGCTCTGGGCCCCCACGGGCATGGCAGATACCAGGCACCAGCTTCAGATCAACCAGTGAAGTAGGCCGTGCAGATTTCCCTCAGTATCCTCAAATTCCGCCAGCTCGGTATGATTGCCTTCGGTCCACTTGGCCTTCACCACCTTCCCACCTGCCTCCACAAGTTTTGCGATGCTGTCGTCGATGTTCTGAACCTTGATGTAGTTCACCGCGCCATGTCCATGTGGCTTTCTATTTTCACCTGCGGCCGAGACAGGCTTCAAGCTTAGAGTACCCATGACGTCGCCTCCAGTCATGAATATCCGTGGACCTGGCGTGCGGAATTTCCATCCAAAGACGTCGGTGAAGAACTTTTGGGCTCGGTCGAGATCGCTGACATGGATAACTGTGAAAGCGAAGCAGTTATCTCCCGGCGGCTTATAACTTTGCCCGGTACCGTCTTCGGAGGCCATGATTTAGCAAGTAAGGTAGTTCGATGTTGGTCTAATGATTGATTGTCGACCTGCTCGCCAGGGTGAGATGGAATACAGATTGTTCTTTACATTGGGTAGCAATGATTTGTTTTTGTGGGGACCGATTTCAAGAGTCAGCTGTCGGTGGAATATTAACCCGGCCGTCAATGTAGCATAGAGGTAAGCAGCCAAGTGGTTAGTTTGCAAGCTTGTGGTCAGGTGACTGAGGAAACGATCTATCTGTTGGAGGCCTTCTGCGCCCCCCCCTTTTTTTTTCAGACAACAATACAGCCTTACTATTTCAATCCACCAGAAGTGCTGTATTTAACACGTAACTAGGTACCTAGCTAAATGATTTCATAGTTCTCAACGAGCGTCGCCCCCCTAACCCTGGCTTCAACTCCTAATTATATAAAAGCTATATGCTGTGGAATAAACACAGATGAATTGGACAAGGAGTTAATTAGGGGCACAGCTGGAAAATTGGTAGAACTTAAAGTGTTGTGGTTGTGAGATCTAAAAGGCTCTCGGCGGCGATATAATGCACAAGAGAAACGAAGAAATACCCCCACACAAAGAGATACTGGTGTCTAGGAAAATATTTTGGGTTCACTTCTCCCTACAATGGACTTAACTGGCTGTGGCATGTAACACTGATGATTATCGCTGGGCCTAAAGTCAACTAGGTAACTTCACAGCTCAATTTTCATATCTCACTATTAGCTCTATTCGCTCTACTCGTTCCACCAGATCCCAAATTTCCTAATCACCTGCAAAGAAGCTATCATAAAGTCGCTATAGCTAGGTAGTATTGCTTTTTAAAAACTCCTGCTTCTGAAGTTTTACCGTGTGTCACTGCATGGTTTCCAGTTCCCGGCCCTCCGTGTCATGACGAGGGCACCAGAATGGAGCAATGCCCGTAGAAGTGGCTCAATCATATGAAATTCCAAGATGAAGAAGAAAAGAAGGATTGGCTGGGCGAAAGCCCATTCAAGCCTAAAGATCTATCTGTGGAGGAATAAGAGTTAAACGCTGCGTATAACTTTCTGCTGGCAGAAAATATACATGCCTTGTCAGCTCCCCGCCGAGTTGCGTCCGCTAACACCGAGACCCGCCGTCCAGAGAAGGATATCGCCCCTTGCTCCGGAAGTTAAATCCCTACATCAAGCCGTGTCGTTTCCCGGATCTCAACAAGTCCAGTCAACAACCTAGCAAGACACATGCGTTGTCATTAGAATAATCCACCGCTACCCTTACTAATGCCCCTCAAGTGAAACAGTTTACGACTAACAACTAGGGAGCTAACAGATCAGATATACACGTAACAATACCGGCCCTCGTTCCCGCCCAGCTGGTCATGAGCATCCATCAACTTCGTTTTGATCGGTGACAGCCATTCAAGGTCCACAATCATCTTGGTGGGATCGGTGATCCGCTGGCGTTTTTCCTTGTTGCTCAGCGGGCCAGTCACAGCTTCACCGCGTGCACCCATGTGTCCACCGCCGTGGTCCATGACCACTCCATGCATGGGAACAGCGTTGAGGCGGTTTTCTGGGTCCTGCATCTGCCAAATCCACCAGAGCCGGTCGAGGGCACCGTGATGGAAGTAAAACACGGGATCACCCGGAGAAGTGGACGGATCACCACCGGGGTCAACAGCGTGGATATAGTGACCTGCAGTATGGATCTGGTGTTTCCAAGTGTCAGCAGGGGAATTGGAACAAGGACCAAAAGCGAAACTTACACCCCACGGATACGGATCATTCCTCGGCGGCGGCGTTCCCAACAGCGTGTTATAAAACTTATCCATGTTGCTACTCTCAGTCAACAGTTTGTACGCTCTATCGGCAGTTGCGCCCAGCGCGGCATTGCGGTTGATATCTCGCCGGAGGCAGCGCTTATTAATCCCCGTGCCGTTGGTGAAAGGATTCTTGGGAAGACCGCGGTACGACGCCATGCTCGTGGGACCGAGACTGACTACCATTCTGGGGGAGTATTAGTGTTGTTGGGACAAGCATCTAGGGACTGGCTGGAAACCTACTCGGAAAACGGACCAGACTTGACACAGCCACCGCCTCCACCCGACACAATGAGATTCGGATTCCGCCCCGCTTGGGATACTCCCTTATAATTCGGGTCGGGCTCGCCATTGCCACCCATGCTGGACGAATTGCCATTAAACATGGGTGAGTGGATGGGATCATTGGAGTAGCGGTCATAGTTCATGTACGGCTGGTATCCGGTATAGTTGCACTCGTTGCGCAGGGCTTCTTCGTACACCCACAAGAAGTGCTTATGGGCCGGGAACAGGTGGTAGTTATCGTGCAACTCGGCGGCGTGCGTCATGTGGTAGGCGACAAAATCGTCGAATCGACTCAGCGCACCGGGATAGAGGTCTTTGGGGGCTCGGGGTGGCTGGTTCATGAGACAGGTTACGGCTCGGACATATTCCTCGCGGTCGGGAACGGACATGTCGGCCCACTCGCGTCGGACGGCGGCTTTTTCGAGGGTGCATCCGTTGTTGGTGCCGGCGGCGACTTTCTTGGCGAGGAAGGCTTCGACTTTGGCGCGGGTTGACACTTCGAGTTGGTCTACCGGGTCGAGGGGATATTCGCCGTTTCGAATACTAACTGTGTTAGCCCACCCCCACTTTTGGTCGGGTTCAAGTTATGAAATGAGACAGCTTACACCTTGATATTCGCTGCGTACGACCCCGCAATGGTAGCAGGATCAGAAACCGGGACTGCTCCCACTCCAAGCAGGAGGGAAGGCCACACGAGGGAGCTCCAGGAAAGTGGCATATTGGAACACGAAGGTTGGGACAGGAATCTCCACCAGTTCGCGCCAAACCTAGACCGGGACTCGGGAATCTTCTATATAACAGCATGCCATCCTAACCAGACCCAGTGGCCAGGGCGTTATCCATCTATCAACATCGAGCCTGTACTCGACACTCGGCACTTGCAAGAGACATCCAATACCACAGTCAACCTAGGTAACCAGGCACTCGTACCCGCAATCAATCCAATCCAATCCATTATCGCAGTCCTCGCGGATCTCCAAGTCATATCCAAAGGGGTTAAACGCTCACACGCACCCTTGTCTAAATAGATGTGATCACATTCCCCAATTTTCCCGTGGGCAAATCATATTCTCTCTCTCGCAAAAGTCCGAGGCCGAGGCGGGGATTTTTTTCGCGGTTGGATCCCCTCACCCGGGCCAGTCAGCTGTTTGCCGCGGGGATTTTATTTTAAATAAGCTAACTTAAGCTACAGGTCAAGACGGGTCTGGATGCAGCGTGGGCGGGCAAGGGGGTAAGGGGGTAAGGAGGGATACCAAGATATTATCCGAGGGTGCCGCGAGCGGACCTGGGGGTCTGGCCTAGTCTCGATGGAACTGTGGGCGCATGCGGGTTGGATGGGAAAGTACGTCAGCGGGTAAAATGGAGGTTTATCCCGGGCGGGTTTGCTGGCTCTTTTTGATGTGAATGATTTTAGTTTCTTCATCACTGCCATTGATTCATATCAATTCAGAGCCATTCATCATGACGCCAATAGGAATTATCCTTGCTGTGGCGACAGCGCTGTTCATCCCCGTGGGTGTAGGTGAACAAACTTCGGCATCGACAGGAACGACGACAACTACAGCAGGGACACCAAAACCCACACCCAAGGAAACCGACCTCTGTCTACAACGAAAATTTCTCACCGCCGCATTCTGTAATGAGATTAACCCCGAACTGAACAATAACACGCTACAGGCCGCGGGGTGGCGCTGTTGTTGGGACATGTCCATGCCAGTGGAGGGGAATCCTAAACTTTCGTTAGTTAAAACCCATTCTGGGAAGAAGACTTTATGTAGTCATGGAACATTGCGCATGACATGCGAAGAGAGTTGAGCTGATGACAGACATGATGTGGGGTAATAGTGCCTGGTTGACATTTGATGCGGATGGAAATGTGGCGCGACGGTGTCTCTACCGTGGAGGATGTGTGGTCACGGGTTGGAAGTAAACTCCCTTAGGTACCTAACCGACCTACCTAAGCAAAACCACGTGCAGATTGAGGACTAGAAGGATGGAGAATAGGATTGGAGACGGGACTAGGCTGGAGAGGGGAATGAATGGGGAATGGAGAATGAGAATTGGGGATATGAATAATGGTTAGGTTACGCCAGAGAATAATATATGGGTCTGGGTCTGGTCTGATCTGATCTGGTAGAATTAAATTGATGAGAGAACCCGCTTTGCACCTTGCAGGTTTTTAACCATCACTTATCAATGTCGGAATTTCAGATCTAATCATTATGCTTTGTTTGGACAGGCACGGTATTTGGTATTTGGGCAAATATTCTGACACTTGCACGGTAGCATACATGTATTTCTATCCAACCCTTGAATTTCGCAGCATACGATTGCACATGTCTTGAGGAATAGCACCTGCTGAATTGAGACTGGGATTTCCGAGAGAAGTACTATACAATGGCCAAGCGACATGAAGAGTTAGAGGGTACCTAGTCACAAAAAGTAGCAAGTATAAAATGCAATGCTGCCCTTGGGAGAAAACATGAAGTCTAAGTGTAAGTTGACTGGGAAAACTTTAAATCGTTCATGTAGCGCGATGATCAAGTTGCCTTGAGTTTGCCGGAGCCGGGCAAATACACATTTATGTTGCTCAACTGGAATGTCTGGCTCATTCTGAGAAGCACGAGATGTACTTACTCTGATTCCAAGAAACCCAGCCAATTAGAGCAAAGAATTAATGCACCAATGAATGAATGAAAAGACCCACTGCCAATTGTGGCGCCAAGACTTCATCAGCAATGGGTGCATGTGGCTGTGCAGAGAGCCTGACGGAAAATCCAACTTGAACTCTAGTCACCACAAGACAACACCACGTGAAGCAAGGAGACCAGACTACCATTCATTTCCGTATTCGTCACAGAGAAATTCGTTTCTCACCGCAGCTTCTCTTCACTCTAACGCGCGGCGTCATGGCTCAGTCCGGTGCAGTTGCGATGCGCCCATTGAGTCTCAGCTCAGCCAACCCCGCTCGAGAAAATGTTGACAGCACCCGTAGCAACGAAACACCCGCACAGCCAACCCCAAGATGCAATCCCGCAGAACGGCCTTATTTACATGGATCGATTCAGGGGGCTCTAACGCGACTTGCCTCCTTCGCAAACGCATTTCTTGGCTCTAATTCTCACTGGCGACAAGAAGGATGGAAAACCATAATTGCCACTTTCGTCGGAATAGGCGGTTTCGCCATCGCCTGTGTCGCTCTCTGGTCTACCATTACTGCAACGAACGATGGACGAAAAGCCGAGATCCTGGCCGAGTGGACTGCCAAGAAGGATTTTCTTGAATTCTGTCAAGCGGTCAGTAACAAAGTCACACTGAACTCAAGTGTCACCCCCTACCCATCCAAAGTAAAATATCTGATGGATTGTTTTTCCTTTTTATTTCTTTTAGGCGGATTATAAATCTCCTGGCTGTGAGTCGGCAAGAACCATGATCCTCGACCCCCCACCAACTTTCAACAAGCGAAGCTGGAGGTATACCCCCAACATCGACCCCATGTCGGAGCTCCACCACCCCCTGAACCTGTTCCCTCTCCTGATCGGGTCGATTTGTTGTCTTTGGGTGCTTCGTCGACCATGTTTTGTGTTCTTCATACGATTCCTGCATGCAATCTCGCGGAGACACTCTCACTCTCGAATCGACACTAGACGAGGGAGTAGAGAGCATCGAGATTTGGATTTGAGGACTTGGGAAACCCATCGACATCATCACTCAGCAGAGTTAACGCGCCTCAGCCGCCCGGTTCTTTTCGGAGAGAATTTGAACTCGGAATTCAGTTTTGAGATGGCAAGTCCGCTGGCAACCGGGTCATCGTCGCTGGCCACTGGAGTGGATATTACGACGACAGCGTAGCGGGGCGTCGCGAACAAGCTTTCTTTAATCTTGATGTTGCACGCCGAAGGTCGAGGAAGAGCACGAGCACGAGTGAAGAAAATCTAAAGTACGACTCCCTGCCTATACCTAGGTCAAGTATCCCCCAATAAATAAGCAGCACCT
>Ga0247765_1000529_pt1 | contig 28818 bp, 13 predicted proteins | sample UWRJL106311C6_FD_179949 | JGI IMG/M metagenome (GOLD analysis project Ga0247765, IMG submission 179949) | Plant litter microbial communities from Arlington Agricultural Research Station in Wisconsin, United States - UWRJ-L106-311C-6 | ecosystem: Environmental > Terrestrial > Plant litter >...
GGGGGGGTGGTGGGTGTGGGGGGGGGGGGGGGGGGGGGGGGGGGGGGGGGTTGGGTGTAATTGTTAGCGGTAGGGGCTTATATGGGAGGGATTGAGTGAGGGTTGAGGATGGAGGATGGGAAAGTGGTTGCTTTATTTTCAGTTTTTTTAAGGGGTATAGTTTGCTCAGCCTTGTTAATAGGGCTTCTAGGCCATAAGTCACACACCTAGTACATGTGTACATTATGATTAAAAATATTACCTATAAGCTATCCTTACAGGTTACGCGTCATCTGCTTTCCGTCGATAGGAAACTTTAGTCGGGGGACTGAAAAGGGGCCGGCCTCTGAGGCTGTGTGGCGGCGGTATATGTGATCACTTTAGCTTATAGAAGAATTAGGGGAAGCTCAGGACAAATCAGCCACAGCTCACTCCAGCTCACCCCAGCTCACCCTAGCTCAGGAATGCGAACGAAAAAGGAAATCTCGTGTGCCCAGATTCGTCGCAGACAACCAGGCTGTATATCCCTCGCCCTCACGTCAGCCTTGCCGCTTGCCACCAAGAGTTCAACCATTGCCCTTTGTCTCCGTAGAATAGCTAAATGTAAAGCGGTACGCCCACATGGGTCCCTCATGTTGATTCCGCTCTTCTTGTGCTCCAGCAAGAGCCTGGCTATCCTCTCTTGCCCATGTTCCACGGCTGCGAATAGCGCGTTATACCCAATGGACACCAAGCTCAGACGGACTGAGACATTCCAGAGATGTGGTGGGTAATCTTGGAGCATTGCTCTCATGGTCGCTTCGAATCCAACCTTTGCCGCCTCAACAAACACGGCGTCTGGTCTCTGTGTGCCTATGAGAAGGCTGACGAGTTCTTTTTGACCGGCTTCCGCAGCATGTTCGATAGCCGGAAGGATGTCGTCGTTGAGAGTTATCTCGGAATGCATGTCTTTCTCCACCAGGAGAGCTTCAACCACGAGTTTGTCCCCTTTTTGTGCTGCCCGCCTAAGCACGGCGTGCCAGGTTGGGGCGTATTTGATCGAGTATTGGCCAAAGTTTCTCAGCATGGCCCCAAATGATGTGAAACGCTTATTTTCCGCTGCCCACCAAAATGCCGCTTCCAGACTGACAATCCCCGTATCAAGCAGAAACTTGGCCATTGATTGGCGCCTGGTGTTTGAGCCGAGCTGCGACAGGACTCGGAATTGCTCAAAAACACGCGGGCGGAATGTACCATCTTCATCTCCGGTGCGCTCCCACTCATCCACCGCTCGAGATAACTGTTCTTGCATGGAAAATGCACCCGCATCAAAGAGAAGTCGAGCTACCGTGCTTTGTTTCGTTTGTACCGCGTACCACAGTAACATGGTTCCGTGCTGCTGCTGCTGCTGCTGCTCTTGTTTGATTTTTCCGGCACGAATGAACCACTCAATAATGCCAAAGTGGCCTTGCTGCGCTAGCCCGTACAAGGGCGTCCAGTCACCTCCTTCATCGCGAAGGAGCAGTTCACACAACCCTTCTGTCATTATTTCATCTCCCCAGGTCGCGAATCCCTCGTCACAAATTTTGCTGGCTGTTAAAATCCGGTGTGCTTCTTCCTCGAACAATGCGGCAACTCTGAGAATCGCCGCCACGTCAAGTAGTCGGCTAGCCTTCCCGATATAGGTTTGCAATTCTTTCCCTGGTGCGGCAACCCCAAGAACGCTTTGATACTGCCGGAAGCTGCGCGGGACCTCAATAGTTGAGTAACTATTACCCCAGTCCCAGACGAGTAGAAGCTGCGTTGGGAAAGCCGTGATTGATGGCAGCCATGGTAGCACTCGATCCGAGACAGGGACCTGGGAGATTATTATGCTGGAATAATCTTCATGGGGCCGTACAATGCTGAGGTGCTTGGAATTTTTGACGAGGCAGACGATGTCTCCTTTCTTGGCGAGCTTTGCTGTTGAGTAAAAAGTCCAGAGGGTCCGTTGCATTGCTCCCTTATTCGACGGAATAGCCGGATTGGTCCAGGTGACCTCCATAGTCTGTCGACCGCCTCGATTGTGGAGGGTCTGGGTCGAAGAAATCTTGCCCAGGACGCATCCGTTGGCCCTGACCACAGCGACTTTAGTGCCCCAGGTCGTAACGGCTGTCTCATGCGAAAGGGAAAATTGCACGAGCTTCCGTATGACATCCTCCCAGGATGCTTCATAGTCTGGCACAATCCCTGCAGCACCAGGATCACCTGTGCTCATACCGAGCAGAGCGAAGACCTTGTCGCGAGGATCTGTTGCTTGGCGGCAGTGGTACAAGTCGACTAGCTCAGCCAGGGGTCGAATCTGCAGGGAAAAGTGACTAGAAGGCTTTATCGTTATCTGGGGCCGGAATATAGCGTCCCTGATCAAAGACATGACTGGGAGAACTAAACCCTGCACGGAAGCGTCGGCCCTGCTGAGCAGGTTTAGCCCCTCTAGGCCTAAGCAAAACGTGTACCCATCCATCTGGAAAGTGCCGCATTTGACCATTATTTGACGAGCCGCGGCAACTTCTTGTAGTACCTGAGGAATTGCCAACTTTATCAGTATGGCTGCGATTATACTCTGGCACTCGTACCCACCCAGATTCGTTGGAACCATGGCCGCTCCAAGAGCGCCAACACTTCTAGATATTCTTGCTGCTCCCCAACATCGAATACCTTTTCTTTTTCTTCTTCTTCTTCTTCTTTTTGTTGTTGTTGTTGTTGTTGTTGTTGTTGTTGTTGTTGTTGTCGGTAGTGGATATTAGCTGCGTCAAGCAGCTGTTCAAATGCTTTTCCGCTATTGACTGCGGCTTCGCCCAGCCACACGATAACGCGGCTTGCTTGCGCATAGATCTTGACCATAGACTGGACTTGTTGTCCTTTCTCCACGTCGTCCTTCTGGTTAATGCAAAGTGCGTCGATCCAGAGAATCCGCTCCACAAAGTCATCGCGAAGATGGAATAACGCCGCCAAAAGATTTGACGTAACCTTCATATCGTGACCGTTCACGAGAATGGATGGTGCTGTTTGACGGCCATCTGGGGAGCCCCAGACGTATGACACTGCCTCATAGTGGTGGGCGGTTCCCGACTCCAAAAGCGGAAAGGTCGAGATTTTGCACTCGACGCGGGAAGGGTCTCCTGCAGCTGGTGGGAGGAGCCTGAGCAGCCGCACGCTACCCTTGGGTAGCCGATTGTAGCAAGACAAGGCCATGGCTGTATCAACGGGCCAAGCGCGGCGCGACCGGTGGCGTACCGGAGGTGAATGAGAAGATAAAACGGAACGAGCCGTTCCCTGAAAAAAAAATTGCAACCACACAAAACGCTCTACCCTGCTTTGCCCCCGCACCCAACAGCTCTCCTCCCATCGCTGTGTCATGTGACTACTCACGTGCTTGGCAACCCAAATCGTCCACCGCACGCACTCCCCGTGCGCTGCGCACGGCACTTAGACGACCAAGAGTCTCCTGCCTCCACCATCGTCGCCGACCGGCCGGCGCCATGAAAACCTTTACACGCGCGAGAGTTCTGACGTGGCCGAAGATGACGCACACGATATGACCGCGCCGTTCTTTAGATCGCTCTTGAGCTTGTTTAGGTAACTTGCTACATGTTGCGGTGGCAAATGCCCATCTCATTGTATTGAAGCTGACGGAAACTACCTAAGTAAGGTACACATAGCAACACCTGTGTTTCTGTCGTATATATGAATTGAGAGCACTCGAGAATTTATCGCACCCCATTTACTTTCAGTCCTTTTTTTTTTTTTTTGTTATTTCTCTCAGAGAGGAGGAGAACACCTTCGTACGGATGGCGAGGTAGGAGTCGTTCTGCAGACGTATGGGCTGCAACAGCGATGATCGATCAGCCCACAGACCGTGTTCAATCTGAGACATGGTTCCTGCTGTTTCATGATCATTGAGGGTTAGCAAGCAATGTGATATGGGAAATTATGGGTCTGGTGGGTGGAAGAAAATATAATATGTACTCGTAGCTCGTGATTAGGGAGTGCCACCGCAAGAGAGGCATAGAGGCATATGGTGGTGACAAACGAATAAAGTTTCATCCTTAAAACAGTTGGAAGTCGTGAGTTAGAGTGTGTTTCGCCGAAGCCAAGATAATAGAAACCGATTGGGTTGTTATAGATGCGACAGAGGCGTGTTCAGTATGAGTTGTTAGGTATGCTTTGACCGCTCAGATGGGAGGGGAAGAAGGGCTTGACCGATGTATATATATAGGTAGGTAGCTGAAAAAGTTCGCCACCAGATAGGTCGGCGCGATGGACGGTTAATCTGCACTACTTTCGTGCAGGGGCCGCCTTCGTGTAAGATTCCATCAAGTCGGAACGATTATCGGCCGAGATGGAATAGTGTCGTATTGCCAGAAAGCCTATTGACAGGCAGTGCAGAGTGATACGGTGGTGTTATTTACGCACTTTTGTATTGCGGGGTCGACTGGCAATGCCAACACACGCTCGGTCTTGTGTTATGTGTGTTGTGGTTTACGGTTTACGGTCTGGTAGTGGTGTTCACAGCTAGAGCTGAACCCCGCACATTTCTGTTGGGGGTCTGGAAGGCTGGGACACAGTCTGTCAGGATTTGATTTATGCTTTCAGCTCATATTGACATAGGCTAGGATAGGCATTTGGGTGGCAATCTCGCTCCACTGAGAGAGCGCCGGGTGCAAGGGATGGAAATGGGCACGTGGTGCATTGAGCTAATTCTCAAACAGAATGGCAAATGTCTTCTTCGACTCTCCGTAACACGAAACCCTCGGGCCAGGCATCTCTGTAAATCTGCCCTCGGTGCCCAGTCCATTCTCTCCAACTCCGGCGAGATAGATGCCTCCAGTCCACATTTTCAGTACTACCCGGGAAACACAAGCGCCCAGCGCTGGGCAACTGTGGGCAGGGCCCTCACAAACGCTCTTGGGGTCAACTTATCATTCACACAATCGAACCCCGCGATGCGCCACATCCGTCCTGTATCACGGGGCATTAGCAACAACTCTCTCTAGCTAACGCTAGGCACCCCTTCGCAATTGGGCGCAGATCTAAATTTTATAGGCCTGCTAAACGGCGTTTTTGTCAAGAGGTTTCGAACACTTAAGGTAGGTAGGTAGGTATCCTAGGTACCTAGGTATACTAATTACTCAAACGACCTTCCCTCTGGGTCTAGTCCCAATATTCCTAGAGTCTCAATGACCGATTGAACGGCTTGCATGTCTCGACCCGAATCAAGCCAGACGGCGCCAATGAGAGCTTCCGTAGCCGAAGCCAGAAAATCCCGTGACGGGTGCCCACGATAACTCGGAGTCCGAACGGCAAACTTGTCAATTCCATTCAACCAGGCAATCACCTTCAACTTGTCGTTGCATGCAAGCTCCTGTATCACATGGGTAGTAGTACCTAGTATTTAATTAGAGGGATCAAAATTCTCCGAATAAGAGACGGCTGATGTGACCCGCACCTGAACTTGCACCTGCTTTGTACCCTCTTTCCGCAATGTCTAGGGTCAGAACCGCGTCTCCAATAAGAGCGAGCCGCTTTATCTCCAATTGGGACCCTTTGGTACCTCTGGTGTAGGCCGCACGAAGCAGGTCCGGGTTATTGAATTGATATTTGATGATCTTCTGCAAGAGCGAATCGTCCATCGTTGCTAAATTTCGATTAGTTTTGTGGGGATCCAGGGAATGTCGCCCGTAGGGGGGTTCACTCCTGTACTCCTCTGCCACCCTTTGTTTTGTTAGTGCAGTGAAAAGGCAGGGGTTATGGCCAGGGTATAGCCAGGGGGGGTTCCAGGGTACCCCGGCTCATGGAAGCCTTTAGAATTCAGGTACCTTTTCCAGCAAATTCTGTGGAAAGATACTTCTGATTTTTAACCTTCAGTGTCTGGCAGCTCAATCCACCCACTTCCAGCACCCTCAACACACACGTTCAACGCAATCAACGCAAGCCAATAATAACACCACAATACGTATCGTAATTGCCGACCTATTGAATGGCCCTGTGCCAGCTAATTCTACGCCTTCCAATTCTACACCTTCCAATCCAACAAATCCAACAACGGAAACTACAGCTACTGCTACACCTTCCACACCAAAAAGACAAAAGGCTTCTGACTGTTAAAAGAGAAGGGGTCCCAACCACATTGTCAACAAGATAGGGGCTCGACCCAGGGGTCGAGCCCAGGCACTATAGTCAGCTTGCGTGAGGATGCCTGGCACAGCCAGCAATCCAACCACCAAGCCACCAAGGCAGTGTAAGCTAGTGGCCAGGTGGATCATGCAAAGAGGTCTATAAAAGGAGGGTTTCTGGCATTGCCAGAAACCCGACGAACGAATAAGACAATAGAACCAACACATAAAAAACACTGGATTCAAGGTGCCGTACTTCTGACAATTAAGAGTCTCAGTGCCTTAACACCACCAATTACAACCTAGCTACCCAAAAAGGGAAGTATAGTTATTAGTACCCTTAATCCATTTATCTACCTTACCATTACTACAAAGAAACAAATCAAAATGGCTACTAACAATAATGACAAAGCTATCTTCCTCGCTGGCTCCAACGATTGGGAGCTTTAGAATCGCCAATTCCAAGTACAAGCTATTGCAGGCAACCTATGGGCTTAAATTCAAGGCCTTACCTCTTTTCTCAACAAACCTACTACCCCGGATTTAGCAAAACATAAGTACAAAAGCCCATCCAGCCAGTTAATAATTATAGCTCGAAGCAGTACTGATCTAGGTACTAAGGAAGACCCAAGAGCTACACCAACAACTGGATCCTTATTTACACCTGTTTAGATTACTGACCTTACAGCTGATGGTTTCCGGACCTACTAACTGGCCTGGACTATTTTTTAATCTGAGCTTAAAGAATACGAGAAACAAATCGACAAAATCGAGTAACTTAAGCTATGGGTATTAAAAACCGTTAGCCTATACTACTAACTTACCTCCTACGATCCAATTTAGCTAGTTATACAGTGGTATTTAGATCTAAAAACCCAGGTTGGGGTTAGTGATAATAAAGCTTGATTAAAAGCCCGAGAAGCCTATCGACAAGCTATTAAACCACTAGTACGACCACTAAGGGACCTAATAAAGTGGTCAGAAACCTGGGAACAAGCCTTAGCTACAGTATAAAGAAAAAGAGTACTAAATGCACTTTCAATAATTACCTAGTTCCAAGATTTTACCGATACGGTAAAGCCTATTATAAACTATTGGGTAATAGCCTATAAATTAATTAAGGCTGAAAAAGTAACATAGTTAACCTTAACCTACCGTAAGGTGGCTAACGACTTTCGGGAGGAGGTGCGGCAATCAACAAAGGCCCGTATACCGGGTAGCTACCGGATAGCAAAAGGCTTATTTGGCCCCTCCTTCGCCGCCGCACAAAACGGTAAAGAGGCCTATCAAAAGGACGCTCCTAATAGCGAAGTTATACCCGGTAGGGATGGGGGGGAATAAAATGGCACAATAAAGGCTAGCTTTAGTAGAAGTAAAAGACCTAAAAAGAGGCCAAATAAGGACTTGGGCATAGCTGAACTAGAGGGCAGAAGACCTAAAAAGGGACCGAGTTTGGACCTGGGTACAACCAATACCGTATGCCCTTGTTGTAGCTAGTTCCACCGTCTGGTAAGATGCTTCTATACCTTTCCAAAACTAGCCCCTAATAGCTTTAAGGAAAGAGAATATATCCAGAGTAAGGCTAAGGAGGCACTACAGGATTTAAAACTTCAAGAAGAAGTAAAGAGGCTAAGGTACTAAATAGGGGCAAAGCAAAAAAGTCGGGATTAACTAGCTTAGCTAGGCCAAAAGATCAGCCGGTACCCTGGTTGCTTTCTAATCACAAAAACAGCCTTTTCTATAACTAAGTATCCCCTAAAGAACTCGTTTATTTTGGACTTAGGAACTACAATTCATATATTTAACAAGAAGTCCAGATTTAATAACTATAAAAAAGCCAGCCCCAGCGACTATATTTGGGCCGGCGACTCTCCCGTATTAATTTTAGGCTACGGGGATATAGATATCCGGATCCAAGGGCCCGGGAAATACCAACGCATCTTACGACTTAAAGATATAGCCCACTGCCCGGGCTTTACCTACAACCTAATCTTACTACGGTAACTACGAAAACTCAGCTTCTGGTGGGATACTAGCCCTGGAAATAACTGCTTACGCAGGGTAAATAAGTCAATTTTAGCCTACCTTTTGGATCAATACGACCAGTTTGTACTAGAGGACCTACCTAGCACCTATAATAACGCTACATTTATTACACAGCGGAATAAATTTAACAACTATACCAAAAGAAAATCCAGCAAAGCCCTTACCAGCTTATAGCACCTACGACTTGGTCACCCTAGCCCACAAGCACTGGAGCAACTAATCCACTATACCCAAGGCGTACGAATCAAAGGACCTACTACTGTTGAATATAAGGCATGTGGAGTATTTAAGGCAAAACGGTAAATCTACTAACAACCTAGGGACCACAACGAAGGCCCTAAGCTACGGCTCGCCCTTGATCTATTCGACTTTAAAAACGGGTATAATAGTTATCGATACCTTCTTTTAATTTCCAATAAATGGTCTAGTCTCTATTAGGACTACTACCTCCAAGATAGAGGAGCTAAATCAATTATCTTAGCCCTTACCCATCTTTTTGGTATCCTAGAAAACCAATACCAACTACGGCCAAAAGTAATCGAATCTGATAATAAGTTTAACCAACCAACCATTAAAACCTTCTTTACATAACGCTTTATTAAGGTTAAGCCCTTAGCACCTAATACACCTGCCCAAAATAGGGGTACCGAACGCTTAGGGGGTGTAATAGCGGAAAAGATCAGGGCAATACGAGTAGGTGCCAAACTACCAGCAATACTATAGCCAGAAATTTCAAAAGCTGCAGTCTATCTTTACAATCAAATACCCAAATACAATTATAACTAGCGTACTCCGTACGATTGTTTTCACACCTACCTGGCCCATAGAAATAGCATAGTAGTAGAAACCAGAAAACCAGATCAAACCCATTTACAGGCCTACAATTGCAAGGTATTTGCTTTAACCCCTAGTACCCAAAAGGGGGTTTATAATAAACCAAAAGATCTACCCCACTGGAATCCAAAATTGGAACCCAGGGCCTAGATTGGTTACCTAGTCGGCTACAGCTCATTTAATATCTACAGGATCTGGAACCCTGTTACTAATAAGGTCATTAATACAAAAGATATGGTTTTTAACGAGAAGGAGATTTTTAATGGGGATATCCAAGCCCTAAAAAACAATTACCTACGCCTCCAACTCGACGAACTAAGCCAACTTCTTTCTACTATTTAACTACCCGAGCCAGAGGTGCCTAGATCTACGGCTTTAGAAGAAGAAATAGTCGATTTTCCAATATTAAATATAAATACCAAGTAAGAAGAAGAGGTTAAAGAAAAGATTGAAGAAGAAGTACAATTTCTATACACTTGCTTAAGATTCGAACCTTATCCTACGCCTTCTTTATTACCACCAGCTACACTACTTACAGCAACCATCTAACAAGCCAGTTAACTACCGGAAAATCAACCACCAGAAAATTAGTGGGTAGAAAATACGGATTTTAAACCCTGGATGGCCGCTTTTGCAGCAGGTCGACTTTTACAACCAACTGGGTCATATAATGGAAAAACAGTTATTAAAGCAATGGTTCAGCGTCTTGCCAGACGGCCCAATGGCTTACAAACCCTCCACGGCCAAAATTTACCACTACTACCTAAATAGCATCTTCAGCTTAAGGACCATCTATTTGGGGCCCAGTTTTTACAGGCCGAAGAAGACTACTTGCAAAGCTATAGTACGATGAAATCTTGGCTCAAGGTTGGAAAATTAAAAGCCCAAGGCCAGCAAATCTTGGATTGTATATGGGTATATACCTATAAATTCAACCAAAATGGCACCTTCAAGAATTGCAAGGTACGATTAGTCGTTAGGGGTAATTAGCAAAAACCAACTAGTTAAGAAACCTACGCGGCAACTTTAGTAGCTAGATCTTTCCGTATTGTAATGGCAATTGCGGCCAGATTCAACTTAGAATTAAAGCAGTACGACGCGGTTAACGTATTCGTTAATACCCAATTAGAAGATACGATCTATATACGGATGCCCCCGGACTATAAAAGCCCTAAAAAGATTCTACGGCTCAACAAAGCCCTATACAGCCTACGGCAATCACCATTACTATAGCAAAAAGAGCTCACCTCTACCCTCCTGGCCCTAGGATTTCAGATTATTCCACACAAGCCCTGTATTTTGATTAAGGGCGGAATTCTTATATTTTTCTACGTCGACGATATAGTTCTGGCTTATAGAAAAGAGGATACAGCTATAACCCAATTACTAATTACCCAACTACAGTAAAAATATCGGCTTACGGGAGGCAATAACCTATAGTGGTTCCTAGGTATTAAAGTTATAAGAGACCAATCTTAAGGATTAATTTGGTTATCTCAAACAGCCTACTTTAATAAAATCGTTAACCTGGCTACTACTAATCCAACCGCTAAGATCCCTATAAGCCCAGTCGAATTGCTACTATACGAAGGAAAGGCCGAGGCGTGGTTAATAACAGTATACTAGTAAAAGATTAGATCTATTTTATATACCGCTATGATTACAAGGCCAAATATTATATTTACAGTATTACGGCTAGTCAGATTTAATAATAACCCCGGCCCACAACATTACAAGGCGGCAGATTAGGTCCTACGCTACTTATATAATATTCGTACCCTTACCCTATAATTAAGGGGTAACAATTATTACGTTGTAGCTAGTAACGCCTCTTTTGCTGATAATAGCCTTAATCGAAAAAGCTCCCAGGCCTACGCTATAAAACTATTTGGTGGGCTTATGGGCTGGAGAGCTAATAAGCAAGATACAGTAACTACCTTAACTACAGAAGCCGAGTTACTGGTACTGGTATAAGCTGCCAAAGAGTCTCTCTTTGTAAGCCGATTACTAGCTGAACTTACGGTACAACTAAACGATCACTACATTAAGATTCAGTGTGATAATAAGCAAACTATCCGGCTCGTTACGGCTAAAATAGCTACCCTACAAACTCGGCTACGGTACGTAGATATTTACAACTACTAGTTACGCCAAAAAGTGGCTAACAAAAAGATCATAGTTGAATATACGCCCTCTACTAATATAATGGCAGACGGCCTGACTAAGGCACTTAACTACACATTACATTAAGCCTTTATTCAGCAACTGGGGCTGGCACAGCTACCTTAAACGCACACGCTCAAAAAAAAAAAAAAACCTCAAGTAGGAATCGAACCTACGGCTTTCCATTGGCAAGACCATTCCTCCGCTCGAAAGCAGAAGAATAATCCTGCGTAACTCTGGACCATATTACCACTACACCATAGAGGTTTCTGGAATTATTGAAAATACGATGGCTAAATATCAACTATAAAGGTCCAGATTCAACCCCCCCCTTTTAAAAGGATAGAGGCTTAAATCTGAGGGGGTGTGTCAAAAGAGAAGGGGTCCCAACCACATTATCAACAAGATAGGGGCTCGACCCAGGGGTCGAGCCCAGGCACTATAGTCAGCTTACGTAAGGATACCTGGCACAGCCAGCAATCCAACCACCAAGCCACCAAGGCAGTGTAAGCTAGTGGCCAGGTGGATCATGCAAAGAGGTCTATAAAAGGAGGGTTTCTGGCACTGCCAGAAACCCGACGAACGAACAAGACAATAGAACCAACACATAAAAAACACTGGATTCAAGGTGCCGTGCTTCTGACACTGACCTCTCACGCGACGATTGGATCGGAATATAAGCCCTTTACAAATTAGGCAAGTTATTATACGAAGAAATCTTCGAAAAAATATCCTATACAATGAGACAGATTTAGCGTACCTGTACAGGTCCGGTAACCCCCCAAAAACAAAAACGGCGTCGCGGTAAGATTACTACCCCAGAGAAGGCCAGATTAAAGGCCTGGTTTAAGGAGAATATTTACAATTACTACGTACCCCTCTACATGCTTCGAATATTTATTCCCGAGGATTTGGGACAGTACGGCGAAAAGGTATTAACTAAAGCCGTAAAAGATATAGACTATATCTCGATTATTCGCCCTTGACGACTTCCAATAACGGATACTAACCGACGAAGGCGTATTGCATTCTATTAGGAACAATTGCGACTGCGGCCTAATCCAGAGGACTGGGAATTCGTGGCTTTTTCTGACGAGGTTTAGGCAATAAATAACCCTATGTGGAAGAAGAGAGCCCTCGTATATAAAGATAAGGATACCTAGCCGTATGCCCTGAAGAAAAGGAAGCCGTAAGGATAGATGTTTTGGGGTATTATCCGTAGAAGGTAAAAGGGCTGTGGTTTCGTCTGGGAAAAACATTACGGAGGAATTAATAAATGGAACTACGTAAGGTATATTATCCCCCTTGTAGCTGAATTCATTTAGGAGTATCCTGGCTCAGTCTTTTAATATAACAACGCCCCGGCTCACCGGGCAAACGTCACGAAAGAAGCTCTCTCTAATGCTGGAATTACAACCCTGATGTAACCGGCGTATTCTCCTGACCTTAACCCTATAGAGAATATCTGGCCCTGGATAAAAGACTGGATGGAAATCCACTGTTTCAGGATAACTGGTATCTACGAAATCCAGGATCTAACTCCCGCCCTATTAAAAAGGCTTCTTTGGGCTGCTTAGGAGGCCGTACCTGAAGACTTTATTCTATGGTTAGTCTACTCGATGCCTCGAAGGCTACAGCTTTGTATTCAGAACGAAGGCCGTACAATAAATTTCTGATTTCCTCACAGAATTGACCCCTATTAATTGTAGGAATCCAAAGTGGGGATTTTTGCCACTGGCGCCTTGGCTGTACCGCACTAACAAAACAAAGGGTGGCAGAGGAGTATATACATCTAACTGAAGAGAATGACGTACCCCTGCAGTCCCACGTGTCCTGTCTCGGTAAAAAGGTCAGCAGCCTTTTGTGATGCCATGCCAATCCTTACTACTACCGCTGAAGATTGGCCGGTGGCACGGCTTTGGCCCCCATGTAACTATGAATAATAGCCACAGAAACAACCAAGGCGCCTGGATCTGGCCGCCCCCGATGATTGGCGGGACATCAACGGTCGTCGGCCAATGAAACCCCAGTTTCATTTTTTATTTTTTTTCTTTACTTCTCACGTTGGCTTATCTTGGCCATTCGTGGTGAAGAAGCGAAGGAATAGAGGGGAGTTAAGTTCCCCCTCAAGTTCTGTTGTCGTTGTCAGGAAAACCTTTCCACTTCACCAGGTACAGAATTCTTCTTCCTTGCTTCCACTTAGCAAGCAACGCCTCAACCTCCTATACACCTTCCTCCTCGTTAATCGGAATTGTTGGGCTCGGCTTCGGGATTGCTCCGACAAGCAGGAAAGGGGTTGCTCCATCCGACACCGACTTCCGTGGTGCTTAATACACGCATCAAGCTAACTTCAAAACGACGTGTAGGTCGATACAGTCCTCATAAGGTTGTGAATAGGTATGGTAGCAGATGCAAAGCCATGTGAGTGGTGGATGCGTTTGGCTTGTCGACGTATGGGAGGAATGGTTTTGAGTCCATCTCGTATCTGGATGTTCTATTTAATGAGTCCGCTGGTTCCGAACGAAACCAGCAGAGAATGAGTGCGACCAAAGTCACGTAATCGTCAACGTACTAGTTGCTTCGGCCCCTCGTCAACAGTCTCCGCAATGATTGTAGGCGCCAGTGGCTGCGGGGTCCAAGGGGGCGTGTCGGCCTCGGGTTCTTCCGATGCTAACTTCACAAAAGTAGGTTCCGTGTCGCGAAATCGTGGATCGTTCATCTAATCGCCATTCCCCGCTTTTGCTGATTAGCTCCGAGCCTGGGACAGTGTGTGGAGGTTTTTATCGGTGCCGCTTGGCATAGCAAGTTTCGGGGTTTGGTGGGATTGTCAGTTTTGTCGAAGACTGCTTGGGGAAGAGAGCAAGTTTTAGAGCTGCGCATCGCATGTTCTCATCAGCATCATGGGGGGTGATGGATACCCGACCAGGCAGTCTTTGTATCAGAAACATTGCACACTGGAAAAACTATTGAACAAAATGGGGGTTGCAACTGCTTGATTGATTCTGTTGTTGGTGCTTCAAGCCTCCGGCCAGAAGCCCCTTTTTATAGAGTTCTTCGAAGGATTCAGTCCTCGTAACTGTGGGGGCTCGGGCTCACTGGCGTTCTGGTAATGCCAGGCATCCAGTCAGCTCCGCTAACTAGATACCCGGGGCCCCTGAATCTCCATCTTTCTGACCGATTTGTTAGGATTAACCAGCAATGTGATTAGCCGGGCTCTGTCTGCCTGCACGTTGGCGGTGCTGTTCCTTCACTTTTCAGATTAAGAGAAAGGCGAAAATCAAGAACACCCATATAACACCAAGTGTTCGCTCATCGTCACCGACTCATCTAATAATGTGGTGCAGTCACTGCAGTTTTGGCATCCAAAGAGGAGGGCTTTGGACTAGAAGCAATGGATTTGATCAGAGGGGAACCGATTCCGGCACTGCAAGTTAGTGTCCATTGAAGGAGGGCTTCTGCTGGGGGCATTAAAGATATCTGGCGAAGGTAAAAGGGGGACTTATCCAGGAGGATGTCAAGTTACGTGGTCAACATTCAGCTTCTTCACCGATTTACAGAACATGTGAAGCGCGACGTCAGGCAGTGGGTGGCCACGTCCGGAGACTGATGATATCAGCAGCGACTTAAGGGATGTTTCATAGCTTAAAGCAAGTGCAAAATCGGCTGTGGTAGGTAAAGCCACATCACAAAAGTCTTGTTGCACACCCCACTTTTACACCAAAACTCACCACTTGCCAAGATAAAAAACCCCACCCCAGCATTACGTAATGAGCACGATAAAATTATTTTGGTTATAAAAATGGTAAAACTATATTATACATTTTTCTTGTAATTAGATAATTTTCTCTCACAGAATAAAAAATAGTTTAATAATTCGTTTCATTTTTAAAACGAAATTTTCTTGCTAAAATATTAATTACCAATGCTATATTATAATATTACGTAATCAAAAAAAGGTTTCTGAAACTATGACTATTTAAGTATTATCTATAAATTTTTCGAAAATATGAGATTTTATTTTGTATTTAATTTCGGTTGATTACATAATAGCGCCAAATTTTGGAAAAGTAACAACTGTGACGGTAGGCACGTAATTTACGAGATTGATGCGCGATAGCGTAGCCCAAAAGCGTTAATTCAAAGCTAAAGAAGAAAAAGAAAAAGAAGGAGAGAATTCACAAGCTGTGGAATTCCCTTGGTAGGTGGTGGGGTTGGTGGGTCTCAATTGCCAAGGCGGTGTGAGCTGGCAATTGACCACTCCTGCGCACTGGTCGCGTGGGGCGATCCCCAGGTCCCAGCCCCCACACCGTCACAACAACACTTTTGTTAAGTGATTGTAGGTGGATGACAACTCTGAAAATTTAACATCAAACAGCGTACTTCCGTGTCCATTCAGCTGCGAATTTCATAAGCTCGCCCCTTTTCATTCAATATAACTCCGAAGCCTCAAGGCTCTCGGCCCAGTCTTCGGATTCTTCCGGACAGACGATAAGGGACATGATCTCCTCGAAAATTGCACGTCTGTCAGCGCGCACTCAGTGGGGCCAGGGCCCAATCTTCCAGTTCGCAGCAGGTTCCTACCTTGTTTCGTTGCCCTTGCATGCCACCCATCCGAAAGGAGAGGTAATTTCACTTTCCCGCTAACAGATATGTTAGGATGATATATTCATATGATCACCGATACACGAAGCGGCCTGAACGGGAAGTCATATGGGAATTCAACTTTAAAGAAGAATATGCCACCGCTGTAAGGCGTGTTGCTATGCGGACCAGTTCAGGATTAGCGCCATGGCAATGACAAAGGGTTGGCACCTACCGGAGCACGGATAAGGTCCTGACCAATCTATAGTCATTAACGGTTAGCAATATCCGGAAGGTTGAGGGTTCATGAGGTGCCTTGGTAATAGTTCGACATACTCGGGCACCATCTTCCTGGAGACCATAAAAGTCAAGTTCGGAATCAGGTTCTCCAAAAGATCAATATGAAAATAAATCACCGGCCGTAGGCTTGCGGGCAAGGGCTTTGAACTTGGTCTTGAGCATTGCCACCTCGCCGGCAGTGTCGATGGTAGAATCCGTGAGAGATGAGGGCGTGGGAACTAATTCAAAACTTTAGCAAACGTTAGCTTGGACATGGGTTTGGCCGTGGCCTTCGTCTTACATGTCACTCTTGAGTTGGTCTCCTCCCCCCCAAAATTCGTGCTACCCCCGCTGAAATTGCTGGGGATTCCAGAGGTCGCGATGGCTCTGATTGGGTAAAATGTGCCAAGGATGTCAAGGAATCGCTCACTGCAAGGAGACCCATAAACCCAGACTTCTCTTCTTCCACTTGGAGTAGTGGTCTGTGGTCCGGAAGACGGAACTGGGCTTTGTCCATCTTCTTCTTCTTCTTACCCTCCCATGCCGATGCCTGGACCTCCTAGATCATTCTTGTTTGGAACACTCCTCCACGTGACGTGCGACCTCAACAGAAGCTCAACAGAAGAAGTCCCCCTCGAAGCAACAAAAGCTCGACCATGTGTCGCTGATTGCCCTTTATTGCCATGTGCAGAGGCGAAGCCCATTGAAAGGTCAAGCTATTCACACATCTGCCCTATGATCCAGGAGTAGCTGTGCCTCTGCCGTGTTTCCGAACATGGCAGCAGAGTGAAGGGGGTGTATCCCCAGGCCAGTTTTCCACGGTGGGTGACAGGTCCCGCTCCACAAGAAGATATCGTAAGAGTTTCCAAGGCGCCTCTTGCTCGGGAGGCAACGTGAAGTTGCGTATCGCTAAAGATGTCGGTCGACAGTCGTATCGCGCCGACAATCCAGGCAATGGCAGCAAGCCTGCGGGATGTGGCCACATGCAACGGCGTCTCCCCCTCGTGTAGCGGTGTTCTGCCACTCAATGTCTTGGAATTCAAGTTCGCCTTGGCCGAAATAAGGACGGTAACAGCGGCGGTGCGTCCGTTTCCGGCTGCAGTGAGCAGTGCCGTCGCTCCGTGGTTGTCCGGTCTGTTCACGTCGCCGCCGCTGGAGATTAGCAGTTGAGAAACATGGTTGAATCCATTTCGGCTTGCTTCGTGGAGGGCAGTGGAATCGTTGGCTACCCCAATATCGACCGCGATCCCGTCCCCGGATCAGAGTTTGCGTCGCCTTCTTGAGTCCGAAGTGAGCGGTAAGCCAGAAGTTGTGGATGCCGTGTTGGTAGGCTTGGCTGTAGCCATTGCTGCGGATAGGACTGAGATCCGCTGCCTGTACAGCCGACGCCATGTCGAGCATGCAGCTTCATCTCGCTAACAATCGTCTGGACGTAAGACACTAAAGTAGTGATCTTACATCTGTGTGTGTGTTAACAAGAACTCCCTAGGATGATCCTTTGCCCTCGGCTTATTGATCCTGGGTCGGTGAAGTACTGCGAAGACTTAGTTAGGACGCCGTAGATCGCTTGGTTGTGGGAGTCCTCTGTAGAACCTTTTTGACTCGATAGAGGGTAGTGTCTAAGGGGGGGAAAATGCTTAGGTCGGGAGTGGATTTGGTAGTTTCTTCTTCAAAACGCGTTCTCCTCTTTATTGTAAAGAGAGAGGGTATGTTAACTCCGAATATACCTACCTAGTAAACAGTATTCCCATATCCTTGATGTGGGTGGTCTCTATGCACGCCACCTTGCTCGTTTTCTGAGCAATGCAAAACGGCAAGAGGCCGCACTTGTAAGCGAGGAGGGTCCTGCTCGGCAAGTGATATCTGCCAGCAGGTCGACCAGATCCGCCTTACTCCCGCGGTAACCCCAGCCGCGGCCGAAAGAGAACTTGCCGAGGGGCCAGATCTTGTAGGGTACACCTATGGGTGAACCATCTACCGGAGCTCCGTTTCGGCTGATCCTAAGAGTCCCTCTTCTTGTTTGGGTGTTAGTGTTGCTTTATTATCCAGATGCATAGAAGATGTCGCAAGAGTCTATATGCTGATGCCCACATCTCGCGGAGCGCTAGGAGAGTAACTCCGTAAATACTGTATTTATTTAGATTCCTCGATATCATATGCTTTAATTCCTAGGGAATACCGTCCAGGCTTTTTCCTTTTTCACTCGACAAGATGGGGAGAGCTGTGTATCCGAGTCTGCACCTTCCAAGTGTGGCTTTGAGCTCGTTGTCAAGTTTTTCACGACAATCTAGCAAGCCATTTCATCCCTGATAAAAAAAGCACGAAGCCCGGAAGCTTAGCGTCGCACTTCTCTCTTACATATGAGGTTGTCTTGTTCCTTAGATATGGCGGTGGTGCGTCTCTTGGCAGGCGGTCAGCCTCCAGCGCCGTCTATGTATGTTGGGCTTTGAGCTAGTTATTGCCACTATCTCGGCGGGATATACTTGCTCGTCGTCGGGAATCATGTACGACGATCATCTCGTTAAGTATGGCAACCAAGCTCGCTCTCGCAGTTTCAACCAGGTAGCCCTCATCTTCAAATCCCATTGCCCATTCAACCTCCGCCATTCCATTTTCTGTAATGAGGGGGCCGGTGGCACGGCCTGAAATGCTAATGCCAGAGTAAGCAAGTTTCCGGACCTGGCTGCCGAGAGCAGAGTGAAGAAGTTATGTCAAAAGGCACAAGTTGCAGTGGTATAGTTCTCTCACTAGCATTCTCGCTCTCACAAACAGCCCAGCTCCCATTGCGTTCGGTCTATCGATGAACCGGTATGTTGATCAAGAATGTCTAATGTTAATGATGGACACATCTCGGCTGACCTTCTGAAAAGTTCTTATTCTTGTAGTCACTCCAATGCGACGCATTCCAGCCCCGGAACCATTGACATTCCGGCTCCACCCCAACGTGACCAGACCTCTAAGTTCAAATGGTCCTAGGGCCCAGACTCCTCAACACTCCCTCCGGCACGAGCTTCTTCGGTCTGTAGTTACGTCAATATCACGGAGTTTAAGCTAGCCAACTCAGGCAGTCCTACCTGCGTAGAGCAATAAGACTCTAGAAGCCGGATGATTCTGTTGTTTTGCCGATCTCTGGCCAGTAACAGGGGCGAAATCCCGCTCGTACACACCAGGGTAGGTATAGCACCCTTCTCAAGTAATAGCCTTACAGCATATTCGTAGTTGCGTTCCACAGCCCGCAGAAGTAGCGTCTAGTTATTGTCAAATTGGTCAACATATAGAAGCAGTTAGGCTTCACTTACACGCTATGAATAGCCATGAGAAGCCAGCATTAGCAACAGTCTTATCTACACAGCTAAGGCTTACTTACATACTATAACATCCACAAAAGCCTGTATTAGCACAGTCCTATCCACACAGCTAAGGCTTACTTACATGCTATAACATCCACAAAAGCCTGTATTAGCAACAGTCTTATCCACGCAATTAAGGCTTACTTACACCCTATAACATCCACAAAAGCCTGTATTAGCAACAGTCTTATCCACGCAGCTAAGGCTTACTTACATACTATAACATCCACAAAAGCCTGTATTAGCACAGTCTTATCCACGCAGCTAAGGCTTACTTACTACCTATAACATCCACAAAAGCCTGTATTAGCAACAGTCTTATCCATGCAGCTAAGGCTTACTTACAAGCTATAACATCCACAAAAGCCTGTATTAGCAACAGTCTTATCCACGCAATTAAGGCTTACTTACATCCTATAACATCCACAAAAGCCTGTATTAGCAACAGTCTTATCCACGCAATTAAGGCTTACTTACATACTATAACATCCACAAAAGCTTGTATTAACACAGTCTTATCTACACAGCTAAGGCTTACTTACAAGCTATAACATCCACAAAAGCCTGTATTAGCACAGTCTTATCCACGCAGCTAAGGCTTACTTACATACTATAATATCCACAAAAGCTTGTATTAGCACAGTCTTATCCACATAGCTAAGGCTTACTTACTCTCTATAACATCCACAAAAGCCTGTATTAGCAACAGTCTTATCCACGCAGCTAAGGCTTACTTACATCCTATAATATCCACAAAAGCCTGTATTAGCACAGTCTTATCCACATAACTAAGGCTTACTTACTCTCTATAACATCCACAAAAGCCTGTATTAGCACAGTCTTATCCACACAGCTAAGGCTTACCTACATCCTATAACATCCACAGGAAGCTAGTATTAGCACGAGGGCCTTACTCTCTAATTTTCCAGTGCTAGGAGAACTTACAATCTGATACTCGTAGTTTATGTTTTGACGTTCTCCAAGTAGCATTTCGATGCTAGCGTCGGAGTCGCCTTCGATCGCCCATGCTAATGGTGTTTGGCCCATTCTGCCCTTCATTTCAACATTTGCTTTGCTCTTTAGTAGAAGTGGAATTACTGCTTCATGACCTCTTCTTGCCGCCCAGTGCAATGCTGTTGCCCCATCCGTGCCCCGGGCATTGATGTCGCCTCTGCCTGTCTCAACCAGCAACTTGACAACTGCTTCGTCGCCCTTCTTTGCAGCGGATTGCAGTAATTTTTCGACGATCGAGTCCACTGAAGCAACCTGCTCCTTTTTCTTAACCAGTTGCTCAACCATTTGCTTATTCCCGTTGCAGATGGCGTATGACAGAGGCGTACCCCCAATCTCGTCTTCCACGTCTACTTTGGCGCCTGCTTTGATGAGTAACTTGACGGTCGCCATGTTCCCACTCCAGACTGCATATGTCAAGGGCGTCCGGCGGTACTTGTCAACCGAGTTGACCCTATCTCCCCTGTTAAATCGACGTTTGAGTCTCCCCAGACCGAAGCCGGTGCCTTCCACCAAGAGCTTGACGACGACGTCGAAGCCGTTTTTAGAAGCCCAAGATAACGCTGATCGCCAGTATGTTACGTCCTGTGAATCCAGATCGCTGCCATCCTCCTGTCGCAAGCATCCCACGGCTGTATCCAGGCCAAAATAAGACGCAACCATGAGGGGGGTAAAGCCTTTAGGAAAATCGGTGTCGGTAGTTGTCCAGTAGATCCTGAACCAGGTCCGGAAACGATTTGAACTTGTGTCGCAGATGTCTAGTATCTGCTCTATCATGATCTTCTTGGTTCCCGCCGGCAGCTTGCGAAAGTGAGTGGCCCAATTCTTAGCCGAATAGTCAAGGAAGACATGATCCTCCGCATGTTGATTTGGGGATCCGTTTTCATCAAGAGGGCAGGTCTCCAACTCGGCAAGGAGGAGGTGCCAGACGCAGATCTCGGCGAGAATGCGATGCGACTCTTGCAGCCGTAGCGTATGTTTCCACCTGAGACCTTCGGGATCGCCTTGGGGAGGACTCGTTTTATTGTAAACCAGGAATTCTCTTGCGGTCTGATGAAGCAAGTAGATCCTAGAGTCGATCACGGTCACAAAGAGGCCGCAGATGTCTCGTATATTACCACGAAGACGATCTTCGGAAAGAAGCTGTATGTCGTCATAGGATCGATGTCCTTGCTGAAGAGCGAGCGCTAAACCCATCTCCACCAGGGTCAGGGGCCGTACTGCAGCCACAATGATATGCAGTATTTTCACGGCCATTTCGGGATCGCCGCTCTTGGAGAGGATCTTGTCATATGCCTCATCAACCGTCTTGGGGAGCTGGGTAGTAATGGCAACGATCTTGTCTCCATCGACCCACATGGCCTTCTCGATAATGTCGAGGGTAAGATGCACCCATAGGTATGTCTGGTTAGGAACCCGCATGAGTTGCTGCAGCAGAACGCCATGCTCACTCTCTGTAAGCCTCAGCCGTATTGCAAGATCCTGGGCTCTGGCTTTGACGAAAATGCTGATCTCCCCGGCAATCTTCAATATCTCAGCGCTGTCCTCCCCGCTTAAACGAATCATGGGCAACTCCGCGGCATCAAGAGGTTGAAAGCTGCGTCGAATCTCATCATAAGGCCGGCTCGTCAAGAGAAACTTCAGGTTGAAATTTGTCGTAGCACCATATAGCCTGCATAGTGCTTCAGCAAGTTGGGATCGTCCTTTGCTTTCGCATTCGTCAACCGCATCGAGCAGACAGATAATTTCGCCTGCGCTCTCATCTTTGGCGACGTTGATAAGCATCTTCCAAAGCTCACTGAATGACTGGGTGATGGTTTCTCCGCCAGCATCGAACTGATCGACAATTGCGCTAGAGAGCAGACTGCGTCTCTGCTTGAAAATCTGGTGAAGGATACAGCAGAGAGCGATAGTCACGTTTATCTGGTCGCTGAAGCCGTCCTTGAAGAAGAAGTAGCACACCACCCTGGGCTTGGTCGTCAAAAGCACCGAATCGACCAGATGCTTTGCCAAAACTGACTTTCCGCAGCCAGGATCTGCAGACACCCAAAGCATTCTTGATGACTGGCTGCCCAGCCACTCTCGAAAGCGCCCGTGGGACACGAACCATTGACATGTCCCTTCGACACGATCCGGGTTGATGTTTTTCCGGTCTTCGTATGGTGATGCGTTGAGGCGCCCCAGAATTTGGTTTTCCTTCTCTCTTCGAGGGTCTATCTCCTTTCGCAGTCGCCGAAATGCGTTGTTTTCTCCTTCTCCATACAGAAGTGGCAGATAGACGTTGAAAAGTCCAAATAGCGAGTATGCCCTGTCTTCTTTACGTGTTGTCTGGCGCTGTCCGATCCACGACATCCGTTCCTCAGCGCTGAAAGTAGACAGAGGACTACCTTGGAGGGCTGCCAGGGGAATGTTCGTCACGGAGTGAATATGCTGCTCCAGGGACCCCCTATCCCCCAAGCGCACGCCTTCTCTCGAAAAGAACTCGACGGATCGTGGGGCAATGAGCTCTTGGAGGGTCCATCCGCGAGTGAACCATCTGCTCGCTCGAAAAGCCGGTTCCCAGTTGGATTTTTTGCTGTCATCGAGGGGGGGAGTCGAGACGTCGCTGAGGTAGACGTAGCACTTGGCCGCGTCACGATACCAACGAAACATGGAGTTGATGGCCTCCTGAAGCTCGACGTTGTCGGATTTGTTGATGCAGCACGTATCGACCCAGAAGAACTGCAAACCATCTTCCCTGGCGCGATCTCGGCAAAACTGAATCTTGACGTGGCCGGCTTTGTCCTTGCCTTTTGCCTCCACCAAGTCTGTGAACAGGACCTCTTCATCACCCCAGGTATGCGAAAGTATCGCATATTCGGGGACTTCACTGCGGAAGTCCTCCGTCAACGAGATCTCTCCGGTAGGATTGTATTTTAAGAGGCGCATCGTCAGAGACTGCGTGGTTCAGCTATCGCAGCAGCTACTTCGAGATAGGCAGCCGTGTGTTTGATGCTGAGGGAGGAATAGCGGCCGGGTGTGGGTGGACGGGTCTTGAATTCGCGGGATCTGCGGTAACATGAAAATCAGCGACTGGAGCTGCGGATATTGCCTGGGGCAGCTACTGAGGAATTGCGCGCGCGCTGCGAAAGGTCCTCCGCAAGCAGATTCCGCGTTTCGTTTTTTTGTGATGTAGAGAGGAGAAGGCAGCTAGATTCGCATATCGTAGTGGTCGCCCTTCGTCACTTGGAGTATGAATCGAGTCTCGTAGGTCATGGCGGAATCTCGACAAGTCTTGAATCTCCTTCTTGGGCATCCACTCGACGTTGGGCGCCCAGCAAACCCCACAGAAGCTGACCAATGACCTCAACGCCCGCACGACTCACCAAGCCCAATCAAGCGCTGATGCTATTCAGGATTGGCCGAGCTGGAAGCTTGGACCGCCCATCAGATTGTCCAGTTCTTTCTCTTCTTCAAAGACACCAAAGTTAATTATCAGGAATTTAAATATCTTTTGCATTGTAACCCAATGTTCCAAGCCCTACATTACCTAACGGAGTCTGACACGTGTAAGCTGAACAGGGCAATGGGGTTCTTCCCGACCCTCTTGCGGGCTTCGGTTCGAGTCGCCATTTTGGTATCCAACATTTGATTCCCAGGATGAATTTGAGCTAGACAGAAGCGAATCCGATTCCGGCGCCACCTTTGGTAATTAAGACCGTTTTGCCCTTTTGGCTTAGTTCAGGGCGAGAAGGGTTTACGACGGAGTCGGGAGTGCGGTACGTGGTGTTGGTGATATTGTTTTCGAACATGCGCTTGGCGATTTCAGGGTCTATGGTAACGAGGTGGAGAGTGTTGATGGTGATGGCGGATGGGAATTTGATGAGTGTAGTAACACTGGAAAGGTTGCTAACTGGGGGGAGGTGATGCCAAGATATAGAGATCATTCGGGGTAAGCCCAGCCTTCGCAACAAATGCCAAGTCCAGCTTCATGTTACATACACGGCTGTAAGCTGACCTGCTGCAAATTGGAAATGCAGTCTGGCCATCCGCTCACCTGATACCCGACCAGCTGTTATGGTGGACCCAGGAGATGATTACAGCCATGGAGGCAGAGTTGGCCTTTGGTTGAATCACGTCACAAGAAATCAACAAGCTTGCCAAAAGCTCAATTGTCAGGCCAACTCTCGGCCTTCCTTTTCTCCCTCAGGCCGCAACATGCCCTAACTCCGATGTGGTGGCATCGACCCCGAAACCCCGCGTTTCGATTCCTTCACCGCTTAATGTATCCCCGCCAACGTCGATTCACCTGGGCCTCTTTCTCCCGGTCTCCAAAGTCGATACAACTAAGATAGACATCCGGCCGACCCGTGACGACAATGGCCGAAGCGCTAGCCCTCGCAGCCAGAATCATAGCTGTCATACAAATATCGGATCGTATCATCGTCTCAATAGGTAGGCAATAACAAAGTCATGGTCATCATCTTCCACTCACTTGGATTCTCCTCCGCCTCCACATCGAACCCGACAACCAGCAGCGTCACATCAACGATATTAAACCTGATCTTATCTGGCGACTTCCGCTAGTCTGTGATAACCATCGGTCCGAACGTGATTGTATCTCCTTTTTGTGACAACACCCCAATAAACATATTTGAAGATCCTGAGCTCAATCTTCGAGGTTGCGGTAACTTGGAAGCATGGGTGAGTGGATGGCAGCAATGGACGGACAACTGGCTCATCATTGGCCAGCTTGTCTGTCATTCCAAGCCTACTGCAAGCAATCTCCCCAAGAGTTGGATTGGCATGGCTGGGAACCGCAGCCAATCGTCGCCAACGTGCTGTTCGGGTAGTGATGTGGAGAAGAGCCGGGGCTACCCTCTCGCACAAACAGGGAGCTGCAGTGGGCGGACCAGCTCATGGTGATTGGCCGAGGAGGTTTCCTCCGCTGTTGCCTCTCTGTTGCCCCGACACCGACAAGACCATGGCAACAACCGACCTATTGATACCGGACCCCGACCCCCCCAGCTGGCCGCATGAGCCGGCAACCTCCCCGAAGTAACCCGCATCATCATTTTGTCTGGGTACTCAAAACCCATGGGTACCCATGGGTAATTTCAACCCCTAGTGTGAGTCACTGGTGGCTTCAGTGGAGGAGCATGTTGCCTTAAATCCACTCTCTACCTTACCCCATGTCACTTTCGGCCCGCAGCAGATCAAGACGGTGTTCGCGCTGGTAAAGTTTTCGTCGGATAAGAAGATGGCGGCTGCGTGACCCGGTGATGTGCTAGTTATGATATGGGATTTTTGAGTGGTGCTGGTGAGTAGGTACTCGCAGAATTGGATATTTCGATGAACATTGCTGCCCTAAAGCCCAAATCAAGCAGCCCGTTATCCCAGTAGTCATATTTACCCCCTTTCCATAGTTGACAGATTCCATATGTCCTCCCGGTCCAATGGCCTACACTAGATCGATGAAGAAACGCTCATTCTCCCCCTCTGTCGACATATCTGCGAAGTCATCCACAGATCTCCGAGAAACAAGGTCGTGGTCGGCCGCGACTTTTTGAAGCGTGGAGAGACGGCCTCCGTCGTGGTGCCAGTAACCTACTCTTCGATACTGCCCCCTTTTCAATCCAGTTGGTTCAAGGAGCAGCCCCGAAATGGAGAGGTAGTCGAAAGGCCGGGAAGCTTGGCCATGTGCAACAGACTTGACGACCAGTATGTACACGGGCCTTGATTCCTTCTTCCCCGCGTACACTTCGCTCAGATCTAGGTATACCTGCAATATGTTAGACCATCGACTGCCAAAGCGTAACCGATACTCGCTGCGTGGGGTGGGTGTGAGAATGCCGTTGTAGAAATATTCGCATCTGAGGCGAAGATTGGCATCTAGAATCCCACCAAACTGGTTCACCGAAGAGTGTGTGATGCGGATATCATGAGCACACACACACAACTGAACATCGCTCCGGTTTCCATCAACCCGTTGATAATCTGGGTAGCTGATTGCCCCTTGCACAGATGCCCATGACCACGTAGGAGTTCCCGTGTTTATCCGATGGTGGCCGTTAAGATCCCGCGTTGAGTGCCATAGTAGCTGATGCTCAAAGTCTTTTCTCCACATGCCTGCGATGTATTCATCTCCCGTGTTGTCCTGAATCAGCCTAGCTAGCCCTCCGATCGCAACAAGTTTATCACTTGTATTAGTCAACTCCGCTTTGGAGTATGCCTTTACAATCTGTCCCCACAACGCCGTTGTGAGTGGGCCTTTCGATAGATAGAAGCCCATGTTCCTGCTGCGATCATCCGGTAATCCAGATGGGTGCACCTCACAAGCGGAGTATTCGTTACACTCCCAGAATATCTGGTTGTCGTCGAAATGTATAGTCCTGCAAGGCAGGTACCGTTCTTGAAGCACCCATCCTCGTTTGGCCAGCATATTGGAGGCTCGGTCGGAGGCCAAAAATCCAGGAGGGTGTATATTCCACAGAATCGTTTGATTGCTGTTGCGGACTTGGCACCGCCAGTCTTGGGCCCTGTCGAAGAAACACCCGACGCTACCGTTTTCTGCCGCAGTTGCTGCAATGTTTAGACTTGACATTCCGTAAACTTGCGTCATCATGCCAGACTCCTTTATCCAATCGTCTGTGCTGTCTTGGAGGATGCATAACGAATCAATCCACAAATACTGGAATCCGAGATATCGGGCAATATGGATAGCGTCCAAAAACGTCTTGGAGAGTTCGTGGAGTGGAAGACCTTGACGAAAGACCTCGAGGTTGGCAGTAGCGAGCGTCGTGAACTTCAAGTTACCCCAACAATGACTGAGGGTTGCATATTGAACCTGGGAATCGCCCACCGGGAGGTCCTCGGCCAAACAAATGCGCGGCCGCCGAGATCCAACATCTATGAGCCGCGTTGGAATAAACCCATGAAAGCTTGGGTCAGGGTCGCATTGTCTATGCGAGTAGCGGCACTCTCGCAGCCAACGCTCACATAATGGCAAAGCGTCCCCTGTATTAGACTGCCTTCCAGGAAAGCTGAGATCCTCAGCTTTACAGGCCGCGTTAGTAGCGCATCGTACTCAGGACCGTCGGGTGCCTACCGACCTTGGCAAAGCGCTTCAAACAAATTGGTGTAGAAGATGGCGGTTGAAAACTTACGGTCCGAGTTCGGCTCTCCCGAGACCTGGCTCATGTCACAAAAGAAGGCGACAACAAGTCGATGGTTGCCCTTTTTTGGCACTTGTGCCCACCCAGTAAGCGAATCGATAGCGAAAAAATCAGGAAACGACACGCGACCTCTGATGTAGCGAGGGCCTGAACGGACGAGCTGGGAACAGAGACCGCAGCCATCTTGAGCGGACAAGCTGAGGGCCGATGGACTTGTGTGGTGCCTGAAATAATGTCTATGGTCCCGTCGGTCAGGATGCACGTAGTCGGCAGCTGAATCTAGATTCAGATCACCGGAAATTACGTCGATAAGTGGCTGACACTTGAGACACAACTTGGTGGGCTGATAAAAGCGTTTGGGGCCCCGAGCAGGCTCCAGGTCGGCATCCAAAGGCGATGGCTCGGCAGCATTGATTTGTGAACTCGACTCTTGGTGGTCCATCTTTGAGTGGGCGTGTCGTCGGATCTTCAATATCTCGCTAAGGTTCGGTGTCGGAGGTTTGGTGTGGACCACATGCATGGCAGATGCGTTGGGCATGTTGGAGGCGTTGGGCGAAATGCTGACTGTCAGCAACAGCAGCCTCAGGCTACTATTAAGGAAGGCGCTAAGTGGCCCATACCGTATTCAGGAGAGAAGGTGGGGCATGCCCCCATCATGCAGGTAGACCTCCCATGAACTCGCACACCATGAATTGCCATTGCGTTAGCACGTTCATCGACTTAGGAAATTCAGCGTGTATCCACGCGTGCTGATGGCGTCATATCATGATTCTCTTGGAGGACGGGAGAGAAGCGATGAAAGACTGACAATCGTGCAATCAGCGCTCTGATCGAGCCAACTAACTCAATATACCCCCCTAGAGTTGGCTCGGGCTTGGGCGGCTCAGGAGGGCTCGGCCTGCCAAAATCACGCGTTGAGTTGGTCCACTGAGTTGGGTAATACCACAATCTTGGCACCGGAAGGGGCTGATCCGGCCCGGGACCTAGTTTTTCTACAGTGGTCATGATCAGGGTGGTCACGTGCCGCCATTCTATTGGCCCATCTGTCCCTACTGGCCCCCATGGGCTTCCATTGGCCCATGGAATATGGTCTGGATGGTCTGGATGGTTTGGGTGGTCTGGGTGGTGGTTTAAATACCTATTTTCTTGCCCGGTGATCTGGATTGTTGTTGTTTTTTCGACCTGAATTGCTGGGTGATTGAGAAATTTGTGCCACGAATTAAAAATTCGACTACTGTTAAAAAAAAAAAAAAAAGTTAACAGGGCAGGAGCAACATTTCTTAACAC
>Ga0247765_1000530_pt1 | contig 28794 bp, 19 predicted proteins | sample UWRJL106311C6_FD_179949 | JGI IMG/M metagenome (GOLD analysis project Ga0247765, IMG submission 179949) | Plant litter microbial communities from Arlington Agricultural Research Station in Wisconsin, United States - UWRJ-L106-311C-6 | ecosystem: Environmental > Terrestrial > Plant litter >...
TATAAAAAAAAAAAAAAAACATGACACTGCAATGGTCAAATGAGGCTATTCTCCAAAACCCCAGTTGTAAGAGCCTGACTGGCGTTGTTTATCGTACTTGTAGGTCGATTTGTGTTGGAATCTGCGATTTCACAAACTTGGCAATTGTGCTCATACCGCCCATCGCTGTAAAAGGGCAGCTCGCTCGCTACCAGTTCTGCCGTGGTCCGTGGATGCAGGAACCATGCTTTTAACCCGAGGCCCGAAAAACACCACAACTAAGCCGGATGGATACCTGTACCGAGAAAAGAAAAGAAAGAAAAAAAGAGGTGTCAATTCAATAGAGTTTTAGAACTGCAACATCTCATATCGTGATATTGATATCCTCACCTCGTACTCTGTTCGGAAATGGATCTCACCTCACTCTTAACCACCTGTGTGCCATCAACTTTTATGTCTAACCTCCAAGTCTTTGGCACACAAATCCTCACTGTCGAGACCCTCCTCGTCACCAACTTCTCCGCCTCGGTGCCCGGTGAATTTCGATTCACTCAGCCATCCATCTCGTACCAGAATGCAACATTCTGCAACGTCACAGTCACTTACACACATCCCGGACAAGGCGACAGCGTGCACGCTGAGGCCTGGCTTCCGGTTGGGAATTGGAACAAACGCCTCTTGGCTGTTGGAGGTGCCGCCTGGGTTGCCGGGAGATCTCCCATCTCGTATGAGACCATGAAAGGCGCCCTGGGAGACGGGTACGCGACGATTACCAACGATGCTGGAGTTTCGGGAGAGATCCACAGGGATTTAGACTGGGCATTGGTCAGTCCCGGAAATGTCAACCTCTACAAGCTGAACAACTTTGGGTCCGTCTCAATCAACGAACAGTCCATCATTGGGAAATCCTTGATCCGCAGCTTCTACCGAGAAGGCCCGTCGTTTTCGTACTGGAGTGGATGCTCCACCGGAGGTCGACAGGGCCTGATGGCCGCACAACGGTATCCGAGAGCATTCGACGGAATCTCGGTCGGAGCCCCGGCGCTGTACATGCCCAAGCTACTCGCCGGTGTCCAGTGGCCTCAACAAGTCATGAACGTTCTCGGTCAGTATCCATACTCATGCGAGCTCGATGCCCTCACCGCCGCTGCCATTGCCGCCTGTGACAACCTCGACGGCATAACTGACGGTATCATAACCAACGCCACGGCCTGTCTGTCCACCTCCTTCAACCCCTTTCACCTTGTTGGCACCACCATCAAAAACTGTACCACCACTGGCACACCAGTCCAAATATCCCTCGCCGCCGCCATTGTCGCCAACTCAACCTGGCACGGCCCTATCACCCCCTCTGGTCAGCAAATCCACCCAGGCCTCAGTCCCTCCGTCGACCTGACGGGAAACGACCCCTCGTCCGGTGGCCAGGAAGGTCAAGCCGGCACAAACTGTACCATGACCGCAAACGGTGGCGTTTGCACGGGGATTCCCAACACCATTGCGGCGCCGTGGCTCCGTCTCTTCATTGCCAAAGACGCCCAATTCAACATTGACAACCTGACGCATTCTGAATATTTCCGCTTGATCCACGCGGGGAGGCAGGAGTACTCGCCCCTACTTTCGACGGATGACGCTGACTTGACAGAGTTCCGCGATGCGGGCGGCAAGATCATCAGTTTCCACGGTCTGAACGACCAGGCCATCCCCGCGGCGGGAACAGAAAAGTATTACCGAGCGGTTGGCGAGGCCATGGGCGGCCACAAGGAAGTAAAGGGGTTCTTTCGACATTACGAGGTTCCTGGACTGGGACACTGTTTTGGAGGGAGGAGCGGGTCACCGACTGGGTTGTTTGAGTTGCTGAGAAAGTGGGTGGAAGAGGAGGGTAAAGTGCCGGAGGAGTCGCCTGTACAAGTAACGGGGTTGGATGGGAGAGTGCAGCGGAGGGTGATATGTCCGTGGCCGCAGAGAGTGAGGCTGAAGGAGGGCTGCAAGGATTTAACGGACGAGGGGTGCTGGGGTTGTGTTGGTGCGGATGCTTGAACTGTAGCCCGGTCCAGTCATGCCCTTGTGCTTATCGCTATTATTGTTGCCAACAAATTTGTCCTGAGCTGTAGAGGAGTGCTGCTGGATGTACTAGTTTAGAGTGGCATATTTTCCTGAAACTGCTCTAACTGGGACGCCGGTTGCCACTCGGAAAGTAGTAGAGGGCTGCCATTTATTTGGTCGGATCTGTTCCTGCAGGTGTTGATCAAGGTTCATTTGTAATAGGAGAGACGGGGGGTGGCGGTCTCTTGATATCTTTAACAATGGGTGCAGAACACCTTGGTCACCAATCTCGCTGGTCTGGTGTACCCCGGTCGCCGAAGAGTAATTCCCGCGAAAACTAGACGAGTACGCCGGCACTGCTCTTTTCAGCGGGTCGGCTCTCGCCAAGTCACCACAAGATTCACTCAACTACCTTACCCAAAGCACACAAATACAATCTCGTCAGCAACTGCGGACATTGATAGAAAGCTCGATTGCCACAGGGTCTACTCGGCATCCTAGCAAAGGACGCGGCATTTGATGATACAAAGTTGGCATGGTAAAATAGGTAAGGTACCTAAGGTACCTAGGTAAGGTAGCTATGGAATCGGATTGTGGGACCCACCAGATGATAATATACAGACAGGTTACACCAGCGTGATTATATCCACCCAGACTGGCTGCGTGGGCATGCAACCGAATAGAGAAGAACCCGATGTAACCAATCAAACCTGGAAACAAAGCCCGAGATATAGTCACCATGATGCTTTGTGCAAGACCCGCACGTGAGGCGATGTTACCGAATACTTCATCAGACAGCATTAGGTTTACGGACCAAAGGAGCATTATTACTCAACAGCGCGCCGAGAGCTTGGTAGGTACTTGGGCAGGTAGGTAAATAGCCCAAAATGGAATTTGGTTCGCCAACAATGGCAGCATGACATGACAGTTGGGCCATGATTCGAACCATAGAACACAATACTCCTTGAATGGTGCAGTTGCTTCCAGTCATTTACCGATCAATGAAGCGTGGGTGATTTCCCTATGGTTACAGGAACCAGATTTCGGCCACAGCACCGAATCCTTACTGGTAACCCTGCGGTCACATCGCCGCCCAATAGCGCCCGGGTACACGACGATGCTACATGTATGGGACCTCCCGTTCGTTAGTTCGCTACCATCCACCGCCCCACCCCCCCCCCCCCCCCCCCCCCAGTGCCGACGGCACACTGGCACGCTCTTATGCCTGGGCCCAGAAAACCATTGCAGCATGCCAGGTCAGACGATACGACAAGTCTGATGGGGGGAGGGTATCTCAGGTAGTACAGATTATTTATTTAAATACCTATCTAGAACATTGTCTGATGACATTAAAACCGAGACTGAAGGCTGCTCATCCATTCGTTTACTCTAGCCTCTACACCTGCGACCTCCATCTGCCATTGCCAAGATGAAGTTTTCCGCTCTTGTTCTCAGCGCCCTACCTCTATCCGTCCTGGCAGCTCCCGGAGGTGGGAGCCCTCCCGGAAACAGCGCGGATGCCGTAGCGTGGAGACGTATTGAGCAGTTGCAGTCTCAGTACCAACGTAACATCCGAGATGCCATCAAGGGCCGCAGAACCGGGTGCACCCAGTCCAAGTTGATGCGGCGCAAAGAGTGGTAGGTCTTACCCAGTACCTTAGTTAGGTAAGGTACCTTACCTATCGATAGCTCACCTAACACAATATTGAACCAGGGGCTCTTTCTCCAAGCGCGAACGTCTCGACTATATTGACGCGGTATACTGCCTCGCGCGCAAGCCCAATGTCATCTCCAATAGCGTGATTCCCGGCGCCCGCAGTCGCTACGACGACTTTGTCGCATCCCACCTGCAACAGACGCCCTTCGTCCACGCCGACGGTCTTTTCCTCGGCTACCACCGCCACTACCTACATCTCTACGAAACCGCCCTGCGCACCGAGTGCGGCTACAGGGGCACCCAGCCCTACTGGGACTGGACCCTCTCCTACACGGACCCGCGACAGAGCACCGTGTTTGACGGCTCACCGTGGAGTCTGGGCAGCAACGGGGTATTCATCGCCGGACGGAACATTACCGAGCTCCCCATCCCCGGCACAGATATCGTATTGGTTTTCCCCCCCGGTACGGGTGGCGGGTGCGTCTACTCGGGACCGTTCACCGAGGATAAATTCACGGTACATCTCGGACCGGTTGGCCGCACTCCGCAAGGCCCGCTCAACGGAACGGGCTATAACCCGCGCTGTCTATCGCGCGATCTCAGCCCCGAGCTGAGCCATAATGTCGGACCGCAAAACGTCTCCGCGTTACTGGATGGATCGCCAGATCTAGGCACGTTCAACACGCGATTGGATTTTAGCGGACCCCATGGCGCGGGCCATTTTCTTGTGGGACAGGAACAGTTTGATGTGTTTACCAGTCCCGTAGATCCCGTCTTCTGGCTACATCACGCCCAGGTCGATCGGGTTTGGGCGATTTGGCAAGGGCAGAACTTGCGGGGGAGGGTGAATGAGGTTTGGGGAACCGTGACCGCGGGGAACTGTGAGTTTTTTTCTCTCTTTCTTTCTTCTCTTTTTTTTGTTTGTTTGTTTTTTTTTGCGTTCCTATATTCGTTTGTATTCGCTTTAGTCTCTCGATTCCTCTGAGCGGTGGCTGATCAGAAGACTGGAATAGTCCCCCCGAGTGAGAACGCGACACTCACAACCATGGTCAACTTTGGCGTCATTGGCCCATCTAGACCGCTGAAGGATCTATTGTCAACGGTGGACAATGATTATTGTTATATTTACGAGTAAACCTACCTACCTTTCTTCCTTTAGATTTCGTGTCTAGATTTTAACTTTAAATTTTATTGGCCTGTCTGTATGTATTACATGGTATGGCATGACCTGGAACTCATTGGACTTTTTGTATCTAACTTCTGTATTTATCTCTCTGCTATTTAGAACTAATCTCGACTGGTCCCTAAATAACTAAATTCTATTCAAACTCCTTCCACCTCGCTTCTAGCCTCTCTCTCTCCCTCTTCGCTTCCTCCCCCTCTCCCTCTGCCTCTGCTGCCATTCTCGCATATTCATCCGCCTCCATCTGTTCCCTCTCTGCAACGACCCCATTCCACGAATGGTACACATTCCCTGTATCTGTCCTCCATTCATCTCTTGTGTCAGTACTCCCAAACGACACATCCAACCCACTGTACGAATCAATCATTGCGTTATTCTGTGCCGAAATCACATTGATATTCGCCATGGCCCTTGCCATGTAGACATCCGCTTCTGCCGCTTCTCTTTGCGAATCTAGCCTCGCCAATCCCAGCATGGTTTCTTCCCAGACTTGCGCACGTACACGACTCGCTTCCAACAATGCCGTGGTATCATTTCCGTTCTGACACGCAGAGATATACCGACCCCGCTGACGGGGCGAATACATATCACAGCAGCAATCCTGATCGACTCGCGTATTCCACATTGGCATGATTTGCGGATGCGCAAGCGAGCCGCTCCTTGCAAAGGTGTGGAAACAGGAGACGCAAATTAGGCATTCGGGCCAGCCGTACCAGTGGGCGCCGGAAACAGTGTCGCGACCAGGACAGACGTCCATGTTTGGTGCGGTTATGTTGGCGGCAGCAGTCGTAGTAGAAGTAGAAGTATTAGGTGCCGGTGGTTGGTATTGGAAGTAGGATGACTGGGACTGGTGGGCGAGGGTTCGTTCAGCTTGGGCGCGGATCTGGTCAATTTGATGCTGGGCGTCGATCTGGGAGCGGTTGGGGTAGGCCATGTTGGGTTTTGTATCTGTACCAGACCAGACCAGACTTGACTTTAAAAAAATCCCCCAAAAAAATCAGTTGAGATGAGAGAGTCGGTGGGAAGTTGGATTGATGTTCCGGAAAAAGAGTCGGTGAGCTGAAAGAGGGGTGAACATGACATTCACAAATACGACCCAATACTTGTTTTGATTGGTTCTGACCACAGGATCCCGTCCAATTTTTCAGCTGCGTCTTGGTGTTTGCTTGGAGGCACGTATACGAGGTGTCATTGGCTGCCGCAGCTAGCACTGGGAGCTGATAGGCTGCACTGTACAGCAACAAGAATATCCTATCCACTTGATTCTGGGGGAAACCCTCGGAAGTGACCAAACAACCCAAGCACTTGGCAAGATGAAGCACATGATATCCGTATTTACATGCCAAATTATAGGGGCACTACGCTTCTGCAAAGCCCAAAGGTTTCCTTTTGCTCAGAATCATGGTACTTGAGAGAGTAAATCACCACCTGGCACACTAATCGAAGCCTCAACATGGCAAATCATCATCTTCCAGCCAAATCACACAATCCCCACTCTTCCGGCATCTTCACCTTTCCAGATTCAACAAAAGTGAAACAGAAGGCATCCTCTGCCCGAAACCGTGGTGCAACTCCCACCCGATCAATACCTACGAAAAAGCAAGAGCTAAAACAACATGATGGTTACACCCTTATGCAACCGTGCCCATGCCCAACACCACGCTATGCATCAAGGAACAGAAAAATGGCATCAAGCCAAGTCAGGTCCAGTCCAACCTTAACCCAATGGCGTCAATTCCCCTCGGTATGGCCTGGAAGTTGATCCAATCCGTCTCTCATCAACCTTCCACACACCCTTGGTCCTTTCGTGACTAAGACAGAAATCTGTGCCCTCTGCCAGACGGCGAAAGACATCGTGATCCTCTCCATCAATAGACTGGAAAAGCAACGGCTCCCACTTCTCACCACGAGCAGCTTCCTGTGCACGTAGTTGACGTTGAGCTTGTTCAATCTTGGTCTTCTCTGCCAGCACAGCCCGGGAATCGCCCGCGGCCATACCCGCCAACACGCCAGCCCAAGCCCGACGTGATTCCCACTCATCTTGCTCATCAAGAGGGGCGATATCTATCGGGACCGGGGCGTTCTCCGCGGCATCGACTTCGTACACCTCAATCACCTCGCCGGTACGCCCGTCCTTGACCGTCCACCCCTGGCTCCAAATACCGCATACTTCATACAAGGTGAGTTTGGGATCGGCCTTGGCGTATATCCTAGCAGTGAATGCGTTGCGCTTTCCACGGACGAAGCCTTCCCCGGTAAAGTTCATCTCAGCCACGAATCCAGAGCTGGACACAATGCTGTAAGGGCCAGTGATCTCAGGATACATGCAGCCGTTGAGGAAGCCGCGGACCTTGACGTCCGGAAGAGGGACAAGATGGTGTTCGTCGTAGCGATCGATGTGGACGAGAGCATGGCCAACTTGGCGGATGTTGACGGCACCGTTGAAGGTCATCTCAACGCGAGCATAACCGTCGGCTCGGATGCCGTGCTCGCGGTCGGCAATGTGCATAGCTGTGATGGGTGGGTGGTGAGACACCTGTTCGGCCACAAGGTGGGCTGTCGCCTTGGCCTCCTCGTCGGTCCATGATGCAAAAAAGAGCTCGCCCAAGAACGCGTTGAGTGGCTTCTTGATCGACACGCCCGGGGCGCCGTTGACATAGAGTTGTGATCGCAGGGAGATGAGGAACCATCGTAGCACCAGCAAACTGCGCTTTTGCGGACATGACTCGAGTGCGGGAGCGGCGAAGACAGCCGGGCGCTGAGCCCAGCAATGGCCTACCTCGACGACGGATGAGGGCGCCAGAAGAGATGGCGGACCCGTGACGTTGGAGAGATCTCCTTTAACAGTGCCAAGAAACTGTGCCTGTGTTAGCGGGGGCCGAGCATCGGGAGATTTGGAGACGAGTGAGGGGTAAGAGTCCTCCTACCTTGACGAGTTCCCGTAAGCGGGACGAAACTGATCTGGAATCCATTGTCCGTTGGAGGAGGTGATTGTAAAAAAAACAGAAGAAACAAAAGAGAAAGAGACGTCGTGGAGCGGTTTTGCAAAGAACACCAGTGTTGAGGCAAGGGATTGGGCGACGTTGTTTTAAACACGTACGAACAAAGGGGTCGCTCTTGACAAGGACTAGCCAAGCGAGGCGAGCGCACTTTGTGTTTTACCTTTGTCTCAAGGAGCCCGGCGGCTTTTCACGGTGGTGGGGTGGGTTTTCTTCTGGTTGTAAATTTGGCAAAGTCTGAATCCAAGTGTGAGTGAGAAAAGAAACAGCTGTCAAGAGCGAGAAATTGAACAGCTCCGACGGAGATTTTGTCTCTCGATGTTAACGCGTCCCGGTCAAAGCTCGCAAATGCAAAGGTCCCGGAAAGTCTCCCATCCGGGCTCCCTTTAGCGTGCAGCCACTGGGGAAGCGACAACGCGCGGCACTCTTGACTCTCGCCCGCTCACACGATGCCGCATTTGGTAAAACGGGGAACTTTCCCGCACGTGAAGCTGCTGATTGGGTTGTGCAAGCGGCGTGCAGCGAGCCATCGGGGTTTGGCGCTCCCAGTCCACCCAGCGTGCGTTATCGGCGCTAGCAAAAGTTTCAACTTGTTTCCGGAAGGGACGCTTCACTGGACCCTGCGTTCTTACCACAGATCGACATGTGATTCGTGAGGAATATTTTCATCAATTCTGGAAGCGCACAAGGGGTCTCTTTGTCATCTTCCCAGCCTTTCCGGGAACTTTCACCACGACGTCGCCTGTGCTGTTCGGACTGCATTGTCCTTCGGATTTTGTTACACAGCCCCAAGCAAGGAATTTCCACTTTCACTGGCAGCGATGCAACAATACGGCCCGCAGTTACGCTAATGTCTACGGAGTTCCAGAGGCCTCACAAGACGGCAAGTCATGACTTGACCACCAGATCACCGGATTCTGGAATTTACCCCCACGGTACGTACGATGCGGTGAGGACCTTGCAGACCAGGATCGTCGGATGGTGGATCAGGGCGCTAGATCACAGGCTCGGCAGCGGGGCGAGCCGCTATAATTGGATGCCCTACGCCCATGCCCCATGCGCCGTTCGACGCCATCGATCTCGAAGTCTCAGAATTTCCTGCAGCTTAACGCCACTCACTCAGTCTTACTTTGCACTTTGTCGACCATGAGGCTTTGTGGACCTTGAGCTCATCGCGGCGCCACCAACGATAAAGTTGCAGAAACCCTCCCTAAACTAAGAGGTTGCGGCGGCCAGTCTTGCCGATGAACAGCCACATGACTCTAGTGAAGGTGATGAAGACGGTCAGACACCGGAGGTAGTGCAGCGCGAATTGATCAACAGGGTTTCACAAGGTCCACTGCTGATAATCATGCTACAAGACCATGGCGGCTAGCGCCTTCGTCGTGTAGGCCAGACAATGAGTCTCCAACAGATTGGACCATGGCCATGACTCTGGATGATGGGTAGGTGACACATTCTGTATATTTATGGTATGCAGTCTTTGGTTAAGGAAACAGACGGGTTTGTATCAACAACCGGGTAAATTGATCTGGATCGCTGGAGGAGAATCCAGCCCTCACTGCTCCGTGTCACGGCCCAATACATCACAGTAGACCCTGACTGAGCTCCTACCGATCACCTTCCTTTATTCTTTGCTCTTTTATCACTGGTTTTCGTTTTGCCCCATCCCACATGCTTCTATTTCTATAGGACTTGTGAAACTCACAACTTGGGAACAGAATGGCCGGTCACGTGAATGTCACGTTATCAGCAACATCTCCTGATCCTCACCTGATCCTCATGCCAGGCTTTCAGTCGCCTACTTCAATATCAGACCCACATCCCAGCGTTCTTTCGCATGAAAAACCTCCCTTGTAGTCCAAATCTAGTTCTACGGAGGCCAGAAATTTTCAAAATGACAACCGAAACACCAAAATCTAGCAACATGACCTACGGCGCAACCGCCACACGGCATGCATCACAACCCCCTCTCCCAGCCTACTCCAGCCCTCCCCCCATGGAAGCGACTCCCCAGCCAGATAAATGGGCTGCCATGGAAGACAAGCCGGGATGCTGCTTTGCTGATAGCGGCGGCTGCTGTTTTGCGTCCCACGGGGGCTGCTGTTTCTCCGATCACGGGGGAGGTTGCTTTTCAGATCACGAGGGGTGTTGTTTCTCTGATCATAGGGGTTGTTGTTTCTCGAATGACCAGGGTTGTTGCTTTGGCTCGGGTGGGGGCATGTGTTGGAATGGCTGTGGCGGGAATCCGTTTCGGTCGAGGACATGAGGTGATCGATCGATGCCTAGCTGGATCTGGGTCGTCTGGTGCTGATGGTGCTGATGGTGTTGGGTACAGGTACTGAATTTGACTTTGCTAGTGCAAGGGATGCTAGGCTGGGACTTTGGACTGCTTTGGAGTAGTTGATGATGACACCTAGTCGGGGAATTTAGGTACATGTACTATTTCAACCCTTCGAGACAATTACGGACATTCAAATGTCAGAGAGCATCGCCACGACTCATTTCTGGTCTCTCTCCCGATCTGTGCCTATGCCACTTGACGTGCTGCTACCCTCATGGACAGTTCCCCCAATCCAGCGCAACACGCAACGCGATCTTTCCACTGATGCGATCGACCTATTCCCTATCAGCGCCACTCATGCACGCTCCCAGCCTTCAATTGAAGGAGAGTGACACATACCGCAATCAGCACCTGTGATTCCGTCGGAGAAACACTGCACTCTAGATCCATGCTCAGCGTAGCAGTTGAGCCTCCGCAGGGCGACGCCGACGATGACACCAAGTCGGGACTAGCAGCCAGGTCAAAGGGACCTTCAAGCTCACCAGAGAGTTCAATGGCGTAACTGGCTTGGCCGCTGATACCTGTGAGGTTCATGTTCATGTCGCCTGTGAACTCGAAACTGCTGGTGCATCTGCCATTGCTTCCCGCTGAGATCTGAGCAAAACCTGCGGTTTTTGTGTCGATGGCGAAAAATCTGACAAGACATTGCATAGTTAGTTAGGTAGCTTGGGGGTTACAAGTGAAGGACGGACGGGTGGACGAGGCGGACTGGAGGGAAACTTGCTGGAAGCCCGCATCAAATTCCATGCTAATCTTCAAATTGCAGTTCTTGCGCGAGTCAGCTGGACTGATATCGGGGCCGGTCTGGACAATGTATTGGGAGAAGGTGATTTCCATCAGTGTGTTAGTCGCGTCGACCTGCACATCGGTGCTTCCGGGTGGACAACCGGAGCCGAGCAAGGAGAGCCCCACAACCCGGACATGCTCCGAGGCCGGGCCGGGAGGGTCAGAGACGATAGTCGGGCTAACCGAGGTTGCGGTACCGAGAATTCTGAGAATTTGAAAAAGCTTCATGTCGCTTCGTTTGGTGTGATAAGAGGGTAGCCGAGTGCTACTCTGCACGTTCTCTCCAGGACATGTGGCCGGGAAAACAGGCCGGGCAGAAAATGTTTTATGCCTGTATCAGCATGGCGATCAACGAATCTGTTTCCTTCCTCATCAATTAGTCCTTGCCATGAAAAATTGGACTCGAAAGCAGACGTGCGCAGTCTTTCGGGAGACTCTATCATCCTGGAGTTGTTGGTTGGGCTTAGAGAAAACACCACGTTCGTTTGACCGGATTCCATGACGGTGACGTACTGCACGAGATTTGGATACCTAGGTGGTCAATCTTCTCGCTTCGGCTCTCCTCATTTGGAAAGCAGGTGAAGAATATAAATTCTTTTTTCTTCATTGCAAGCGCGCTCAGTTTCTTCAGACGTGAGAGGGTGAAGGAATCGTTCTTGCGCTAAAGCTCGCATCACTCGGTTCAACACATTGTCGACATAGCAAGACTGTTAGTGCGGGACTGCAGTACTTCAAATGCTACTCCACGGATAGGCTTGGAAGCAGTCGTCTAATCCTATTTACTACTTGAGATTAATGACAAAAAGGTTTTGCTTCAAAATTCAAGGATCGAATGCATTGAAAACACTTTCTTTGGCATATCAAATGCCTGCTTTCACAGGCCAGAGGTCTCAACTTAATTTTGATTCAGGGTTGGGAATGTTGTCATCTGGGCGTCAGTTCTCGGTGCACCAGTGGCTCTTGAATATTTATGTAATATGGAAGTGAAAATGCAGAGTGCAAAGAATGTGCTTCCCTGTCGCACGGGTGGCTGTCAATGTTACAGCTGTTTTGCTCGATGCATCGACAGTCCATCCCACATATTACATGTGAAGGATATCGCAAGATCATGTGCAGAACAACGCCCAAGCTCAGCGCCCAGCAACCACCTCCAGCCTCTATAAAACCTGCTGCTACGAAGTAGACTTTGAACCTTCAGCAATTATCAGCTGACCGTCAAACGCATCGGACTCTCTAAAGCCGCCGCCTGCTCAGGGTCAACACCATCACCAACCACCGCTAAGAGCTTCCCGCTCTACCAGCCATGGTGCACCAACCCAAATGTGATGCCGCATATCCGTACATCCGTACACACTGTCGTACGAAGTACCCAATGGACAATTTTCCCAAGCTTGATTGATCGCACAGAAGCGTACGGCAAGCAAGCTAGGCCACCATAACCTAGATACTGTGTATGGGGTCAACAAACGCATGCGCATTCATGACGTTGGCATCAACATCTCGAGATGGGATCAAGAATGCGGCAAACAACACACGAGGATGTTTTTTACCCTTACTACGACATGACTCATCTGTGATAAGTCAAGCGCATTACACTGTCTGGAAAAGGAAAAGCGCGCGGGGTAACGTACTTTAGCCTGAATGCCAAGTTCTACTTTTGCCAAAAAAGGTTACTTTTTTATTAAAATATTAAATATTCTACCTACTAATACAAAAGCTACTACTTGACTATAAAACGCCCGACCCCCTCCCGATTTTACTAAATCCTTTTTCCCTTTTTTTATATTTTTTTTTTTGGTTGTTAGCGGATAACCCATCAGGTGACCACCCTTACGACTAACTTTCAAAACAGGGTATACTCAATAAAAGAGACTACCTTTCTGGGACAACCAGATAAATTTTTAAAGCAGTGGCATACTGCTACGGATAAACCCGAGTAGTAATCCACAACGTGGACGCCGATCAAGGCGGCAGATAGAAAATCCTCGGTCACACCGCCGCACAAGAGCGTCGTGACCACAGAGGTACGCCAAGTCAGAGACGTCTCACTGTACGACTTGTATTGTGTTGGTCACTAGGTCGGCTGATCAGGCCATCATTCCCGGTACGCCTTGCTGTTTAGACCAACGTCGGCGTGGCCAGACGAGTGAATAGAGGAGGCGCTGGGTGGAGTTGCACCGTCCTGCGATAGACATTGAGGCTTGAGCAAACCGGCGGCTGATCCTCCCGGACCAAGGGCCCTGGAGATCGGAGGCGCCTGACTTGACATAGTTCTGCACTTCTATACTTGCGAGGATCACTGGCGATAACTCATCCACGAGGAGATATATACTGCATTAGACAGAAATCATACCATCACTCGAATACCTCTTTGTCGTTGTTGCTGGGCATCACCTCAGTGTTGTGCAAGTCGGTTTGAAAGCAGGTTCGTTGCCGCTCGTACCCTCCCGATCTTCCGCTGCCCGGGTAAGCACCCTGTGCGGCTCTTCCGGGAGTCCCTTCCTCTTTCACTAGTAAACCATGTCATGTCATCCCAATTCCTAACACATTGTCGCAGTCACCATACAGCCCGGGGAAGCGCTGCTCGCCCAACTATCCCACCCCGTCCTTCCATCCCCTTGCTGGGACGAGGCACTTCCTTGTCAACACCCTCAGCAACTCTCTCCAGATTCGACTGCTCACCGCCAAGTGTGTGCCGCAAACCCGAACAGCTTCTCATAAACCTTTCTCTACCACCAGCTTCGCAGGGTGTTCTTCATCCCTCTCTTGACAGCAAACAAGACCATTCCCTTCCGACCATCTCTCGACGCTACCCCTTTCTCTGCCACCAGGTTCAAGACGTTCTCCCTCACTCTCTCGACAATTTCCCTCCAGCCATCTCCCACGCCCCACCTCTCACCACCATCGGCATCGAAGGGTTGTACCTTCCCCTTTCGATAATAAATAGGATCCTTTCCTTCCAACCTCTTCCCAACACCACGCCTCTCTCTGCCACCGGCTTCAAGCATTCTTCCTCCCTCTGGCCAACAAACATAATCCTCCCCTTTCCACACCACACTTTTCCCTACCACCGGCTTGGAAGGGTTCTTTATTCCTCTCTCGGCGACAAACAGGATTCTCTCCTTCCCGCACCGCACGTTTCCCTGCCACAGGCTTAGAAGGGTTGTTCCCTCCTCTCTGGACAGCAGGCGGGATCCTTTCCCTCCAACCATCTCCCCGCACCAAGCCTCTCTGTGCCGCCGGTATCAAAGGGTTGTTCCTTCCTCTCTCTGTAACACACAAGATCATATTACGGCAGCCGCAATCGCTCACCATCTCCCCACGCCACAGCCCGCTCTACCACCGGCCTCAAAGGGTTATTCCCTTCTCTCCCAACAACAAACAAGGCTTCATTCCCACCTAACAATCTCTCTACCCCCGGCTTGGAAGGTTGTTCATCCCTCTCTCAACAGGTAAACAGGATCTTGTCGCTGTAACCACTCACTACCCCACATCAGACCTTTCTCTGCCACCAGCTCAGAAAGTTGCTCATTCCTCTCTCAAGAAGCAAACGGGATCCTGCAGCTACTCACAAACTCCCACATCTGACCTTTCTCTACCACCAGCCTTGAAGGGTTGTTCCTTCCTCTCTCGACAACAAACAAAATCCTTTTCTCCCAACCTGACGCCACCCTCCTACACCACACCTTCTCGACTACCAGGCCTCGAGGCGTTCTTCATTCCTCCCTCGACAACAAACAAACAAACAGCATTCTCTCCCGGCAACGAATTACCACCTCCCCACACTAGGACTTTCTCTACCACTGGCTTTAAACGGTTATTCCCTCCTTTCCCGATAATAAACAGAATCCTCTCCTTCCAGCTTTACGCAACCTTCCTATATCATATCTTTCTCTACCACCGGGCTTCGAAAAGTTCTTGCTTTCTCTTTTAACAGGAAATTGCCACATCCCACACCATACATCACAATTTAACCTGACCACTTCCCACCTTATTTATCCCAGCCCGCTGCTACCTACTTACTCCAATCAACCCTAAACCAGCATCTTTAGTTCTACGGCCTTGTAAGTATCCTATTTCCATATTGCAGGCTCTTAAATTATGCCCCTAATATACCTACTCTTCTACGATGCCGTCTCACTTTTTATAATTAGGTTATTTCACAGTTTTGCAACATTAGGAATTTACTATTCTTTCACCATCTTTGCCCTTATCTCTTTTACCTGTTTTTTTAGGCTATCCTATCTTGCTTATAGCCCATTTCCCATCGGTAGGAAGCCCCCCCCCCTATTTGATTCCAGCAGGGAATAATAATCTCCCTTGGAAGTAATTGAGAAGTTTTTTTATCCGTTACAAAGCATTATACAATTCCTCCAGCTTCACCTTTTCTTTTCACTGTAAAACTGCACAGTCGTTTCAGAATGCACTGTTAATATAATGAACAGGAGCAGCCTCACCATGTCTGCCAGCAGCGTCAAGGGTGGTGAGAACAACGTTGGTGGCCGTCTCGCCAGCGGCGGGCATGGCACCGACGCCGTGACCAACATGGCCAACATCAATGCCGCCGCGGACGCCAACGGCGCTGTGGACGCCTTGCCCAGCGCAACTACTCCCGTGACTGTCGGCATGGCCGCCAGCGACACGACTGAGAGGACCGTCGGCGTGGCGGCCAGCGACGCAATCGGGACGCCTGGCCAACCTGCGGCCGCCGTGCAGGTGTGGAACGACTCACTCCTGCAGGGTGTCATGCAAGTCAAGATGTTGGGAGGCAAAGGGATACGCGGAGACCCCGACAAGCTCAAAAAGCGCACGCCATGGGTCCTCGCCTTTCTTTTCCACCTCGAACATGAGGTGGGAGCATCCCCTCGGCTCAAAGTAGTCGACGTCCCTCGGGTTTTCTCATTTATCAAGCAAAATCCCGACAAATGGCCAGAGGAAGTCGCTAGGAAAGCGGCCCAACTATACGACCGGTTTGAGGAGGAGAACTGGGGCGAGGACGAGATCGGTGACGATGCTAGTGGCGACGACACCCCAGCTCCCGCACCCTCCTCCAATCCCACTTCATCCTCGGGGACTATTCGGGCACGGCTCCCGCCTCCAAACCACCCTATCTGGGGACTCGGCGGCATTATGCACGGTATCGCCCTCAAGGCGCAAGGGGCCAGGTCATATATCCTCGACCCGCGATTTATCTCGGAGAAGCGCTCCGCAAAGGCCATTGGCCACAACAATCTTACACCGGGCGATTGGTGGCCGCTGCAGCGCGTGGCTTTATTCCACGGAGCTCACGGCCACCCGGTGAGCGGTATTTCTGGCTCTGCGGAATACGGAGCCTACTCCATCGTGGTCTCGGGAAGGTCATCTCTTTACCACGAAATGGACCGAGACGAGGGTGAAACTCTATACTACAGCGCCGACAACAGCGCCGACAACACCAATCCTATTCGTGTAGATCACGTTACGAACAGGACAAAAAGTCTAATGACTTCACTCCGAACCCGGAGCCCTGTCCGTGTTCTTCGGAGCGCGGCTACCGGAACCGGTCGCAATGATCGTCCTTTTGCCCCGTCCATTGGAATCCGTTACGACGGCCTATATACCGTCGTCGATCGCCGCGAAGAACTCAACCAGCGTGGTGGCAAATTTTGGCAGTTCAAGCTGGTAAGAAGAAACGACCAGCGACCCTGGCGCGAAACGACACAAGCCAGCCCGACTGCGCGGCAGATACACGACTTTGGCCGAATCGAATACGGATACTAGTCTGCCTTTCCACTCGTCTACCATTCCTACCTACCTACCTACCTACCTAGGCACTGCAGGGAACTGAAGAGAGAGAGAGAGAGAGAGAGAGAGAGAGAGAGAGAGAGAGAAACAGAGAAAGAGAGAAACAGAGCGGAGGAGGATAAATGGGACGAGACGATGAATTGGCCTGAGAAAGAAGGAATTGATTGACTGGGATGGATTTCAAATACTTTTTTTTCTTCCGAAGGGGCGACATACCTACCTACCCATGTTGTTCCGTGCTCTACAAATATCAAGTTTCCAAGCAACACAAGCCATGTGTTTGCTCAGAGGTGAGGTTCGGTTTCTTTCTTTCTCTTTTGTTGAGATTTTATGCCTTGAGTTTAGAGTTTGGGGCTTTGGTATACATGTAGCGAGCGGGCCTCGGGGTTTCTACCCTTTTCAATGTTTTAACTTTCAACTTGACTGGGAGAATGGTTTCTTTTACTTTTTCTTTTCTTCATAATAATTGCTACACAAAATAAGTAGTTGAGCTTTCGGCTCTAATATCGCGTTCTATTCCCCATCATTCATCCATGTTGACATTTACTGTGACATTGTGACCTTGACCCGTGTTCCTCACAGCTTTGCATCTCTAACCTTGCCATCCCTAACCGTTCCCAGCACTTCATCGGCCATTGCCCTCCCTGCTGCACGTCCCGAAAAGATACAACCTCCCAGGAATGTACCCTCGAGAGACGAATACCCATGCACACCCCCACCACCAAACCCTGCTGCCTCTCCTGCGGCATATAGGCCCGGGAATGGCGTCCCATCCGCCCTCATAGCATTGCTCTGCAGATTTGTCTCAATGCCACCCAGTGTCTTTCTGGTCAATAGGTTCATCCGCACAGCTATCAGGGGACCATGCTTCGCCGTATCCTGCAGCTTATGGGGCGGCGCAACTCGACTGCGACGGTCCGGCCAATAGGTCCTGGCGCTGTGGATGAGCATGGTCTGCGCGTCCTTGGAGTAGGTGTTGTCGAACTGGCCATCACGGGCGTCGACGACTTCCTTGATCTTTTCAAAGTCAAGCTGCGGAGCGCCGGGCATGGAGGCGATGAGCTCGTTCATGCCGGCGACGAGATCTTCAAGGTTGTCACGAACGACAAAGTCCTTGCCATGCTTGAGAAAATTTTGAACTGGTATGGTGCCCTTGGAGCTGAAGATGCGCTGTGTGAGGAGCTTCCAAACAGACTTGCCTGTGATATCTGTGTTCTGTTCTGAGCCCGAGAGGGCGAACTCTCGCGCGACGATGCTCTGGTCAGTGATGAACCAGGTGTAGTCGTATCCGGTGGAGCAAATATGTTTGAGCGTAGCGAGAGTGTCGGTTCCGGGGAAGAGGAATGGAGGGAGCCGCTTTCCGGTGGCGTCAAGCCACAGAGACGACGGTGCGGGGAGAACTCGAATGCCATGGTCGGGCCAGATGGGATCCCAGTTCTGGAGGCCTTCGGTGTAGTGCCACATGCGGTCCTTATTCACCACGTTGGCGCCCGCTTGCTCGGCGATGTCAATCATGCGGCCGTCAACATGTGCGGGCACGCCAATGACGAAGTTCTCGGGTACCTTGGGGCCAAGTCGGTCGACAGGCCAAACCGACTTGACCTTTTCAACGTTACCTCCGATGCCGCCCGAGGAGACCAACACGGCCGAGCCCAGAATCTCAAACTCTCCCACGGTTGTCCGCGAAGACTTGACACCTCTAGGTGAGTCGTCTGATTCCAGCACTCTCCCCCTGACACCAATGGCACGGCCCGTCTTCTCGTCAACCAACAACTCGTCCACCACATGCCGAAACTTGAACTTGACAATCCCTGCCTTCTCCGCCTTCCTCACCGGTTCCGCAAACACCCTCACCACCTCCGGGCCTGTCCCCCACGTGACATGAAACCTCGGCACAGAATTCCCATGTCCATCGGCGCGGCCATCGCCTCGTTCCGCCCAGCCCACATTCATCAGAAATCCCAACCCCCTTGCCTTGACATAGCTCTCCATCTCATCTGTCGCAAAGTTGACAAACGCCTCGGCCCATTGCCTGGGCCAGTAATCCTCTTTCTCGCGATCAAAGCGGGCAGAACCAAACCAATCACGCATGGCCAGCTCGCGGGAGTCGCGGATGCCCATGCGTCGCTGCTCGGTTGAGTCGACGCAGAAAAGGCCACCGAGCGACCAGAAAGCCTGTCCACCGAGGTTGGCTTCGCTTTCTTGATCGAGAATTATTGTGGGTACCCGGCGCTGTGAGAGCTCGAAGGCAGCGACGAGTCCGGCAAGGCCAGCGCCGACAATGATGACGGGGAAGGGTGAGGAGGTCGTCATTTTGGAGTGTTCCAGTGATGACTGGCTCAATCAAGCAATGAAGTGCGAGTTTGATGCAGTGAAATTGATGCCAGACTACTAACTATCTCCTTGGTCGTTGTTGTTCGTGCTTACTCTTGGCCCCATCCGATGTCCGTCGCCAACTGGCGTGATCACGCGCCCAGAGCGTTTGCCTCGGCTCAGCGCTTTGTAATGGGGCGACGCCGCTCGGTGAGGTTACGGTGACTAGGGTTAGGGTCACATCGTGCCTGCCTTTCACCAGTGTGAAGAGGAGGGAAGTGAACGATTGGCATATCAGATCTTGCCCCGATCCTTGATTCTAGGTGATCGGGATGCACGTTCCGGAAGAATGGGAACCAATTGTGGATTGTGCAAATGGTGGGCTCTGGATGCCAGATGTGCCCAAGCCCACTGCACTACTCCACCCCCTGGACTACTCCACCCCCTGGAAGCGGAAGAAGGCCCCTGGAATGACAGGCCTTCCAAGCCTCATCCCTACAAGCAGATGTCTTCAAGTAATACAAGACAAAAATGTAGTAAAACAACTTTAAAATCAATAACAATCGCAGGTACAGAGTGGTCCTACCTGCTACGCGTGGTGCATTACTCTCCCCAACGACCTCTCTCTGTTCAATTGCTGACAGGAATCGCGCCTTTGTCTTCAAAACTCCAGCGTCAGGCGGACTCTCAGGTCTGTGCACCGATTATGTAATGCACCCACTGTGCGCTTGCATCAACTCTCGGGCTACCCATGCCCTGCGGCTTCCATTGCCCGCCCAGTCAACACAACCGAGGGTCAAGACGAGGCATTAGCGATCACACTCACTTTGTTTGCACTGCGCACTTTGCGCCGCTCTCACAAGGTGTCTGTCTGCCCAACAAGCTTTGGCCTCATCCGAACCAACCAACGTGAAACCCCACCTGGCGCAGCGTCGAAGACGTGGCCACGGAAAGGCCATCGCTTCTGCCGCATTTGACGCCTGGCCATGACTGAAACGGCGACACAACCCCACGGTACTACTCCCCTCTCCCAAGTTATCTTCGACCAAAATGCCCAGAAACTTCTCTCTTCGCACCAGACGCAATTCCGCGCCGCCTCTGTTCGACGCGACTGACACAGACATGGCAGATCGGGCCCGGCCCGGCCGTCGCCGCCCATTCTCGGCGTTGATGAAGAAGCTTGCAAACCTTAAAGCTGGCGATGGAGGACGAAACGCTTCCAAGCACGGAATGAAGAAACGCCAGACGCAGAATAACCCCTACCCACAATCCGGTCGAATCGGCGTGGCAATCCCCGCGCAGCTCAGCCACCCGTCAGTGATTACCGGCCACACTGGACAGTCTTCGAGCATCACATCCCTCGACCGTACCAACCAGTCTGTGAGGCTATCCACCGATGGCCAGGCCCCCCCGACAACCGGAGGTCGATCTATGGCCCCAACCGTCTCCACCGATCATGACACGTCCCGCTCAATAACCGCCCGGTCCCATGGAGCATCGTCACTTACCGGAACTAGCCGTACCGCTGGCGGGGGAATAGAGTCGCGCAGAGGAGGGGACAGCACCTTTTCGTCTCCTGCGCCCTCGGTGCGCTCCTTGACAACCACTCTCACCACGATACAGTCGATGGCGATTAACGGGACCCCAGCGAACGGAGCCCCTCAGTCCCAACACACCTCGCAGGTTATCCACTTTGATCAGCCGTTCCCCACCGCCTCACCCGCCTCGGCCATCCCGGCCCACCTTACCCCGTCGGGCGGCAATGCAACAGGACACCCTACCACCTACGCTACCGCGACAGCTAACAACCTACTCACCGACAATGCTTCTATCCTAACGCTGGCATCGTCCTCCAAGCGACATCGTAGGAGGTCCTTTGACACGGACGCTTCGGTACGGGCTCTCGCGCCCTCCTCCCTCTGGGGCGGTAGCCGCGAGTCACTGCCGCTAAGCGTGCTGAGTGCCAACATGGACGGTGTGGGAAGTCCGGCAACGCCAGGTTTACATCGTGGAACGAGCGGCATGGCAAATGAGCGGACAAGCATCTACTCGGCTACGGGTATTCTAGCAAGTGAGCGGAACAGCTTCTACGCAAAGCAGGCTGTCGGTGCGGGGGATGCCGCGAGTATCCGAAGCGGCCTCCTCGGACACGGCCGTGCCGACAGTATCAGCGGAAGCATAGGTGGGCTAGCTGCGACGAGTCCGCTGGCTAGCCCTAGGGAGGTGGCCGAGGATGAAGCCTCGAAGGGCGGGGAGACGGAGAAAGAGTGATGGCATTGTTACTATGGATAAAGGCATAGGTTCTGGAATAGGTTTTCATGGGACGGACAGGTGTCCTACGGGTTGGTTGCGGTGGCTTGTTTGCATTCCCCCCCCCCCCCCAAAAAAAAAGAGATATCACAGGACGCGTAAAGCAATAGGCACTGGACGTCCAACAATGGTGCGTCAATGGAGTAGTCCGTAGGAATATATGATACCCAAGAGTGGCCATGCCCAATGGGCCAGTTGCCAATGAATCAATATGGGAATGGGGATAAATCCAGACCCTGGACAGAGAGCTTGAACGAGTCATTTCTGCGTATGTCAGTGCCAGGCTTGTTCAGATTGCATAAACTTACCTAGAATAACTTCCTCCGGTATCCAAATCAAGTCTTCCACGAATGCAGTCATCAAAATCCACATCAGCGTAGATGAGCCCTTCGTCATCTTCCCATTGCGGGCCGGCTAACACTTCGCCAAATGGCGATACAATAGCCGAACCTCCTCGCGATAAGAAGTCAACTGGACCTGTTGTTGCCCGCGGAAGTTGCGGGCTCGACGGCTTACTTGCCGGTGTGACGGCATCACTACTACTCTCGCCGCAGGGCAGGATGATTTCATTGCCGTCGTCATCAAACACAGAGCGGCGCCGAGCATGGTGACGCTGTGGGTGTGAGTGTGATTGTTTCGCATGCGGGTGAGGCAAGGCGATTTCGAACCCCTCCTCGGTTACGCACGAGCTCCGTCGAGCTTTCGGCGGATTTTCCGGAATAGTCGGCACCGGTGTTGAGGTCGCAGTCGAAGTTGGAAGAGGGACCGGGTTTGCGCGGGTGCACATGTTGGAGCTTACAACAAAACACCTCCCCTCGATGCCAATGGTGCGGAGCAGGGAAAGCCATGTCTCGCGGCCGTCGGCGGTCGGGGCAAGGTACAGGTTAATGTTCTGCGAGTAGAGAGACTGGCGGACAAGCGGCATGTAGTTCTCCCAGCAGATGGCGGCGGCGAGGTTCACCCGGACCCCGCGGATCGTGGTACTTACGGCGCGGAGGGTGGCCGGCGACCCTTGGGCCCAGACGAGACGCTCGGTTCCGGTCTGGAAGGTAAGTATGGGAGGGGAATTGATGGCGGGAAACCTACCGGCATGACTTTTCTGCGCTTTCCGACAATGCCGAGCGTGGGACAGACGTATACGACAGCACAATACATGCTCCCTCCGGCCTTTTCAATCACGCCAACCACCAGGAAAACGCCGGAATCGCGGGCAATTCGCTCGAGCTCCTCCCTGGTGCCGTCCCCCCGCTTGGTCGCAGTGTCTTGGCTGGCGAGTGTGTCGCCCTCGAGCTGCCGCTGGACCCACGCAGCGCCAGCGCCGGCACCGGCATCGCCAACCGTGTCGCCGAGGTCGACGGCATGGCGGAAGTACCGGAGATACTCATCCCGGCCCTCGATGGTGCGGGACCCGATCGAACAGCCGAAGGAGGCGCCACGGGGGTACCCACCGAGGTACGCTTCGGGAAGCACAAGGATGTCAATCTTCTTGCTGGCGGCCCGCCGTGCAATCTGCTCCAGCTGCTTCAGAGTGGCATCCGTGGACGACTGCGTGCTGGGGGACGCGGTTCCGAGACGCAGCATCATTGTGAGGGGAATTGGAGCACTGACGAATATAGGTGTAACAGGGGCCCGGCCGTTCTACATTTTATACTACAGAGTCGTGGCGTGAGCGTCACATCGTCTTTGACAGCGAGGAGTCTCTTCTGCACCCCGCAACCGTTGCCCTGACGTAATTACCACTAGGTCTGGCCCCATCACCTCGAGGGGGGTCGCGGGTCTTGGCGCCAAGTGAATAACGCTCCTTAGTCAGCATGAAGTGACAGGGGTGCATTTTCTCCAACTCTGCTCACCCTCCATCACGCGTCTGCCGCGTCCCACTGGTCGCCATCCCCACCTGTCCCAACGGGTGATCATGTCGCTTGCACAGCAACACCATGTCCCCATGGACGTTGATGGGGACCAGAACCAGCCGCCGAGAGCCAATTCATCAGGAGCTACAAGAAATTCAGCGAATACTAGCGGGCAAGAAGCAAATGCAGCAAATGCAAAGGCAGCCAGCGGAACACCGTTACCCACTGCCGGATTTGGGCCGCCTGGTGCTGCGCCGTGGGGGGTGAACCCGAGTCCGGCCTCCGGAATGTCACCCGGAATGACCCCCGGAATGGCCCCGGGAATGCCCCAGCCAGGTCAAATTCCATCCAATGCAAATCAAGTCTGGAGCGCTTCCGCAACTCCAACCCCAGCGACACCGAACCCACAAGGTTTTGTCCCAGCTCCCTCGCCACTGGCTGCAGGATTTCCGATCCCTGTACCAGGAGTTACTCCGACATATACACCAGTCCCAACTCCAGGAGCTACACCGGCATCTGTGCCGGTCCCCACCCCGGGTGGCGCCATGCCGGGGACGCCAACCATCGCATCAGTCCCTCTAGGCGGCTCCCCAACATCGGCTGCCGTCCTCGCCTGGAAGCCCGCCGGCCCCGCCACAAAGCGGATCGGACGACCTCGTAAACCTCGTGGCCCACCAGAAGAGCCCGATGAGAACGGGAAGATGCCGATGAGAATCTCTCGTGCCTGTGACCAATGTCGTGGCAAGAGGAGAAAGTGTTCTGGTTACCTGCCATGCTCCATCTGTAAGTGACTTTCCTGCCGGTTGAAGAAGCCGAGCTCACAGCTGGCAGGTGTTGAGAACAACAGGGTGTGCTCGTACGACAAACCATTCTTTAGAGGCCGTGTTAGCACGCCCCCACCTCCTCCCTCGGACGACCCATGGGCACGCAACCGCGCCAGGGGCCGGAAGGTCGATGGGAAAGAAAAGCGTCTCCGCAGCTGGGAGAGCATTGCTTGTGATGTCTGCCGCATAACCAAAGAGAAATGCTCGGGCAAGACACCCTGTGAACACTGCTTTGCCAAGAGAATAGCCTGCTCATACAAGAAGTAGGTGTTGTGTCTTGTTCCCCTGCTACTCGTCTCACACAGCGCTGACTTCCACCTAAGTCTGCCCAAAGTCATCCCGGACTCCGATGATGAACAGCCCGACCCTGGCTCTGCCGACTTTGTCCCGCCCGAGCCAGGGCCCCTCAGCGCCGAGCTCGAGAACCTTCAGCCAGCGCGGAGGTACGCAAACGAAGAGACACCACCGCTCATCTTCCTCCAGAAAGCCTGGCAGAAGATTGCTGGGTCTATCGTCCCGGGCGCGACATGGGGCTTGCCGTTCGATCAACCGTTTGACCGCTCGTCTCCTTTCAAGCTCCCAGAGAAGCACAGGATCGTAGAGCTCTTCCAAGAGTACTTGCAGAGCTGGTCAGCCACATTCCCTTTTGTTCACCGCCCTTCATTGAAGAAATGGATGGAGGTGCTTGCCACCAACGCCTCGGTTGGGGGCGACCTTTGGCAAGGCCTGGGCTACCCGCGGGCAGCCATTGCTCTGATGGCCTTGGCGATCGGGTCATTCTATCGCGACAGAGCGCACCGCGACAGAAGAAAGAACAAGGTCGACGAATGGATCTGGACTCTCAACTTTGGGGACAACTGCTTCAATACATCAACCACCCTGACAGATGCCGAGACGGGAGATTTGACCCTCGAGTCTGCGCAGGCCCGCTTGCTGCAAGATTATTACCTTCTTTGCACCAGCCGGTCGGTCCAAGCCTGGTATACATTTGGCAACACCCTGCAGATTATAACGAAACTTGGCCTTCACCGCAGACTAGGCCGCAATCGAGGGTTGGGACTTGATGTCACGCAAAAGCCCGACTACGCCAAGATCCAGTCTGAGAGGCGTCTGTTTTGGTCGGCATACATCATCGACAAGCAGCTCAGCGTCGTTCTGGGCCGACCGGGACATTTTAATGACGACACAATAGACCAGGAGCTCCCAGATTGTGTCAACGACGAGGATGCCGACGCAAACGGTCCAATTCGAGCACATCCCAGCGACTGCTACGTGGCTGCGCTAATATCTCAAGCCCAGCTGAACAGGCTATTTGAACGTATATACCGCGAAGTTTACACGTTTCGCAACATTCCCGAGGAGACTCGGCTCGAATCGGCAGCCCGTCTAGCCGTCGAGGTTGATCAATGGAAGGAAAACTTGCCGAGGTTCCTATTTTCGACTCGTTACACGACCATGTTGCCCATCTTCCGCCGACAGGCAACGCTGCTGAGGATGGGTCACTGTCACGCCCAAATTCTCGTGTACCGACCATTTGTCATGAGTCCGTATCCACAACACGACGCAGAGAAGAGACGCGTGGTTGATTCTTCGGTTCGTAAACTGACAGAGACTTTGCGGCTGGCCATGACACTTGTCTTTGAGCTAAACCGGAACAATGAGGCCCGCATGTTTCATACTATGTGGTACCCTCACCAGATCGCCTACTGCAGCGCCGCCATTTGTTATATGCTGCCCCATCTGCGGGAACGACAGAAGATGTTTGCCGGTCCCAACTTTCGGCCAAATGACAAGACTGACGCGCAGAATGTTGAGATTGCCGACAAGATGACGGAGTTGCTTTCCACTGGCACAAACGTGTACTCGTCCGGGCCGAGGCAAGGGGCAATACTGAAGGAGCTGAAAGCGGAAGTTGAGCGCCAGATGAATCCCGAGGGCAGTCAACGACAAACTAACCAGTCTGAATCGAGCCAAGCCGGCCCGTCTGGCCAACAAGCGTCGGAGCAGTCCCAACAGGGCAAGCAATCGGCGCGTCAGTCTGAGGCCGCCCAAACGGATCAGTCTGAAGACGAAGATTTGGTCTCCCCTCAGCATGCGCTGGTAGACGCCCTTCGAGCACACCGGGAGGCCGACATTCCCCCTCACGTGTCGGCGAACCCCGGTTTCCCCGAGACCCCGACGTTTCCACCGGCACAGCTGCTCCATATGGTCCCGCAACCACTGCCGGCTCCAGCACCTCCTCGGGAACCAGAACCGGCCGTGAGATTTAGATTGTGGGACAAGTGGAAAACCACCGACTGGCTCGATCTTGACGCTGCGGTATGTTGTATATTGTAGAAAGACTGAAGCACGACTGACAGTGTACAGGCATACGGACCCATAATGGACTATGCTTGATTTATTGCATTGCCATTCTCCACATCACTATTACGAACCCGATATCTTCTCCAGCAACTTGTTTAATTCGTCGTTTAGCTCGTCACAGCGAGCCGTGCAAGATTTTGTGTTTGCTTCTCCTTCCAACAAGCGTTCAGTTATCCCGTTCTCGGTATTTAGATATTGCCCCAAGGCAAATGGCGTGTTTGGTTGTCTGGCCTGTCAGACTCGCATTGCATTCTGGGGTTTGGGGTTACATTACTTACTCGGTTGTTACTGACTGGGGAAGTTTGGGGTCTTTTTGCGGCATTTTGGTGCACGATTCTTCCTCGACGTTCTTCTGGGAGCAGGCTTGATGCTATTGTCACGTTTGTACGACATGGCAAGCTTGTGCACGTCGATGGCACGGCCAGATTTATACGTTGAGGAAAATTGACTTTCTCTTCAGATGCCTGGCACCCGCGATTGCGCGCTGTCCCGTTCCAGCAAGGCTGGCAGGCTGGCAGACCGGGATATCATTGCCATCATGTCTAGCTGGTTCTGCCTGGTGTTGCGATTTCACGACCCAGCCGTGTTGTGTTGTTGAGGCAGCTAGTTTGGTGGTTGAGGCTGTTCGCAAATGAGCAGGACCGGCTCCCGCTCAGTACCGGCACGGAAGGCTGTCCCAATCACAAAAGTATCCCGAGACCGACCGATTGGGCCCGGCCTGTTCACAGGTCACGGTTTCCCGGGTTCTCCACTCTCCGCATTTGAGCGGAACAGCTTACAAATTGCCGCACTGACAAAGGTAGAGGGCTGTGTGTGACTGGCGAGCCAATCCAAGTGATGCCGGGGGACGGGTCGCAGAGTTGGCCACGCCCAGTTGGAGATTCGGACGTTTGTCATTCTCGGTCAGTCTCGGTCCATTTTCCCCACCCACAGCCTTATCGAACAGCGTCACTCGCAATTGAGCACTATGCACGTCCAAGGCAGCCCACGGCCGAGGCCAAGCATGGAAAGTCATGCGTGTCATGGCATGCAGCGTGGGGTCGGCTGGGCTGTGGAACCATTGGACCATTGTACCATTGGGTGATTGTCGTTCGTTCGGGTCCGAAGCTGTGTGTGTGTGTGTTGCGGAGGGGTCGAAGGGAGGAGGAGGGGAGGGATGAGAAAAGGAGGGGATGATCATGGAGGACAAGAGTTGTCCGCAATTGCGCAAACTCGGAAAATGGAACAATTGGGGGGGGGGGGATTATAATTATAAAAGGGGGGTTGATTTGGAAGGAATTGTTGATGGAACAAGTTGACTTTTTCTTCCCCTTTTCTTTCCTCGAGGATTGACTTCTTCAAAGCTTTACTGCCTGCCAAACCTACCTAACCTGTCTCTCCCTTTTTCTTTTTGACTTGTACACACACCACACACATTCACACACATGCTGACAGCTGACACGTCCGTCAATTGATCATTGATCTTGACGCCTTGGATCGACTGACGACTGATTCTTCATGTCTCGAGGTCCTGGCGGATCGATTTAATGACCTTTCCGACCGCATGGACTCATACGCCTCAGGCAAACCCTCCACCCACGAGAGCCTCCTGAGCAGACGGAAGCAAGCGATCATAGCCAGATCTATGGCTGAGATCGAGCGGCAGCTGGACCAATGGCTTGAAAACGACGCCCTGCGCCCTGGCCCTAACTCCTCCCCCCCTATGTCGGCGAAGCGGAAGCGGGCGCGCGATGAGGATAATGATGATGATAATGATAATGATAATAATGATCATGATGATGACCATCACCAAATATTACTAGACGAAAAGGTTTCGCCGACAACAAGAACAACAAAAACAAAAACGTCAACATCGCCAACGTCGTCGTCGCAGCAGCAGCAAAAACGTACAAAGCGCAGCAGCGGCGATCCGGATTCGGAATCCAAGAACAATAATAATACTCTTCGCTATGCCTGCCCCTTTGCCAAACACGATCCGGTCCGCTACCGTCATGTCAAGACATGCTGCGGTCCAGGTTGGGGCGACCCCCACCGGGTCAAGGAGCATGTATACCGGCGGCACTCCTTGCGCAACGCATGCAACCGGTGCTTTGAGTTCTTTGGGGATGCCAAAGCCCTAAAGGAGCACCACCGTTCCAAGACGCCATGTCATTTACGTGACAAACCGCCTACCGATGTCATTTCCGACGAACAAGAGGAGAAGCTACGGGCCAGAGCTAAACCCAATGCACCCGCGGGAGAGAAGTGGGAGGATATGTATAGGATTATCTTTCCGGGGGTAACGAGGGTACCTTCGCCGTGTATGTTCCTCTCTCTCTTTTTTTTTTTTTTTTCTCTTTTTTTTTTTGTGAATCTTAA
>Ga0247765_1000531_pt1 | contig 28710 bp, 22 predicted proteins | sample UWRJL106311C6_FD_179949 | JGI IMG/M metagenome (GOLD analysis project Ga0247765, IMG submission 179949) | Plant litter microbial communities from Arlington Agricultural Research Station in Wisconsin, United States - UWRJ-L106-311C-6 | ecosystem: Environmental > Terrestrial > Plant litter >...
GTGTAACAGACCCCGGCCCTTACAACCCCATTGGGGTTCCCCCCCCCCCCCCCCCCTTATCTGTCCAGTATAAGAGCGTTTGTCTTCTCCGGTCCATATTTGAGTTAGATAAGCTGATTACCTACAATCACTCCATTTCGATACAAGCCTGAGCACTTAGTTTGCTCACAGCGTTGATAAAGACCTCTCATCAAACGTGCTGATTTTTAACGTCGCGTGGGTGGCGCCGTTGGCGCAGGACAGGGTACCAACGGTAGCGTGGCATTGGCCGAAATCGTCTCGCCCCTGGTCATCTTGATGAAATGCTGCCGGAGTTGCTTCATGCGGCTGGTTATGAGATCCGAGTTCCCCGGGAAGCCATATTTCATCGTGTGCCCGTCACTATGGTCGACCCAGGTGGAACAATCGGGCAGGTTGCGACCAAACAGACTCCAGAAGACGTTGCCGATGGCATACGGGCTGTCCTCGATGACCTTGAGCCACTGCGTCAGATCTTTGCCGGACCACTCATACTCTCCGACAAAGTATGACTTCTTGACCGTCGCCACACGAGCCAGGCCTTTCTGCAGCCTGGCAATGTCAACCGGGTAGAAGTGGTCTGTGAAAATGTCCACAGAGTTGATTGCCAGGTGCGCTGAGCTGACGCCGGCCGTGCCGTCGACGAACAGCTTCTTCGGCCCAAGGGACTTGACGTACGAGCCAATATCCTCAATCCAGCTGGCAGGAACGTCCATATCCCCAAAAACCGGACCCGAAAGCTCATTTCCTGTCTCATATGCAAAGATGGTTGGATCTTCTGCGTACGTCAGGTTGGTGAGCGGATTGACGTGCGTGAGGAGAATCTTGATGTAGTTCTTGAACGACGCCACAATTTTCTGATTTGTGTAGAATTGTTGGAGCCGTACGGGGTCTCTAGCGCCCGTGTTTTGAGTCAGGTTGATCCCATGCCAGTGCAGAAAGTTGTACTTCCCGCCGTGGTAGTAATCCTGGGGGAAAAAAAAATTAGCAATGTCTGAGCTATAGCGATTTATCAGGGCCTCAATCGGGATCTTACCCAATTGTCTGTCAGAGGAATCATTAGGCGTAGTCCGTATGCTCTCGCCTGATACACTGCCCAGTCGATGGTTTCAAAGGCTGCTTCGTTGACCGTATCCAAGGCTGGCATCAAACTCAGAGGATTACCCGTGCTCACTCCGAGCGTGTGTGCGCGGATTGCTGTGCCTCCCATAGCCTTCACAATTGCCATTGCTTCTGTGATGCGTCCTTTGGTTGGATAGCTTGCCTTGGACGGAGCGTGATACGGCGCCCCTGCAGGTGGAGTGACATTCTCGTCTAGGCCAAGCCAGTATATGTTGGGACCGACTGCCTTCCACGGCTTGTCGTTAAGGAGCAGAACTGAACCATTGCGTATGATTGCTGTATCTCTGTCATCCTGCTGGCGTGGGAATACGGACCTTGACGCGGCAATGACGGTGAAGACGAGTGGCAACAAAAATTTCATGGTGCTCTCCGGATTGACAACTGACGCCGGGAACGGTAGATAGCGAGCTGAGTGGACTACCTGGCAACGCTAGACGGATACTGGTGATAAAAAAAAGGCTCGACGACACGAAATTAGAGGGGTGCGGGAATCACAGAGAAAGACTAGGAATAGTGCGATCAACCATCGTCGATCCTTTGCTCCGATGAAATGAGTCGCTTCATGGTCGCAGCTTAAGGCGGTGCGCTGCAGGCTACCGGTTGTACGGACAATATGGGAAGGTGCGAAGGCGACGGGGGCGGTAGAGGTTCCCTCGGACTGTCACTTTCGTGGACGGAGGTGGGGCTTCCGTTCTCACTTCCGTTCACACTTCGGCCGCAGAAAAGTTGTCTGTGCTTTTATGGCAAGTTGCGATAAAGTTACTTTGTATATCATGTAGGCGCTCAAACTATTACATACAGCTTGTCATGATACTTTGCCAATTGTGCTCCACAGCCGTCTCAGAGTCTAGCAGGACCTGTATCTGGAGTACCGAAGTACCGAAGTGGTCAGAGGAGGTGTCGCTTCCGCGCCCTCCCTCTAAGGAGTAGCTGCAAATCAGTATTGTGGCAATCTTCCGAAAACCTTGATGCGTATCTTTCAAAAAGGACCAGTCGAGACGAACTACCACAGTCTGTGGCGATTCCACAATCCGTGCCGGGAAAGGTGCAATGCAAATCATAGAGCTTGATATATTAAGTCCCAAATGATAGGAATGTTGGTTAACACTTTGATTGGGCGTGCTCGAGTTTGTCCGAGGATAAACCCCCGCTAGTAGCATTGTGTATGCCTAAGGAAACTCCTGAAGCTGTATAAGTACTAGGTGTATAAGCTTTTTACTCCAGTAAGTTTTAACCTGCTTTATAATTTTATAGCCCATTTAACGGCGTTAGGCTGCGGATGCCTAAAGTACCTACGGCGGACTAATTATTACATTTAGGACCTAAATGGCCCTAGGATAACCTCTAAGAAAGTTTGTCTTGAGCCCGGGACCAGTTGACCTCGGGACGGTCCTAAGGTCCCGAGCCATTTTACTCGGGACTACGAGTTATCGGAATACTACTTTTACAAAGAAATTAATAAGGGATACTAATATTTACCAGTGCCAGAGGCGCCTAGAATTGATAAATTTTAGGGGTTGATAATTTAACAGAAAGAAAAACAACGTGTAAAAAGGTAGGCTAGATACAGGCAGCTGGTTGGCCGGGGCACGCGCCGTGGCGTGTAGCCATCTAAAACTATTTTTCCCTGCGTCATTACCCGAATCCGTCCACACACTGCGGGCAAATTACCTCTGGAGCATCACCATGATTTCTTTTTCGTACCTTGCAGTCATCCGTGGATTCAACCCGTATCGGGTCACTGGGACTTCGGAGAGAGGGGCTCCGGTTGTTTTGGTTGCGTCTTTTCCCTTGGGCCTTACGGACAAACAGCAAAGTCAAGAAGTGCTAAAAAGTACCGAGCCCCCTCGACCAGTCGTAAACAAGGCATAACCTAGGGAGCATTGAGCCAACAAAAAAAACCCCTCCTGGTCCTTGATGTGTTGAGATGTAGAGTACCTACCTGAGGCCAGGCACACCACGTTGGGACATATTCAAGTGCACATCCAACCGCCTTGGCATGGTTCTTTGCGAGACAGATGAACTTACCACCTCCGTATCAAGGAGTATTCCATACCGGATCTCTGGGCAGGAGCAGTTTTATTGACGTTGCAGCAAGATCGGCCGCCTGGCCCGGCACGGATTCTAAGATTTTGATTGTTGTCTGCCACAGCCGAGTTGAACCGACGAAGCCTCCGTGACCGGGTTTGGAACTTTGAATCCTGGGGACCTCGACCTCTCAGAGTTCAACAGTTTGATCACCTTGGGCAAGTCATACAGTGCAGGGGGAATCAGAGAAAATATTGAATTGTCTCTACTGATTGTAGCAATCTGAGAGGCTATACCTGCGCCGCAATGTTTGGATACTTTCGGGTTGTGCTTTCTTAGGGATCCTTCCCTCCGAGGGATACCATCTTATGTCTCCAATTTTCCCACCATTCGGGAACGCAACTTTGCGCACCTGCGTACGGATATTAACCCCAAGATACGAATGGCGGGTAGCAGGACGCAACTTGTCTACTTTTAAATTACCGCAGAGGCTAAGGCTCGTCGATGCTGAAAAAAACCGGGTTGGATAAACAATGGGCGACTGCATAAGGTACTTAAATAATTCGACGGCGGGGCGAACTGCCGGCCACTTCTCCTGATGTTGCCAATATTTGAGATGATAGATTAAACTACATGTTCGGTAAGTGAGTTCGGCGCATGGCCGTTTGGTGACACCGGACATATGGGAAGCAATGGCTATGAGAATGATAACTGGCGCATATATGTACATTGAACCCCATCTTTCGGTCAAGTGGCTGGTTAGGTGCCTACTGATCGTCTTCACATAAATTCCCATCGCTGGCTTTTGTCCTCAGCACATCAGCTTTTCCGAGACGACCTTATTGTGGCCGGCGTGCTTGCGTCCTTTGGAAACCATGAGGGGCATAAACATACTTGTATTGGCCGTCGCTAGCCTTTGCACCACTGGGCTGGCACAGCAAGAAAAAGTCAAGATTAGTATGCTTGCATTTGCGAGGGGAAATTGTACCTTTGATATGGACGAGACACTGATACAGACACAGTGTATCTTGGGGACTCAATCACCGAAATCACCTGCTGGCGAGCTATTGTTTGGACTCAACTGGCTGGCGCTAATCTTACTGACAGAGTTCAGATGGTCGGCTCCATGAACAACAATCCCGAAAATTGCAAGTCTACCGCCGCTGGGTTTGACACTCATCACGAAGGCCATTCGGGCTGGCAGGCCGTCAACATTGCCAACAACAATCTTCCTGGTTGGCTCAGCACCAGTAAGCCCGACATTGTCCAGTTTATGCTTGGTACCAACGATGTCAACGGCAAAAGGTCGACGGATGAGATCATTGGCGCGTACACCAAGATGGTTGGGCAGATGCGGGCTTCTAACCCCAGGATGAAAATCATTGTAAGTCTTAGGATCCCATACGTTCAATACTCACACCAGACATTGATGAGACGAATGTGGCTGACAAAATGTGGGACTCAAGGTTGATAAGGTCATTCCTCTCTCTGTGTACAGCACTCAGATCCGAGCCATCAATGACGCGATCCCCGTCTGGGTCGCGAAAATGAACACGCCAGAGTCTCCAATCGTCATTGCAGACTGCTCGACGGAGGCTGGCTACACGTTGGCGATGCATCGCGATGGTATCCATCCAAATGCTGAAGGGGATCAGTTCATGGCTAAGCAGATTGGCCCCCTTTTGATTCAATTTATCAAGGACAAGCTTGCTGGAAAATAGCGTCGTCGAGCGGGATTCGATCGAGAGTATAGCTGGCTAAACCATTTCCGGTGCCGTTATTCAAGGACGGATGTTGAGTTGAAATGAATACCTGTCGAGGTGGATGGCGGCTTAGCGGCTTGGCGCCCACATCTACATGTGCCAATCTGGGGCGCCACACTGGGGCAGCAGCCCAGGATCATGTATCTAAGTTGGCTCTTAAAACCCATTCTCTTTGTTCACAGGAGGGGCAGGCATTTGCTACACTACAAACGTTGTACCTCCAAAGCTCCGCATCACGACACATTGCTTAACCTAGGTAGGTAGGTAGGTACCTACCTAGTGTACCTAGGTGCCTATCGTACTACAGCCTGGTTGTCTGCGACGAATCTGGGCACACGAGATTTCCTTTTTCGTTCGTCATTCTGAGCTGGGGTGAGCTGTGGCTGATTTGTCCTAAGCTTCCCCTGATTCTTCCCTGAGCTAGGGTGATCCCATACGCCGCCACCGCACAGCCTCAGAGGCCCGTTTTCGGTCCCCCACAAGTTTCCTTCCAATGTGCCTCATAATGTCCACATTTCTGGCATCTACCGGTACACTTTATGGGATAGTACATAGCATACTAGTCTATTTCCAAAGATAGTATGTAGTACCCTGGTACCAAGATTGGGATAGTATTTAATATACCAGTATAGTTATAGAGAGGCATGGTACATAATATACCAGCACCTAGAGTATACTGGTACATAACTGCCAAGTATGGCCGTAAAGCTAAGAAGACCAGGTTTTTCGCTAGGCTTGCAAACCAGGTCTTGCCTTGTACACCGCATGTTCAGCCCCTGTTATCCTTTCCCTCTCGCTTTAAGGACAAGCTGATTGACGGGAGAGATTACTCGGCGCAGGAGGCTTTCCATCTGCTGTTTAACATGCCGCTGCAAGAACGCATGTCAAAAAGAAGGACCTAGAAGGCACTAGACAGTGGATTTTGTCAGCTATCGCCACTTTCTTCACCACCATAATAGTAGTATAAGAAGGGGGCTTTCTGGCGCTGTCAGAAAGCCAGAAAGACACAATAAAATCATATTCTACAACACTCAATTAGCAGTGCAGAGTTTCTGACAAGGCACCCATATGGTTGTCACCGTGGGCTGTCGTCCGTAAAAACGACAGGTGCGCTCGTATCGTATGGACGGAGATGTCAACGAGGCCATCGGTAAGTGCAAGAAATATCTAGAAAGAATCAAAACGAGGACGTAGCCTATCTCGCATACCTGAAATCGTACAACCTCAAAACGTGGAGACTCGCTGCTCAAGCGAAGAAGAGGGTCCTATCTTTCCGCTTTAACGAATTCTACCGTGTCATTGATGATGGTTCATGCACATCACTCTCCAGAAGAGTTGCTTTATTTTGGGCGAGAGCGGTTTCGGTTCCTTCAGGGCAGCATACATGCACTGCAGACAACAACACAATACCCATGTGGACGATCATTATGGGGAGCCAGATACAGATGAATTGACGGCAAAGAAGGATGGATTTTCGAATTTACGGTCCATCATAGAAGCCACTGAGCCCTTCAAAACATTATCACCCTAGCCAAAGCTAGGCAAACTCACATCCAGGTAACCCTCACCTCAATCTCCCCGTTCGATCCCACAATTTTCTTACTCTCCGACATTCTGTACATCGGCTGAAACTCGACAGATCCCCAGGCGATCTCATCATCTCCGCTGACTGCATCATAGTCCCAGAGATGTGCGTTGATGAGAAGGCTATCCTTAGTCGGGACGGCCACCACAGCCCTCGATAGAGGAATCTGCTGGTGCGGTTTCACATTGACATGCTCACTGCTCGCCTTTCGGAAAAGCTCGCTCTGTCCGTTGCCGTTATTAGCGGTAATTTCTCCGTACACGTCAGCAGGGTCCTCGCTGTCCCCGTTAACTAAGATAACCGTGATCTGCGCGTAGAGCCCGTCGGTGATGGCCATGTAGCTCACTGTTACGGAGCCGTTATCGGCAGTGACTTCACGGTGCTTTACAACGTCGTATTCGGTGTAGTAGTCCAGCGGATTGAATGCGATGCTTCCCTTGGCGATGGGGTCGTCGGAGGAGAGGGAGTCGTAATCCCAGAGGTCCAGGTTGATGTAGAACTCATCCGCGGATGACAAAGCCCGAGACGGGCCCTCGATCAGGATATCCTCCCCGGGATTGATGTTGACATAGTGATTCTGGTCGCGGCTCCAGATGGACTGGTTACCAACGCTGTCATCGACAGCAATGGTTCCGTAGAGGTTACCGGGGCTCTCTCCGTCTATGTTGTTGATGCGCACGCGAAAGATCTCGAGGAGCGGTTGCCCTTGGGCATACTGGCCTGGAGCGTATGAAGTCAATGCCCCCTGGCCATCGGTCATGTTGGTGGTGGAGCGCTTGGGCCGAGAACTCGAAGCTGAAGATCTACTCGCTGTGTTGGCCATGCACATAATACCAAGAGCGAGGATAGCCTCGACAAAACTCCAAATACCTGTCGATTCGCCAGCAAAGTCGAAAGTGTGGCCCTCGTTCCGGGTTCTCTGAACTGCAGCGGACAGTCTAGCCCAGCTGCGTACCCGGTTGGCAAATTGAGAGCCTGGGTACGATTCGGTCCACCATGAGCGGGAAACAAGGGAAGATATGTCCCGGAGCCTGGCAGCTTCAGCTATGGCAAATGCCAAAGTGAGGATGGCACGCGCTGCAGATTTTTGGTCGGGTGGGTTCCCTGCCAAGGTCGTAATCGCTTGACCTATGCGACTGGAGCTTAGCGGGATTTCGTCCAGTCCCATTTGCGCAACCCCCGTCAAGTTATTGTAATTCTCGCCGAAACCCAGGATCTCGGTTGTTGTATCTGCCTCGTTAATTAAGGCTGCATCACTTTTCTCTCCATGGCGCAGTTCGTACCACGTGCTGGAGTTGTGGGGACGATAGCCGACTAAGTAGAGGTTGTCGGTTCGAAATCGCACCTGGACAGTAAAAGTTGTGCCGCTATTAGTGTACGACAGATTTACGTCGAAGAATTCAAGCTGCCCTCCGAAGGGAACCTGCGGAGGCAGTGATGGAACGTTCTCGATTCTGTCTCCCACCGCGAGACGGTCCCGTATGTCAACGATGAGGGCGTCGTAGGTCTCAGGGTCGCCGTCAGCAGCGAGGTCGATGGTGAATTTGACCATAACTGCAAGTCTCACTTATATTTTCACCAAAGGCAGGTATTTGGCTAGAGATTTTATTAGAGTATGGCTATAGTGTTAGCTTATCATTCTAGAGACGAAGGAATGATGCGGAGTTGAGCGTGTGAAGAGGGAAGCCAGGATCTGCACCCTCCCAACTCATCCAACCCCTTCCACCTAGTCGACATGTGTAAAGAGGGGGAAATCGACTGGAGCGAATCGGCAGTTCGTGGGTGACATGGTTGACATGGTCTGTATGGTACGGATTGTATGCACGGTAAACATGGGTCTGTATGGTCTGTGTGGTCTGTATGGTCTGTGTGGTCTGTATGGTCTGTGTGGTCTGTATGGTCTGTGTGGTCTGTATGGTCTGTGTGGTCTGTATGGTCTGTGTGGTCTGTATGGTCTGTGTGGCCTGCATGGTCTGTTTGGTTTGTATGGTCTGTATGGTCTGTATGGTCTGCGCGGCCTTCCCACAAATCATACGATATTCAAGAGGGGTAATTGACAGTAGCGAATCGGCAGTTCATAGGTTACATGGTCAGCATGGCCTGCATGGTCCATGTGGTCTGTATGGTCTGTATGGTCTGCGCGGTTCCCAAATCGTTCAAGCGGGGTTACTGACATCAGTAAATTGGAGGTTCATGGGCTACATGGTTGGCATGGTCTATGAGATTTTGTGGTAAGCATGGCGCGGAATTTGTTACAGCACTCTATTCTCGCAAGGGCATGAGGGTACAGGTGGCTCGCATTCGTGCGAGCACAACCTCCAAGTTCATGCCTCGAAACTAGATGACACCAGGTACGGCTTTGCCGCCAAAGGACGGGCATGAGAGCCATGTTGCGCCTCATGATTACGCTCACTTGGTGGGCTCATTCGTCTACATAAAGGGTGAGTCCCCCCTAGGTAGGACGCATCTTGCTTTGCTCCTAACAGCGAGCTTCATCGAACCAAACATCCTTGCACCAATTGATACCCTAATCTTTGATCAAGCTGTCCAAGGTGAGTTCAGCAATTCCATATCTAAGGCTAACTTGAAAGTGCTCACTTGAAATTGCTTACTATTGAGTCCAGCTGTTGCATCCCATCGCTGCCTTTGTCCGACAATGGCGACTGAAATCAAAGCTGCAAACGGTGCAGTCGCGAATGGCGACGTAACCATCACCTACAACGTCGACAGAACCACGATCAACCAGAAAGGCACCACCACCGCTCCAAACATCTACATCCCCATTACCAACCCCGTCAGCCCAACCTACCAGCTTGACATGATCAAAGTCGACTTCACCGGTGGTGCTTCAAGCGGCAGCAAGACTGGAATGGTGACCGACATGTGGGTGTACTACGGCAATACCAAGGTCTACCACGCAGGAGATTCGACCTGGGCGTACACCTCGACCTTTACTGTCAACCCTGCGACGGACTTCCAGATCGCAGATGCTAAGTCCTACGGGGTCCTCGTGACCCTTGCCCTCAGCCTTCCGAACAGTGGTTCTTTCATCGATCTTTACTCCGTCGATGTCACCTTCAAGCAACCGCAATCCTCGTGAGAGCACTCCGTGACACGGGCCTGCCTGCGCTGTGGTGGTTAACCTAGTTTCTACTCCGTTTTGCTCTGAGGGTGCCAAATCACCCGCGACACATGGATGACAAGTTGAAGTAGGGATTATGTAGGCAGCTAGGTGGTTGGCTACCTTAGGTACCTAGGTAGACAAGAGTGCTTTGTTAGTCGTAGCTGAGATGGGAGACTTGGATAAATTGACTCGTTGGTCCAACACTGCTCTTTGCAATTGCAACTATTAACCTATGTGAGCTGTATAACAACTTGTATTCACCCCTTCTCCCGCAGCCACAGCGCCCAGCCCTCTGGGATAAGAAGCACTCGCCAGATTGAGGATTGATCGGAGGGCTGGCAGGCCGCCTGCAGATACGAAGGGGTGACACCGGTGGGAACATTCATGGACTCCAACACCATGTCATCAAATGAACGCGGGATGAGTGGAACCTGGAGAAGCGGATTCGCCTAAGATGTGCATAGATAGGGTTAGTCCTGGCCGATAAGAGAGAGAGGCTAGACTGCAATACAGTTATGTTAAAACCTACCATTCTACATCTTGTTAATCATGACCTCTTGCCAACCGACAGCGCCTGCGGCGTTACCTCTACTCCCTCTTCTCCTATCTATACAAACCAGGTGGGAGTAGTCGCATCATGTGTGATGATCTAAAGCCCGGCTGATGGCTCTGAAGTTTACTGGATGCTTCTAGAGCCTTATATGCTACGGCGGGCAGTAGTGGCGCAGCGGCTTGATATGCTTCTTCTCTTCAGATGATATTTTCTTTTTTTTACTTAGAGTAGGTAGAGATAGGGTTTATTTATCTCAAGTCTACGACAGGCGCACTTTGGGATGAAGTATGATGCTGTAAAGGTAGGTAGCCGTCTCGGAGTATTATAGATGCGCAAGGGGATGCGCACCGCATCAAATAGACATCCAAGCTCTCGATGCTTAGGTGATGGCGATTTCCTCTTTTTGGACGAATATTGTCACGGATCCAACCAAGCAGTAGGTTAAACAATCTATTATTGCACGAAGAGGAGGAGGTTCGACTGCGATGCGCAGCCGGAACTAGTGGTGCTGGCGCTCTGGCCACTCTAGGTACAGGGGGTTTGGTGCTTTGGCCGCTATGCCTACAGGGGGATTTTGGTGCTGTGACAACTATGTCAAGTTTAGCGCCCCATGCTGTGACTGTGCGCCAGCCTTTGTCGGTTGTTGATCCGTAAACAGACACATTGAGGCCTTTACAGGCCTAGTATGCAGTGCGTTTGTCTAGGCGGATCAGAGGTAGGACAAAGGGCGGAAATCCGTGTATATTAGAGGTCGCGACCCCCAAACCGGACGACCCACTTTCCGGACATTGCGATCTGCAGACCCAAAAGACAACCACCACATTTCTTTTCATCACCACACCCAGGTTTTTGGCCCAAATCCCACCAAATTTGCAATGGATCTAATGCGTGAGCAGAATATTCAGTCCGCGATTGATGCGGTTCAAAATGGCGCAACGTTGCGCCATGCCGCCCAACAGTTCAACGTGCCGCGGTCAACATTGAGCGACCGCCTCCGCGGGGCAACCAACAGGCTAGCGGGCCAAATAGAAGCCAGAAAACTATTACTAGTTTAGGAGAGGTTCTTAGTCGATTGGGCTCTCAACGAGGAAGCTGCAGGGCGCGCTTCAACCAAGGCCCAGATCACAAGGATGGCTTAAGAAGTGTTGAGGCAAGGCGGTGATTTTACCCCCTTTGGCCATTGTTGGGTTGACCGCTTTCTCAAGCGCCATAAACGTATAAAGATTAAGAAAAGCGTATTGCTGGAAAGATCAAGAACGCGCGGTTTTACTAAGGCTACGTACGAAGATTTCTACAACCGTTTGGACTTTTAGTTGCGGTCCAAACGTATCCTCCCCCGGAATATTACCAATATGGACGAATATGGTATGTAGGAGGTCGAGATAACTGCAGGGACTGTTATAGGCGATTCTTTTACCAATTGTTCCCTTATTACGTCTTTAGACCGTGCTTCCTGGGTTTTTGTGATCGAAGCTGTTACCGTTGAGGGACGTAGATTGACGCCTGCGATCGTCTTTACGGGGGCTTCGCTATAAGGCTAATGGTATTTACGCTGGGTTAAAGATTAAGAAGATATTTGTAATTGGCGATACGATTATTCTATTATGGGTTGGAGTAACTTAAGAATAGTTATTAGGTGGCTTAAAGAGATCTATTTGCCGGAAATAAAGCCAAAACACCTAACAGAATGGCGCTTGTTGATCCTCGACGAGGCAAGTAGTTACGATACGGAAGAATTTATGTGGATTTGCTATAATAACTGCGTTCAATTACTCTTTCTACCTGCTTACACATCTTATAAGACCCAGCCTCTTGATCGTAGTGTTTTTAGCCCTTTTAAGAACTATTTCCGGTAAAACACCAAGGCCTTGGCTTACTGCCGTAGCTCGGTACCGGCTAATAAACAAAGGTTTTTTCTTTGCTATAGAGATGCCTCACGCCGGGGCTGTAGCGTTCCTAATATACGTAGTGGCTTTAGAAAAACCGGGATATGGCCATTTAACCCATTTGCAATACTGGATGACCGCGAGGCATTTGTCGGAGATGCCCCCCCCCCCAGACCACGCACCCCTACGCCAGAAATAGCTCCCACGGCTGAATTACAGCTTGTAAAGACCCCGAAGAAGGCTCAGGATGTTCGTTAGGTTGTAAATAGCCTCAAAGGGAGGGTATCACCTAGTTGCCGTACGGTTAAGCACCTACTAAATAAGGTTGGGAAAGCCTTGGATTTGGTTAACGTAGAGAAGGCAGGTTTGGAAGCCGAAATTAACCGTTTGGAAGAGGATTTTCGGGCAGCCAGGCCTTACACACAAAAGAGGGTCAGAGAGGCGCCCAACGATAAGTTTGCTAGGATAGAAGATATCGTACAGGCCGAGGAGGCTAGTCGGGAACCCCCTACCCGCCGGAGGAGGGTGACCTAATAAGAAGCCATACCAGCGGTTGAACAGGCTCAAGAAGAAATTATTCATGGGTTGGATCGGCTTCGGGGGGCTTAGGAGATGCTGTAGACCTTTTTTTTGTATATAAATTACTAGGAAATGCGAGGAATGCTGCATTTGTTGTGCCCCTTGGTGGTGTGCGGGGAATGTCCGGAAAGTGGGTCGTCCGGTTTGGGGGTCGCGACCTCTAAGCAGTAGACTTCTGGCATCTGAGGACAGAAGGAATAGATAAATCATCAATCAGAGCACATATTCTCACACTAAACAGATTCAAGTGTAGGCAGTGACACCGGTGTTAAAAACGAGGAGAGCGATCCCTGGGGATGCTGTCTTAGGTTGTACGACTGCGCTAGCTGCTGCCCTGAGTACCCTCCCCAGCTTCTGGCGTAATGCCCTGTTGTTTGCTATTGAAGCCGGTTGTGTTTGGCTGGAGGTCGTTGAATACGTTCCGGAGCAGCCATAAAGATAAGGCAAATGTATCGCCGTCGTTTTCGGTCAATGATGTCCGAGCGGTTTCGTCCTCTATAGACTTGCGAAACTCGATGCAGAGGTCCCTCTTACCTCTGTTGTTTCCCTGTGACGAATATTCTCGCCACTTGGTCATGTTCTCTTTGCCGTTCTTATTGAAATATTCTTTTGCGTTGCGCTACACAAGGAAATTAGATGGATGTAAGGGAAGCTGAAAGGAACATACCCTGAGATCAAGATAAGCTGGTTGATCCAGGCCAAGCCGCTGCTTGAACTGCTTGGGGTTTTTCGGCTGTTTCGCTGTTGCTGGGCTTTGCGGCTGCACCTGTGGCTCGATTGCGCTTGTGGAATCCATGATGTGATTGTCATGATGAAAGGGCAAGCTGATAAAGCGGGCTGCGAAATTTCACGGTTGTGGTTCGGCAAAAATTATTCCGAAACATGGGGTATAGCTTGTCCCACCACAGCCGCTATACCGCTTCCGGCCGACTATAATTAAGGACACGTAATCGGTATAATTGTTAGAAGTACTGCACACTGGATTCGGTGGAATTGAATGGGGTTGCAACTGCTTGATTGTATCGCTTCTCCTCTCTTGTCACAGGTTCCAACTATCGACGAGGCAAGGCTGCGCCAGCAAGTGATCGAACGTAGGTAAATTGTAAGCTAAAGAGAAAAGAAGAAAAGGATAAGATCGGATTGGGCGCACGGGACCTGTCAGCGGGCAGGCCAATCAGATCAGTAGGAGCCTCGGAAGCGGAGACAAATTAGGCCGTTGGAGCGGGGTAGAAAAAGGGCACTGAAGGTCATCGACTGTAAGGCCAGGTCTGACCAGAAGAACGAACAAAGATCAATTCCAACCACTGCAACAAGCCCATTTTTAGTGCTATTTGACCCTATATGCGCCCTTCTGGTGGTGGCGCCTGCTGACAGGACCATCTGGCTAGCGAATCATCTGGCCGCAGGCTGCCTCAGCACAGGCCGCGGAGAGCCGTCTGTCAGAAACACGGCACCTTGGATTAAATGGGTTCGAAATGATTGAATTCCTTGTTCCTTCTAGCTTTCTAGTAGGACTAGAGAGCTCGTATTATAGTTGTGGTGGGTGGCAAGGTGTGCGACGACTATTGCCCACACCAGCTAAATTAGCGGGGGCGGTTTTTTATGCGGGCCCTCCTCTGTCGCTTTGGGGCCTGCCGACTGGCCTCCTCCGTTTTGATGATATCTTCTATCTTGGCAAATCTATCATTGGGAGGCTCTCGCACTCTCTTTCGCGTATGAGGCTTGACTGCCCTCAAATTTTCCATTAAGGGGCTGATATCAGCCTCCCAAGCAGCCCTCTTTGCGTTGCCCAGATCCAGAGCTTTCTCTAGCTTTCGAGCCAGCTGCCTGAGGGTACGATTGTTGGGCGACAGCTACCCCCTGAAGTCATTCAAAACCTCTCGGGCATCTTGAGCCTTCTTGGGGATCAGGAGAGGTGATGGCTCGGCGGTGGTTGTTAGTTCTGGGTGGTGGTCTGTCGTCGGGGAGGGAGGGCATCTTCCCACCAATGCCTCAGGATCATCCAGCACTTTAGAGGGCTTTTACAATCAGATACCGGTTTTCTGAAGCCGCTTCTAATATTGTGAGCGATGCAGCCACGGCGGGAGGCATCTCGATAGCAAAGAAAAAAGCGTTCTTTATTGGCTGGGCCAAGGCGCGGCAGTGGGCCAAGACCTTGGTGTTTTGCCTGAAGAAATTCTTGAACGTTGAGAAGACGCTACGGTCGAGGGGCTGCGTTTTGTGGGATGTATCGGGAGGTAAAAGCAGTAGTGGAATTCAGTTGGTATGGCACTTCTATATATAATCACCTATAAACTAAACACTAGCCAGCTCACTCGAGGTCAAATTCACAGATATAAAACTGCACATAGCTGTTATTTTCGTGTTTCGAAAGGTAGGCTGCTTAGGAAGGGAGAACTGGACTAGGCTGGAATAATTCGATTTTTTTAAAAAAGGAAGAGAAAGGGTTTAGATAGGTTATAGACCAGCTCAGGAGCTGAAATCCTCGCCTTTTGCTAGAATCATGTTAAGTACATCGTTCTCAAGAAAACTGCACATCTCACATCTCCCGTGCCACAACACGCCGAATAGAACTATAAAGGTCGTACAATCAACTCCACCACTGTCACACGGAGGAAACCGTAGGCAAATAGAAGCCCAAAGAAAGTGAGGCTGAGACTGTGACGGGCCTGCCACAGGTCTAGGTTGGCCGCTGCAACCACTACTGATAGAAGGCCAGCCTATCATGTATTTTAGTTAGCCGCGGTCACTGCGGTCACCGCAATAGGCTCGGATGCCCTGTTCTGGCCACCATACCTCTGATAGATCCGAAGGAGGGTTACTTTGCAGTAGGTCTGAAGTATCTAGTTCTTGGCTACGCTTGGCCTATCCCACATGCAGCCCCTTGTCACAGTCACTTCCCACCCCGAGAGGACACCACATGACTCGGATAAACTATGCTGATTATGCTTACCGTGCATACAATCTTGGGGTAGGCTCGGCGAGGCCGATTTGGGAGACGTATTTCTGCGCGGGCCGTTGTGGTTACTCGCGCTGAGGTGAGACCTCTTCTTCCACCTCGGAGCTGTCACAGCTCTGGTCACGGGCTTTAGGATTCTGTTTGCTTTATACATGACCGCACGGGCCAGGTCTTTGCGGGCACCTTGGCATACACCGCAGTCCTAGTTGTTTTCGTCGGGCTAATGGTGGACAAGGACATGACTTAACCAGATCGGGGCCTTCGGCTCCATGAACTGTGTTGAGACAACATTATTGGAAGCTGCTTTCTATGCCACCCCGTTACAGCTTGCGACAGAAAGGGACTTCTCAGAAGAATTAGCACTTTGTTTCGTAGACATATATCGTTGGGATTCGGCTATCCCCACATGCAGACTGTCAGAAGCACGGCACCTTGAATCCACCTTGTGGTTTGAGAATAGGTTGTATTGAGATTCTTGTGTGTGCACTTGATTGTTCTCTCGCTTTCTGGCAGAGCCAGAGGGGACTCTTTTATAGATATATTGCAAGAGCCAGCTTACGGTGGCTTGGTGGCTTAGTGGTTGGATTGCTGGCTGTTCCAGGCATTCTCACAAGGCTGACTGGAGTGCCTGGGTTCGACCCGGGGGTCGAACCCTTTTTCTTTTTGACGACGTGGCAGAACCCCTTCTTCTTGACAGCGTGGCCGAATCTCTTCTTTTGACAACATTCTCACACAATCTGACGAGAATGCCTGAGTTCTACCCAGGGGCCAAACCCTTCTTTCCGTTGTTGACAATGTGGCTGAAACCTCCGTCTTTTTGACACTTCATCACCTGCATATCCCAAGGATCGAAAGGCCCATATTCATTTACATATTTAAGGAAAGTTAAAGTTCGTTATTAATAATATACACGCTATGAACTTACGAATGCCATACTACAAATACTCGTAAATATTCATTTTTGCTCTTGGGCCTTGGACTTCTTCGAACCAACTAAGGGTTAATCTTAGAGCGGCCCGCTGTAAGGCCTCTCCTCTCAGCCCCCTTAATAACGGCATCTGCTAAATTTAACGTCTTTGATTCCAGTTCCATACTGAATCTTAAAGTTTCGCCAAAGCAAGTTGATGAATTCAGGATCGAATAATAGTAGGAATGGTTGTAGGAAAGGTAAATGCGAAGCTTAGAGGGCTGAGGCTGGCTCAAGTCTCCAGCGGTCAGGGAATACGAAATTGCAAGAGGAAAGTCAAGTTCGAAAATGGGACCCGTTTTGGCCATTTTTATATATGGGACCAATTCAGGGCCTACTCGGCTAATGTTGAAGCACTTCAGCATGCTGCGGCGCGGCTTGCCGAAAATGGCGCTTAGGGTGAGCAAGGGTGAGCCAGCCTGAGGAAAGGTGAGCCAACCTGAGCAGGAACTGAGCCTAGCCTGAGCTAGGGTGAGCAATGTCACGTGCGCGAGGCACGAAAAAGGAAATTTCGTGTGCCCAGATTCGTCGCATACAACAGGGGGTAAGTCATGAAAAGTAGCGTCGTGTAAATACTTGGTAGCATCAACGACGGCATCCCTCTCGTTCTGTAATGGCAGCTAGCAAAGGGCTCTCTGCTGCTATGGGCGTGCCTACCAGGCGCCTGAACGTGGCCGTATTCGGGGCGCGGGACGAAGATCGGCACCGGTTAACCATACCAATGCCGTGGACCACGATGCGCCGCCCTGTCCCGTTCAGGACGCGCCATCGTCCAGTCCGCGTACCCGACCTCGAGTCGGCTTATACCGAATGGCGGCCCAAACTCCAATTCTGCCACCGCACCGCCCGACGAGACCTTGAATTACCGCATCTTTACCGAGCTCGTTTAGCAGTGGACTGCCGTATTGGGCCTGGATCCGACGGCGACTAAACGTCGCGTTGAACTTTTTGACGCCAAGGGATGTCGGTGGTGGTGCCGCGATTTCGTGCGACGCGCGACCCGGGTTTATTGCTCTTCTGTGTTCCAAAAACGCATGATCCAACACTCTCATCTGTTAGCCAGATGTATATATAGGTAGGTAGCCTTGAGGCTACCCGATTAAACTGCTCCATGAAAGTCCTGACACGCTCGGGCTCTTGTGCGGACCAAATCTTGCCCTTCCTCCTGTGGAAACCCGTCCTCTTCCCCAAGGCCCGGTACTTCGGGGGTCTTCCTAATCGTGGACACGCTGCGGTCGTCTCGCGTAGAAACACGACCCCTAGCATTCGCCATCTTAAACACATGACGAAACGACTCATCAATCCACTCAAGCCAGCGCGCCGCCTTCTCCGGGTTCCCCACCACCCCACAGCCCAACGTATACTCTTGTGAATGCTTAACCAGCTGCTCACTCGGCTCGTCATACAAACTGCACAGATCCCCTGTGCTCCTAGGACCCTGCCACGTTGCTCTGCCACCGCATGCTGAGCGCCATGAAATGCTCCTCCAGCAGATTCAGCGTAGAGCGCTCGTTGCGCCGGGCGGCCTGCGCGGCGAGGTAGTCCAGTCGACGGGGCGGTTGTGAATGGGGAAGGCCGAGTTTTTGCCGGCAGCGGCACGGTCGAGCTTGCGGCGGGGCATGTGCTTATGCTTTGGTAGTCCCCATTTTGTGATGCGCATCTTGTACATCTTTTCGCTACTAAGGTGGTTGTTCTGTCGAGAGTTCCAAAAAATAAGCTGGGAGAAGTCATGGTAATCTCTCCAGGGTTATTTGGTCACCATACCTGGGATCTGCATGAGGCAGTGCCCGAACTGCGCTGTTCGAGAATCGTGGCTTTCGTCCTGCTTGCACCGGGTCGCGATGAACGGATGATGCCGGCCAACGGTGGTGAGCTAAACCTTGCAGAGGTGTCATGCTGACGCCCCTCGGTACCCTGCAGGGATCTTTTTGCCAAAAGGTCGGATGTTCCAGGCTCTTTAGCTGTGATGGGAGTTTCGACGAGACCATCCCGAGCCGAAGCTCGGGAACCACGGGACCCTCCTGCTAATTGGTCGGCAGGCCCTACAGGGCCTGTTCCTAGTGATCGGTCTGCTGTAGCCGGTAGCCGCGGCCCAATGTCATGGCCGGGGTCATGACACTACTTTGATCGTGTCGTATCAGTACCTAGGTATGTAATTGCAAAATCTTCGATTGAAAACTCTCCTGGTTGGCAGATGCTATGAGAAACGGCTCTGATTGACAGTATAAGGTCTAAGGAACTACCAAAAGGATCGGACCCAATGCCTTACACATCGAAACAGGTACAAACAAACCCACCCCTGTGACGGTACTAAGTACGGATTACTGTCCTCCATCTCCTTCAGCATTGGCAGACCAAGCCGCTATCCTATGTTTTCATGGGGGTCCATTCGGGGCGGGGGTGGAGTCCTATAACCTGGTAAGCATAAAAAATATTCAAGTTCGGATTTACTGATTCAACCGTACCGTCGATAGTTGTGATCCGGAGTGCTGCAGTGTCGTGCTTTGCCACATCCAATGCTATCTCTCCCTTGAATCTGCCCAAATCTTTCCCTGTCCACATGTCGTGGACGAGATACTCGGCCTCGGCATGGTCTCTCAATGCAGGGATGCTGCTGATCTGAGTCTGCATCCTCACACTCTTATCCTGCGTGTTGAGCATAAAGAGGTGAATTCCCTTGACCGAAGTGCCCACCCAATACTCGGCGGGATGAAGCATGTCCGAGGTGCCATCCTTATTGAAGCCCCACTTAAACGGCATCGCAGAGGCGCCATACACGGGATCCTGATTGAAGGCGATCAGCTCCTTGTTGGACAAGATTTCGAGAATTGGCTTCGCGATGCTGTCCAGCCGAGTGCCGATGATAAGCGGGCTTTTGAGAATACACCACATGGCGAAGTGGCTCCGGTTCTCCTCAATCGTTAGTTGCCCGTTGCCGACCTCCAGCATGTCCCAGTCGTTGTGTCCCCAAAAGTTGGTCGTGTTCCAGAAAAACGATGCCTAGTTCACAATAGGCATCAAGCCCCAGCTCCACTGGTCTTTGCCCTCCCACTTGGGCATAATGTCGCCCCACATTCTCCAGCTGTGGCCAGTTTGGTTGCCCCATTGTTCGACGTGGGCGTGGCCCCATGCACAGAGCGAATATTGAATTGTTCGGTTTTGCTTGAGGAGGGCATCTCGCATCGCGTTGTAGCGCTTGGCGGTATTGGACGTTCCCCAATCGTAGCCTGCGGGGGCGCTGGTCGTCAATCCTTCTGGGGAGTACTGATATTGGTCATTAAACTGTGCCGGCACGTTGCAGTTGTCGTACTTGAGGTCTACATCAGTGCAATGAAACAGATACCTAGTCAGCCAAGTGCTATAGGTGGGAGGGTGGTACAGGTAGTTAAGGTCGTAACCAGGATCTTGACTGACAATCAACTCCCCACTTGCTGAAGGTTGCTGCATCGATTTCCTCGTAGCCAATTGATCCAGCATAGCCTCCGCAAGTATCAGTGCCTTAACATGTCATTAGTTAGCAAACTGCTCAACAAACGGCCGTGTTGATAGCCTATGTGACGGAAGAGTAGGGAGGTATACGAACCAGCATCACTGTATATTCCGAGCTTCAATCCCAGCGAGTGAATCACTTCAGCAGTGTGGCTAATTCCCTGGGGAAACTTGGTTTTGTCAGGTAGGATTTCTTTGGTGGTTGGGTCCCGCCTTTTCTGCTTGTCGCTCCAACAGTCATCAATGTTGACGTATTCGTAGCCGAGGTCCTTCAGACCCAACGAGATGAACAGCTGGCCAACTTTGATGAAGTCAGTTTCCTTGATGTCGCAGCCGTACTCGTTCCACGAGTTCCAGCCCATGGCTGGAAGGCGTCCCGTTCCATCTCGGCCAACTAAGGCTAGCGTTTGACCGGTTAGGAGCGCGAGTCCCGAGAGCGCGTAGAACACGAGCATACTGAGTAAATACTTTCGGACTGAGGGAATGAGCGAATGAATGAGGAGCCCTTGGCTTGAAAAGGACTTGGGGATAATAGCATATACCGTAGGTACCGAAGTAGATGCCTACACTTCTCTCATATTTGTATTCTTTGCGTACATCACTTAACGGACTGGGCGATATAAACTAGTGCGTTATTCTCGAGCAATGATCGCTTAGGGGTTTTGGCATGCATCGGGGGACCAAACACGGAGGTCGTGCCTCCACAGAGTCGGCCCTACACCGAAGACTCACACCACCAATCAGATATGGGAGTGCAGGATACCCAGACTAAGTTGTTAAATACTTGGCGGCTCGCTGGCTACCGCAGATGCCATCTTGGCAAATGATTTGATGGGTAGGCACCCGGCGACTTCCGGCAAACTCTTCATTAAGACCCCCAGGCATCGATTAGAGGGGTACAGAGAGCTTCCATTAAATGAGATTTTAGGTTCGGGTAATTGGGTACGCCTAAGGAATGCATGGGACTGGGAAATCTGGGATCGTGGGGACCGAAGTTGAAACATCCCATGCCAGTGGTCTCGATCTTAATTGACCCATGCATGACTCGGTATCACCTTGAACTTTTTTTTTCGGAAGAGTGGTCTGCAATAAATTCTTCACATTCATGTTGCCTCCGGACCCGCGGCAGTTGAGAAGCCCGTTTTGATAGACTGTGGGCGATCTCACTTCAATTCACGCAGGTTTGAGGAGGTTAGCTTACAGGTATTACGTCCCGCCGGAAAGGGAACGGACGCCGCTCCTCCGCTGAGCCTCCTCAAGGGGGTCACCCAGCGCACCAATCAAAACCGTATTTAGGATTACATTTGGCGCCGGTGCTGACTTGTTAAATGAAAAAGTCCCCTCAAGGACATGTTCCGATCTTCCTAGCATACAGCACACACATCAGCCTACAAACCAATGACCCAAGTTATCAAAATCGTCCCAAGTTCAACTGTAGGTAGATACTTGATCAGAACAAGGGAAAAAAACCAATCCGTGTCAAATTGCCAGAGTAGCGGTGAGGGGTCCAGCAATATCAAATCCGTTCTTCATGAGATATGCCTGCTGCCGGTCCTGAAACCTCCGAGATCCCAATATTGTTTGTCCTGTTCTACATCGAGAAAGGTCCTCTCGTCCGCAATGCAATTTACATCACCTTTTCTCGCCCTTTTGGCCCTAATATCCTAGCTACCTAGTCTGTGACCCCTCCTCCAACGAAATATGTCGCTGAGGAGAGTGTCGCCCATAAGATTCCCCTCAACGATATTGCGAGCGACCGGTCAGCCTAAACTATGTCATACTACCAGCCACTCGTACTTTTTGCTAGCAGAGTAAGTATGGAACTTGACGTTTCAGAATGCTGAGAGGTGGGAAATGGGGACCCGGGATAGCAAGCCCGGGCAAGGGACATATCGAGGGAAGGACGAAGGGATCTGAAACCGTCAGCGGAGGCATAACCTCGCGATTTGATGTCACTGGCTGATGTAATGCAGCCATGCATTCCAGCTGCGTTTGTTAACTTGTTCAGTTTGAATAGGATACCGTGCACCCTGCGAGGTTGAATCAATAGCAGAGATTTAGGTCCGGACAAGGAGACTCCGCCGCTTGGTCCTGGTCGCTGCAACTCGACCGTAAGAAAAGACTTTGATACACACCGCACAAGGCAGTTGGTCCCTTCTGGCGGCAGGAATATAGAATACCTACCAGGTCACGTCATAGGCGATAGGATGAGCATTCGAATGCCCGCACATGGTATCCTCTGAATCTCAGCATACCCTGGGTTCCTTTTTTCTGGGCTGGATTGAGTACATTCTGATGTCCTGTAAACTTATGTGCGACTAGTGGTAAGATCTTGGTACTTTCTTGCGCTTCTTGGTGTTGCTATGTTGGCTGTGTTGTGATGAGGCTCAAGGGATGTGATACTACAGTAATCGGAGTCCCTCTATCCGGGGACTTCATTGCCCAGTACGGGCTGACTATACATTGACGTAGAAAGCCTGGTAAATAAGGCGGAGATGCTATGCTAGGTGTGCTTATCCTGGTAACTGCCCGGGCAGCGCTACTGCGTGAGCGGCGGGGTGGACGGAGGGAGCAGCTCCGCGATCCTCAAAACTCTGCAGAACTCTTCGAGCTCTAAGGGACTGCGTTACCTGGTATATTGCTTCACGAGAAGTACAAGAACCAAGCCCAAACCGTTAAATCTTACCGTGCTTTAATTATTCGTGACACCTCCCTACTAGATTTGCAATATGGTCGCTTTCAGGAGCATCGGGTTGCTAGCCCTGGCTGTTGGAGTCGCTAGGCTCGTGGACGCTCAGGCAAAAGTCAAGATCATGGCGCTGGGTGATTCCATCACCGGAAGTCCCGTAAGAGACATGCCCTCGGACTCAAGAAGTTGCTTAGCTAACCAAAGCGAGCGAACAGGGCTGCTGGCGGGCCGTCCTCTGGCGGAAACTCCAGGACGCCGGCATCAAGAACACGGACTTTGTGGGAACGCTCCCTGGTCAGGGCTGTGGCTTTACTTACGACGGGGAGAACGAGGGCCACGGCGGATTCCTGGCCACGAACATCGCCAGACAGAACCAGTTGGTGGGCTGGCTCTCCCAGACCAAGCCCGACGTTGTTATGATGCACCTGGGGACCAACGATGTGTGGAGCAACATAGCACCGAGCACGATACTTGCCGCCTTCGAAACGCTTATCAATCAAATGCGAGCCAGCAAAGCGACGATGAAAATTCTGGTAAGTCGAGTCTTGTCCTCAAGTACCAGACATATTTCTCCCTAACAACAATGAAACACATAGGTCGCACAAATCATCCCGATGCATCCGTCAAACTGTGCCGACTGCGGGCAGCGGGTCGTGAATTTGAACAAAGCAATCATGGAGTGGGCTCCGAAGGTCACAAAATCGGAAAGCCCCGTCACGGTAGTGGACTGCTGGACGGGATTCGACACTGCCTCGATGACAGGCGATGGTGTCCACCCCAATGCAAAGGGCAACGATGCCATGGCGAAGTGCTGGTATGATCCGCTTGCCAAGGTGATCAAGGACTTTGAGTGATGCGAAAACTCTTCACATACCAGCCAAGCTTTGCGAGAGTAAGGGGGGGGGGTGGGGGGGTGGGGCCTTTGTCACTTATTCAGATTTCGAAATTGAATCCACCCTACTCTAGTAACAACTTATAATCATCAGTGCGGCCTGGCTGGCCAAGCCAGCAAGGCAGCTTAAAGTGTTCGACACGGCATACCCAAGTTCTCTGGCAAATTCTTCTTTCCTTTGTAAGTTCTATGCTTACGTTGGTAAGAGAGAAATTCCCCAATACGTCGCTTACAGACAAAGACATCTACAACCGCCGCTACGAAATTGAAAAGGTAGAACGCGAGGGGTATTACGATATAGCCTCCCTCGTTCAGCGCATTCGCAAGTGGTGCGTGGATGAGGAGGGTGGGGACTACGAACTATTCTGGCTTGATAATGATAAGACCGGTCCTTGGCGGCGCCCTTTGGGTATTCCCATGGCAGTTGCAGATGTGGAAGCGCCATTACGAATGCGCCTCTCTCGACGCTACATATGGTCCAACCCCTGAAAGATTGTTAGCGTGCGACTTGGTGAATATCGAGAAGGGGTATGTGCAGCACATGAATAGCTGGGAAGCTGTTTTGCAGCGAGTTAAGGTAGAGTATTTAGGCCTTCATTCCAATACTCAAAGCCCTGAGATATACTCGCTAAGGTCTTGAATCTCTTCCCTGAGACCTCAAGTTTCCATCAACGACTCAAAAATAGAAAAAGAATGCCAGGGCGGTTTTGATCCACAGGCTGCAGCCAAGCCGTAAAGTTGCCGCGCGAACAATCTTTCAGGGGTTGGACTGTAGTGACTTAGGGAAAAATATCCCTGACCACGTGCTCCCCTTGTATGCAAACTGGCCCGGCCTAGATCCTTCTATTCTTTTACTTTTTCTTTCTTCATGCCCCCCATCATTTAGAAAATTTAGCATTTGGGCGCCGCGCCTTTGGCGCCTACCAACCGTTAGTTTTCTTTATGGTCAGAATGAGAAATTAGTCGATTTTTTAGTTGAGTTATTGACTGTTATTAGAGTTACAGTCCTTCTTTGAGATTTATACCGTATATTAGACATACGGCCGTACATTTAGGTACGATGACTAGTTTATCTTCTGGCCTGCCCCCTCTTCCTCAGCAACTGGCCTGCCGGCCAATTATTGCACCAACAGACCACTTGACTGTGTTGCATCTAGTGGTGTTTATATTCCCTCTTCCAATAGGCAGGTATACAGATTTTCAGGGAAGATTTCAATGCCGACTATCTCATTTTGTTGCGTTTCGATGTCTCGGACCTCGGACGGTAACAAATTGAAAATCCAGTTTTCAAACCCGAGTTTCTTGGCATGAGACACAACCATCTCATGTCTTTTATATAACAAGACACTTAGGGAGAGTAATTGGAGACTACAAATAAAGGAATGACCGGGCTGTCGGCGTAAGCTTACGTCTATCGCTCCCAGGGGGTAGGGTAATTAGCATAAATTGTGTCAAGTGGCACAGCACAGGTTGTGGGATTCCCGGTTGTAATCAAAATGGGGTCAAAGAGTCTGGTCTGGTGGTATCCGTACAAGGATTGATTTAATCCAGTTATCTGCCTCTCCTTCATGCGTTGGTTTACCTTTCCATTATTCTCATCATCAACTTTATATTCGGAAAGTTAAATACCACAGAAAATGTTGTACCAACAAGTCTCGTCGGCTCTCCTAGGCAGCTATGCAATGCTAAATGTGTAAGTCAGGTTGTTCAATTCCTTGCAGGTTTACTAAATATCGCCACAGATCTGGAAACGGCACCCACTGGGGCCAGAAACCAACAGGCATTCTCACCTATACCGACAGAGGGTTTGTGTCGGCCAACATGGCAGCGACGGAACCCGAACTGCGGCCCTCGAATGTCACATGGCCACCAAAACCAGAAGATGCCCAAGACCTATGGGCGTTGATCGGCAGGCATGCCTTGTCTTATGCTGGCACCTTTACCATCACCGAACGTTCTCCCGATGAGAAAACAGGCCAGGTCATCCACGGGCCATTGACCGTGTGCAGTGTTCCAGCGCTGGTCGGAACGAACCTGACGCGGAATTATACGCTGCTGCAACGCCCAGATGGTGAATATCTGAGGCTCTTTAGCGTGAATACGGAAAGTGGGAGGAGCAGCGAAATATGGTGGAAGAGACTAGCATAGGGGCCAATTGGATCTTGTTGCCTCGTTGGCGCGAGTTCTTGTGAAACAAGCGCGACTTGGTTGTTTTAATGTTTTTTTTTTTTACTAGTAACCTAGTTAATGCGGATATGCGCAGCTCAAATTATCGCTACCTACTTCGTAATCGCGTATTGGTTCTCCCCAAATCATGGCAACCAAGAACTCTGCAGTGTCGTGTAGTAGCACCGGGGGACCAGGGGAGGACAAAAGTTCTAAGCGTCCACGGATGTGGAGCCCTAACCGCCAGAGCCAAGCCTCGGAGGATCCGAACTGCCCACTCAAAACTTCATGCACTGACCGAAGGATCGGATTAGGATCAAATCGGGTGGTCCCGCTGTCCAAACACGGCAGCCCGAAACCCAAATGATGTCGCACAAGGCCCCGCACCTATTCCCCTAATTCCCAGCCTTCCACGGGGGCCAGAATATGCGCCAACAGCTGTTAGTGCGGGACTTGGTGACAAACCAAAAAAAACACAGCCATGAGAAGTACCACACTAACATCCTGTCGATCGCCTTAACGTTAGGCTGCCATCACCCCCGCAGCTGAAAGATTTTGGTTCTTTTGCTAATGGTGGCGTCGACCCTCTCCATCTTCGCGACTTAACCTAGCTTCAGAGTTATCACCCTTCCCTCTCTCCCAAATAGAGCCGTGTCGCTACGATTTATCGAATCTCGAGGCTGACTGACCATGAGGCCGCTTCCCATCTTTCTTCTCGCCCTCGGGACTGCGGCGAGAGATTTTCGATCCTGGTATCCCGAATATGGCGCAATCTTTGATTCAACACTCAACGGAGAGTGTTCAGCTGAATATGAGGCGTGGAAACCCGGGAACCAGGGTATGCCCATGACCAGCAATGGCACGACCAGCCTCGGGGAAGCCGTGGTGCAGTGTCTCCTCTCGTCAACATCCGAATTCATCAAGACCAACACGGCAAGCGCAGCTGTTCTGTTGGGAATCACGCCCTTTGCGCTATCCGTTCTCGGATCGAGCAGCGAGGAAAGCGCGCTTCTCTACGTCATTGCTCGACGTCCGCTCTTGACTACCTTCCTCTTGGCGGGGTCACCCGTCACTTCGGCGCTCCGACCATTCGAATACAAGCCCCCGGTGGGCATTCTTCGGTCTCGAGAAGGCCGCTTCTACAGCATTAAGCTCGGTCCAGCTTGGTTTGTCCTTTTCCTCGAATACTTCATCGCCCTAGCCTGCGTTGCGAATGTCGCCCACGTCACGTACGAACTCGGGGTTGGCGTCATCACCATGCTCCTGCCGGATTCCAGTTTCCTCCCGGGGCTATGGGCCGCAACTGGAATCCTCGTCCACGTGATTGGCGCCGCCTGTCTCAAGTCTCGCCTCCGGCTGGTGAGACCAGACGGCGAGACCCTCCTTGCGTCGGAATTCACTCTATCATCGGACAAGGACGTCAAAGTGGAAACCATTCCCGAAACGAAACTCTTTCTGGTCTTGTCGTGGCTCACTTCGACATGTACCACTTTCCACGTCATCTTCGGAACTCTTGCCTTTTCAAGCATGCAGTTCATCTCCGTGAGGGATGCGTTCGGTGTTATTGGGAGGTATACCGCTTCCGTGACTCTCTGCAGAGTCATCACCATGTATGAGATGTCAGGTCTGCGATCTTCGGTGGGAGGGCCGGACGCGAATTATACCGATGAAGGACAGGATCCTGTTGATGGCGTCAAGGCGGGCCCTCTGCCTCGGGTGTTTACGTTTGCGCCTTGACGAGGTAGACCTGAAGAGTTCGAGGAGCTATGGTTTGACAGCGACGGTGAAACAGTGTCGGGAAGGAGAATCCGGGGTCATTGATGGTGGGTTCGCCATCGCTGGTGGCAGGAGTAATCTCTTATGGATCTAAAGTCGGATCGCGTTGAGCGCGGGCCGGATGTGGAGATGACTTATGAACTACGCATTGTGCACTCATGTTACATGTAGGTGGGCGGAAATAGGCCATGTATTGCGTTCAGCGTTTTTGCAACCATTTTTCATCTCCAGTATTTTCTATGTATGTATAAGCCGACATAGCTGTTAGTAGCCTTCCAGGTTCAGGTGCGTCTACATGTAGACGGTGGTGCAAGTGACAGACCCATGTCAATCACAACTCTATCCGTTGTCCATACCAAGTGACCAGGGACAAAGAATGAGAGCAGAAGTCTCAGCGGATTGACAGGTACCGTTATCTGTTTGTAGAAGAGATAACAATACTTCTGTCAAGGTCTCAGCAAACAAACCTAGGTACCTCTCCTGGATGTAGCCACAAAACAGACATTAAGCCAAACTTGGAGCGAGTATCTGTTGGTGATATCGCTCTCAACAGATGTGTTCGGAGGGTCCAGTCCGGAGAGCCTTGCACTTCATGATAATTACGTGTTTTATCATATCTTAGTGTTGAGAACCCCAATTCAAGCAAATTGTGGAATGGAGAGCAAATAGTGACATGTGTTGAGGACCCAATTTCCTGGGCAGACGCTCCAACCAAGTACCGAACAATCTTAATCTCTCAATTCGGACCTCTAGCACGTAAATCGGCTAGAGGTGGAGGATAACTTGGTGCTCATTGGAAATGGTTTGAGTCTGTTAATGGAATGCACCCCTACCATCACATTTGATGAATTAACTTATCTCCCATATCTACTCATCTCGTAACCTGGGAAAAGAGACTTGGGAGACGGGTATGAAAGCATCACGGCTACTATTTCCCGTGGAAAGTAATACTCAAATTGTCCGGATACTGGAAGCAAATCTATTATAAGATCCCATGCTCAAATCCCTGTTCTAGATCGCCCTATCGACTCTCAGATTTCTCGCGGTGGCTTGGCAAGGGGGGGGGGGGGGGGGGGGGCTTTTTTTCTCCCCCTCTGGGGGGCGGTGGGACGCC